>R14__coassemble_101_pt1 | contig 71024 bp, 55 predicted proteins | sample R14__metabat2_high_PE_046 | metagenome-assembled genome bin R14
CAAATTATGAATAACATAAGCCACCTCCTAACAAGGCAGAAGCAAAGCCAGCAGCAAAGTAGGCAGAAGCAAATGCACCTGCAAAGACGGCAGAAGCAAAGCCAGCTGAAAAAAAGGTTGAAGCTAAGCCAGCAGTAAAACCTGCAGAAAAGAAAGAAAGTAAATAAACATTTTGGAGGAAACACATGAATATAGTATGCCTTGATCTTGAAGGAGTCCTTGTACCTGAAATTTGGATTGCGTTCGCTAAAGAGAGCGGAATTTCTGAATTAAAGAGAACTACCAGGGACGAACCGGATTATGACAAGCTTATGAAGTGGAGAATTGGCATTTTAAAGGAACACGGACTTGGTCTTAAGGAGATTCAGGAGACAATCGCAAAGATTGATCCATTGCCGGGAGCATTGGAATTTCTTAATAAACTTCGCGAAAAGACTCAGGTTATCATCATTAGTGATACCTTTACAGAATTTGCAAAGCCACTCATGGAAAAACTTGCTTGGCCTACTATTTTCTGTAACTCACTCGAAGTAGCAGCTGATGGAGAAATCACAGGATTTAAGATGAGAATCGAGAATTCCAAGTTGACTACTGTAAAGGCTCTTCAATCAATTGGTTACAATACCATTGCCAGTGGCGACAGCTATAATGACCTGGCAATGATTCAGGCTGGAAAGAAAGGATTCCTCTTTAGAACTACAGACAAGATCAAAGCAGATTTCCCTGATCTTCCTGCTTTTGAAGATTATGATGATCTTTACAATGCAATTGTTGAAAGTCTTGATTAATGAAATTTTACGATAAAGATAAAATTGATTTTAACAATTTGATTTTTTCAAAGAAAGCACTAATAGCCCTGCTGATTCCGCTTGTGATTGAGCAGATCCTAAATTCCCTCATGGGGGTTTTTGATACCATAATGGTGAGCAGGGTTGGAAGTGCGTCTATTTCGGCGGTTTCCAATGTGGACCAGATAAACATTCTTGTAATACAGGTGTTTTCTGCTCTTGCAACGGGAGCCGTTATTATTTGTTCGCAGTATTTGGGCAGAGATGATAGGAAAAATGCCAACGAAACTGCCAAACAGGTGATTTTTACCGTTTTGATGATTTCGTGTCTGTTATCCCTTTGTTGCGTAGTTTTTAGAAAATCTTTACTTAATTTAATTTACGGTTCAGTGGAAGCAAAGGTTATGAGAGATTCTTTAACCTACTTCTTGGTAACGGCTTTATCATTCCCTGCATTATCCTTGTTTTCGGCAGGTTCTGCCTTTTACAGGGCAGGTGGAAATGCTCGATTTCCGATGAAAATCTCGGTGATTTCCAATGTGCTTAACATTGCGGGAAATGCTGTACTAATCTTTGTTTTTCACATGGGTGTATTAGGTGCTGCGCTATCAACACTGTTTTCCAGAATATTTGCGATGATATGCATATTCCTGTTCCTGCGCCTTGACAAACAGCCTATTGTAGTAAGGAATTACTTTTCCATCAGACCGGATATTAAAAGAATTAAGACCATTCTTTCCGTAGGTATTCCCGCAGGTGTAGAGAATGGCATGTTCCAGTTTGGTAAATTAGCGATTCAGTCCTCTGTAGCCACACTGTCTACCAGAGAGATGGCGGCACAGGCAGTCACCATTACGCTTGAAGGGTTAAATGGTATGGCTGGTATAGGCATTGGTATCGGTATGATGACCGTGGTGGGTCAGGCCATCGGCGCTAATAAACTTCATGAAGCCAAGTATTACATTGTTAAATTAACTGTAATGGCTGAGATAGTCGTGACGTTTTCCTGTGCACTTATCTTTGCACTTACACCTTTGGTGACTAAAATTGCAGGTTTTGATGCTACTACAGCAGACATCTGTTATGAGATGATGTTAGCTATTACCATTGCGAAGCCGTTGGTTTGGACTTTGGCATTTGTTCCGCCATATGGACTTAGAGCAGCAGGAGATGTGAAGTTCACTATGGTAACCTCGATGATTATCATGTGGACTATAAGGGTGAGCCTTTGCATATTCCTTATTCGTGCCATGGGATTTGGCCCGATTGCAGTATGGATCGCCATGATTATTGACTGGACAGTGAGGGCATTTATTTACTCTGGAAGATTTTTGGGAAATAAATGGTATAAACATCACATAATTTAATTGAAAATCCTTAAAATAGGCTATAAAACAAGGATAAAATGTGCTAAAATTTATGTATATGTTATATGGGGAAATTTTGCCTTATGGTTAATGAAGAGAAAACAAAACTTATGATTGACTGTGCTATGTTTGAAAAGAAAAACATGAGTCAGTTAAAAGGCATAGCAGTTCAAACCAAAACCGGCTTTTTGCGTGTTAAAGCGTTTGAAACTTTTGTTTACACAACCTTAGGCTACATTCTTCTTGCAGGCATCTACATGTTTTACAACACGGAAAAGGTAATGTCCAGCCTGATAGCTATGACAGAAGATTTCTTGTATGTAAGATTTTTGATTATTTACTTAATCATAATGCTAATTACTTTAATGCTTACTCTGATTAAAGAGGGCAATAATTACAAGAATTTGTCAGTCAAGACAGAAGAATATAACAGAAACTTGGAACAGATTAAGAAATTCAGCGAGAAAAAGAACTAGCATGACAAAACTACTAGACATCAGAACAAAAATTATTGAGCTGTATCGAAAAGGTAATTTTGTCATTAAATCCATAGTTAGGGCAGTTTTATACTTTTCGGTTTACTATGCAATACTAAAAAAGGTTGGCTTTAATCAATACTTTAACGCCTATCATATTATCGTGATTCTGGCAATTGTGTCAGCCTTCCTTCCAGCCATAGTATCCAGTTTCCTGGCCGTGCTTTACGGCGTCGTACACATTTATGCAGTTTCGCCGGAGATTGCACTTTTAATTGTGATTACTACATTGGTGCTTTATTGCTTTTTCGTGAGGTTCACGACGGAATATGCCGACCTGGAAGCATTTTCCATGTCTGCCACCTATTTTAGCGTTCCGTTTTTTGCACCAATACTGGCAGGAATTTTTGGAACACCGATGATGATTATTCCGGTGTGCACAGGCATATTCGCCTACTACGTTATGGACGGTGTACAGCTTAATCTTTCGGTAATTCAAAATACATCAACTGCAGACAACTCTTATTTGATCTTTAAGAACGTTGTTGATTCAGTTGTGAAAAATGAAAACATGTACGTTGCAATGGCGATTTCAGCGTTAGTGATTTTGGTTATGTGTTTAATCAAAAACATTAAGATGGATTACTCCTTTGAAATTTCCCTTATTGCAGGCACCTTTATCATGATGTTTGTCTACATCATCTGCATGCTTCGTTGGGACATGGGCTTTGGAATTGTTTACATCATTACAATGTCTCTGATTTCAGGAGCACTGGCAATGTTTTGTTATTACATGTTTAGGCCTCTTTACTATGCAGCGTCGGAGAACATTCAGTTTGAAGATGATGAATATTTCTACTATGTAAAGGCAGTGCCAAAGATTAACATTAGCAGTAGTAAGACTAACGTAACCCGAGTTATCAGTCGTCTCGATGACGAAAAGAATGAACAGGATCAGGAATAACACATGAGTACACTTAAAAGAACAATTTATACTTTCTTCAGTTATCTGATGCCTAAAAACATTCTGATAACAGACATAATCGAAATTATTTTGATTTCCTACTTTGTCTACAAGATTATCATTTGGATCAAGGACACAAAGGCCTGGGCGCTTTTTAAGGGAATCATTTTCCTGATGGCGATGTGGATTATTGCAGAACTTTTAAATTTCAACGTTATCCTTTACATATTCGTCAATGCGATTAACGTTGGTATCATCGCCCTCATAATTATTTTCCAGCCGGAACTTAGAAGAGCTCTTGAAGAACTGGGACGAAAGAACATATCCATATTCCAGTTTGACTTTAGAAATAACAAGGGACGCTTTTCAGATTACACACTTCAGGAAATTGTTTCAGCCTGTACTTACATGGCTACTAAAAAGACTGGTGCTCTTATCGCCATTGAGTGTGACACCACCTTAGGAGAGTACGAGAGAACAGGAATTAAACTGGACTCAGACATTTCATCTGCACTGCTTATCAACATTTTTGAGCATAACACACCTCTTCATGATGGTGCAGTTTTAATCAAGAATGACAAGATTACAGCAGCAACCTGTATCCTTCCTGTTTCCGACAACATGAATCTCAGTCGTGATTTGGGAACCAGACACAGAGCCGGTATCGGTCTTAGTGAAGTAACAGATGCATTTGTAATTATCGTTTCTGAAGAGAATGGTAAAATATCCGTAGCCAGCAAAGGTCAGCTAATCAGAAACGTTGATGAAATTTACCTTAAGACAAAGCTTCAGAAGATTCAGAAAATCAATGATGTAGAAGCAGCGCAAAAGAAGAACGGTTTCTTTAAAAAGAAAACCAAGAAGATTAACAGAGAGAAAAAGGAAATATGAAAAATTTCTTAAAAAAATACGTGCTTAACAATATATGGTTAAAGCTGATTTCTGTTGTTGTAGCCGTGCTTTGCTGGTGTGCTGTAATGAATCGTTCCGACCCTTACATGACGGTAACGATTAGAAATATTACAGTAAACAAGCTTAATGAAGACGCCGTTACCAGTGAAAGCATGCTTTATGAAGTCACAAGTGGCGATACTATTAACATTACCTGCTATGGTCCAAGATCAGAAGTTCAGAATCTTAAGGCAGATGATGTTAATGCCTACGTTGACCTAGAAGAAATCAGTTTAACGGAATCCTGTCCGATTCACGTGGAATTCGTTGATAAAGATGCTACTAACAACGTGGAAGTAACTTCTAAATCTGCTGAAACCATGCAGCTTAGCCTTGAAAAGATGGTTACGGAATCAAAGCAGGTTATTTGTGAGACCAAGGGAACTGCAGCAAGTGGTTACTACGCCGTGGCTGAGGTTTCACCTGCAACAATTGATGTTTATGGTTCCTCAAATGCTGTTGAGGCTATTGCTAGTTTAAAAGCCGAAATTGACATCTCAGATGTGTCAGAGTCTTTTGAACAAACCGTTTCAGTTGTTGCCATAAATGCAGATGGGGAAGAACTAACAACTGATGTTACATTTGAAGTTACATCAGTGACGGTTAGTGTTATAGTTTATCCTACAAAGACCATCAACGTAAATCTTGATTACAATGTTTCAGCCGGTACGGGATTCCTGCTTGGTGACATTAAATATGCACCAACGTCCATCACCATCGCCGGTGAGAAAACTACAATTGCATCAATTACAGACATTACAATAGCTTACGAAAATACAGAGATAATTGAATCAGTAAATGAAAACATTAGTTTAACTGATTACCTGCCGGAAGGGGTTTATCTGGCATCTAACACAACTATGGTTTCAGTTACCATTCCTGTATCAAGTATGGATGAGAACAAGACACTGACGACAACGGTTAATTCGTTAGACACCAGTTCTTTAACATCCTCACTAAAGGTAAATAATTCTACTGATGTGTTAGCACTTAGCGTATGGGGCGTTGAGGGCTCAACAGACAGCATTACAGCTGCTGCCTTAGACTTGTCAGTAGATTTAAGCGGTGTAACTGCTGCCGGAAACTATGAAGTGGAAATTGTCTGCGGTAACGAGAAATTTATGATTGATCCTGTTACTGTGGAAATTGAAGTCATAGCTGCTGGTACAGAAGCCGACTAAATAGGATTGGAGAAGGAATAATGTTACGTTTAAAAAGGGTTATAGAAGCCGAGAAGGGGCTTCTGGTGGAACCAGCGGGTTTGCTTTCAAGTACAGCACTTAAATACAAGTGTTCCGTTTACTTGAAAATCAGAAATTTCGAAGTTAATGCTAAAAGCGTACTCGGAATTCTAAGTGCAAAAGTAAAGAAGGGCGAAGAAATTGAGCTTTCCATTTCCGGAGAAGACGAAGCAGCCTGCTTTGACGCCCTGAACAAATGTATCGATAAAATTAATTCGGAAGGTTAACTTTCGGAAAGGAAAAAGATGAGTGATGGTTATGAAGAAATCTGCATGCTCTGTAAGCGCACTGAAAGTGTAGCAGGCAAAATGCTGCACCTGCAGGGAGGCATATGCCTTTGCACCGACTGTATGCAGAAATCCCTGGACACTTTAAGCAACATGGGACTTGGAGATTTTGGTCTGGGGGACATGGGTTTGTTGAATCCTAAAAACGGTAATACAGCTGGCTTTAAAAACAGCGATTTTGAGGGTGATGATGGTAAGTCAGAGGGGAATAACGACGATGGCAACACCACAGAAACCGAAAAACCAAAGGATGAAAGCAAGAAGACTACCGGTTTTCCATTTGGAAATGTAAGATTTGTTTTTCCAAATGAGATGGATGATAGCAGAACAAAAATTAAACCTAAGAAAAAGAAGAAAAAGAATAACAATCCTGATTTAAAGGCAATGACCTTAAAGGATTTACCTGTACCTAACAAAATCAAGGAAGAGCTTGATAAGTTCGTAATCGGACAGGAGAACGCTAAAAAAGTTATCAGCGTTGCTGTTTACAATCACTATAAGCGCGTGCTTCATGAAGAAAAGGACGAGCAGTTAGAAAATAGTGGAGATGGAGTTGAAATCGAAAAGTCCAACATGCTTATGATTGGACCTACAGGTAGTGGTAAGACCTACCTCTTAAAGACTCTGGCTAACATCTTAAATGTGCCTCTCGCCATTACAGATGCTACTTCCCTTACAGAAGCAGGCTACATTGGTGATGACGTAGAAAGCGTTCTTAGTAAGCTTCTTGCCAACGCAGACAACGATGTGGAAAAGGCCGAACATGGTATTGTTTTCATTGACGAAATTGACAAGATTGCAAAGAAGAAAAATGCCCATTCACGTGATGTTTCAGGTGAGAGCGTACAGCAGGGTCTCTTAAAGCTTCTTGAAGGCGCTGATGTGGATGTTCCTGTTGGTTCATCAAGCAAGAATGCCATGGTGCCAATGACTACCATTAACACCAGAAACATTCTGTTTGTGTGCGGTGGTGCATTCCCTGATCTTGACAGAATTATTAAGCAGAGACTTACAGAGACTTCCTCAATTGGCTTTGGTGCTGACTTAAAGGACAAGTACGATGATGATCCTGATATTCTCGGAAAGGTTACCATTGAGGACCTTAGAGAATATGGCATGATTCCTGAGTTCTTAGGCCGTCTGCCTGTTGTTTTCGCCCTTCGTGGCTTGGACAATGAGATGCTTAAGGAAATTCTTGTAAAGCCTCAGAACTCCATTGTGAAGCAGTATCAGAAGCTTCTTGAAATGGATGGCGTAGAGCTTGAATTTGAAGATGATGCCTTAACCGAAATAGCAGAAGAAGCTATTAAAAAAGACACCGGAGCCAGAGCATTAAGATCCGTAATCGAAAAGTACATGTTAGATGTAATGTACGAGATTCCGAAGGACAAGATGATTGGAAAGGTTACAATTACAGCCGATTACATTAAGGGCAAGGGTGCTCCTTTGATTGAGATGAAACAGGATTAATTTAATTCTTTTTTGGAGGTTAGAAAAATGATATCAGAAAAGGTGATTTCGCTGGTGAACAATGGCTCAGCAATTAGAGCAATGTTCGAAGAAGGCGCAAACATGGCAAGAGAATTTGGTAAGGAAAACGTTTATGATTACAGTTTAGGTAATCCAAGTGTTCCTGCACCAAAGGAGGTTAACGAAAGCATTATCAAGGAAGTACAGGATGAGAATTCTGTAGTACTTCACGGTTACATGAATAATGCAGGATACCCTGATGTCAGAAAGGCGATTGCAGATCACCTTAATAAGAAATTTGATACAAACTTTACTGAGAAGAACATTCTCATGACAGTTGGTGCAGCCGGAGGTCTCAATGTTATCTTAAAGACATTGTTAAACCCTGGTGATGAGGTTCTTACCTTTGCACCTTACTTCGTAGAGTACAACAACTATGTTGCAAACTTTGACGGCATTATTAAGCCTGTAAAGACTGATGAGGCAACATTTATGCCTGACCCTGAGAAGTTAAGAGCAGCAATTACACCAAAGACTAAGGCTTTAATTATTAACAATCCTAACAATCCAACTGGTGCAGTTTACAGTGAGGAAGTTATCAAGCAGGTAGCTCAGGTGCTTTGTGAAAAGGAAAAGGAATATGCCACAAGCATCTACCTTATCGCAGATGAACCTTACAGAGAACTGGCTTACGACGGAGTGGATGTGCCTTACCTTACAAAGTATTATCACAATACGGTAGTGGGCTATTCCTATTCCAAGTCACTTTCCTTACCTGGAGAGCGAATCGGCTACCTTGTAATGCCTGATGAACTTGATGATGCAGACATGATTATTGCTGGTGCAGGCGTTGCTAACAGAGTTTTAGGTTTCGTTAATGCACCTTCACTTATGCAGAAGGTTATTGCAAGATCCTTAGACTGTGTTACAGAAGTTGGAATCTATGACAAGAACCGTAAGTTCCTCTATGAGTCACTTACAAAGTTAGGTTTTGAATGTACTAAGCCTGAAGGCGCTTTCTACCTTTGGATGAAGGCTCCTGGCGGAGATGATGTTGCTTTCTCAAATGCAGCAAAGAAGTACCATCTGCTCATCGTAGCAGGTAAGGGCTTTGCAGGACCGGGTTGGGTCAGACTTGCTTACTGTGTTGACTATGACATGATTGTCCGTTCAATTCCTGCTTTTGAAAAGTTAGCGGCAGAATATGGCCTTGTATCAAAATAAATCATTTTGGAGATAGAAATGTCAAACTGGAGAGATAACGTTAAGAAAGTTGTTCCTTACATTCCAGGGGAGCAGCCACAGATTAGTAACATTGTAAAACTTAATACTAACGAGAATCCTTACCCACCTTCACCAAAGGTAGAAGAGATTCTCGACAGTTTTGATGACAAAAACTTAAGAAAATATCCTGATCCAAATTCAAAGCATTTAGTGGATGCTTTGGCTGAGGCATATGCCGTTGCACCTGAGAAGATCTTCGTAGGCGTTGGTTCAGATGATGTTTTGGGCATGGCTTTTCAGACTTTCTTTAGATCTAACAAGAAGGTGCTGTTCCCTAACATTACCTATTCCTTCTATGATGTTTGGTGCGAACTCTACGACATTCCTTACGAGACGCAGGCGCTTAGAGAAGATTTTTCCATCAACAGAGAAGACTATGTTAAGGGAAATGGTGGTATCGTAATCGCGAATCCTAATGCTCCAACTTCCTTGGCAATGGATGTTTCTGACATCGAATACATTATTAAGAACAATCCGGGCAGTGTAGTTATTGTGGATGAAGCCTACATTGACTTTGGCGGCGAAACAGCACTTCCTTTAATTGACAAGTACGATAATGTGTTAGTAGTTAGAACTTTCAGCAAGTCCAGATCACTTGCCGGACTCAGAATAGGTTTTGCCTTTGGACAGAAGGAACTGATTGATTACCTTAACGCTGTTAAGAATTCCTACAATTCTTACACCATGAACATGCTTTCTATTGAGTGTGGCATGGCAAGTCTTTCAGATGATGCCTACTTTAAAACTGTGGTTAAGAAGATTATCGATACCAGAGAAAAGTATGCAGAAGTTTTAAAGGGCATGGGCTTTACAATGCCTAAGAGTTCTTCCAACTTCCTCTTCGCAAAGCATGAAAGTGTTGACGCTAATGTTTTATTTGAGGAATTAAAGAAAAAGAACATTTTTGTAAGACACTGGAATAAACCTATTATTAAGGATTACCTTAGAATTACAGTAGGTACTGACGATGAGATGGCAAAGCTTGTAAAAGCTTTAGAAGAAATCATCCCACAGTGTAATTAGAGTTTTTGACGCGGCGTGTGGTGTACATTGCTGCGTCTTTAGATTGGATAACTATGGCGGAAAACAAAAGAAATTATCAAAAGGAATTGGAGAAGATTCTGGATGAAGTAGAAAAGAGCGGAAAGAAACCAAAACTTTTACTTCATGCCTGTTGTGGTCCCTGCAGCAGCTACTGTCTGGAGTACTTAACCCACTATTTTGATATAACGATTTATTATTACAATCCAAACATTGATCCAAAGGAAGAGTTCGAGTATCGAGTTTCTGAACTTAAACGTCTGATAAAGGAAATGCCTTTAGAAAACAAAGTGGAACTTATAGTGGAGCACTATGACCACAATGAGTTTAAGTCCCATACCAAAGGCTTGGAAGATGAGCCGGAGCGCGGTAAACGCTGCACCATGTGCTATGCGCTTAGACTATCGAGGACGGCGGAATATGCCGCAGAACACCACTACGACTTCTTTACCACTACCTTGTCAATAAGCCCTTACAAGGATGCTGACAGGCTCGTACAGATAGGTGAGGCATTATCAAAGAAGTGTGGCGTCAGATATCTGACCAGCGACTTTAAGAAACGTAACGGTTACAAACGATCCATCGAGCTTTCTACACAGTACAACCTCTACAGACAGGATTTCTGTGGATGTCACTTCTCTAAGGAAGAGAACGATAAGAGAAGAGCAGATGTGCTCAAAAAACTACAAAAAGACGGAAAAGTTACCGTCGGAGAAATCAAATAGGACAAAAAAATACCGACTCCAATTGTTAGATAACTTTTGGAGTCGGTTTTGTTTTTATTTGCAGAGTTCGTTAAGAACTGTAGCTACGATACCACCAGGTACGCTAACGCCGGCTGTAGAGTTTTCAGCGTAGCAGATGAAGGCATATGGATAATCTTCATCAGCAACGAAACCTGAGAACCAACCGTTTACACCGCCGCTTTCTCTGTCGACAGTACCGGTCTTAGCACCGAACTCAACGTTGAATCGCCATGTACCATAATGGCTTGAGTGGTTAACAGTGTTGTTAATCATGTACTCGCGCATTGTGTTGGCTGTTTCTTCTTTAATGAGCTGTCCTGTGTAAGTTGTCTGTGTTGTAGCAATTACGTTTCCATTGACATCCGTTACACTCTTAAGGGTAGTAGGAATAGCTGACTTACCGCCGTTAGCAACGGAACCAAGATAAATCATGAGTGAACAAGGATTCATCAGGTTGTGGTGAAGACCGATACAGGTCCATGCGAACTGATAATCGCTGTCGTCCATGATATCGAAGGAACCGGCTGCTGTCTTAATTGAACCATCAATGGTGATGGATGATGTAAGTACGCCGTTATTAACTACGTTCATGAGGGTTTCTCTGGAAATCAACTGAGAAATCTGTGCAAACGCACAGTTACAGGAATTGGCATATGCCGTATCTACGGACTGTGTGCCGTGAACACCTGTACAGTTAACTACCTGACCACCTACGGTCATGGAACCTGAACAGTAGAAGGATCTTTCTGAAAGATCAGGTATGGTATCAATCGCACCCTCAAGAGTAACTGTCTTCATGGTAGAACCCGGAGTGAAGGTAGATGAATAAAATCTGTTAATGTAAGCGCCTTCGTAGGCTGAGTTTGTAGCAATGTCTTCAGGAATGTTTACAGGGTCATAGGATGGTGTGGAAACCATACAGATGATTTCGCCTGTCTTGTAATTGTAAATTCCGAGACAGCCCTTGTAGGAACCGAATGCGTTAAGGGCTACCTTGTTAATGTCGGTAGACATGGTGAGCTGTACGGTGTTTCCCTTGTCTGTAGCGGTATATTCTCCATTCTCTGTAGTGTATCTTGAAAAGTAGTTTGAAAGAGAAGAGAGAGCACCGGTACTGATCATGTAGTACTTGTCACCGGTTGCATGAAGCATTGCTTTTCTGGTTTCAGCATCATCTGAGTAAACAATACCGTTTTCATCTACGGATACTAAGAAGTTTCCTTCTGAATCAGTAATTGTACCTCTTACATAAAGTTTTTCAGAATTAGTGTCGTCTGTGTAGTACTGTTTCGTTCCACCGGAACTTTTAATTATGTCCTCATTAGTCATAGGATTATAACCAATGGCAGCATAATAGTTTTCCAAAGTCCAAGTGTTAAGATTTAGCAGGTAATCAATGATAAATACCATGATTCCGAGCACAAATATGAAACACAGGATTACACAAAATTTTGTACGATTTTGAATCTTTTTCATCCTTACTCCTTATCAGAATAAATCGTCAGATTTACCTGAATCGCTGTTTCTTCTTGTAACAACAGCTTTGTTTGTTTTTACAGCAGACTTAGTTGCTGTGGTTTTCTTCTTAGTAGCAGTTGGTTTAACTGCCTTACTTGTAGAAGTTTTCTTTGTAGTTGGTTTCTTTGTAGAAGTGAGCTTAGAAGCTGTCTTCCTAAGAGATGTTTTCTTCTTTGTAACAGTGGTAGAATTTGCATCTCTTACAGTTGGAGCCATTTCCTTGTTCTTAAGCTTTGTAGCGAAACTTGCGTTTCGTCTTGTATCGGTAGCTTTAAGAATTGCAAGTGAACCCCAGGCCATAATCATGGAGGAACCACCATTTGAAACAAATGGGAAGGTTACACCTGTAAGTGGCAGAAGGTCAACAGAACCAAATACGTTAAGAGCAGTCTGGAAAATCAGAAGTGATGTAGCTGCACAGGCTGCAATGGTAAAGTAAGTGGATCTGGAGTTAATACAGGATCTGATGGAGAAAACGGCAAGAGTTAAGATACAGCCAATGGCAAGTAATCCGATAATCATGCCCCATTCTTCACAAATCATACCGAATACCAGGTCAGTATCAGCAGCAGACACATGCTTTAATGCAAGGCGTCCATTGCCAAGGCCTACACCAAAGAGTCCACCATTGTTGATGGCTACCTGAGTGTTGATCATCTGATAACCTGAAGATCCGGCATAATCCCATGCATGTCCCCAGCTTGAAAAACGCTTAATAATGTAAGGCTTGGTTGCAATAATTAAGGCCATGCCTAAAATCGCGCCAGAGAACATGATTGATACTGTTGCGATACTTCCTGATCTGAGGAATGCAAGAACAAGGAAAGTAATAAAGAATATGGCAGCAGTACCGAAGTCAGAACAATATGCAAGAATTGCACAACTGACTAATGTAAGTACAACGAACAGGATGATGTTACGCTTTTTGAAAAGTCGGTCAAGCGTAGCGGCACCTGCGAATATGTAAGTTAATTTCGCAATTTCTGAAAGCTGGATGCTGACACCCTTAATAACGACCCAGTTAATAGCACCGTTTCGATTTACACCAAAGATAACGGTGAATAACAGAAGACCGATGGTGGCTGCAGCCATGACCCAACGGAAAAGCTTCAGCTTGTTGATGTTTCTTAAGGAATAACCTAAGAAAATCATGAACATAAGACCGATTACAATACAGATGACCTGCTTAGTTAATGAGTTTGGCGCATAGGAAGCAACCACGCCTAAACTGATGGTGGAAAGATAGAAACCGATGATTTCCATCTCGAAGCCCTTTACACCAATGATTCTCATGTCTATTGAGTAGAGCCACATAATAGCTGTAAGTATGAAGAAGGATGGAATTACATAAATTGACGCATCTTCTCCACGGTTTAAGATTAATGTGGTTGCTGTGAGCATCTGGAAAATTGTAAGCAGAATGAGAGTAGACCAAGGTGAAATAGGTCTGATCTTTTTTCTTTTCTTTTCATTTAACTTAAGTTCTGAGGTGGTAAGAGGCTCAAGTCTTAAGTTTGCAGTACCCAGGGTGATGATGTCACCGTAATTTACGGATTCTTCATCAATCATTTCTTCACCATTAATAAGTACGCCTTTAGCAGTAGCAAGATCGTAAACCTTCCACTGACCTTCCTTGGTACGGATTAAGGCAGCGTGCTGTCTTGCGACTTTAGCGCCTGTAATAATGATGTCGCTGGATTTGTGGCTTCCAATTATGTTTTCCCAATGGTAAATGAAATGGTTCTTTCCGTTGGAGATGTTAACGAGCTTTGCCCACATTTCAGGCTGCTTAGGTAAGTTAAGCAGTGAGAGAATGGCAATACCGATAATCATTACGGAAAGAATTGGGAATATATAATTGATAACCAAAGGATAAACATCAGTAAAGAACATTCCTGATGTCATCTTTTGGAAAGCTTTTAATAATTCAGTAAAAAATGCATTAAACATTGTGATTTCTCCAAATATTCTAATCCAAAGTATTATACCAATTATTTAACATAGTAGCAACTTTTTTAAAATTTTTAAGAAAAAATTAAAAAAAGGTGTTGACTTTTTTCTTGTTAGGGTTTACATTTAACATTAGGGCATACTATGCCATTTTTCGAGAGGGGATACCATCATGGAATACGAACTTAATATTAGACAGATGTTTGAAAAACGTGAACATGACATGCTGTCTCCATATGCCTGTTTTTCTGATGAATCCAAAGGCAGAGAGCGTGTCGAAGAACCTTGCGACATCAGGCCTGCTTTTCAGCGTGACCGAGATCGAATCATTCACTGCAAGGCGTTCAGACGTTTAAAAGATAAAACTCAGGTCTTTCTGATCCCTGAAGGAGATCATTACAGAACCAGACTTACTCATACACTTGAAGTATCTCAAATTGCAAGATCTATTGCAAGAGCACTTTTGTTAAATGAAGATTTAACTGAGGCCATTGCTTTGTCCCATGATTTAGGGCATACGCCTTTTGGCCATGCAGGCGAACGTGCACTAAGCAGAGCTTGCTCCACGGGATTTAAACATCACGAACAGAGTGTTAGAGTTGTTAAATATCTTGAAAAACATGGTCAGGGATTAAATTTGTCCCATGAGGTCATTGATGGTATCTTGAATCATCAGACCAAGGGCAATCCACAGACGCTTGAAGGAAAGATTGTTCAGCTTTCCGATAAAATTGCCTATGTTAATCATGATATTGACGATGCAATTCGTGGTGGAATCATTAGCGGAGATGACATTCCTAAGGAGTTCTCCGATTTGATGGGAAACAATCTTAGCGACAGACTGAATTCTGCCATTCATAATGTAATAATGAATTCAAAGGATAAACCAAATGTTTCTTTATCCGATGAATATTTTGAAAAACTCATGGGTCTTAGAGGTTGGATGTTTGAAAATGTCTACACCAATCCGCGTGCCAAGGGCGAAGAAGGCAAAGCTGAGGCCATGATTGAGCATCTGTTTGCTTTTTACCTCGAACACAAGGAAGATCTTCCTGAAGATGTGCTTCAGCAGATGGAAGACAGGGGAGAAAGTCTGGAAACAGCAATTTGTGATTACATTTCCGGTATGACAGACAGATTTTTTGTAATGACTTACAGTGACCTTATTATTCCTAAGGCCTGGACAGTTCTTTAATTGGAGATGGTGAATTGTATTACGAACAGGATTTAATTGACCAGGTAAGAGACGCGAATGACATTGTGGACGTTATTGGCAGCTACATTTCTTTAAAGAAGAAAGGCTCCAACTATGTTGGCATATGCCCATTCCACAACGACTCTGATCCGTCGCTTTCGGTCAGCAGATCAAAACAGATATATAAATGCTTTGCCTGTGGCGAGTCCGGCAATGTTTTTACATTCCTTATGAAATATGAAAACATGGATTTTGGGGATGCCGTTAAAACTTTGGCAGACAGAGCAGGAATTGAGTTGCCGCAGAAAAATTACAGCCACTATAATTCAGAGCGTTCTGAAAAGATTGAAAAACTCAAGGAAATCTACAAGACGGCAGCAGTTTTCTACTACAAGAATCTTTATGCGCCGGAAGGTGCTGATGGTCTTGCCTACTTTAAGAACAGAGGACTTAGCGATGAAACCATTACTAAGTTTGGTTTGGGCTACAGTTTAAAGAGTGGCTCAAAGCTCTATGCACTTCTTAAAGAAAAGGGTTTTGATGATGAGATTTTACAGGAATCCATGCTTTTTAACTATTCTGAAAAGTACGGAGGACAGGACAAGTTCTGGAACAGAGTAATGTTTCCTATACTTGATAAGAACAGCAAGGTTATCGCGTTTGGCGGTCGTGTCATGGGCGATGGAGAACCTAAGTATCTTAATTCCAATGAAACTTTGATATTTGACAAGAGTTCAAATCTTTACGGCTTTTATCTTGCCAGAAGAAGTCGCAAAGATTACATGTTACTATGTGAAGGCTACATGGACGTCATTGCGCTACATCAGGCAGGCTTTGACAATGCAGTTGCTTCTCTTGGAACAGCGCTTACTGAAAAGCAAGCGGCGTTAATTGCCAGATGTACCAAGAGAGTAGTTATTACCTATGATAGTGATGGGGCAGGAAGGAAAGCGGCTAACAGAGCCATTCCTATTTTAAAAGCAGCCGGCATCATGACTAAGGTACTTAACATGCAGCCTTACAAGGATCCCGATGAGTTTATCAAGGCTCTCGGCACCGATGCCTACCAGGCAAGAGTTGATGAGGCAGTTCCGTCCTTTGATTTCATGACGGATTTTAAGAGCGAGTCTTTTGATTTAAAGAACGCTGATGAAAAAGAAGCCTTCATTAATGAAATGGTGACTGAATTCTGTAGAACAGAAGAACCTGCAAGGTCAATTCATATGCAAGAGTTTGCCACAAAGTACGGCTATCCTTTGGAGCAGCTAAAAAAACTTGTTTCAGCCAAAGGTAATGAGCTGATACGAAGCGGTAAACTTTACGAAAATACCGAATCAGGGTCTTTTGAAAACACCGGTCAGACAAGAAATCTCGGTCCAAAGAAGGAGGATGAAGCTTTTAGAGCAACCGAGCATGAAAAGTTAGTATTTACCTGGGCCGGTGAAAATGAAGTATTTGCCACACTGATGAGAAAGTATCTTAAAGTCGATGATTTTACAGAGGGTCTTACAGCAAAAGTGGCAGAAATTGCTTACGGACAGTTAGAAAACGGAAGAAAGGTGATTGATCCCGCAGCAATTTCAAGCTGTTTTGAGTTACCTGAAGAGCAGGCAGAAACCTCCAGCTTATTCCTATCCGACATCTGGAACAAGATGAATGCAGACAAAAAAGGAATAGAGCAGGCTTTTGTTGACGCAGTCATTAAAGTGCTTGAAGGAAGCTTAAAGAAACAGGCCGAGCAGGCTAAACAGGCAAAGGACGTTCAAAAAATGCTGGCGCTTAACATTGAACAACGAAACCTGAAAACCAAGCTTGCAGGAAAAATTAAAAACGACTTATATGTCAGTCACTGGCAAATGTAAGAAAATGAATTTTAAAGAGTGTAAACACTCAGAAATGGAGAGCAAATGGACGAGAATACAGTACAGTTCCAGCAGAAACTCGCAGACCTTCGCGAATATGCAAAATCAAAGAAGAATGTTCTTGATTACACAGAGGTAAGAAGCTTTTTCAAGGATATGACTCTTGATGAGGAACAGATGAAAAGTGTCTATGAGTTTTTAGATGAAAACGATGTGGATGTTTTAACTGAAGATGCATCCATGGAAGATGATACTGATAACGAAATTGAAAAGATGGCTAATATCAGTGAAGAGGACCTTTTGGCTGACCTTAATGAAATCGAAAAGATGGACAAGGCCGGTTTAAATGATGACGATGAACTTGAAGACATCGATGATATTGACAGAAGTGCTGATCTTACCGTGCCTGATGGCATCGGAGTTGATGATCCTGTAAGAATGTACTTAAAGGACATCGGTAAGGTGCCTCTTTTAACAGCTGAAGAAGAAGTTGAACTTGCTAAGAGAATTCAGGAAGGTGACGTTGAAGCCAAGAAGAGACTTGAAATGGCTAACCTTCGTCTCGTAGTTTCAATCGCTAAGCGTTATGTAGGACGTGGTATGCAGTTCCTGGATCTTATTCAGGAAGGTAACCTGGGTCTTATTAAGGCGGCTGAGAAGTTCGATTACGAAAAGGGATTCAAGTTCTCAACCTATGCTACATGGTGGATCAGACAGGCTATTACAAGAGCTATTGCTGACCAGGCAAGAACCATTCGTGTACCTGTTCATATGGTAGAAAACATCAACAAGCTCGTTAGAGCTAAGCGTGAACTTGTTCAGTCTCTCGGTCGTGAGCCATCACCGGAAGAAATTGCTGAATACATGGATGTTACTGTAGAAAGAGTTAATGAAATCCAGAAGATTTCTCAGGAGCCTGTATCTCTTGAAACACCTGTAGGCGAAGAGGATGATTCACATCTTGGCGATTTCGTACAGGATGATCACATGCCTGTACCTGAAGATGTGGCAACTCAGGAAGCTTTAAAGCAGCAGATTGCAGAAGCTTTAAGCACACTTTCCGACAGAGAAAGAAAAGTTCTTGAACTTAGATTCGGTCTTATTGACGGCAGAACCAGAACTCTTGAAGAAGTTGGTAAGGAATTCAGCGTAACTCGTGAACGAATCAGACAGATTGAAGCTAAGGCTCTTAGAAAGCTTCGTCAGCCTAGCAGAAGTAGAAGATTAAAAGATTATCTCGAAGACTAATGATTAAATTATCAAAAAGGCTTGAGATGATAATGAGGCTTTGTGGAAAAAGCAAAGCTTTGGCAGATATAGGTTGTGATCACGCCTATCTGCCTATCTATGCTTTGGAAAATGACCTCGCGGAGAAGGCATATGCCATGGACCTCCGCGAGGGTCCTTTAAAAATTGCCAGAGAAAACATCATCGAAAGCGGTTTACAGGAAAAAATTGAAATCAGATTATCTGATGGTACTGATAAACTTCAGCCGGGGGAGGCTGACTGTATTTCAGTAAGTGGCATGGGCGGAGTGCTTATTTGCAGAATTTTAGAAGTTGGAGCCGAAGTTTTTAAGGCTGCTGATAAAATTGTGTTACAGCCACAGTCAGACATTGAACTGGTGCGTAAGAAGCTTTTTGAACTGGGCTTTAAGATTGAGGAAGAGGATTGTGTCTTTGATGAAGGCAAGTTCTACATGGCTTTTAGGGCTGTGAAAGGGGAAGACGAGGCATATGCCAATGCTTCCGAAGCCGAACTCAGATTCGGTAAACAGTTACTAAGTGCGAAGAATCCTTATCTTAAAATTTACCTCTTTGAGCGTTTAGCTAAATGTGACAGCATAGTTGCTGAAATGCGCTTAAACGGTCGAAAGCTTTTTGACGAGCCGGTAATGTTGGAAAAGAAAATGATTGAGGAAGCACTTAGCTTTTACAATTAATTTGAATTTGGGGTATTTATGGACGATAAGTTAAATGTAACAATATCAGGAAAGGCCTACGAGTTTAATGACGGCGCAGTCCTTAATGATGTTGTTGAATCAATTTGTGAGGATCCATTTAAGGTATTACTGTGCAGAGTTAACGGTAAACTTAAGGAACTCTTTAAAAAGGTAAATAACGGCGACGACATAGAATTCGTTACCTATGAAGAAGAAGCAGGCAGAAAAGCCTACGAAAGAGGACTTCAGCTGGTTTTCCTTAAGGCACTTTACAACACGGTGCCAAGAAAGCAGATTAAGAAGGCATCCCTTGACTACGGCCTGGGCAGATCTGTTTATTGCTCTGTTAGTGGCTTTGAGGTTACAGAGGAGCTACTTGTTAGCGTTAAAGCCTTAATGACCGAGTACATTGAGAAGAACTTTCCTATTATAAAGAAAGTTGTTCCTACATCAGAGGCTATTGAGATTTTTAATAAGGTAGGAATGAAGGATAAAGTTAACCTCTTTAAGTTTAGAAGAGAGTCCAATACTAACCTTTACTACCTGGATAATTTCGTGGACTATTTTTATGGCTATATGCCTTACTCCACCGGCAGATTAATGGTGTTTGACGTACAGAAGTACGAAGACGGTATTCTTTTGGTTTATCCTACCTTAAAGGATTCAACCGTCCTTGGTAAGGGCGATGACAGAAAGAATCTGTTCACTACACTTGACAGTTCCAGCCGCTGGGCTCAGGATTTAGGCATTGCCACAGTTGGAGATTTAAATGAATATATCTGCAAGAACAAGGCTTCAGACCTTATTTTAATTGCAGAAGCTCTTCACGAGAAGAAACTATCTGAAATTGCAGCGTCAATTAAGTCCAGAGGCAATGTTAAGTTTGTAATGATTGCAGGCCCTTCCTCTTCAGGAAAGACCACATTCTCACACAGACTTTCCATTCACTTAACTATAGAGGGCTTTAAGCCTCATCCAATTGCACTTGATAACTACTATAAGGACAGATCGGAAACTCCAAAAGATGAAAATGGTAACTACGATTTTGAATGCTTAGAAGCTCTGGATGTTAAGCTGTTTAATGAGGACATGACAAAACTCCTTAAGGGTGAAACCGTGGAAATGCCTACTTTTAACTTTAAGACAGGCAAAAGAGAGTACAAGGGCGACACTCTTAAATTAGGTAAGGAAGACATTTTAGTAATAGAAGGAATTCATGGCATTAATGATAAGTTAAGCTATAGTTTACCTTCTGATTCTAAGTTTAAGGTTTATATCAGTGATTTAACTCAGATTAACATTGATGAGCACAACCGTATTTCTACTACAGACGGCCGTCTGCTTAGAAGAATGGTTAGAGATGCGAGAACCAGAGGTACTTCTGCAAAAGACACCATAGCCATGTGGCCATCCGTTAGAAGAGGAGAAGAGAACTACATCTTCCCTAACCAGGAAACTGCGGATGTAATGTTTAACTCTGCACTGCTTTATGAGCTTGCAGTAATTAAGCCTTATGCTGAACCGCTTCTTTTCGGCATTGAGAAGGGATGTCCGGAATATGAAAAGGCCAAGAGCCTGTTAAAGTTCTTAAGCTACTTCCTGGCAATACCGCCGGAGGATATTCCTAAACACTCTATCATGAGAGAATTTATTGGTGGCAGTTATTTTAATGTATAACAATGAGTAAGGGAATTACTTAGTTGACAGATTTAAAATAACTAATAAAATAAAATATCGTGAGTAATACGGATGATCGCGCCGCAAGGTGAGGAAAGTCCGGGCTTTACAGGGCAGGGTGCCGGATAACGTCCGGCGGAGGTGACTCCCGGGAAAGTGCAACAGAGAACAGACCGCCTGCATAAGCAGGTAAGGGTGAAACGGCGGTGTAAGAGACCACCGCGTTTGCGGTAACGTGAATGGCAGTGTAAACCCCACCCAAAGCAAAACCAACAGGAAACGATACGGCGGCCCGTCGTGTTTTCGGGTAGGTTGCGTTCTGTGGATGTAATGTCCGCAGAGGAGCTGGCCGGTAACGGTCAGTCAAGAAAGATGATCATCGCGATTTTCGTACAGAACCCGGCTTATAGTATTACTCATTATGTAACCACGCTTTCCAGCGTGGTTATTTTTTGGCATATGCCTGAAATTTTGCAAAATGTTTAAAATGTTACAAAAATGTTACAAAAATTACAGAGGCTATTTAGGGCGGTAGAAGGCCAAATCCCAAAAAAACGGTCAAAAATCTTTAATAATTACTTAAAAAAGGGGTGTTTTATCTTAAAAGTGGAGGATGATTTACCATTGAAATCAAAAGGATTTCACAATGATAAGAAAAGGAAATTAGTTTGCAATTGTAGAATTTGCATAACATAAATGTCAAAAAAGCCGTCTTTTGTATTTTAATTGCACAAAATATCATATAAATCAAACAGGCGTTCGATAAAATTTTAACAAATTTGCGTAAAACTATTGACAAATAATTAAAATATGTTAAATTTTGTTACAGACACAGAAAAGGAGACATTTATGATATTGAACCTTAAAGGAAAAGTTAACAATCTTTCTTTAAAGACTAAAACATCAATTGCTTTACTTGCTTGTGCAATTTTTCTTACAGTTGTTATCGTAAAGTGCTTCGGCATTATCGCTACAACTGCTAAGGCAGATTCAGATTTGAAGGTAATGATCGCACCACTTAATACAAATTCACTGGTTACGATCAATCATACAGACAACCAGGATGTAAGTTACATTTTAAATGACTTGTCTTACAGTAGTTCAACAGAAACAACAGAAACAACTACAGTAAAGAACAAGGCAGCATCAGAAAGCGCTGATTATGATCAGATCGCAGTTTCTGATGAACAGGCTAAGGCCTACGATGCAGCAGTTGAAGCTGCAGAAAAAGCTGAAGCAGAGAGAGTAGCAGCTGAAGAAGCTGCAAAGGCTGCAGCAGAAGCAGAAGCAGCCAGAATCGCAGCAGAGGAAGCTGCAAAGTATCAGGCAACACTTGTTGACAATCCTAACATGGTAATTTCACTCACAAACGGAGAACTTGATCTTCTTGAAAGACTTGTTCAGTGTGAAGCAGGTGGTGAAGACATCGTAGGTAAGATTCTTGTTGCCAACGTAGTTATTAACAGAGTAAATAATGGCAGATTTGCAAACACTGTTGAAGGTGTTATTACTGCAAGTGGCCAGTTCTCACCAGTGTCTTCAGGAGCTATTTACAGCTGTTCAGTTTCATCAGAAACTAAGGAAGCCGTTGCAAGAGCTCTTGCAGGTGAAGATTATTCAGAAGGTGCCCTTTATTTCATGGCATCCGGATGGTGCAACAGAAATGCTGGTTCATCATGGCTTAATTCTTTAACAAAGGTTGTTGAGCATGGCGGACACTATTTCTTCGTAGCTTAGTAAACTTGATATGTTCTTTAAGGCTCTCTTTATCAGCTTGGTAAAGAGAGCTTTTTTTCTTGTATAGGGTTTTTAATTGTGGTATAATTCCATAGATTATTTGAAGATTTAACTTAATGGAGGAACAAATGGATATAAATTATCATTCAACCAGAAATTCCGCTGTGGAAATCACAGCTTCTCAGGCAGTACTTAAAGGACTTGCTGATGATGGTGGTCTTTTCGTACCGGTTAAGATGCCTAAGATGATAAAAAGCTTTGAAGAACTTGGAAAGATGGGCTACAAGGAGATTGCTCTTGAAGTAATGAGACTTTTCCTTACAGACTATACAGAAGATGAACTTAAGAACTGTATTGAAAAAGCCTATGATTCTAAATTTGACACAGAAGAAATCGTTCCAATTAAGGAAGCAGATGGAGCTTATTATCTTGAGCTTTTCCATGGTGCAACAATTGCATTTAAGGATATGGCGCTTTCAATCCTTCCACACCTTATGACTACAGCAGCTAAGAAGAACGAACTTAAGGAAGATATCGTAATTCTTACAGCGACATCAGGTGATACAGGTAAGGCAGCAATGGCCGGCTTTGCAGATGTTCCTCACACTAAGATCATTGTATTTTATCCAAAGCACGGTGTCAGCCCTGTTCAGGAAAAGCAGATGGTTACACAGCGTGGTGAAAACACACACGTAATCGGTATTGAAGGCAATTTCGATGCAGCACAGAGTGGTGTTAAGGCTATGTTTAACGACAAGGAACTGGCTGAAAGAATGAAGGCTAAGGGCTATGTATTCAGTTCAGCAAACTCCATTAACATCGGACGTTTGGTTCCTCAGGTTTGCTACTATGTTTATGCATATGCCAAACTGCTTAACGAAGGAAAGATTAAGTCAGGAGACAAGATCAACGTAGTTGTACCTACAGGAAACTTCGGTAATATTCTTGCTGCATTCTATGCAAAGCAGATTGGAACTCCAATTGACAAGCTTATTTGTGCAAGTAACAAGAACAAGGTTCTTTATGACTTCTTTACAACAAAGACCTACGACAAGAACCGTGATTTTGTTGTAACAAAGTCACCTTCCATGGATATTCTTATTTCCAGTAACCTTGAAAGACTTATCTACAAGATTGCAGGCGAGAATTCCGCTAAGACTGCAGAACTCATGAATCAGCTTAAGGAAGATGGAAAGTACACTATCTCTGATGAAATGGCTGAAAAGCTTGCAGGCTTCGTAAGTGGCTACGCTGATGAGGATTCAACATCGGCTACAATTAAGGAAATCTATGAAAAGACCGGCTATGTAATTGATACTCACACTGCAGTTGCAGCTAAGGTTTACAACGATTACAAGAATGATACAAAGGATGAGACAGTTACTGTTATTGCTTCAACAGCAAGTCCTTACAAGTTCGGTAGAGCCGTTCTTGATTCAATTAATGAAGACTACGATAAGTTAAGCGACTTCGAGCAGATTGATGAGCTTAGCAAGATTAGCAAAACAACAATCCCTCAGGCTATTGAGGATATTAGAACTGCACCTGTTAGACACAACACTGTTTGTGAAACAGAAGACATGCAGAAGGAAGTCGAGAAATATCTCGGACTTTAAATTTTAAGGGGTTAGAAAAAACTATGTCTGTACAGGAACGTTTAAGTAAGATTATGCAGGAAGAAATCGATGACGGAAGAGCAATCGGAAGCGTCGTTCTCGCCTACAAAGATAATAAGGAAATTGCCCGTGGCGCTTTTGGTGTTGACAGTCCGTTCAACAATAAGCCAATGACTGACACTGCAATTTTCAAGATGTTTTCCATGACTAAGCCAGTAACAAGTCTGGCAGTTATGATGTGCATGGAAAAAGGTCTCATTAAGACAACTGACTTGGTGGAAGATTATCTTCCAGGCTTTAAGAACATGCAGGTGCTTAAGTCTGACGGTTCTATAGAACCCGCAAAGAGACCAATTACGGTAGCAGACTGTCTTTCCATGACAGCAGGCCTTGAATATCCAAATGAATTTACTGAAGCCGGTAAGAAACTGGAATATGAATTATTCAGACCAATTCAGGAAGATTATCCTGATAAAATGGTGGCAACCGTTGATCTTATGAATAAGGTCGGAGAGTTCCCATTGCTTTACCAGCCGGGAGAAAAGTGGAATTATTCACTTTGTGCGGATGTTTTGGGCGCCATCGTTGAAATTGTTACAAAGACCAAGTACTCAGTTTTCCTTTCAGAAAACATTTTCAAGCCACTCGGCATGGTAGATACTGCATTCTACGTGCCTGAAGAGAAGCTTGACAGATTGGTAACAATGCACGATAAGCATTGGCAGACCGGTGAAATTACAGTTTGGGATTATCCTTTCCTTGGCACCATGTCAAGAAAGTACGTTCCTGCTTTTGAATCCGGCGGTGCAGGTCTGGTATCCACACCGGATGACTATGCTAAATTTGCACTTTTGCTTACTAATGACGGCGAATTGCCAGCGGCATATGCCCCTGATGGTAAGGCGGTCAGATTAATCAGTGAAGAAACAGCTAAATTCATGAGAAGTCCTCAGCTTAATAAGAGTCAGCAGGAAACTGCAAATTGGGAGTCTCTTTTAGGTTATAACTATGGAAATCTCATGAGAATTTTGGAAGACCAGGAAACTGCTAAACTTAAAGGCCCTGCTCTTGGGGAATTCGGCTGGGACGGCTGGGGTGGAACCTATGTTTCCATCGATCCGGTAAACAAGATTACATTTATGTATTTTATAAATATGACAAACGGCAACAGAGAAGGTCAGATGAAGCTGTTAAAGAATGCAATGTATGAGGAATTGGGAATAAATTAACAGATTGGATGTAAACAATGAAGAGAGAAGACATTAGAAACGTTGCAATTATCGCCCATGTAGACCACGGTAAGACCACACTTGTGGATCAGCTTTTAAAGCAGAGCGGCGTGTTCCGTGAAAATCAGGTTGTAGAAGAAAGAGTCATGGACTCTAACGATATCGAGCGTGAGCGTGGTATCACAATTTTAAGTAAGAACACAGCTGTAAATTACAAAGGCGTAAAAATTAATATTATCGATACTCCGGGACATGCAGACTTCGGTGGCGAGGTTGAACGTGTACTTAAGATGGTAAACGGTGTAATTCTTGTAGTAGATGCGTTTGAAGGTGCTATGCCTCAGACAAAATTCGTACTTAAGAAGGCACTTGAGTTACATCTTCCGGTAATTGTCTGCATTAACAAAATCGATAGACCTGAAGCAAGACCGGATGAAGTTATCGATGAAGTTCTTGAGTTATTCATGGATCTTGATGCAGATGATGACATCCTTGATTCACCTTTCGTCTTTGCATCCGCAAAGCAGGGTGTTGCCATACTTGAACTTACAGACAAGCCTAAGGACATGGAGCCACTGTTTGAAACAATTCTCGAGCATATTCCTGCTCCTGAAGGTGATGAAAACAAGGGTACACAGGTACTTATCAGTACTATCGATTATAACGAGTATGTTGGTAGAATCGGTATCGGTAAGGTAGACAACGGTGTGGTAAAGGTTAATCAGGATGTAGTTATTGTTAACCACCATGAGCCGGACAAGATTAAGAAGGTTAAGGTTTCTAAGCTCTATGAGTACGAAGGCCTTAAGAAAGTAGAAGTTACAGAAGCTACAGTAGGTTCCATCGTAGCAATTTCAGGTATTCCTGACATTAAGATTGGTGATACAATCTGTTCTCCTGAAGCACCTGAAGCTATTCCTTTCCAGAAGATTTCAGAGCCTACAATCAGCATGAACTTCAGGGTAAATGACAGCCCTCTTGCAGGTCAGGAAGGTAAGTTCATTACTTCAAGACATTTAAGAGAAAGACTTTACAGAGAATTAAATACAGACGTTTCCTTAAGAGTTGAGGACACTGAGTCCACTGAAGAATTTAAGGTAAGCGGTCGTGGCGAGCTTCATCTTTCAGTCCTTATTGAGAACATGAGACGTGAAGGCTACGAATTTGCCGTATCCAAGGCTCAGGTTATCTACCAGAAGGACGAGAACGGAAAACTACTTGAACCAATGGAAGAAGCCGTAATTGATGTTCCTGAAGCTTATTCAGGTACAGTTATTGACAAGCTTTCCCAGAGAAAGGGCGAACTTGTATCCATGGCACAGTTTGGTTCTGCTTCCACAAGACTTACTTTCAGAATCCCTGCAAGAGGTCTTATCGGTTACAGAGGCGAATTCATGACTGATACTAAGGGTGAAGGCATCATCAACACTGTATTCGATGGCTATGCACCTTACAAGGGTGACATTTCCTATCGTAAGCAGGGCAGCCTTATCGCTTTCGAAACAGGTGAAGCAATTACTTACGGACTCTTTAACGCACAGGAGAGAGGTTCACTCTTTATTGGCGCAGGAGCTAAGGTATATGCCGGCATGGTTATCGGACAGAACGGAAAGCCAGAAGACGTAGAAGTAAACGTTTGCAAGAAGAAGCAGCTTACCAACACACGTTCTTCTTCAGCAGATGAAGCCTTAAGACTTGTTCCACCAAGAATTTTAAGTCTTGAGCAGTCTCTTGAATTCATTGATAATGATGAACTTCTTGAAGTTACACCTGAGAATTTAAGAATCAGAAAGAGAATTCTTGATTCCCTTGAAAGAAAGAGAGCAAATAGAAAAAATCAGTAGGCATATGCCCCTGATTTCCCTTTGAAAAATATACTCTCTGTGTCGTTGACACACTTTTAGTACAATGCTAAAATTTAGGTATTGGAGGATAAAACTATGGCACTTTTTACAGGAGTTGCTTCAGCAATCGTAACACCTATGAATGCTGATGGCAGCGTAAATTTTGATAGCTTTGGCAAACTTATTGACTTCCAGATTGAGAATGGAATTGATGCTATCGTTGTATGTGGTACAACAGGTGAGGCATCCACACTTACTCATGAGGAACATCTTGATACAATCCGTTACTGTGTAGAACGCGTTAACAAGAGAGTACCTGTAATTGCAGGTACAGGTTCAAACTGCACAGAAACAGCGATCTATCTTTCTAAGGAAGCTGAGAAGATTGGAGCTGATGGCTTACTTGTTGTTACACCTTATTACAACAAGGCTACTCAGAAGGGTCTCATCCAGCACTTTACAAAGATTGCAAATTCAGTAAACATTCCAATTGTTCTTTACAACATTCCAGGCAGAACAGGATGTAAGATGGCACCTGAAACTATTGCTACACTTTACAAGGATGTTGAGAACATTGTAGCAGTTAAGGAAGCAAGTGCTGATTTCTCAGCCATTGCTAAACTTGCAAAGCTTACAGATGGAAAGATGGACATTTACTCAGGTAATGACGATCAGGTATTACCTATTCTTTCCCTTGGCGGAAAGGGTGTTATCTCTGTACTGGGTAATGTAGCACCACAGGAAACTCATGACATGGTTGCTAAGTTCTTAGAAGGAGACTCAAAGGCAGCACTTGACCTTCAGCTTAAGTATCTTCCACTTATTGATGCACTTTTCTGTGAAGTGAATCCAATCCCTGTTAAGAAGGCATTAAATCTCATGGGCTTCAACGTAGGTTCATTAAGACTTCCTCTTACAGAAATGGAAGATGTAAATGCTGCTAAACTTGAAAAGGAAATGAAGGCAGTAGGCCTTATCTAATACTATGACAAAAATTATTATGAGTGGCTGTTGTGGCCACATGGGTCTTACAATTACAGACATTGTAGAAAAAGATGACGATGCTGAAATCGTAGCTGGAATCGACCTTTTCGATAACGGAAAGATGCCTTATCCTGTTTACAAATCTCTGGCAGAAGTAGATGTTGAGGCTGATGTAGTCATTGACTTTTCTTCACCTAAGGCGCTTGAAGGAATGTTAAGTGCAGCAAAGGCTAAGAATATGCCACTGGTTCTCTGTTCCACAGGTTACACACCGGAACAGGTTCAATTGATTAATGATTCAGCTAAGGAACTTACGATTTTAAGATCTGCAAACATGTCTCTTGGAATCAACCTGATTCTTAAGCTTGTTCAGGCAGCTACAGAGGTTCTTTACAAGGACTACGACATTGAAATCGTAGAAAAGCATCATAACTTGAAGAAGGATGCACCTTCAGGAACAGCTTTGGCCATTGCTGATGCGATTAATGAAGTGCTTGATAATGAATATGCCTATGTTTATGACAGAAGTGACAGAAGCGAGCAGAGACCTAAGAAGGAAATTGGTATTGCGGCTGTCAGAGGCGGAACTATCGTTGGCGAGCATGAAGTAATTTATGCAGGACGTGACGAAGTTATCGAGATTAAGCACACAGCTTATTCAAAGGCTATATTTGGTAAGGGTGCAGTAAATGCTGCAAAATTCTTAGCCGGTAAGCCTCATGGCATGTACAATATGCAGGATGTAATCGGTTAATCAACTGTAACTAAGTGTAGGCAGGAGACTGTCTACACTTTTGGTTTATTATTTAGGGCGGATATTTCTTGTTTAAGAATTTTGAAAAGAATTCAGGTTCTGACAAAAACCGCTCTCAGGCAGAGTCTGTTTTCGGCATCAGTAAGTCATCCGATATAGATGATAAGGATGACAAAGAAGATACAGACGATAAAGATGACGAGGATGACGAAGACGATTCGGACGACGAAGATAAGGACGATAAGGATTCCGATAAAGATGATAAGGATGATGCAGATTCAGATAAGGATGATGATGCAGATTCTGATGATTCCGATGAAGAAATTCCTGCAAACAAGATTGCGTGGATAGACGGAAATGGAATGCTTCAGTATAACGAAAGCTATGTACTTGCAAGCTTTGATACAGTAACAGGTCTTCTTGGAATTGCTCCAACTCTCAATACATGGGAATGGGGAAGTTATGCAGATGTTTACTATTTTGATTATACCGAAGTTGAATACACATATTCTTATATTTTTGTAAATGATGCGTTGGTTGCGATATGCGCAAATAAAGCCGGTGATCTGGTAGATAAATTCTATAATAATGCAGTAAGGACCTACGGAGATCCGTATATGACATATACCATGGAAGACGGGTATATCGACCAGTATGCATGGAAGATTAACGACTCACTTTATTTCTGTGTAAAGAATGATTATCAGTATAACGGTGTCTGTGCTCAGAGATATATCTTCAATGGATATAACGAGCTGCTGCTCAGCAAGTACTCATAAAGCCAAACTTAGGTTTGACAATCATTCACATAAATGCTAAAATTCCACAAGTAAAGGCTATGAAGGTGTTTTTAAAGCTTTGCAAATCCGTCAGAGAGAGGAAGTCATCGGCTGGAAGCTTCCTTCGGCAAATGTAAAAGCCTACTTTCCCACCGGAGCTGCGCTTTTGAAATTAAGTAGGAAGCGACGTCATCGGCACGTTATCGCCGAACCTAAAGTGCTCGATTATTTGAGAATAAGGGTGGTACCGCGAAGTTTATACTCCGTCCCTGTTTATTCAGGGACGGTTTTTTTATGTCATGATTTGGAACCGTTTCCTTGGAAAAAATCATGCAAAACTATTTAATGGAGGCAACCTGTAATGAAGGAAAAACTTGATGCTATTAAGGCTAGAGCGCTGGAAAGACTTTCTTCTGTTCAGGATCTTAATGCTCTTAACGATATCAGAGTAGAGATTCTTGGTAAGAAGGGTGAACTTACTGCAGTGCTTAAGTCCATGAAAGATGTAGCACCTGAAGACAGACCAAAGGTTGGTCAGCTTGTAAATGATACAAGAACAGCCATCGAAGAGAAGATGGAAGAAATTAAGAAGAACTTTGAAGCAAAGGCTCTTGAGGCTAAGTTAAAGTCTGAAGTAATTGACGTAACTTTACCTGGGAAGACTCCTGTTATTGGACACAGACATCCAAACACCATTGCACTTGAAGAAGTTGAGAAAATCTTCATTGGCATGGGTTACGAAGTTATTGAAGGACCTGAAGTTGAGTATGATTACTATAACTTTGAGGCTTTGAATATTCCTGCCAATCACCCTGCAAAGGATGAGCAGGACACATTCTACATTACAAAGGACATTCTTTTAAGAACTCAGACATCTTCATGTCAGGCAAGAGTAATGGAAAATCAGAAACCACCTATCAGAGTTATCTCTCCAGGTCGTGTTTACAGATCTGATGAAGTTGATGGTACACATTCACCTTGCTTCCACCAGATTGAAGGCCTTGTAATCGACAAGAATGTTACTTTTACAGACCTTAAGGGTACTCTTCAGGAGTTTGCCAAGGCACTCTTTGGTGAAGACACTAAGGTTAAGTTCAGACCTCATCATTTCCCATTCACTGAGCCAAGTGCTGAGTGTGATGTAAGCTGCTTTAAGTGCGGCGGTAAGGGTTGCAGATTCTGTAAGGGTAGTGGCTGGATTGAAATCCTTGGTTGCGGTATGGTTCATCCACGAGTACTTGAAATGTGTAACATTGATCCTAAGGAGTACACAGGTTTCGCTTTCGGCCTCGGCCTTGAGAGAATCGCACTTCTTAAGTATGAAATTGATGACATGCGTCTCATGTATGAGAATGACACAAGATTCTTAAAGCAGTTCTAGGACAGGAGGAAGTAATATGAATACAACATTATCATGGATTAAAGCTTACGTTCCTGATCTTGACTGCACACCTCAGGAATATACAGATGCAATGACCATGTCAGGTACTAAGGTTGAGGGCTACACAGAACTCGACAAGGATTTAGACAAGATTATTGTTGGTAAGATCAACAAAATTGAAAAGCATCCTGATGCTGACAAGCTTGTAGTTTGCCAGGTTCAGATTGATGAAGAAGGCACAGAAACTCAGATTGTAACAGGTGCTCCAAACGTTAAGGAAGGAGACCTGGTTCCTGTAGTTTTGGATGGCGGACGTGTTGCCGGTGGTCATGAAGGTAAGCCTGTAGAAGGCGGCATCAAGATCAAGAAGGGCAAGCTTCGTGGCGTTGAAAGTAACGGTATGATGTGCTCAATCGAAGAGTTAGGTGGAACAAGAGAGTTCTATCCTGACGCTCCTGAATACGGTATCTACATTTTCTCAGATAATCCGGCATATGCCGACTTAAAAATCGGTTCTTCAGCCATTGAAGCACTGGGCTTTAAGGATTCCGTATTTGAGTACGAAATCACAAACAACAGAGTAGACTGCTATTCAGTAATTGGTATTGCAAGAGAAGCAGCTGCAACATTTAGAAAGAAGTTTGTTCCTCCTGTAATTACTGAAACAGGTAATGACGAGAAAACTTCTGACTACATCTCTGTTGAAATTAAGGATACAGACCTTTGCAAGAGATATGTGGCAAGAGTAGTTAAGAACATTAAGATTGCTCCATCACCACTTTGGATGCAGAGAAGATTGGCTGCTAACGGCATCAGACCAATTAACAACCTTGTAGACATTACAAACTACGTAATGGAAGAGTATGGCCAGCCAATGCATGCCTATGATTTAGATACAATTGCTGGCAAGAAGATTGTTGTTCGTCGTGCTGAAAACGGTGAAAAGTTTACTACACTTGATGGTCAGGAACGTGAACTCGACAATGATGTCTTAATGATTTGTGACGGAGAAAAGTCAGTTGGTATCGCAGGTATCATGGGTGGTGAAAACTCCATGATTACAGACAATGTTAAGACTATGCTCTTTGAAGCAGCCTGCTTCGATGGAACTAATATCAGACTTACAGGTAAGAGAATCGGTCTTAGAACCGATGCTCAGGCTAAGTTTGACAAGGGCCTTGATCCAAACACAGCAATGGAAGCTATCAACAGAGCCTGCCAGCTTATTGAAGAGATGGGTGCCGGCGAAGTTGTAGGTGGATGCGTAGATGTTTATCCAACACCTAAGGAAAGCTGGAGAGTACCATTTGATTGGGAAACAACTAACAGAGTAATCGGTATCAGCATTCCTAAGGAGCAGATGATTGAATACTTTAAGGCTGTTGATTTAGGCTATGACTATGACAAGGACGAAGTTATCGTTCCTACCTGGAGACAGGATGTCCTTAGACAGTGCGACTTAGATGAAGAAGTTGCAAGATTCTATGGCTATGACAAGATTCCAATGACACTTCCTCGTGGTGAGGCTACTATCGGTCGTCTTCCAGAGAAGCTTGAGATTGAAAACCTTGCAAGAGACGTGGCTGAAAGAAATGGTTTCTCAGAGTGCTTCACATACAGTTTTGAGAGTCCAAAGGTATTTGATAAGCTCTTAATTCCTGCAGATGACAAGATTAGAGAGACAGTTACCATCAGCAACCCACTTGGTGAAGATTTCTCAGTAATGAGAACACTTCCGCTTAACGGTGTACTTAACAGTCTTTCAATTAACTACAACAGAAAGAATGGTCCTACAAAGCTTTATGAATTAGCTAAGGTTTACATTCCAAAGGCTCTTCCTCTTACAGAACTTCCTGATGAGAGAGTAGAATTCGTACTTGCTTTCAATGAAAGTGGCGATTTCTATGACATGAAGGGCACAGTCCTTGATTTCCTTCAGGACGTTGGTATGCATGACAGAACTATTTTCCAGGCATCTACAAAGCCATTCCTTCATCCGGGACGTCAGGCTGAGGTTATTTACGATGGTGAAATCATCGGTTATCTTGGTGAACTTCACCCAACAGCTGCAGCTAATTACAAGATTGGTGGCAGAAGTTACATTGCAGTTATTGATCTTCCAAAGATCAATGATTTTGCTGATTTCGTTGTTAAGTTCAACGGTATCGCTAAGTTCCCTGCAGTAACCCGTGACTTCTCAATGGTAGTTAAGAAGGAAATCACAGCCGGTCAGATTGAAGATGCAATCATCAAGAGTTCAGGAAAGCTTCTTGAAGACTGCAAGCTTTTCGATATTTACGAAGGTGCACAGATTAAGCCTGGCTACAAGTCCATGGCATATTCCGTATCTTTCAGAGCCAAGGATAGAACACTTGAAGATGCAGATATTACACCTGTTGTTGAAAAGATTATCAAAGCTCTTAACAATCTTGGAATTGAACTTCGTTCTTAGTTTTACGGGTTTTAATGCTTAATTTATGAATTTAAGTCCTCGGCTTTAACGCCGGGGACTTTTTTTGCCTTAAGTGTTTAAAATAGGCGGGGCTTTTGGTATAATCTATCTGTTGTATTTTGACTTTTTTAAAAGAAGGTGGAACTATGAGCAAAATTCTTATTTGCGACGATGATGAAGCTATCGTACGCGCAGTGGAAATTTACTTAAAAGGGGAAAACTATGAGGTTGTAAAGGCCTATGATGGTCAGCAGGCTGTTGCCGCAGTTAAGGCAGACAGCAGTATTAACCTCGCTTTACTTGATGTTATGATGCCTGTCATGGACGGTATTACAGCACTTAGTGAAATCAGGGAGTTTACGAATATTCCTATTATTTTCCTTACGGCAAAAGATCAGGATTCAGACAAGATTATCGGTCTTAATATTGGTGCGGATGATTACATCACAAAACCATTTAATCCTGTGGAACTTTTAGCAAGAGTGCGTTCTCAGCTGAGACGATTCGTAAATCTTGGCGGTGAGAACAACAATTCATCTAATCTCCTTAGCATTGGAAACATTCAGTTAGATGATGATAAAAAGAAAGTAATGGTGGATGGTGAAGAGATTGCCATTACCAAGACAGAATTCCTGATTCTTAAGTATCTTATGATGAATCCGGGAAAAGTATGCTCTGCAGACGACATCTACAGAGACATTTGGAATGATGAGCCGATTGACGCTGAAAAGGTTGTTGCGGTTCATGTACGTCACATTCGTGAAAAGATTGAAATAGATCCATCAAACCCTCATTATCTTAAAGTGGTTTGGGGACATGGTTATAAGATTGAGGGCTAGTCATGAGTTATAAAATGAAAGGTAAAGGCTTTAGAACATTTCTCTTTATGTTCTTTTGGCTGATGTTTTCATTAAATTTAATTCTTACAATTTTTATGTTTCACTCAGGAGTCATGAGAAATGGTGTGGACTATGTCTGGTCCAACTATATTAAGGACAAATCTTACAGAGACATGAAGACCATGATTAGTGGATTTCCTTCTGATCTTAACAATTTGGATGAGTACATCGAACAGGGCAGTTTCATTCGTCAGCGCGGTTACTTCAGAGCTTCTAATCTGCAGTACATAATTTCTTCAGATGAGCGATTCTTTAGTGATATTTACTCTGACAATTACGACATTAACAGCCCTTATTACTATTCGAATTTCGCTAAGTTTACCATTCCTTATTCGGATGACCGTGACGTTAGTTACACATTTAGCATAGATGAGTTTGAAATTAGTCATCTCGATGGACTTATTAATGATTCTGAAATGGAACGCTACTTAATCAGCAAGGATGATGAAAATTACACCATCACCATTGTTGAAGACGTAGATAAATTAACCACGGTAACTGTGAGATACTATGTGCCGGTAGATCTTAAGGCAAATGATTCCTATCACACGGTTTATGTGATGCTTTCCGTCATTGGCAAATTAAGGTACTTGATAATTGCAACCATGTGCATATGCTTCCTTATCTGCGCAGGTTTGCTCGCTACTTTAGTTTACACGGCAGGTAAGAGCGAAAAGGATTCTAAGACCAAGGCTCGTTTTGTGGACAAGATTCCGTTCGATTTGTTCACCTTGATTTGTGTAGCAATTATAAGCTTTAGCTTGTGGCGACTGTATCACTGTTATTCCCGCTTCCCGATGGTAGTGAGAATGAGTTCGCAGTCCCTGTACATTACGCTGGCCGTGATAATTTGCACGCTGATTGGTGGAATTGTTTTGGAATATGCCTTAACGATTACCATTCGAATCCGAAAGAAAGATTGGTTTACCAACACAATTTTCTATAAGCTTTGCGTGGCAATTGGAAAAACAACCAAGGCGATTGTAATGGCAGTGAATTCTAAGCGAAGCTATGTGAGAGCGCTCTATATTTTCATAATCTTTGATCTTGCCATGATTCTGATGTTTGGAGTAATGGCTCTCATTACAAGGAGAACCTCACTTTTAATTGCTGGAATCATTATTATTGTTGGATTTTTGGCTTATCAGTACATTGTTATTTATAATATCAGACTGTTCGAAAAATCCTGTGATGAAATTGCCAGTGGTAATTTTGATTTTGATAAGGCTAAAAAGCAGACTGTGGTGCCAAGTTTTGAGCACATGAACGCTTCCGTTAACAAGCTGTCTGATGGTATGGAAGTAGCTCTTAATGAAAAAATTAAGTCTGAGCACTTTAAAACAGAGCTTATTACTAATGTTTCTCACGATATTAAAACTCCGCTTACATCCATTATTTCCTACGTGGATCTGCTTAAAAAGAAGGATATTAGCGAGGAAGAGAAGAACGAGTACCTTGAGGTGCTTTCCAAACAGTCTGCTAAGCTTAAAAAGCTTATTACAGACCTCGTAGAAACCAGCAAGGCTTCAACGGGTAACCTGGAACTTCATTGCAGTGAGATTGATTTTAAGGTGATTGTGGAACAGTCATTGGCTGAATATGAAGACCGTTTTGCCAAGAAGAACTTAAAGACAGTGTTTAATGCTTCCACCGGCGGAACTCTTATTAATGCAGATGGTCAGTATCTCTTTAGAGTAATCGACAATCTGCTTAGTAACATCTTTAAGTATTCCATGGAGGGCACCAGAGTTTACGTGGATGTTATCAGCTGTTATGAAACCGTGGAAGTTGTCTTTAGAAACGTTACCAAGTACGAGATTGAGGCAACCTCTGATGAACTCATGGAACGATTTGTAAGAGGCGATAAATCCAGAAACATGGAGGGCTCAGGTTTGGGACTTTCCATTGCCAGAAACTTAATCGAAGCAATGGGAGGAAAGCTCTATCTGGATATTGATGGTGACATTTTTAAGTCCACTGTTGTAATGGACAGAGTTAAAGAAGATTTAGAAGAGACAGAAGACGGGAAAGAATTATGATAATTAAGCATGGTGATAAAATTGACAAAAACATGCGTAGCAGTCACGAATCCAAAGTGGCAGGCAACATGTCACTGGCAGTGAGTCTGCTTACGGCGTTTATTTTCGTCATGCTTATCTTTATGTCTGTTTCCGACAATCAGGAAACCGTGGATTCAGTGGTGGGACTTTTTGCCCTTAACTTCCTGCTTTCCATTTGTGGAATGATTGTTTCGGCAATTAGTTTAAACAGACGCAGCAACTGTTACGGCAGAACCATGGCGGGGCTTATTATCAGTACCTTAATGTTCTTTGTAATGGTTTCAGTATTTTTTATAGGTTTATAGGTAGTTTTAATGGATGAAATTTTAAAAGAGAGATATGAACTGGCAAAGGAAAGAATTGCTGAATTTGCAGAAGAGGACAGCGCCTATTTTAAGGCAGTGTCACACAGATGCGCCATTCTTTCACAAATCGCCGATTTAAAGGTTAGTGGTAAATTGGATAGCCTGGACCTTGAAAGCCTTAAAAAGCTCAATTTAAGAGCTTATGAAGAGGTTTTTGAGGCAAATTATGCAAGTTCCTTTGCAAATCCGGCATATGCCTGCGCTTTTCTCGACGCAAAAACCGGTAAGGTCCTTTCGGCGCTTTATGCTGAACTAATTGACGCCATTGTCTATGCCTATGCGGGAAATGTGTGGAAAATCACCATCCTCTTTGAACTGGTGTTAATGGTACACAGCCTGTTTAGTACAGGTGAGGCATCTGCTACCACAATTAAGAATGCAATTTACTATTATCATCATGACTACTGCCATGAACTGACGGCACTCAGACAGAGGGAGATGAGAAGCCCTGCTAATAACGTGCCATTAAAGATTTTAAGAGAAAATGACCTTTCAAAAACAGACTATCTTTACAAGTTAGGTCTTTTTGTTTCTGACAGTGAAGTTAAAACTCACGATTACTTGGAAACACTTTCTGAAGAACAGATTACGAGCATTGCGACAACGTTTACCGGGGGATATGCCCGAGGTTTTGCCGCTGCCGGAATTGATTATTCTGAAAGAAAAATTGTGGAATTAAGATACCCTTTGGGCTTTGAACGCATAATTATGAAGATTATTGATCAGTTTGAAGCAGAGGGAAAGAGCATAGTAATGCATTTTGAGAAAAGCTTTGGCTTGGGTGTGGCATCTACTGCAGCCAACAAGCAGTTTGATTACGATCATCGTAATGACAAGGTGCTCTATACAGACGCGCGTTACAAGGAAGTTTATTTAAATGCCTTGGAAGAAGCCTTTAAGGAACTTAAAGAGGATGTGGCCGTATTTGCAGGACCAGCCTGTCTTGAAAGCTTTGGCGAGGCGGACTTTGAGTTTGTAAACAAGCCTGAATGCCTTAAACCTGATGACATGCAGTCAAAACTCTTTACGGAAATCAGGAATGATTCAGCAACCATGCTAAGAAAGTATTTGGACATGACTAAAAGATCCTTTACCATCATGTCCTTACCTGTGCCGGATATCGGAGAAAATTTCGAAGAAATCTTTAATGAGGTTATTAAGGTTAACACCTTGGATAACGAGACTTATAAAGAAATTCAGCAGAACATCATTGATGTTTTAGACCAGGGCGATTACGTGTTGGTAAAAGGCAAAAATGGCAACTTAACGGACATGAAGGTTATGCTTCATGAACTTAAGAATCCTGGCAAGGAAACTAATTTTGAAAATTGCATCGCAGATGTGAACATTCCTGTGGGAGAAGTGTTTACCTCACCTGTTCTTACGGGAACTTGCGGCACGCTTAATGTGTCGCACGCCTACCTTGAAGGCTACGAGTACAAGAATCTTGTCTTAAAGTTCAAGGATGGTAAGGTTACTTCCTACAACTGCGAAAATTTTGATTCCGAAGAGGAAAACAAAAACTATATTTATGAAAACGTAATGTTTAGACATGATTGGCTTCCAATTGGTGAGTTTGCGATTGGAACCAACACGACGGCATATGCCATGGCCAACAAGTTCGGCATCTGGAAGAAACTACCAATTCTGATTGCTGAAAAAACCGGACCTCATTTTGCAGTAGGTGATACATGTTATTCAGACATGGAGGAAGTGATGACCTACAATCCTGATGGAAAGGCGATTATTGCAAGAGCCAACGAAGTCAGCGACTTAAGACATGAGGACAGAAACAAGGCCTATTTCAATTGTCACACAGACATTACAATCCCCTATGACGAACTGGATTACATTAGAGTCGTAAACGCAGACGGCTCCGTAAATTCGGTAATTGAAGATGGTAAATTCGTAGTTCCCGGAACAGAGGTTTTAAATTCAAAAATACTTTGCCCTTAAAGGAACTATGTTGTATAATTTAATGTGATTTTTTATTTATTTAATGGAGGTTAACTAAATGGCTCAGGTCGGAATAGTTATGGGAAGTGATTCAGATCTTCCTATCATGAAGAAAGCATGTGAAATGCTTGATAAGTTTGGTATTTCTTATGAGGTTACAATTATCTCAGCACACAGAATGCCTGATGTGTTCTTTGATTATGCAAAAACTGCAGAAGAGAAGGGAATGAAAGTCATTATCGCAGGTGCAGGTGGAGCAGCTCATCTTCCTGGAATGACAGCAGCTATTTTTAATCTTCCTGTAATTGGTGTTCCAATTCACACAAGTACCTTAAGCGGTGTTGATTCACTTTATTCCATCGTTCAGATGCCTTCAGGAATTCCTGTAGCGACTGTGGCAATTAACGGTGCTGCAAATGCAGGTATTCTTGCAGCTAAGATTTTAGCTGTAGCAGACAAGGAAATCGAGAAAAAGCTTGTGGATTACAAGAATGAGCTTAAGGATTCCGTAATGGTAAAAAAAGAGAAAATTGAAAGCGTTGGTTACGCAGAGTATCTTAAAGATAAAGAAAACAAGTAAAGAGAGGATAACTTAATGGATTACAAAAAAGCCGGAGTTGATATTGAAGCTGGATACAAGTCAGTAGAACTCATGAAAGCAGCAGTTAACTCAACAAAGAGACCTGAAGTTTTAGGCGGTATCGGTGGTTTTGCCGGTGCATTCGACCTTTCAAAGATTAAGGGAATGGAAGAGCCTGTACTGCTTTCAGGAACAGACGGTTGTGGAACAAAGGTTAAGCTTGCATTCTTAATGGACAAGCATGACACAATCGGTATTGATGCCGTTGCTATGTGTGTAAACGACATTGTTTGCTCAGGTGGCGAACCTTTATTCTTCCTTGACTACATTGCATGTGGCAAGAACTATCCTGAAAAGATTGCTACCATCGTTGGTGGTGTTGCAGAAGGCTGCAGACAGTCAGGAGCTGCCCTTGTAGGCGGTGAAACAGCAGAGCATCCGGGACTTATGCCTGAGGATGAATACGACCTTGCTGGTTTTGCAGTAGGTGTTGTAGACAAGAAAGACATTATTACTGGCGATGAAATTGCTGACGGCGATGTTTTAATCGGTATCGCATCCAGTGGTGTTCATTCAAATGGTTATTCTCTTGTAAGAAGCGTATTCGAGATGACTAAGGAATCTCTTAACACTTACTATGATGAACTTGGAAAAACCCTTGGAGAAGCTCTTCTTGAGCCAACCATCATCTATGTAAATGCTTTAAAGAGCATTAGGGAAGCCGGTGTTAGAATTCATGGTTGCAGCCACATTACAGGTGGTGGATTCTATGAAAACGTTCCAAGAATGCTTCCTGATGACAAGCATGCCGTAATTAAGAAGGACAGCTATGAAGTACCTGCAATCTTCAAACTTCTTCAGAAGACAGGTAACATTGAAGATAAGATGATGTACAACACATTTAACATGGGTCTTGGTATGGTTATCGCCATCAACAAGAACGATGTGGATGCTACACTTGCTGCAATTACAAAGGCTGGTCAGATGGCCTATGTAGTTGGTGAAGTTAAGAACGGCGAGAAGGGAATCACATTATGCTAAAAGTTGTTATTTTAGTTAGTGGTGGCGGAACTAATTTCCAGGCCATTATTGATGCGATTAAAGATGGCAAGATTACTGACACTGAAATTGTTGGAGTGATTGCCAGCAACGAATCGGCATATGCCCTTGAGAGAGCCAAAAACAACGGAATCCCTTCAAAGGTAGTTGCAAGAAAGAACTATGGTAGCATTGAGGAAAGAAACAAGGCACTTATTGATGCTGTCAACTCTTTCTCACCAGACCTTATTGTTCTTGCAGGATTCCTTACAATTCTTCCGGAAGAGCTCATTGATCTTTATCCTGAGAAGATTTTAAACATCCATCCTTCACTTATTCCAGCATTTTGTGGAGATGGTTTCTATGGACTTAAGGTTCATGAAAAAGCACTTGAAAGAGGCATTAAGGTAACAGGAGCTACAGTTCATTTTGTAGACAAGGGAACTGACACAGGTCCTATTATCATTCAGAAGGCAGTTTATACTAAGCCTTCTGATACACCTGAAATCCTTCAGAAGAGAGTAATGCAGGAAGCTGAGTGGAAGATTCTTCCAGCTGCCATTGATGCAATTTCTCACGACAAGATCAAGAAGGATGAAAATGGTAATTTCTATATTGAAAACTAGTTTGTATTAAGACTTGCGGAGGAAAAGATGAAAGTTTTAGTTGTCGGTGGTGGCGGTAGAGAACATGCCATCTGTTATAAAATTGCACAGAGTTCACAGGTAGACAAGCTTTATTGTGCTCCTGGTAATGCCGGAATTGCACAGCTTGCCGAGTGCGTTGACATTAAGGTTATGGAATTCGATAAATTAGTTGAATTTGCCAAGGACAAGGCCATTGACCTTGTTGTTGTAGCACCTGATGATCCTCTTGTTGGTGGACTTGTAGACAAGTTCGAAGAAGCAGGAATCAGAGCTTTCGGACCTCGTGCCAATGCCGCAATTATTGAAGGTTCTAAGGCTTTCTCCAAGGACCTCATGAAGAAATACAACATTCCTTCTGCAAGCTATGAAACTTTTGACGATCCTGAAAAGGCAATTGAGTACTTAAAGACTCAGAAGATGCCTATCGTTTTAAAGGCTGACGGTCTTGCTCTTGGAAAGGGCGTTCTTATCTGTAACGACCTTGATGAAGCAATCGAAGGCGTTAAGACCATCATGGAAGACAAGAAGTTTGGTACAGCCGGAAACAGAATGGTAATTGAAGAATTCATGACAGGTCGTGAAGTCTCAGTCCTCCTTTTCTGCGATGGTACAAACATTAAGGCTATGAGCAGTGCTCAGGATCACAAGAGAGCCAAGGATGGCGATCAGGGTCTTAATACCGGTGGTATGGGAAACTTCTCACCAAGTCCATTCTATACAGACGAAATCAAGAAGTTCTGTGAAGAGAAGATTTATGCTCCAACAATGGCAGCAATGCGTGCTGAAGGCAGACCTTTTAAGGGAGTTCTTTTCGTAGGTCTCATGCTTACTGCAGATGGCCCTAAGGTACTTGAGTACAATGCCCGTTTCGGTGATCCTGAAGCTCAGGTTGTTCTTCCAAGACTTGAAAACGATATTATTGACGTATTCAACGCATGTATCGATGGTACACTTGATAAAGTTGACCTTAAGTTTAAGGACAATGCCTGTGTTACAGTAATTCTCGCTTCAGACGGTTATCCATTAAGCTACGAAAAGGGCTTTAAGATTACAGGTCTTGAGAACTTTGAAGGCAAGGATGGCTACTATGTATTCCATGCAGGAACAAAGTTTGATGCTGATGGAAATGTTGTTACAAATGGTGGACGTGTACTTGCTGTAACAGCTATGGGAGATAATCTTAAAGAAGCCAGAGCCAATGCTTACAAGGCCGTAGATTTAGTTGATTTTGACAACAAGTACTACAGACATGACATTGGTAAGGCTATTGATGAAGCCAACATCTAATTACTTATTGGAATTTGGGGATAAGGGATGAACAAGAAAAAGAAAATAATTATTCTTGCTTCAGTATTCGTGGTTACACTTATTGTGGCTACAATAATAAGTTATAAACTGAATCTAAGAGGTTTTTTCGCTAATTTCTATGGCGGAGACGATTCGGAATATCAGCAGGACGTAAACGTAAGTTCACTTCTTGCCGCCACAGACTCTCAGAATATTTCTGACATGTCTACACTTACAATTGAATCCACAGACAGTGAGGTATACCTTCCTGATGATAGTTTTGACATTGTACTGGCAGATGATGCTTCAGAATTAGTAGTACTTTATGATGTGAATGTGGCTACGTCCACTGAAGGTGTTCTGTACTTCATATACGACGAAGTAGCTGTTCCCGTAGTTTGTGATTACGATGGCACAGTTTATCTTGACACTGAAAAAAGTACCTACAATTACACCTCTTACAACCATGATATTTACTTACATGTAACCAGCGATTTGGCATATGCCGAGGCTACCGCTGAACCAACTGCGGTCCCTTCACCAACGGTTACTGCAACACCTACTCCAAGTCCGGTGCCGGTTTCAACATCCACACCAACTCCAACAGTAGAAACGCCTGTAACCACGGCGCCAACGGCTACACCAATTCCGACGGCAACGCCAACACCTATGCAGGCAGGAATTCCACTGGTTTCCTCCTATGGAATTCACACCTATAATTCCGATTATAATGTTTACGGAAACAACTACATTTCCTCTTCAAAGGAAGCAGTGAATGCTCATATTGCGAAGGTAAATGCTTTAAGAAAGTCTCAGGGACTTAATGAACTGGTGGTAGATGAAAATCTCACCAGAATTGCAGCTTACAGAAATGCTGAGATGGTTTATCTTAATTATTTCTCACATTTTCATCCGGGCTATTCTGATGTGGCTTGCTACAGAGATATTTGGTATTTCTATGTTCCTTATTACCTTTCAAGAGGTGAGAACATAGACGAAATGGTTTTAAAAACCGATGGGGCAACCATTCTAAAAAATGGAGACAAGCCTTATAAATTTGAAACACAAAAAGAACTTGGTGAATCCATGTACAATGATTTTTATAATTCTAAAGATCATTATGCCAACATGGTAAACGGAGACTATACTAAAATTGGTGTTAGCATTTACATCTCAGATGAGCGTGTAATATGCACCCAGATTTTTGGATATTACTAAAAATTGTGCCGCCTTTATGACGGCACTTTTTTGAAAAGGATGGATTATGAATATTTACACTGAAAATGCCGAAATGGTACTTCAGAAGGCTAATGCAATTGCTCTTGATTATGGTAAATCCTATGTAGGTTCTGAGCATTTGCTTTATGCTCTGGTAACTATTCCGGGCGTAGCTCATGATGTTTTGCTTAAATATGTTAAGTTAGATGATCTTGAACTTGTCATGTCCGATGTTACTCTTGCTGAAGACAAACGATATAAATCTAAGTATGTAGAGAATTCAGAAAAAGTTAAGGCTATTCTTGACGCAGCAGGGGAAACTGCTGAAAAGCAGAAAATGGACAAAGTGGGAACTTCTCACATTCTACTCGCTACACTTAGAGAAAATGACTGCATTGCAGTACGAATTTTAAATACACTTAAAATTGAACTTCAGAAACTTTATGTTGATACCTTAAAGGCCTGTGGTTTTTCCTTACAGGAAGTAAAGAAAGAGGTGTCATCACTAAAAAAGGCTAAGGTTCCTCAGAATGCCTATGAAAAATTTACTAAGGACCTTACTGAAGCAGCTAAAAATGGTAAATTAGACCCATGTATTGGAAGAATTGATGAGATTAAGAGAATCGTTGAAATCCTTTGCAGAAGATCTAAGAATAACCCTGTGCTTTTAGGAGAACCGGGTGTTGGTAAAACCGCCATTGTAGAAGGTTTGGCACAGCTTGTGGCTACAGGTGGAGTACCTGATTCAATGGCAGATACCAAAATCCTTACACTGGACCTCGCAGGTATGGTGGCAGGAACTAAATACAGAGGTGAATTTGAAGAGCGAATCAAGAATGTAATCGATGATGTCATGGCTGCAGGAAACATTATTCTTTTTCTGGATGAAATACATACCATTATCGGTACGGGTTCTGCAGAAGGTTCCCTTGATGCAGCAAACATTTTAAAACCTGCACTTTCAAGAGGAGAACTTAAGGTTATTGGTGCTACAACCAGGGAAGAATATCGCAAATATTTTGAGAAGGATGCAGCCCTTGCCAGAAGATTCCAGCCTGTGGACATTAATGAACCATCAATTGAGGACACCATTGAAATTATTAATGGTTTAAGACCGCAATTTGAGAGACATCACAAAGTGGTTATTAGTGACGAGGCAGTAGAGGCAGCAGTTAAACTGTCAGGACGCTACGTAGCAGACCGTTATCTGCCGGATAAGGCCATTGACTGTATAGATGAAGCCTGCAGTAAGGCAAAACTTAAATTCTTTAAGATTAAGCCTGAAATCTTTAAACTTGAAGATCAGATTGTTGATATCGATAACAAAATCGATAATGCAATCTTTGATGATGATAAGACTTTAATTAAAAAGTTAAAGAGCGAAAAATCAAAGATTAGTAAAAAGATTGAACGCTTAAAGGGTAGTGTAAAGAAAGAAGAGGAGGTTGTCGTTGTAGAAGATGATGTCTGCGATGTAATAAGCTCTCAGAGTAAGGTTCCCGTTTCCAAACTTAAGGAAAGTGAAAATGCCAAGCTCATGAATCTGGAAAACACACTTCACAAGAGAGTAATCGGTCAGGAAGAGGCTGTAGATGCGGTTTCCAAAGCCATTAGAAGAGGCAAGGCTGGTGTGATGGACCCTAATCGTCCAATTGGTTCCTTCCTTTTCCTCGGACCAACCGGTGTTGGTAAAACAGAGCTTTCAAAAGCTCTTGCAGAAGCACTTTTTGGCAAGGATACTTCAATTATCCGTGTAGATATGTCTGAGTACATGGAAAAGCATAGCGTATCTAAGATGATTGGTTCACCTCCGGGCTACGTAGGCCACGAAGAAGGTGGTCAGCTTTCAGAACAGGTAAGACAGAAGCCATATTCCATCATTCTCTTTGATGAAATTGAGAAGGCTCATCCTGATGTATTTAATGTGTTACTTCAGGTGCTGGATGAAGGTAGAATTACCGATTCTCAGGGCAGAACCGTAAGCTTTAAGAACACTGTAATTATCATGACAAGTAATGCGGGTGCTCAAAATATCGTAAATCCTAAACGTCTTGGTTTCTCCTCAGGAGATGATGCCAAACAGAACTATGAGTTTATGAAGAATAGCGTAATGGACGAGGTTAAAAAGATGTTTAAGCCTGAGTTCATTAACCGTATTGATGACATAATCGTATTCCATCAGTTAAGTGAAGAGGAAATAAAGAACATCGTTAAGCTTATGCTTAATAACATTAAGAAGATGGTACAGGAAAACAAGAACATCAAGCTCAGTTATTCCAACGCTTTTGTAGAGCATATTGCAAAGGTGGGTTACGATCCTAAATATGGCGCACGTCCAATTAAGCGTGCCATTCAGGACGAACTCGAAGATGGACTTGCAGACCTGCTTATTTCCGGTAAAGCTAATGAAGGCGATACCGTAAAGGTTTCCTTTAAGGATGGAAAGACTTCAATGGAGGTCAAAGTTGGCTAAGAAAACACAATTGTTTTACTGTACAAATTGTGGCAACGAAGTTACCAAATGGGTTGGACAATGCCCTGCCTGTAAGGAATGGAACACCATCGTTGAGGCACCGGACAACTACCGAAAAAAGGGCAGCGCATCTAAACCTGCCGGTGGAAGACTTCAAAGAACGGAAAGAATGTCTCTTTCTGAAGTAAGCCTTACTGCTGAGGATGGAATTGATTCAGGCATCGGAGAGTTAAACCGAGTGCTGGGCGGCTCCATTATTAGAGGCTCCCTGGTTTTAGTAGGCGGCGATCCCGGCATTGGAAAGTCCACTCTGTTACTGCAGATGTGTAAGAACCTTTCTGATTCTGGTAAAAGCGTGCTTTATGTTTCCGGAGAGGAAAGTTTAAGACAGATTAAGTTAAGGGCTGATAGAATCGGACAGTTTAGCGATACGCTGAAGCTGATTTCAGATACAGACATGGATGCCATTACAGAGCATATTCTTGAAATGCATCCGGATGTTTGCGTAATTGATTCAATTCAGACCATGTGTATCAACGAACTTGATTCTGCAGCAGGCTCCATATCCCAGGTTAGAGAAGTCACACAGACTCTGCTTAGAATTGCCAAGGAACAAAACATTGCCACCTTCATTATTGGTCACGTTACCAAGGAAGGTACTGTGGCTGGTCCTCGTATGCTTGAACACATGGTGGACACGGTGCTTTATTTTGAAGGCGATAACAGTTCACTTTACAGAATCTTAAGAGCAGTAAAAAACCGTTTTGGCTCCACCAACGAGATAGGTGTGTTTGAAATGGTGCACACTGGTCTTAGGGAAGTAATTAATCCGAGTGAGCACATGTTAGAAGGCATGCCTGAAGATGAACCGGGTTCCGTTGTAACCTGCGTTATGGAAGGCACCAGACCTATGTTGGTTGAAGTTCAGGCTCTGGTTAGCGAGACATCCTTTAACATGCCTCGTCGTACCGCTGCCGGCACGGATTACAACAGGGTTAACCTGCTAATGGCAGTTATGGAAAAGCATATGCGCCTGCACTTTTCCAATTGTGACGCCTACATAAATGTGGCGGGTGGCATGAGAATCGTTGATCCATCTTTGGACCTTTCAATTCTGCTGGCGCTGTTTTCGGGATATGCCAACACCCCACTCAAGCACAAAACCATTGTGTTTGGAGAAGTCGGTCTGACCGGTGAGGTGAGAGCAGTATCACAACCTCTTGCAAGAGTGTTAGAAGCTGAGAAATTAGGCTATGAGCATTGTATTTTGCCTCAGGCCTGTCTTAACACCATTAAGACCTCGGGCAAGAAAATAAACATCGATTTAATTGGTGTTAAGAACGTTAGAGAATTAAAAAATCTTATACAAGGTTAATTGTTTTGAATAGTAAATTAGTAATCAGGAAAATTGAATTTGCAGTGCTTCTCTTAATGACTGTTTTTATGTCTGCTTCCTGCGGTAAGGACAAGGGCATTGATGACAAATACCTAAGCTATGAGCATTGCTACGGAAATGTTACTGAAAGCGCGGAAAGTGGGCTTGATGAAGAGGGCTTTTACGCTACAGATGACTATGTTTACATCTGTACTGAGGATGCCGTGATTTTATCAGCAGCATCAGATGATGCGGTAACAGAGGTGGAGACCAGCTATGCCATGGAGCTTCATCGTAATGGTTATAATGACAACTTCTCCAGATTCAAGATTGAAGATACTGTTTACTACATTAACAACAATTATATTACGACTTTAGCCTTAGCTGATGAGGATGAATTTGATTATTCAATCACAGCCTTAAGCATTGTGGCTACAGACGGCTATTTTTACACCTATGATGACTGTGTAAGCGATTTGCTTGCAATCAGAGACAGTTTCAGCAGCGCTGTTAAGCTTAATGTCATCGGACTTACTGAAGACAATCGTAACATTTATGAAATTGTAATCGGTAATGAAGATGCTGAAAACTCCATCCTTTTGGTGGGCGGTATGGAAGGTCTTGAGTACATGACTTCGGAATATGCCGTAAAGACTGCTGAATACTACGCTTACTACTATACAGAAGGCATCTACCATGGTTACACCTATGCAGATGTCCTTAAAAACTGTTGTTTAAGAATTATTCCAATGATCAATCCGGATGGTGTATCCATCAGCCAGTTAGGTCTGGATGGAACTTCTTCCTCCGTGATTCAGAGTAACTTAAACTCCTGGTTTGAAAGAGATCAGAGCAAGGGTGGAATTTACTCCACCATCGAAAACTATCTGATGTTTTACTACTCAAATGCCAATGGAGTGGATTTACAGTACAATTTCCCATTTAACTGGGATGGAGCCGGAACTTCCCACGAACCTTCCAATGCGGGCTATAAGGGTGCGTCAGCGGCATCAGAACCTGAAAGTAAGGCAGTTTTGGCGGCAATAGAGAGGCATATGCCTGATGTTATCATTAATCTGCGCACATCCGGTTGTACGATTGTGGCGGATTACAATACTACTGACAACGACAAGGCAAGAGCTTCTGAGCTTTTAACTTTAATTGCAGAAGAGTCCGGTTATAACAGTGGTTCAGCAACCACTTTGAGTGGTTCTTTTGAGGGCTATTGCGGAAGTACCTATGCACCAACATTAAGAATTAACGTAGGAAATGGTGATGCGCCACTTTCTACCAGTGAATTTAATTCAATTTGGAATTCTTTAAGAGAAGTTCCGATTGCTCTGTGCCTTGATGTAATGGGTTCAGATTATTCCTTTCAAACGGCTTTACCAGAAAGCGGAACCACTACAGATACGTCTACTGAAGAGGCCACTACCGAATAGAAACAGAGGTATCTATGTCTGTTATTATCATCATAGCCCTGGTTTTGATCTTCATCTATGGTCAGGCCAGAGTCTATCGAAAAAAATGGAACACTAATCTTACCGTTTCCGTTGATTTTTCTACGGCAATGACTGGCGTTAACGATAATTTTGAAATTATTGAGACCGCCGAAAACGGTAAGTGGCTTCCTCTGCCTTCTTTGATGATAAAATACTCCACAGACAGGAACCTTGTGGCTCCAAGTCTAATTTACGATGAAAAGGAAGTTAACGTTACTGATAAGTTCTATTACAGTGATGCGCTTCCCGTTCTTTCCAACAAAAAAGTAATCAAAAAACTCAGTTGTCACAGCAAAAAGCGTGGTGTCTTTAAAATTGACAACATCTACATGACGGCCAAGGATTTGTGCCTGGTGGAAGAGTATCATGCCAGCACAAAATGCGACGCCAACATACTGATTTACCCAGCTTACCTGGATTACGGTGAAACGGAGTTTCCATTTAATCACATGATGGGGGATATTCTTTCCCGCCTCCGCTACATTGAGGATCCTTTTGAATTTAGAGGCCTTCGTGATTACATACCGACAGATCCGACCAATCACATAAACTGGAAAGCCAGTGCCAAGAATGATGAGTACATTGTTAATGAGTTCAATCAGACGGTGTTTAGAACTGTTAGAATTTTTGTGAACCTTACACAGTATTCAGGTCATTTTGAAGACTTCCTCATTGAAGAAGAACTAAGACTTTTGGTAACCATAGCGGCTGAGCTTTTAGGAAAAGGCTTCCTAATTGGCGTAAATACCAATGCAGTAAGTGTATTTGAGGACAAGGACATTGCAGTTAAAATAGGTACCGGACAGGCGCATATGGAGCTTATTCATGAAGCCGCTGCCGTTATTAATGCGCAGGCTAAAGTTCCCCGTTTCGAGGAATCAGCCATGTATAAAGAGTTTAAGGAAACTGAGGACTTCGTAGTCTTAATTGGTTTTGATCAGTCGGAAGCAGTTCAGGACGCCATTCGAGAGAGAATGGACGAGGGTAAAGGCACCTATTGGATTATTCCAACCAATAACTATGTTAATTTTGAAATTGGAACGGATTTAAGACGAATATCCGTAGAATGGACAAAATAGTTTATGAGAGCAGAAAGCTATAGAAAACTTGCCATAAGTTTAAAGGTTATCGCTATCTGGATGATAATTTATTCCTATCCGGCAGTCATTATGGAAATGATGGAAGATACCACCGTTAAGCATCACATCATAGGCTTTTTAATAGGCATGTTTTTCTGCGCCCTTTTTCTGCTTATAAGGAAGCATTCCTTTGAAAGTCCGGACAGGAAAATGGAAAAGGATATTATGAGTCCCGGGCTGTTTTTCCTTTACATCATTCCTTTTATTCTTGCTTATGTTAACAATTTGGATTTCTTCTACAGGGCTTTGTTGGTGTACTTCATTATCACTTTGATTCTCTACCTTTTAAACGGCTACTTTGCCAATTATTCCCATGAACTTAGTGGGATGAAGCGCAGGGAAGCTCTGGCATATGCCTCAGCTGCCAAAGACCAGCACACCCTGTATTTTAAGTTTATTTTCATACTGTTTCTGATTTGCTTCTCCATGATCTTTATACCTTTCTCAAAGACCATGAAGCAAAATGCTTCAAATATCAAGGAGTTGATGAAGGGAGACGAACCTAAGCAGACTGTAACAACTTATGAGGAACCTGTTCAGCACGAATCAGAGGCCAACGAGAACTACGAGGAAGTAGATGTGGTTCCCATTATTATTGGTTTTAACGTTATAGTAGTTTTAATCATTATTTGGGAAGCCATTTCCGTCGTTAGGGAAAGAAAGAACAAGGTTAAACCGTTAGAGTATGCGAAAAATGGTAACATACTTATTACTGAAAACATTGTTAAGGAAAAGAAGGAAGAGAAGAAGGACAAGAGACCCGGCATGTTTGACATGGACCCAGCGTCCAGAATACGCCGCTATTTTATTAAGAGTGGCTTAAGGGTTAACGTGACCGGAATCATGAAATCTGATACTCCTTCTGAGATCATAAACGAACAGAGTTTTAGTAGTCCTGAATACAAGCTTAGAAGCCTTTATGAAAAGGCCCGATATTCAGCTTTAGAGTGCACAAAAGAGGATGCTGTTTGTGCTAAAAAGTGCATGAACGAAATAAAGAAAAATGGTTGACATTACGGGCTTCGTATTGTATTATAAACCTCGGTGTTAAACCATAGGGGTATAGTTCAGCTGGTAGAATATCGGTCTCCAAAACCGCAGGTCGTGGGTTCGAATCCTACTGCCCCTGAAGATTAAAGGCTCCGTCTTGACGGAGCTTTTTTTGTACCTAATAACGGGTAATTAGCAAAGGATAATCATGGCAGAGTACAAATTAATTACAACTGATGGTCTGGCAAGACGTGGTGAGTTTAAAACAGTACATGGAACCATTCAGACTCCTGTATTCATGAATGTAGGAACCGTTGGAGCCATTAAGGGTGCTGTTTCTTCACCTGACCTTAATACAATCGGAACTCAGGTAGAACTTTGTAACACCTACCACTTGCATGTGCGTCCCGGTGACAAAATTGTTAAGCAGATGGGCGGACTTCACAAGTTCATGAATTGGGACAAGCCAATTCTTACTGATTCCGGCGGTTTTCAGGTGTTTTCACTGGCAAAACTCAGAAAGATTAAGGAAGAAGGAGTAACCTTTAATTCTCACATCGACGGACACCGCATATTCATGGGTCCTGAAGAAAGCATGCAGATTCAGTCAAACCTTGGCTCCACCATTGCCATGGCTTTTGATGAATGCCCATCAAGTGTGGCTAAAAAGGAATATGTTCAGAAGAGTGTAGAACGTACTGAAAGATGGCTTAAGAGATGTATTGAGGAAAACAAGAGACTTAATTCACTGACTGATACCGTTAACAAGGAACAGCTACTTTTTGGCATAAATCAGGGCGCAATCTATGATGACATCAGAATTGAAAACGCCAAAAGAATTGCGGAACTGGATCTTCCGGGATATGCCATTGGCGGACTTGCCGTAGGCGAATCACACGAGGAAATGTATCACATCCTTGATGTTACAGTTCCACATCTTCCAAAGAATAAGCCTATTTACCTTATGGGCGTTGGTACTCCTGCAAACATTTTGGAAGCAGTAGAGCGTGGTGTAGATTTCTTTGACTGTGTTTATCCAACCAGAAATGGTCGTCACGGACATGCTTACACTAACTTTGGAAAAATCAATCTTCTTAACAAGAAGTTTGAAACGGACGAAAGACCAATTGAACCTGGTTGTGATTGTCCTGCCTGCAAAAATCATTCAAGAGCCTACATCAGACATCTTTTAAAGGCTAATGAAATGTTAGGTCTTAGACTTATGGTATTGCACAATTTGAGTTTTTATAATAGAATGATGACTGAAATTCGTGATGCTATTGAGAATCATAATTTTGCAGAATATAAGAAAAATAAACTTGCCGGCTTTGAAAGAAACGGCGAAGAATAATGAATTTGAAAGGTTTTAAAACTATGAATTTACTTGCTTCATCTACAGCTGCATCTAATACTTTTTTATTAGTATATCTTGTAATTATCGCTGCATTCTTTTATCTGATGATTATTCGTCCTCAGAGTAAGGAAAAGAAAAAGATGCAGGCTTTGCTTGAGTCCATGGCTATTGGCGATAGCGTACTTACTACTGCAGGTTTCTACGGAACCATCATCGACATTGCTGATGAAATCATCATCGTTGAGTTTGGTAACAACAAGAACTGCAGAATTCCAATGAAAAAATCTTCTGTTGTAGCTGTTGAAAAACCTGGTTCAGCTAACAAGAACACAGAAGAGAAGAAGAGTTCTCTTGGAAAAGAAAAATAAAGTTTAGACGGGACGAATTAGTCCCGTCTTTTTTATTATAATTATTACTGTCAGGTGGCTTTGGTTGTACTGTTTAACTTGAAAAATAAGCCATTACAGTATATAATTGTCTTACCTGGAGTGTACGGTAAATTCTGTTATTTTGATCCTACAGATTTTTAAAGGGATTCCTATTATTCGGACATGGATGTCAGGCCTCATCATATCAGTGGAAGGCAGAAGTGTTTCGTGCGGTTGCCCACCTGGCTTTGGTCAGGAATCAAAATTCAGAGCGGCATTCTGGGATTTTTTTATTTAAAAGGGTGTAAAATGAGCATTAAGTTTATCTATGGGGAAGCATGTTCAGGTAAATCTCACTATCTTTATCAGGAAATACTTAAAAAGGCAAAAGAAGATCTAAGCAAGCATTATATTTTTGTAGTGCCGGAGCAGTATGCCCTTAGTGTAGAGAAAAACCTGATTGACTTATCGCCTAATCATGGAATTTTAAACATTGAAGTCTTAAGTTTTACAAGACTTGCCTATCGAATCATGGAAGAAGCAGGGGATACTGCGCTTCCAAAGCTTAATGATGTTGGTAAAACTGTACTTTTGCGTAACATAATGCAGGAGCTTAAACCAACGCTAACCCTTTATGCCGGAAAACAGAACAACATTGGATTTCTTGACGAAATGAAGTCCATTATTTCTGAGTTATCTCAGTATCTTATTACACCTGAAAATCTGTCTGAGAGCGCTAAAAATGCACCGGATGACACTCTCATGAAGATTAAACTTGGTGAAATCTCTCAAATCTACAAAACTTACGATGAACGTCTTAAGGAACTTGGCTTTACAACGGCAGAGTCCCTTCTTGAGTTGTGCTTTAAACACATTGGATTGGTAGATTTTTTAAAGAATGCAACCTTTGTGTTTGACGGCTTTACGGGCTTTACGCCGGTTCAGTACGAATTTATTGAGCGCCTCATGATGAACCAGGGTGATTTTATCGTTTCCCTTACAGGAGACGAGAGTATTTTTAAGGCATATGCCTCTGATTCCGAACGCCTACGCGACCTCTTTATCATGAGTAAGGAAACTGTAGCTAAATTCACGGATCTCGCTACTAGAAACGGCATTTTAAACGCTGGACAGTTTAAGGTTGATTATTCCTATAATCATGAGGAAATCGTTAATTTAAAGCGTAACATCTACCATGGAAGCATAAGTAAGATTGATTCAAATAAGCGGGTGGAAATCTTTAGCCTCTATGACAAGAGAGAAGAATGCCACTTTGTTGCAGCTGAAATCGCTAAATGTTTAAGAGCAAATGCTGACCTTAAATACAAGGATTTTGCTGTAATTACAGGAGACATTGATGGCTATGCGCCATTTATTGCCGAGCAGTTAAACGCCTACGGAATTCCATACTATTTAGACAGAGACGTGAGCATTCTAAATAATCCACTTATCGTTTTTACTGCGAACGCATTAAAGGTCGTTGCCTATGATTTTAAGGCGGAGGATGTTTGCGCCTTCATTAAGTCCCCACTCCTTAATATTGACAGGGACAAATTGGACATGTTTGAGAACTATTTACTTAGTCGTGGTTACAGAGGCAAGAAGAAATTTAGTTCTAAGTGGGAAGCAAAGTACCGAAACAAAAACCATGTTGACCTGGAAGTGGTAAACGAAGTTCGTGCTGAGCTTTTTAGTCTGCTGGAAGTTCTTATTCCTGTTGTAAAGTCGCAGGATGCAGACGTTATTGTATCTTGTATTAAAAACTTCTATGAATCCTGCAAAGTAGAGACCGGTCTTGTAAAACTTTCCGAGACTCTTTCAGGTACTGATGTAACGGAAAAAGAGAGTTTGCTTAAGGAATATGCCCGAATCTATGAGGCAGTAATCCTTTTGTTCGAACAGATTGTGGCGCTTTTAAATGGCAACAGCTGCACTTTAAAAGAGTTTAATGACATCTTTATGGCGGGAGTTAAGAAAACTAAACTTGGTTTCGTGCCAAAAAAGGATGACGTTGTTACCGTGGGTGACGTTTGGAGAACACGTATTTCAGGCATCAAAACTCTTTTCTTTATTGGTGTTAATGAAGGTGTTGTGCCAAGAACAAATAACAGCACAAGCCTCTTTAATGAAGATGATAGAAACTATCTTTTGAATTCGGGACTTAAACTTTCAGAACAGCCAAAGGAAAACCCGGCAAAGGAAAAATTCTACATCTATCTTGCTATGGCAAAGCCAAAGGAAAAGCTTTATGTGACCTATGAAATGATTGATGAAAACAATTTAGCAGGTTCTTTAAAAGAAAAACGTCCATCCAGCGTGATTGATGAGATATCAAAGCACTACAATTGTTTTGAAATTAAGAACCTTTCAGATTGTGATTCGAAAGATTTAATAAGTTACAGAGTAGGCTTCGATCATTGTTTATCTTACCTTTCTGAAAACTACAATGATTATGCTGGAAATAATTTAACTGATCCATTCTACGATTCCTGCCTTAAGTACATTGAAGAAGAAAACTCAGTTATTACAGACTATGGAACTGAGATTGATTGCTTAAATCTTGAAGGCGAATCATCAATTTCCCGGGAAAATGCTGCTGCAATTTATAATGATTTTATTTATGGCAGTGTTTCAAGAATAGAAGAGTTTAACAGTTGTAATTTTAAGCATTTCCTGGACTATGGTCTTGGTCTTGAAGAAAGACCCCTTCCTGAACCACAGCGCTTTGACTATGGTAATGTAATGCACAATGCGTTTCATCACTTCATGGAAATCTTTTCCTCCTGTGTTGGGATTAACAACGTTAAACTAAATGAGCTAGACTATAATGATCGCTTAAAGAATGCAGGAAAAGTATTTATGGCAGCAATTGGCGGCTGCACGCTTCCAGAGATTGCGGAGAGTAAAAAAGAGGCGGCATATGCCTTGGCTAACGAATGTCTTCACGACGTCCTCGATGTTTATGAAGAAAAAATGTACAAGGAAACCAAGCGCCTCGAAAACATCAGCAAACGAATGGAATTTGTCATGAAGGCGGTTACTGATGTTCAGTTAAATGCGTTTGTAAAGGGCGGATTCAGACCTGCACAGTTTGAATATCCGTTTAAAGTAGCAAAACCTGGAAAGAACTATAACCTTGTTGGCCGAATCGACAGAGTCGATGTGGCGGAATCAGACGGAGAACAGTTCGTAAAGGTAATTGACTACAAAACCGGTGTTAAACAGCTGAGTTTACAGGAGTTTCTTAATGGAACACAGTTACAGTTGCCACTTTACTTGGACATGCTTAAAAAAGGTGATTACAGTGGCTGCACCACTGCGGCTTCCGTTTATCAGGCTTTAAAATTTGAAGAAATAAAAGAAAAAGACATTAAAAAAGAAACAATTGATTTTACGTTAGAGGAGGCCGAACAGGCAAGAAAGGAAACACTGAAACAAACAGGTCTTATTAACAAAGAACCACAAGCAGTTGCCTTACTTGACTCTACATTAACTGATGATAGTGAATCTGAACTCTATAATCTTTATGTTAAAAAAGGTGCTTTTTCCGTAAAGGCTGGCAGTGTTCTCTGCTCAGGCGAGCAAATATTAAAAATAGGTGAAATTGCCGAAAAGAAAATTGAAGATGCAGCCGACGCAATTCTTAATGGACAGACAACGATTAATCCACTAAGAAAAGAATCCGATGAGAATCCGGAATCCTGTAAATTTTGTCCTTACAAGTCAGTTTGTGGCTACGACAGGAAAATTAAGAATTACAGGAAACATGAAAATAATTATGCAAATCTTACGGCTGATAAAGCTAAAGAAGTACTATTTGATCAATTAAATGATGACGAAGAAGGAAACGATAATGCCTAGTTTTACTAAAAAACAATCAAAAGTAATTGATACACCAATAAAAAATCTATTAGTCAGTGCCGCTGCCGGTTCAGGTAAGACAACTGTTTTAGTTGAACGCATTATTAAACAGGTTACAGACCCGGTAAATCCGATAGACATCGATCGAATTCTTATCATCACGTTTACTGTTAATGCAGCGCAGCAGATGAAGGACAAGATTGTAAAAAAGATTAATGAACGCATCGAAGATCCTGATACTGCTGAAGAGGTTAGGGAAAGACTGCGTTTCCAGGTGGAAAAGGTGGCATATGCCGACATTTGCACCACAGATTCCTTCTGCTCTAAAGTCCTTAAGAATTACTTCTTTAAGACTGATGTTGATCCGAACTACAGAATTGCTGATTCTAATGAGGTGGGGCTGATTCTTAGCGATATAATCAAGGATACTTTTGAAGAACTTTACGATAATAAAGATTCTGATTTTCTTAATTTGGTCAAGGAATACGGTGATAACCGGGATGACAGCACGATAATCGATGTCATCAAGGAAATCATTGAAAAGTCAGGAAGTCACCCATTCCCTATGGAGTTCTTTGATGCTCTTGGGAAAAACTACAATTACGATAGTGTTGAAGCGTATCTTGAGGATTCCTATTTTAGCGTTGTAATCGATTCCGTAAAGAAAGATGCAGCAGATATCATTTCTGACTGCGATGACACTATCAGACTTTATTTTGATAACAAGAAGGAAGGTGCATCTGGAGATGCTCTGGGATACTTCCTGCTTAACCGCATTAAGAAAAAATGTGAGTGCCTGCTTGAGGCGGATGATTACTTGCATATGCATAATTTCATTATGTCTTGTAGAGAATCTGAAAGTGTCCTATCAAAAGATGAGACAAGCATAACAAGAAGCAGTTTTAAAGTTGAACACGTTAAAGATAAAGATGTTAAGAAAGAAATTTCTGATAAAGCCAAAGAAATTGTGGCAGACTATGATTATGTTGAAAGTTTGCTGAATTTTGACCTTTATAACATAGTTGAAGAAAACAGGAAGTTAAGACCTTATGTTTCGCTTTTCATTAAGTATACCAAGTTGATTTATTCACGTCTTCAGGAAGAAAAGCGAAGAAGAAACATCATGCAGTTTTCCGATGTAGCCCATGAAGTAATCAATATCCTTTATGACGAAAACAGGAAACCAACCAACTGTGCCAAGGAACTTCAGGCTAAGTATGATGAAATCATGATAGATGAGTATCAGGATTCGAACAACATACAGGAGTCAATAGTTGAAGCCATTGCAGGCGGTAAAAACAATAAAAGCAATGTGTTTATGGTAGGTGATGTAAAGCAGAGCATTTACAGGTTTAGACTTGCGGAGCCTTCATTGTTTTCAAAAAAATACCATGCTTACAGAGGAGATAATCCTGACAATGAAGTAATAGACCTTAACATGAACTTTAGAAGTACCATGGGCGTTATCGGTACGGTTAATTCTGTGTTTGAAAAAATCATGACGGAGGAGTTTTCAGGCATAGCCTATGATGACAATTCACGTCTTAATCACAGCCCTATTTATGATGCTTTTAACGGTGTGGATGGTACTCCTGATTTGGATAATGAAAAATCCGAATATATTGTTATGATTCCTCCAAAAAATGAATCTAAAACTACAAGCACCAAAAAGATGCTTAAAGTTATTACAGATACCATAAGGGACATGGTCTCTAAAAAAGTAAATGTCTTTGAAGATGGTCATCTGCGACCTGCTAATTTTGGGGATTTCTGCGTGCTTAGTCGAGGCATTAAGTCCGTAAGTTCCATTATTTCTGATGCGTTTCAGGATGCCGGTGTGCCTGTAAAGGTTCAGTCCGGATCCGGCTATTTCCAGACCCGGGAAGTGAGCCAGGTGGTAAATTACTTGAGAATTTTGGACAATCCATATCAGGACATTCCTCTGGCCTCAGTTTTAAGATCTTTCATGGGAAAACTTACTGATGATGAACTTACCATGATTCGACTTTACGGCAACAAACTTGCCAAGCAGAATCTTAACGAAAACAAGAGGTTTTTCTACAAGGATGTCAGGGCATATGCCGAGGCTTCTAATTCAGACGTTAATGTAATCACCAAGGGAAAGCTGGTAAAGTTTTTTGAAACCTACAATGGAATCAGAAACATAATTAGTTTTACTTCTTTAAGAGACATAATTTTCAGAATCTATGTGGAGACCGGTTATTACAACTATGTGAGCGTTTTGCCTGCAGGAAACAGTAGAAAAGCAAACCTTGATATGCTTTTAATCAAGGCGGAAGACGCAGAACAGACTGAAAACAGAGGGATTTCTGCTTTCGTAAGATATGTAGATGAGTTAAAAGACAATGAACTTGATGAAGAGGAAGCATCCACCAACAAGGCTCTTGATGCCGTAAATGTAATGACTATTCACAAGAGTAAAGGCTTGGAGTTCCCTTTTGTGTTCCTTATTGGTTGCGATAAACTCTTTAAAACAGATGCCGGTAAATTTGCGGTTTCCATAAATGAAGGTCTGGGCATTAGGAGCATGTACCCGGAAATTGGAGTTTCTAAAGATACTTTCCAGCTTATTAAGATGATTGCAAATGATAAGTTTGAAAACTATGCCGAGGAAGCCCGTATACTTTATGTCGCCATGACTCGTGCAAGACAGAAATTGTTCATGTACAGCATTACCGGTACAAATTATCATGGTGGAACCGGAAAGCTTACTTACGATAATATGATGGCTTTAAAGAAACTCACAAGGCCTCTAAAGGAAAAGGAGTTAAAAGAAGCAAGTTCCTATGCCTATATGTTAGGCGTAGCCCTTACTGAGGGTACAGATTACACGACCTACAGGGAAATTGATCTTTCAGACATAGAGCTAAATAAGGAAGACGATGAACTTAAGCAGCACTTGGATAATGCAGACCTTGATCTTGTAACTGAAATTAAGGACTATTTTGCTTACATTTATCCTCATGAAGAAAGTCATCTGCCAATGAAGTACTCAGTGTCCGAACTTAAGCATGCTGCCATGGAAGCCTATGAGGCGGAGGCAGAACAGTCCAGACCTAATTGGTATAGTAATGATACAGATTGCGGTGAAGACAGGCCAGCTTCAGGAACTAAAGAAAAAGAGCCCGGTTTTGTCAACCCTGGAGCCGTTAGAGGTACACTTTACCATGAATTAATGCGATTTATCATAAAGACGGACATCATAGAGATTGATGAGATTAAAACCTATATGGAAAAACTGGTTAAGGAAGGAAAACTGGCGAAGGAAGCCTTGGCGCTCGTTAAAGCAGCGGATGTTAAAACATTCCTTGAAACTGATCTTGCAAGGCGCATGAGAGCTGCTGATAAGAAGGGCAACCTCTTTATTGAACAGCCTTTTGTTTACGGTATTAAGGCAAGAGACGTTAATCCTTTGGAAAACAGTGATGAAAGAGTGCTTTTACAGGGTGTAATCGATGGATTCTTCATTGAAAATGATGAAGTTGTAATCATGGACTATAAAACTGACAGAGTTTCCTCTGGCGAAGAGGGAGAAAGACAGCTTATTGGACGTTACAGCGAGCAGCTTAAATGCTATTCACTGGCCCTTAATGAAATTTTAGAAAAAAATGTGAAAGAGAAGATAATCTATTCATTTTCTTTGAAAAAAGTTATATACTTATAGAGTGTGTGCGTAGTTTGGCAAAGGAGTTTGATTATGAAGCACGTACTTTTAATTTATAACCCTTATGCGGGAAAGAAAAAAATTAAAGATTACCTCTATGACATCATAAATAACTTAGTTGATGATGATACAGAATTAATTGTTTTTCCAACTAAGGCTAGGGGAGATGCTGATGTTAAGGTAGCAGAGATGAGAGATTTTATAACTCTTGTCTGCTGTTCAGGTGGAGATGGAACTCTTCACGAGGTTGTAAATGGTATGATGAGACGGCCTCCTGAGAAGCGTGTCCCAATTTCCTACATTCCAACAGGAAGTACCAATGATTTTGGAAAGAGTCTTAATATTTCCAGTAACATGGTAACAGCATCTAATCTCGCCAGATTTGGTTCACCTTTTAAAATTGATGTGGCATCCCTTAACGAGTTGTATTTTGTTTATACAGCCTGCTTTGGCGTATTCACTGAGACTTCCTATGCGACACCTCAGGATTTAAAGAACATTCTCGGACATTTTGCCTACATCATTAACGGCGCTTCAGAACTTACAAGAGTAGCGCGTTACAATATGAGAGTGGAATATGACGGAAACGTTGTTGAAGGTCGTTTCGTGTTTGGTGCCGTTTGCTCAACAACACAGGTTGGTGGCATGAAGGGTATCATGGGTCGAGATGTTAAGTTTAACGATGGTCTCTATGAGATGCTTTTGATTAAAGACATGCCAATTACGGCATATTCCTCAGTTCTTTATGAACTCATGCAGGGTAATTACGAAAAAGAAAATAACTACATTGTCTACGCAAAGGTTAAGAATGTTAAATTCTTGTGTGACAGGGAAGTGGCTTGGTGCGCAGATGGAGAATTTGGTGGAAACATCAGAAATGCTGAAATAAATGTTAACAGAGAAGCTGTTACATTAATGGTATAGAAAAAACTTAAGGAGTAAATTTATGTATTTTATCGGAGTAGACCTCGGAACATCTTCAGTAAAGCTCTTACTGATAGATGAGAATGGCAAGATTGCAAACGTTGTATCAAAGGAATATCCACTCTATTTCCCAAAAACAGGATGGAGTGAGCAGAAACCTGAAGACTGGTGGACAAACACAGTTGCCGGAATCAAGGAACTGGTTAAGGATGTTGATGCTTCTTTAGTAAAGGGTATCAGTTTTGGTGGTCAGATGCATGGTCTTGTTGTTCTTGATGAGAATGACAACGTTTTAAGACCGGCTATTCTTTGGAATGATGGTAGAACAGGAAAGGAATGCGATTACCTTAACAAGACAATTGGTAGAGAAAAGATTTCTCAGTATACAGGTAACATGGCCTTTACAGGTTTTACAGCTCCAAAGCTTCTTTGGATGAAAGAAAATGAGCCTGAACTTTTTGCTAAGATTTGCAAAATTATGCTTCCTAAGGACTACATCGCTTACATGCTTTCAGGTGTACATTGTACAGATGTTTCTGATGCCAGCGGTATGCTCCTTTTCGATGTGAAGAACAAGACCTGGTCACAGGAAATGTGCGATATTTGTGGCGTTAAGGTTACCCAGCTTGCCAAGATTTTCGAAAGCTATGACGTAGTTGGTACACTTAAGCCTGAAGTTGCTGCAGAACTTGGCCTTTCAACTGATGTTAAGATCATTGCAGGCGCAGGCGATAACGCAGCAGGTGCTGTAGGTACAGGTACAATTGAAAACGGACTTTGCTCAGTTTCACTTGGTACATCTGGTACAGTACTTATTTCAACAGATGACTATGCAGTAGATAAGAACAATACAATGCATACTTTTGCTCATGCAAACGGAAAGTATCATTTCCTTGGTTGCATGCTTTCAGCTGCTTCCTCCAACAAGTGGTGGATGGATGACATCATTGGAACCAAGGATTATGCAGGCGAGCAGAAGGACATTAAGGTACTTGGAAAGAACAGCGTATTCTATCTTCCTTACCTTATGGGTGAAAGAACTCCTCATAACAACCCTAATGCAAGAGGAGCCTTCATCGGTCTTTCTCTTGATACAACAAGAGCAGACATGACACAGGCAGTTATGGAGGGTGTTGCTTTTGGTCTTCGTGACTCAATTGAAATTGCCCGTGATCTTGGCGTTAAGATTGACAGAATCAGAGCTATCGGTGGTGGTGCAAAGAGCCCACTTTGGTGCCAGATTCTTGCAAACGTTATGAATGTTAAGGTTGACAAGATCAACTGCGAAGAAGGACCTGGCTATGGTGCAGCAATTCTTGCAGCAGTAGGTTGTGGAGTTTACAAGGATGTAAAGGAAGCAACAGACAAGCTTATTTCAGTAGTTGATACCATTGAACAGGATGAGGCAACTGTTAAGGCCTATGAAAAGCGTTATCAGGTATTTAAGAACCTTTATCCTGCATTGATTGAAGGATTTGATGAAATTGTCGAATGCGAATAATTTAGTAGATAACTATACAGGTTTTGCAGATTTCTACGATGAATTCATGGACGACATTCCCTACGATGACTGGAGCTGTTTTATAGTTTCTAAGCTTAAGGAACATAAGATTGACTCCGGCATTGTTTGTGAGCTGGGTTGTGGCACGGGCGAAATAACAAAACGCCTTCAGAAAGCCGGCTATGACATGATAGGAATTGATTTGTCAGAAGACATGCTTTCCGTTGCCATGAACAAGTTCTATGACGAAGAAATATCAGGAATCATGCTTCTTAATCAGGATATGCGTTCCTTTGAACTTTACGGTACCGTAGATGCGATTGTAAGCATATGCGACAGCCTGAATTACATTACGGAACCTGAGGACCTGCTTAAGGTATTTAAGCTAGTCAACAATTATCTTGAGAAAGATGGCCTGTTTATCTTTGATTTAAAAACTGATTATTTCTATCGTACGGATTACGCGGATGGTGAATTTAGTGACGAGGCGGAAGATGCCATTCTTCGTTGGAAGAATCACTATGACACTGAAACCAAGCTTAATCACTACGAGGTAGAGATTGAATATGCCTATGAGGACGGAGAGGACAAATTTACGGAATCTCACGTGCAGAGGGCATATTCCAAGGAGGAAATCACCTCCCTTATTGAACAGTCGGGCATGAAACTGTTGGAAATGATCGATTACGACACAATGGACGTTCCGACTGAAAACAGCAGACGAATTTTCGTGATTGCCTCTGAAGGATTTCAGAAGGGTAAGCATTATACAGGAGAGTAATATTTGGATCATTTAGTTAGAGCTACCGCTGCCAACGGACAAATTAGAGCATTTGCGGTAACTACAAAGGAATTAACGGAATATGCCAGAAACATCCATTCTCTTTCACCTGTAATGACCGCAGCTTTTGGTAGATTAATGGCTGCAGGCATTATGATGGGCTCCATGCTTAAGGGTGAAGAGGATTTGATTACGGTTAAGATTCAGGGTGACGGACCAGCGAAGGGTGCGCTCATTACAGCAGATTCCAAGGGAAACGTAAAGGGTTACGTTAACAATCCAAACGTGGATCTGCCACCAAAGGCAAATGGTCACTTTGACGTGGGAGGTGCCTATGGCAATGGTTTTCTTACAGTAATTAAGGACATGGGTCTTAAGGAACCTTACTCAGGTACAACCAATCTTGTGACCGGAGAAGTGGCTGAAGACATTACCTATTACCTGGCTACAAGTGAACAGGTACCAAGTTCTGTAGGTCTTGGCGTCTTAGTGGATACAGACCTTACAGTGCGTCAGGCAGGAGGTTTTATCGTTCAGCTAATGCCTTTTGCAGAGGAAGAGACTATTAGTAAACTTGAAAAGAAACTGGGACAGATTATGTCTGTTACTGAAATGCTCGATGCGGGAATCGACCCTAAGGGAATGCTCATGGAAATTCTAGGGGATCAGGACGTGATTTTCACAGAGGAAATCCCTTGCAGCTACACCTGTAACTGTTCTAAGGAACGTTTCAGAAAAGGCATTATAAGCATAGGTAGAAGAGACATTGAAGAGTTAATTGCAGAAAATGAACCTATTGAAACTGTTTGTCATTTCTGTAATTCAAAGTATACTTTTGAGATTGACAAGTTAAAGGAATTACTTAACGAAATATAAGGGGGATTAGGATGAAAAAAAGAAGGGGATTAGTTTTTGCTTTAATTTTTGGATTTCTTACGTTTGTTTTTGGAGTATTGTTATTTGCTTCAGAAACGGGCTTTCTGGTGAGAAAATCACTGGATAACTTACCGGCAAGTGCCAAGGTATTAATTCAGGCCAGCAATGATGGTAATGTTGGTGAAATTAAAGTAGGTGAAATCCTAAATGAAATTGATCCTGATGCGGATTACGATGAAGATTTGACTTTAAGCGAGTTCGTTTATGATAATCTTAGTGATGAGCAGAAGGAAACCATAAGCCAGGATGACGTGGATGAAATATTTGAATCCACAAAAGATATCAATGACTATGCTGCAGGAGTCCTGGAAGACTACAGTTCAGTACTTCTTGGCGAATCTGAGACAGCATCCATCAACACGGATGATATTGTTGAACTTATCGAGGACAACGAGAATAGCATCAGCAAAGTTATTGGTCGTGACCTTACTGACAGCGATTATGAGCGTGTTGAAGAGGTCATGGATGAACACGACATCGAAGAAAAAACCACACTTTCCAGAGAGAAACTCTTAGATTCAAATCTTGATGAGGAAGACATGGAACTTATTGAGATTTTCTACTCCTCCAATGATGTGATTAATCTGGTTTTAATCGCAATCATGGTGGTTTGTGTGATTCTGATTCTTCTGTTTAACCTGCACAAGCCTTACAGAGTGTTTGGTATCCCTGCAGTTACCACGTTAATAGTGGGAATTGGGGCATATGCCGTCACTTTCTTTAGCAGAGAACAGATTCTTTCACAGCTTGATAACAGGGAATCTTTTGAGGAAGCAATCCTTTCAGGATTGGTTAAGGCAGTAAATGAAGCAATTAAAAAGACAGCTAAAATTTATATTATAGTTGGAATTATTCTTTTAGTTGTGTATATTTTAGTAAGAATTCTATTTCAGCTCTTTGGAAACAAAGCAGATGATGAAGAAGTAATAGATACGAATTTATAACAAAAAGGAGACAATTATGAGTACAGATCGTTATTCAAGTCCGCTTTCCGAGCGTTACGCAAGTAAGGAAATGCAGTTCATCTTTTCACAGGACATGAAGTTTAGAACCTGGAGAAGACTTTGGATTGCTCTTGCAGAGTCAGAAAAGGAACTCGGTCTTAACATTACAGAGGAACAGATTGAGGAATTAAAGGCTCACAAGGACGACATTAATTATGATGATGCAAGAAAGCGTGAGAAGGAAGTACGTCATGACGTAATGTCTCATGTATATGCCTATGGTCTTCAGTGCCCTAAGGCAGCCGGTATCATTCACTTGGGTGCTACAAGCTGTTATGTAGGTGATAACACAGATGTTATCATCATGAATGAGGCACTTACTTTAGTTAAGAAGAAGCTTGTTAATGTTATGGCAGAGCTTTCAAAGTTTGCTGTTAAGTATGCAGACCTTCCAACTCTTGCTTTTACACATTTCCAGCCAGCTCAGCCTTCAACAGTAGGTAAAAGAGCAGCTCTTTGGTTAATGGAACTTAAGCTTGATTATGATGATCTTTGCTATGTTCAGGATTCCTTAGTTCTTCTTGGCAGCAAGGGTACAACAGGTACTCAGGCAAGCTTCATGGAACTCTTTGACGGAGACCAGGAGAAGGTTAAGAAGGTTGATCAGTTAATCGCAGAGAAGATGGGCTTTAAGGGCTGTATTCCTGTTTCAGGTCAGACTTATACAAGAAAGATGGATACAAGAGTGCTTAACGTACTTGCAGGCATTGCTTCAAGTGCAACTAAGTTCTCAAACGACATCAGACTTCTTCAGCACCTTAAGGAGATTGAAGAGCCATTTGAAAAGAACCAGATTGGTTCATCAGCCATGGCTTACAAGAGAAATCCTATGAGAAGTGAGAGAATTGCTTCCCTTTCAAGATATGTAATGTGCGACCTCTTAAATGGTTACTTTACAAGTGCTACTCAGTGGTTTGAAAGAACTCTTGATGACTCAGCAAACAAGAGACTTTCTGTACCTGAAGCATTCCTTGCAATTGACGGTATTCTTGACCTTTACCTTAACGTTGTAGATGGTCTTGTTGTTTACGATAAGGTTATTAACAAGAGACTCATGAGTGAGCTTCCATTCATGGCTACAGAAAACATCATGATGGATGCTGTTAAGGCTGGTGGAAACAGACAGGAACTCCATGAGAGAATCAGACAGCTTTCAATGCAGGCTGGCGCTAATGTTAAGCAGGAAGGAAAGGACAATAACCTTCTTGAACTCATTGCTGCTGATGAATCCTTCGGTCTTTCACTTGAGGATCTTAAAAAGACCATGGATCCTACAAAGTACACAGGTCGTGCTAAGGACCAGACTCTTGAATTTGTAAGAGATGTAATTCAGCCAATTCTTGATGACAACAAGGAATACCTTGGTATCACAGCTGAAATCAATGTTTAATTAGATTATTTACGGGGGCTCTTTATTTTAATAAGGAGCTCCTGTCTTTATTGGAGGTAAAAGTGACAGAACCATTTGAAAAGAAAAATGCCTGGTTAAAGTACGATGAGGTTGGCAAAAAGACAGTTATGGATTTTGCCGAAGGCTACAGAAAATTCATTTCAGACAATAAAACTGAAAGAGAATGTGCAGCCACAATTATTAAAAAAGCTGAAAGCTTAGGTTACAAAAATCTCGAAGAGGTCGAAACCATTAAGGCAGGAGACAAGCTTTATGTAAACAAGATGGGCAAGGCTTTAGCACTTTTTGTAATTGGTAAAGAGCCATTAAAGAAGGGCATGAAGATTCTTGGTGCCCACATCGATTCTCCTCGTCTTGACTTAAAGCAGAATCCACTTTATGAGGACAATGAGTTTGCCTTACTTGATACACATTATTATGGCGGTATCAAAAAATATCAGTGGGTTACACTTCCTATGGCAATTCACGGTGTGATTTGTAAAAAGGATGGTGAAGTTATTAATGTTAATTTCGGTGACAAGCCTGGTGACCCGGTAGTTTGCATATCCGACATCTTAATCCACTTAGGCGCTGATCAGCTTCAGAAGAAAGGTTCAGTGGTTGTTGAAGGTGAAGACCTTAATGTAACAGTCGGCAGCATGCCTTTAAATGATAGTGAAAAGGAAGCTGTAAAACTTAATGTTCTTAACATCTTAGCTGAAATGTATGGACTCTCTGAGCGTGATTTTATTTCCTGCGAACTGGAGGTTGTTCCTGCAGGGGAAGCAAGGGATTTAGGCTTTGATAAGTCCATGATACTTGGTTATGGTCAGGATGACAGGGTTTGTGCATATGCCTCTGCTGAGGCGATTTTTGACGTTTCTGACGCCGACAAGACATTTGTTTGTCTCTTGGTTGATAAGGAAGAAATCGGCTCTGTAGGTGCCACAGGAATGCACTCCAGATTCTTTGAAGATGCGGTTTGTGAAGTGTTAACAAAGATGGGAGACTATTCAGAACTGGCTCTTAGAAAAGCGATGTCTAATTCCTATATGCTTTCATCAGATGTTAGTGCGGGATTTGATCCAAACTACCCATCCGTTTTTGAAAAGAAAAACGCAGCATTCTTTGGTTATGGTAGTGTACTTAATAAATATACTGGAGCCAGAGGCAAATCAGGCAGCAATGATGCTAACCCTGAGTTTATTGCCAGACTTCGTAAGATTTTTGATGATAATAATGTTACTTTCCAGACAGCAGAACTGGGTAAGGTAGATGCTGGTGGCGGTGGTACCATTGCCTACATCATGGCCAATTATGGAATGAACGTAATCGATTCCGGTGTATCAGTTCTTTCAATGCATGCTCCATGGGAAATCACCAGCAAAGTAGACATTTACGAAGCTTATCTTAGCTACAAGGTTTTCCTTAAAGAATTCTAATTAGAGACTAGTTTTCTTTGTAAAGTAGCCACTTGTGTGCTATTATTTAATGTGGTGTTTAGTAACACCAATAAGCAAAATAGGAGCTAAACATGGAAAAGATTAAAATCAGATATGTAAGTGATGAAATCACAAAACTCGAGTACATCGATGGAAAATCTGACTGGATTGACCTTCGCGCAGCTGAAAATGTAACCCTAAAGGCCGGAGAATTCAAGCTTATCAGTCTTGGAGTATGCATGGAACTGCCTAAGGGCTATGAAGCACACATCGTTCCAAGAAGCTCTACATTCAAGAATTTTGGTGTAATTCAGGCTAATCACTGTGGAATCGTAGATGGAAGTTACTGCGGTAACGAAGACATCTGGAGATTCCCTGCACTTGCCATGAGAGACACAGAAATTAAGGTAAATGACCGCATATGCCAGTTCAGAATTTTCAAGAATCAGCCTCAGATTGAGTTTGATGAAGTTGAAAAGCTTGAAGGCAAAGACAGAGGCGGCTTTGGATCAACAGGTAAAAATTAATTATTAGAAAAGAGGTTGAGTAAAATGGCAAAGGTTGACATTATTTCCGGATTCCTTGGTGCCGGAAAGACAACACTTATTAAGAAGCTCATCAAGGAAGGAAAACTTGGTGACAAGGTGGTTTTAATTGAGAATGAGTACGGTGAAATCGGTATTGACGGCGGTTTCATGAAGGACTCAGGTATTGTTGTTGACGAACTTAACTCAGGTTGTATTTGCTGTACATTAGTTGGTGACTTTGCAAAGGCACTTGAGGAAGTTATTGATAAGTATAATCCTGATAGAATTATCATTGAGCCTAGTGGCGTTGGTAAACTTTCAGACGTAATTAAGGCCGTTGAAGATATTCATGATGAAAGACTTGCCCTTAACAGCTTTACAACAGTTGTTGATGCGGGAAAGGCCAAGATGTATCTTAAGAATTTTGGTGAATTTTTCAGCAATCAGGTTCAGTATGCAAGAACAATCATCTTAAGCCGTACACAGCTTGTAAATGAAGCTAAGCTTGCTCAGGATGTGGAACTTCTTAAGGGAATTAATGAAAAAGCAACTATCATTACAACTCCTTGGGATGACCTTGATGGAGCAGTTGTTCTTAAAGCCATGGAGGAAACTCAGAGTTTTGAAGAAGATATGCTTAAGGAAGCTGTAGAAGAAGCAAGACGTCATCAGGAAGAGCATGAACATGAGCACCATCATCATCATGAAGACGGAGAGTGCTGCTGTCACCACCATGATGAGGAGGAGCATGAGCATCATCATCACCATGAAGATGGAGAGTGCTGTTGTCACCACCATGATGAGGAGGAACACGAGCACCATCATCACCATGAAGACGGAGGGTGCTGTCATCACCACCATCATCATGCAGATGAAGTATTTAACAGCTGGGGTAAGGAAGGTCCTAAGAAATTTGACCAGGCTAAACTTGATGAAATTCTTAAGACACTTGCCAATAGCGAAGAGGAATATGGCTTTATCTTAAGAAGTAAAGGTATTGTTCCTTCAGTAGATGGCAAATGGTTACACTTTGACCTTACACCGGGCGAATATGAAATTCGCGAGGGTTGTTCTGATGTAACCGGCAGAATATGCGTAATCGGTAGCAATCTTGACACAGCTAAGCTCGCTACACTTTTTGAAGTATAATTGGAGATATATTAATGGAAACACCCGTATTTTTGGTAAATGGGTTCTTGGAAAGTGGCAAAACTACTTTCATTGGCGAAACCATGAAGGATCCACAGTTTAGAAATGCAGGCAATGTTCTTGTTCTTTTATGTGAAGAAGGAGAAGAGGAACTTGATGAAGTTGGTCTTGCTAAGAAGGGTGTCTCAATTCTTCCTATTGAGGAATTGAGTCAGCTTACCCCTCAGTTTTTAGACCAGTTAGACAAGTATTACAAGCCTGATATGGTGCTTGTGGAGTACAACGGCATGTGGAAGACAGAAGATTTCCTCGATTTGGAATTTCCGGATGACTGGATGATGGGTCAGGTAATTACTCTTATTGATTCTACAACTTTCCTTAATTTCTATAACAATATGAGATCTTTCTTTGCAGATAACGTTAGATTTTCAGATGTTATCATTTGCAACAGAGTTGATCAGAATACTGACAAACTTTTCATCAGACGTTCCATTAAGCCTTTAAATCGTCAGGCGCAGATCATGTACGAGACAGCAGAAGGCATTGATGATACTGAAATAGTTGAAGAACTTCCATTTGATGTGAATGCTGATGTTATTGAGATTCAGGATGATGACTTTGGCCTGTTTTACATGGATGCCATGGATAATCCATCAAAGTATGCTAACAAGAAGATTAAGTTTAAGGGTCTAATGTTTTATAATGGCAAGATTCCTCATAACACTTTTGTTCCTGGCAGAATGGCTCAGAACTGCTGTGAGCAGGACAGAACCTTTATCGGATTCATGGCTAAGCCTCCAAAGGGCAAGAACACTAGCGATTATGAACTTCGTGGCTGGTACATGATTGAAGCAGAAATCAAGATTGAATTCCAGAAGATGTACAGAGGCAAGGGTCCTGTGATGTACTGCACAAGCGTGACACCTACATCCGTACCTGAAGAAACTGTAGTTTACTTTACTTAATAGAAAATACCGTGGCTTTTTGATATGTACCCAGAATCCTGGACACATATTTATGAACTAGGTTGAACACAT
>R14__coassemble_107_pt1 | contig 69950 bp, 48 predicted proteins | sample R14__metabat2_high_PE_046 | metagenome-assembled genome bin R14
GTTGTTGGTGTAGTAGTAGGTGTTGGCGTTGGTGTATTTGTTGGTGTAGCCGTAGCTGTTGGCTTTGGTGTTTTTGTTGGTGTTGCCGTAGCTGTAGCTTTTGGTGTTGCCGTAGCTGTTGCTTTTGGTGTTGCCGTAGCTGTTGCTTTTGGTGTATTTGTTGGTGTAGCTGTAGCTGTTGCCTTTGGTGTATTTGTCGCAGTTGGTGTTACAGTTACTGTTGGTGTATTTGTCGCAGTTGGTGTTACAGTTGCTGTTGGTGTTGCTGTTGCTGTACTTGTAGGTGTAGCTGTTGCTGTTGGCGCTACAAGATTTGTCTCCTGGTCAAATCCCTTCTGATGGATTTCACAGTTAATGTTCTGAACTGTATCTGCGATAACTGTTCCGTTATGTGTGGCATATGCCGTAACTGATGCGTTTGTAGCAAGAATAACACCTGCGTTCATTGCACCACCAAGAACAATGCTGCCTGAGTAATCTCCGAAGTTGAAGAGAACCTTTTCAGCTTTTTCGAATGTGTTACCGGCTGTTTCTCTTGCACCATCGATTGTTACAAGTGGATTTCCATCGCCGTTAAAGTCTGCGCCTGATTCAGGAATGTTTGTTACATTAATAACTACTGAATAGTCATCTTCATCAACACCACTTGCTGCAACAATGTAAAGCTTGTTGTTCTTAAGTGTTTCGTAGTCAATGGTAACAATGTTGTTTCCTGCTACACAGCTAACTGTTGTTGAGCCGTTCTGAGTAACCACTGAAGTTCCAAATGCTGCTGTAGAAGATTCAGACATGAATGTTGAATACTTGCTAAGAGCTGCAAAAGCATCTTCAAAGTTAATCTGCTGTTCTTCTGATAATTCGGACACCTGATAAATCTTATCTGAAACATCCGTCTTATGATTGTAAGAATTGTTGGAAATCTGGTAGCCATCAGCTGAATAAACAGTAATACCATTACCATTGTTAGCTGAATAATCAAGGACTACATCTGAAGGGAATACAACTGCATAGTTATCAGATCTTGCCAGGCTTTCCTTCTGAAAATCCATCAATTTACCAGTTTCACCGGATGTGTTGAATGATTCAAAGTAATAATAGTAAGAACCTTCTGATGCATCAGCGTAAACACGATCTGTTACACCAAAAATCTGAGAGCCAAGAATAAGTTCCTTAGCTGCGATAGTTCCTTCCATGTGGTTTGAGTTTGTGTAATGATTAGCAAAAACTGCAAAGCCACCTGCAGAACCAAGTGATGTTTCCGTTGCATAAACGAAATCCGGAATTGAATAAGTTTCGCTTGCGTTTACTGACATTCTTGCTCCGGAAGCAATGATTGCCACGCTAAGAACGCTGGCCAACACTCTCGTCTTGGCACTGGAGAAAATACCTCTGCGCATTATGTAGTTAACCTCCTCAGGTACAAACCTAATTGCTGCCTGTTGCAGCACTAAAGAATCCCGTAGGTCTGGCGACCTCCCTAATTGCCACCATCCCATTTAATTTGCACTACCTAATTGTTTTCCTTCGACCATATACGTATTTGGTCAATTTTCCCCTAAATGAGCTAACGTATGCTCTTTAGATTTAGAATACCATAATATGAACAAATGTAAACAATGCAAAATAATCAAATTTTATGAATTTAAATTGTACTTTTTGTGCAGTTTGAACAACTTTTCAACTACATTTTCAATTATTTAAAATTTATGTCGTAAAAAATGACGCCACTTTTCTGATTTTTTGAACGAAATGTTAACAATCCGTAAATACACAGTCTATACAACCCCCAAATCCTCCTTTCACGGCTTTTCACACCATTATCTAAACCTTTATTTAGTGGTATAATGAGCCATATTTATTTAGGAAAGGTAAAATTCTAATGGATCTTCAGAATTTTTACAGAGGAAATGAATTTGAGGCATATGCCTGGCTGGGTGCGCACACCTATTGGGGTGGCACAACCTTCCGCACTTTTGCTCCAAATGCAAAACACATCGCACTTATCTGCGATTTTAATAACTGGGAAGAAATCCCCATGAACAAAACGGCTGACGGCAACTTCTGGGAAATCTCAGTAGAAGGCATAAAAGCCGGAAACATGTACAAGTACAGAATATACGGTCAGGATGGCAGCGCGGTGGATCACGCAGACCCTTACGCCTACTATGCGCAACTCAGACCTGACAGTGCATCCATAGTCTATGACCTGGGTGGCTACGAATTTAAGGATCAGGAATGGATTAATAAACGTTATGAACTTAAAAACGGACCACTTAACATCTATGAGATGCATTTTGGCTCCTGGAAGAAGAAAGACGACGAAATTCCTGACGGTGGCTGGTACACCTACAGTGAACTAGCTGAGCTGCTTATTCCTTATTTAAAGGAAAACGGTTACAACGCTTTGGAAATCATGCCGCTTAATGAATATCCCTTTGACGGTTCCTGGGGCTACCAGTCCACAGGCTACTTCGCACCAACCTCCCGCTACGGTAAGCCGGAGGAACTTTGCGAATTTGTGGACAAATGCCACGAGGCCGGCATCATGGTACTTTTGGACTTTGTCCCTGTGCACTTCGCGTCTGATGCCTTCGGGCTACGAAATTACGACGGTTCAGCGTTATTTGAATATCCAAACAATGCAGTAGGAATTAATGAATGGGGTAGCTGCAACTTCATGCACTCCAGAGGAGAGACCTGCAGTTTCCTTAAATCCTCTGCCAACTTCTGGATATACTACTATCACTTCGATGGTCTCAGACTGGATGCAGTTTCAAACCTGATTTACTGGCAGGGCAACGAAGGCCGTGGCGAAAACAAAAACACCATAGACTTCATCAAGTCCTTTAACGCTGGTTTGCACATGAGAAATCCGGGTATCATCATTTGCGCCGAAGATTCCTCCGCCTACGGTGGCGTCACAAAACCTGTCGAAGAAGGTGGCCTTGGTTTCGACTTTAAGTGGGACCTCGGATGGATGAATGACACCTTGGAATACTTCGCGACAGCACCTGATGACAGAACCGCAAAGTATCACAAGCTTACTTTCTCAATGATGTACTTCTATAATGAACACTTTATTCTACCGCTGTCTCATGACGAGGTAGTTCATGGCAAGGCAACCATAGTTCAGAAGATGAGTGACCTCTATGAAGGAAAGTTCCAGCAGGCCCGCGCATTCTACATGTACATGTTCGCTCACCCTGGAAAGAAGCTCAATTTCATGGGCAACGAAATTGGCCAGCTTAGAGAATGGGATGAAAAAAGGGAACAGGATTGGGATATGCTTAAGTACCCAATGCATGATTCCTTCCATCACTTCATGAGTGAGTTAAACAAACTCTACCTTGAGCATCCTGCCTTCTATGAAAGAGATTATGCAGGCGATGGTTTTAACTGGATTGACTGTCACCAGGAATCTGAACTGATCTATGTTTTTGAAAGAAAGAGCAACGACGAAACCATACTCGCCGTCTTTAATTTCTCAAACTACGATCATGACTACACGTTAAACCTGGAAGGCAACTATACTCTCACGCCGCTTTTAAACAGCAACTGGGAGGAGTTTTCAGGCACTGAAAAGAAGGATGTTAATCCTATTAAGGTAACTAACGAAATAACGCTTAAGTTAAGCCGTGAGAGCGCCCAGTACTTTACAGTGAACGCAAATACCAAAAAAGACATTCAGGCAACTTAACTATACATTCTTTACTAAAATTTTTGCTACGTTTCAAAAAAAGCTCCGACGGCTAAGCCATCGGAGCTTTTAATTTACTCTAACAGTTTCTGTTATTTAGTTTTGGCCTTCTTCCTTCTTTTTAAGATTAAGCATTAATATGCCAAGGAAGGACAGAATTGAAGCTAAGCCGTAGAAAAGTGTAGACACATTGTCACCGGTTATTGGTGAAGGACCACCGTCGATGTCAACCGACGGAGTTCCACCTGTTGGTGTAGCTGTCGGTGTTGATGTTACCGTAGCTGTTGGAGTAGGAGTAACCTCGTCCGTAGGTGTAGGTTCAGGATTCTCCTCTTCCTCTTCTGAACTCTTCTCATCCGTCATTGTCACAACGACAGGTTCGTTTTCTTCACTTGTTACCGTTTCAGCAGAAATTGTGAATTCTACAGGATCTGCGATTTCATAGCCGTTAGGAGCTGCTGTCTCAACCAGTTTGTAGGTCTCACCAGCGGCGAATATGCCTGCGACTTCCAGAGTTTCTTCCGTACTTGTAAATGGTCCGTAAACCACGTTTCCATCTTCATCTTCAACCTGAAGAGTTGCACCGGAAAGGCCATTGCCCTCTTCGTCCACCTTGTTAAACTGAACGATAACTTCCGGTTCTAACCAGATGATGTTATTGCTTTCATCTAATGCAATTGTGCCATCACCCGTATCCAGGTTTGAGTTATCAATCACAACTTTTCCGTTGACATCTACAACGTAAACGATGGTAATTGGATTCTTTGTAACCCTGTAGCCGTTTGGTGCGCTTAGTTCCTTAACAGTGTAAACAACGTTTGTTAAAACGCCTTCAAAAGTAACCACACCATTCTCATCAGAATTTGCAGTTGCAATTTGAACTAGTGAACCCCCCACTTCCTTGTAAAGTCCGTAGGTAGACCCTTCAAGTGCCTTCGTAGTATCACTTTCACTCACCTTTGTAAAGGTAAGGTCTGTTCTGTAAGGCTCATTTATGATTGCATTACCTGCAACAGGAGTTGTCCCTTCTTCATCTGATGTAAGGCTTGTGGTCGTACTTGATTTGGATACCACTGCGAAATAATCAGGAGCTCCCGTATCAAATACGTATCCATCTATCGATTCTTCCTCATAAACTTCATAAACACCAAACTCTACATCCTCAAAGGTAACAACGCCGTTGGCATCGCTGGTTGCTTCATAAATTACATCGCTCCATGGGTCCTGACCGTCGAGAGTAGAAATGAGTCTGGCCTCAAATCTGACGCCCTCTAAAGGCTTAGTAGCATCTGCATCCTCTGAACAACTTTCGTTGTAGTATCCAATCTTTGTAAACTGAATGCTGCCTAAGTTATCTGTGTTTGTAAAAGAAACCTCATCGGTAGAATCAGACTGTGTGCATGTAGCTGTAAGTCCATTTGCATAGATGGTCATTTCCTCTGAAGAACTTAAAACATTTCCACTGCTGTCAGTTTCAAATACATAGTAAGTCTTTCCAATTGCCAGGTTCTCAAAATAGAATTCTTGTGAGTCCTGATAATTATTATTTTCAGTAGCTGTAAGCTCAAGGCTCTTAATGCTAATCGTAGAATTACCGTCAATACCTTTAGATCTTACTGTTCCCTCCGCATCATCAAACAGTGCGAAGTAGAAGGTCTTCGATTTTTCTCTTGTCGTAATATAGTTTTTGGTTACTTGAATCAAACCGGTGTAATAGTAGTTAACGATGGTTTCACTTGCATCAGTTAATGAACCATTTGCATTAAGGCTTGAACCCTTAGCAGTTGTTACATTGCCTTCCTTGTAAGCGAAGTGTGCACCGATTGAGCTTTCAACCTCTTCCACCTTGTAAGTGAAGCCGTAAGGAATATTCTCAATTACCACACTATTTCCAGCCGTAATTGTAAATAACTTCTCACCATTTCCATCGAAAGCATTGCCATCAATGGTTCCTTCAAATGGCTCGCCGCTTGCGTCAAGCATTGTAACCTTTACCTGGAAGCTCTTTCCAACTGCTGACGGAACAGAGGATGCGTCAACCGCATTTCCATATACATCAACCAAATCTTTGGAAATTGTTAGTGAGTAACTCTTTTCAGTATTAGTGAAAGTCGCCGTTCCACTCTTGTTTGTTTCACTAAGTGTTACACTCTGACCATCATTACCTTCTACCGTGTATTCAAGTGCCGCGTCATCAGCAATAACCGTGCCGTTTGCATCAGTTTCAAAAACGTAGTAGGTGGCATATGCCAAACCTGTGAAAGCAGCTGTATCACTTGTGTTTTCAGAAGACATGTTGGTAATTTCAAGAACCGGAATTACAGTTCCATCACGCTCACTTCTTGTGGTTCCGTCTACATCATCAAAGAGGGCGAAGTAGAAGGTTCTTGAGGTGTTGCTGTCTGATTCGTAATTCTTGGTTACCGTAATGCTTCCGTCATCACTTGTGTACTTGTTGGTAATTGTTACCGTTGCACCACTTTCTGTGATGGCTGTTGCCGTTGTCACATTACCGCTTGTGTAGCTGTAGTGTGAATCAGGCATATTCGCCGTATCCTCAGTTACAGTGTACTTAAAGCCCGCAGGAATATTTTCAATTACCACGTCCGTGCCTGCAGTTACGTTAATTGTAGCCTGACCATTGGCATTAAAAGTGTAATCTCCGAAAGTTCCTGCAACCGCTGCCCCATCTTCATCAGTAAGAGTAACGATGAAGCTAAAGGTCTTGCTGATTCCTGTTGGAACAGTTCCTGTTATAGCCTTAGAAAGTGTAAGGTCACCAACTAATTCCGTGTTAGTAATGTTTACTACTCCAGTATTGTTTGTGGAATCAAGTGCTACTGCCTGACTGTCGTAATCAATAGTCATGGAAGCAGTTGATTCAAGCACGTTACCATCCGCATCGGTCTCAAATACGTAGTAAGTCTTGTCCACCGTAAGTCCGGTAAACTCTACAGAGTCAGATACGGAAAGGTTTGTTGCTGTGGCCGTAAGTTCCACGGTCTTGATATCAAGGTTTGTGTTTCCTTCCTTGGATCTTACCGTGCCGTTTGCATCATCAAACAATGTGAAGTAGAAAGTTTCAGTGCCAGGATTCTTGGCCTCCCAAGTCTTGTTGACTGTGATGGTACCTGTCACATCCTCTGTGTACTTGTTTGTAATTGTTACTGTGGCGCCTGCCTCTGTAACTGCTGTTGCCGTTGTAACATTACCGCTTACGTAGCTGTAATGTTCATCAGGCATATCCGTAGTGTCCTCTGTTACAGTGTACTTAAGGCCCACTGGAATATTACCGATTGTAACATCAGTGCCTGCATAGACATTGATAACCACCTGACCGTTAGTATCAAAAGTATAACCGCCGTAGGTTCCTGAAACAGGCTGATTGTTCGCATCCTTTAAAGTTACAACGAATGGGAAGGTCTTTCCTGTTCCGCTTGGAACTGTTCCTGTAATCACCTTTGAAAGTGTAAGGCTGCCCCAAAGTTCTGTGTTTGATACGGCTACAGTAACTTCCGGATTCTGTCTTGTAAGCGCTGCTACCTGACCGTCATCACCGGTGTACTCAATGGTCATGGCCGGAGTAGATGCCAGCACGCTACCATTACTGTCCGTTTCAAATACATAATAGGTCTTTTCCGGATTAAGTCCATCAAATACCACTGTGTCTGTCTTTGTAAGAGCATCTGCCGTTGTAGCAATAGTTAAGGACTTAACTGAAATAAGCGCTGTGGTACTTCCGTCCACGTAGGAACGCTCAGTTCCGTTTGCATCGTCAAACAGTGCAAAGTAGAAAGTCTTCTCTGTTGCTTCGCTGCTTGTGTAAGTCTTTGATACGGTAATTTCACCTTCAACCTTTTCAGTATTTGTAAAGGTTACTTCTTCTGCCGTATCGTCTACACTTAATACCACTTCCTTACCGTCAGTATCACTGATGGTATAAGCAAGTGAATCACTGTTTGTAAGCACGTTTCCACTAGCGTCAGTTTCGAAAACATAGTAAGTTCCGTAAGGAAGTTCCTCAAAGGATACCGTTCCGCCTGAAACGCCGGTATTTGCATTACCGCTAAGTTCAACTGAACCTACAGGAATGTCAGTGCCATTAATCTGTGCTCTTGTAGTTCCTTCTGCATCACTAAACAGTGCAAAGTAGAAGGTTGCACTTTCCGTATTATAGGAAGAATAATTCTTGTTTACGGTTATCTCGCCATTATCTACATAGGTGTTGTAGATTCTGTGCATAACGGAGGTTGTATCTCCTGTGGCATTAATAATCGCACCTGTCTTAGTAGTAATGTTTCCACTCTTATAAGTGTAATGATCGCTATCAAAAACAGAATCTGAGGTATCCTCATAAACCTTGTAAGTAAAGCCTACAGGAAGGTTATTGATATGCTTGTAGGTTCCGGCCGTAACTTCTACTGAAGCAACACCGTTTGCAAAGTTTAATCCACCATAGGTTCCGCTTACTGCATTGCCCTTATTATCATAAAGGTAAACAAGCATTGTGAAAGTTTTTGACACGCCTTCTGATACTTCAGTTACCGCATTGTCATCCTCATCAACAATGTTCTTTGCCAAAATTATGCTAAATACCTTTTCGTTATTAGTAAAGGAAACCGCTGCCTCCTTGTCCTCGTAGCTTACTGTCGCCTCGATTCCATCCTTGTCATCGATGGTGTACTCAAGAGCTAAGTCGCTATCAATTACCGTGCCATTTTCATCAGTTTCGAAAACGTAATAGGTGGCATATGCCAAACCTGTGAAGGACGCTGTATCGCTTACGATACCATTTGTTGCATCACCGGTTAAAGTGATGGAAGTTACAAGTGGATTATCGTTTGCATCAGTTACAGGAGTTGTGCCTGCTTCATCTGAGAAAAGTCCGAAGTAGAAAGTTCTCGTGTTACAGCTCTTTGCCACGAAATTCTTTGTGATAACAATGCTGCCGTCATTATCCGGTGTGTACTGGTTAGTGATTGTTACAGCCTCTGCATCACTGGTAAAAGTAGTCTCAGTTGTCACGTTACCGCTAACGTAGCTGTAATGTGTATCCGGCCACTTATCATTTTCAGTCGACTCAGTAAGTGTGTAGCTGTAGCCCACAGGAATATTCGTCAGGGTTACCGCTGTACCTGCTGTGACGTTGATCTGAGTCACGCCATTTACAAAAGTGTAGGCGTTACCAAAAGTTCTGTTGCCGCTTAAGAGATTTCCGTCCTCATCCCACATGGTAAGGTTGTAAACGAAAGTCTTGCTGACGCCACTTGGTACGTCACCTGTAATTGTCTTGTTTAAGGTAAGAGTTGTCTTCTCTTCTCCTGCCTGGTTTGTGACTATTACGGAACCGCCGCTAAGAACATAGTTGCTTCCGGCAGCTGAATTCTCGTAGGTTGAACCGTTGGCATTAACCACCTTGTAGGTTGTTGTGTAACCTGATGAAGGTGACGTTTCTTTAATATAGTAGTAATAGTCTTCGCTGGTTCCATTAAGAACTACGCTGTAACCATTATCTGCGTTAAGTGTAATTGTACCGTCGCAGGCTGCATTGTTGTAAGTAATGCCGTCAGCTGAAGTAACCTTAGACGCTGTTCCAATAGTGTAAGTTGGAGCAGTTGCATTAACGCTGCTGACTTTTACGTTTGATGCACCGCTATAGCTGTCAAAGCATACGTAAATGTCCGTATCCGCTGTTGGCGTGTAGGAAATTGTTGTTGCTGTTGAACCTGTAATGGCGGTTCTGTTATCGGTAGATTCTCTTGGATCTCCAACCTGCCAGAAGGAATCCTGGTAGACAGTTCCCTGATAGTAAGTTAAGTTTGCCGTAAAAGCTGCACCACTCTTAACTTCATAGGTACCAAGAGTAACCAGATTGCTTTCGCCACCCCAATTAATGTAATTGTTGTTGGCGAAAATAAGTCTTACCGTAATTGCATCTGTAGAAGAAACCGGAGCCTTGTAAAGCTCAACCGTTGCAGAAAGACTGTCATCTTCCACTGCATCTCCATTCACATCCACAAAGTTCTTCTGAAGCGTGATGGAACTTGTGTCAGCATCATTAGGAATATCCAGTTCACTATCAATAATGTAGTATCTGATTGCAGCTGCATCAGTGCCTGTAAGTTTTCCTGCACCCTGTGCGGCTGAAATCGTAGAAGCCACTGCATTCTGAAGTGTACCAATGTCTGTAGTGTCCTTATCGCCCAATACTATGTAGTAGTTGGAGCTTGAAGCTGTGTAGCCTGAAGGAGCCTGTGTTTCAGTTAACTTGTAAATTGTAAACGCATTTAAGGTAAGCGTTCTTGTTGTCTCATCATAAACTTCTGAGGTATTTTCGGCACCCTGAAGGTATATGCCTGTGGTTCCAATTTCAAGGTTTGATGTAATTTCAGACCAATCGTTGTTTGTCACATCGTATTTGGAAATTGTGAACTTTGCGCCTTCAAGTTTAAGGTCAAAGTTGTCAGAAGCAACCTTGTACATGGAAATCTTTGGATATGCCGCTACTGTTGCACTGGAAGAACTGAGCTTGTAACTAATGGAGCTGCTCTGTGATGCAGAGTGTCCTGAAAGATCCACGCTGTTACTGATGGTGGTTCCTGAATACTTGTCCTGGTTAAAGGTGAAAGTATAGGAGTAAAGTAAAACGTAGGCATGCTCATCCGGGAGTTCTACGGAAAGTTCCATTTGGTAATTGTTACCATTTATACTGCCCGTAGCCGAATGACTGATCATGTCTTCGCTAACTTCCGCACCACAATAATTGTTTGTGGCAGCAGTGCTGTCATACTCATAAAGCGCAATCGAATTAAGTGAAATACCCTTAATGTAAGTCTTGTCCATTGAAAGAGTATCTGTCAGCGTGATTGCGTCCGTAAGGCTGTTGCCATCGGCATCTGCGCCTTCCTTATTTACTATGACCGCATATTGAATGGTTCTAACGTTTGGCTGACCGCTGGAGGATCCTGAGAAATCCAGCACGCCATTGTTTTCAACATCAGTACACCACTTTTCTGAGATAACTTCCTTTTCGTCAGTTCCCCCATCGTAGGTTACTTCGTAAGTAAGATTTACCGTATTATCAGAGTCCGATGCAGAGTTGGTAAATGTGTAGTTTCCTGCTGTATCCTGTTCTTCAGGAAGAATTACATTGTAGTAAATGAAAACACTGTTGTACTTAACTCCACTTTCTTCAGGTACGTAGAATGTAACCACGTTAGTGTCAGAATCGTAGGCATAATAAACTGCCGTTGTGGACTCAGCCTGAGCCATGGCGGTTTCAGTACCCCAGCCAACGGAATATGACAGACTTCCCAGAGTAGTTCCTGTAGGAAGTGTATCTGTTACAGTGTAAACACCTGTCTGTGTATCATCAGCTGCAACCTCAAGTCTGTAATAAAGTCTTGAAGTGTAATCATTGTTGCTGTTGTAAGTAAAGGATGTTGGGGCATATTCACTGCCATCCACCCATGCGTAGTTAGCTGTACCATCTACAGTGCCACCATAGAAGCTACGTCCAGTCTTTGTAATCTTTGAAAACTTAGTTGCGGTGCCAGAAACAACCTCAGCATCTTCTACTGTAGTAGAATCCTTATGATACTGGGATGTGTTAGTTACCGTGTAGTTATAATTTGAATACTCTAAACTATCAATCGGCACGACAGATGAGTAGGTTAAAGTCCAGGCATCACCTGTTACAAGTTCAGGATAAGTAACTCTGAAACTGTAAGCCGGATTGGTGGCTGTAGGCACACTTGTTAAAGCGTTGCCATCCTTATCGTAGTAAATCACTGTCACAGAACCGGTCTCTGTATTAGAGCCCGTGTAACTGGCATTGATTTCTCCGGTAATATACTGAGTAACAACACTGTTGTCTAAAGTATCAATTGTGTAAGAACCTGCGGCAATGGTGCTGGCTTTTGTGTTGGAAACTTCAAGGGTCCAGTTATAGGCATATCCCAGAATGTTGTCATTTGTATCTTTATATGCAACACCTGTGCTTTCCGCTAAGGTCTTAGTTTCATAATCAGTAGCACCGATGGTTGTGTAAGTACCATCCGTGAAATAGTCATTACCATCAGTAACTGTCACCGTGTTTTCATAGGTAAGAGACTCGGAGGTCTCTTCCGGAAGATTGTAGCGGTAAGTTATTGTGTAAGTGTTATAGTCCGCAGCCGTACTTGGGAAAGTAAAACCGCTGCCAAAGAATGCTGCCGCATCATCGCTTGTAAAGGATGTAGCAGTTGTATTTGAAGTTGTGTTTGTAGCTGTTACCGTGAAGTTTGAAACAGCGCTGGAATCAAAAGTCTCATCTTCCAGCTTGAAAACGTCAGACACAGTGTAGCCTGCCAGGTTCTCGCCCGCTTCATTAATGTAAATGGTATAATCGATGTATGTGCTGTCATCAGTTACGGCATATTTGTCTGCAACTTCATGTGTAACACCTACCGCATTGTAGTTTGGTGATGAATTGTCGCTTGAAGTGTAGTTACCATCTTCATCCTCACTGTGAACATTAGCATAGTTACCCATGTAAACAGTACCGTTAATTCCTGAATCATCATAATTTACGGTGTAAGTAATAGTGTAGTAATCACCGCCATCAAGTTTAGGAAGCGTACCCACAAAATTAGTATCCGTAGTGCTAAGGCTGGTGAAACTAACAGTCTCTCCTGCTGCATTTTTCGCAACGATGGAGGATGGATCAAGAGTCTGCACATTTACACTATTATTGTTGTAATAATCATAAATGTTATCTGTTATGCTTACTGCACCACGAGTACCATTAGTGGCATCGCCGGACACAGTAATAGTGTAGGTAACAGTCTTGTTTGCCTCATCTACCACACTGGTTTTAGTTGAAGACGTACTGTAAGCTGTAGAATCCGGAACAACGGTAAACTCATAGCTTGCGCCTGCTCCCGGAAATGAGAAGGTTGTCTCAGTCGCAGTTTCCCCTGTACTTGCTTCACAGGTAAATCTGAAAGTACCTGTTAAGTTCTGCGCCTGTGTAGCCACGTTTGAAGACGTAAGGTTACCCGTGTTGTAACTCCAGAAATCCGGAATAAACTCGAAAGTAACAATACCTGTGTTTGGATCAATGGTGTAAGTTCCCGCACCATTGGCAAAGGCATCATTTGAGGAATATACCGTACCTGTAAGTGCTGATTCAGAAACGTTGGTAAAATCCAGGTTATCAATCGGCAGCTGATAAGTGAAGGTAAGTTCACTCGCGGTATTGCCTGTGATTGTGTTGGCCGGGAATACGTAATCAATTACCACGGCAATGGAATCACCGTCCATGAGCGCAGCGCCATCATTAGTGTTTAAGTTCTCTGAAGCACTCTGCGATGTGTCGGTGGTGACATCCACATTAGTTACATAGTTCGCGAAATTGTTATAATTAGAATCCGCATTTACTTTTTGCTTAAATAGCGAATAAAATCCGCTGGTATTGGCTCCAATAATGGAGACAATCAATGTGATACTAAGTATCCAACTCAGTATTCTCTGTTTGGTTCTACTCATTTTATTCCCCTTAACAATTTTTTAATCTATCCTAAAGGTCATTTTCCTAAATATTTAAATCCTTAAAATTAAAACTGCTCTTTCCGCTGGCATAATCTCCAACGATCTGGCCATGTCCAAAAAGCTTGTATTTGTAAGTAACCAGTCCTTCAAGGCCAACCGGACCTCTTGCGTGAAGCTTGCTGGTGGATATGCCTACCTCTGCGCCGAAACCGTATCGGAATCCGTCTGCGAATCTTGTGGAGCAGTTCTGGTAAACTCCTGCGGAATCAACCATCTGCATGAAGTACTCTGCTACTTCCTTATTATCTGTAATAATGCTGTCAGTGTGATGTGAGCCGAAATAGTTAATGTGATTTGCGGCATCCTTAACATCTGCAACAATTCTCACTGAAAGATCAAGAGACAGATACTCTTTTCTAAATTCATCATCCTGCATGATGCTGTCACATCTGATAATATCAGCCACTTCCTTAGTTCCATGCACCTTAATGCCGGCTGCGTCACAAGCCTTCTTAAGTTCCGGAAGAAACTCCGCTGCCACATCTCGGTTAACGAGAATGGTCTCTACTGAGTTGCAGGCTGCTGTGTACTGAGTTTTAGCATCCACTATAATAGGAAGAACGATGTTTCTGTCGTAGTCTTTGTCCACGTAGATGTGGCATATGCCGTCTGCGTGTCCCATTACAGGAATTTTCGTGTGTTCCATGATATAGCGGACAAACTTGTTAGAGCCTCTTGGAATTAAAAGGTCCACTTCTCTGTCACACTCTAAGAGTTCGTCGATTTCGTTGTGAAGTTCACACTGCATCAGACAGTTTTCAGGAAGTCCTGCCTCCACAACCGCTTCTTTTATAATAGTAAAAAGAACTTTATTAGTTTTAGCCGTTTCTTTGCCGCCCTTTAAAATTGCGCAGTTACCACTCTTAATACAAAGCGAAGAAATCTGAACCATGGCATCAGGTCTTGCCTCGAAGATAACTCCGATTACACCAATTGGCACACTTACTCTGTAAAGTGTAAGTCCTGCATCCAGTTCTCTCGCCATTTCCATCTTGCCGACAGGATCAGCAAGGGACATGAGCTGCTTAATTCCCTTAATGCAGTCATCAAGTTTCGCCTGATTGAATTTAAGTCTTTTCTTAACTGCCTCGCCGATGTTGTTTTCTTCTGCTGCTGCTAAATCTGCTTCATTAGCTGCAAAGATTTCATCCTTCTTTGTTAAAAGAGCCTCTGCGATTTTCTCCAGCGCTTCATTTCTTTTTGAGATTGGACTAGCTGCCAAAATTGGCGCATCCATCTTCATTTTTACGGCTTCTTCTTTAATGTTCATTCTCTTTATTTCCTTTTGGGCATAGTATTCTACAGTCGTCTAACTATAGATATGTCCATAGTACCACAGTTTTCCTTCTTTGTTAATAACAAAAGAGTTACAAATTGTTATTTTTTTGCGTACATAGTTTCAAAAACTACTTGCGCAGACTTTTCATACAAGGTATAATTTGCTTATCTGGGCGCATGCCCACTTAGGGTTTTTACGTTTTTTAGGAGATTTAGTATGAGCAATTTTGTGCTTAGCTGCTGTTCAACAGTAGATTTAACAAAGGAAGTACTTAAAAAGTACGACATAGAGTTCATCTCTTTCCATTTCACCATTGGTGAGGACAATTACATAGATGACATGGGTGGCTCTATTTCACACAAGGAAAGATACAGAAGAATGGTTGCCGGTGAGGACGCTAAGACTTCACAGGTAGGTGTTGGAGAATATTCCGAATACTTTGAAAAATTCTTAAAGGCAGGAAAGGATGTTCTTCATCTCACACTTTCTTCAGGAATTTCAGGCACACTCAATTCTGCCATGATTGCAAAGAACGAACTTCAGGACAAGTACCCTGACAGAAAGATCATCGTTCTTGATTCTGTGGCAGCATCCAGTGGCTATGGTCTATTAATGATTTATCTTGCAGAATTAAGAGACCAGGGCAAGTCAATCGACGAGCTGGCAGAATGGGCTGAAGCCAATAAATTAAAGGTTCATCACTGGTTCTTCTCCAGCGATTTAACCTTCTTTATCAAGGGTGGACGTGTTTCAAAGACTGCAGGTTTCGTGGGACAGCTTCTTAGCATATGCCCACTGCTTAACGTAGACTTTAAGGGACGTCTCATTCCAAGAGAAAAGATCAAATCCAAGAAGCGCGTTATTAAGCGCATCGTTGAAAAGATGGTTGATAATGCTGACGGCGGCGTTGACTACAACGGCAAGTGCTACATCAGTAATTCAGACTGCTACAAGGATGCAAGAGACGTGGCTGATTTAATTGAGGAAACTTTCCCTGCACTTAAGGGCAAGGTTGAAATCTATGACATCGGCGCAACAATCGGTTCCCACACAGGTCCGGGCACAGTTGCACTCTTCTTCATGGGTTCCGAAAGAGTTGACTAGAAACTTTTCGGTTCTTTATTATAATAAGAACATTTTTTATTAAATATAGTGACATTTTCGGTTGTTTTATGTTATTCTGTAAACCGACAAAGTCAAAACTAAGTAAACTTCCCGGCTTCGTCAGAGGCCGGGTTTAAATTTTGTATCACCTTGGAGGGTAATTATGCAGGAATTTAAGCCATTTAAAGAAGGTAAAGTTCGCGAGATCTATGACATCGGCGACGCACTTGTTTTAGTTGCAACAGACAGAATCAGTTGCTTCGATGTAATCTTAAAGAACACAATTGAGAAAAAAGGAACAGTCCTTACACAGATGTCAAAATTCTGGTTTGATTTAACAAAGGACATTCTTCCAAATCACATGATTTCAGCAGACACAAAGGATATGCCTGAATTTTTCCAGACACCTCAGTTTAACGGCAAGAGCATGATGGTAAAGAAGCTTAACATGCTTCCTGTAGAATGCATCGTTCGTGGCTACATCACAGGTTCAGGCTGGAAGAGCTATGTAGAAGACGGTACAGTTTGTGGAATCAAGCTTCCTGAAGGACTTAAGGAATCAGACAAACTTCCTGAGCCAATCTACACACCATCTACAAAGGCAGAAATCGGTGACCACGATGAGAACATTTCTTTTGAGCAGAGCATCGCTCACCTTGAGAAGTACTTCCCAGGTAAGGGTCAGGAATATGCCGAAAAGCTTCGTGACTACACTATCGCACTTTACAAGAAGTGTGCTGATTATGCTTTATCAAAGGGCATCATCATTGCAGATACAAAATTCGAGTTCGGTCTTAACGAAAACGGCGAAATCGTAATCGGTGACGAAATGCTCACACCGGACTCATCTAGATTCTGGCCGGCAGACACTTACGAACCAGGACATGGTCAGCCATCCTTCGATAAGCAGTTCGCCCGCGACTGGTTAAAGGCTAACCCAGATAACGATTGGACTCTTCCAACAGAAATCGTAGACAAGACAATCGCTAAGTATCTTCAGGCCTATAAGCTTCTTACTGGCGAAGACCTTAAGTAATCAAAAGAGGGAAAGCAATGAGTTTTAGCTACATACAGCAGTTACCATCTCCGGCTGAAGTTAGGGATATGCTTCCACTCACAGACGAGATGAAAAAAGTGAAGGCTGACCGCGACAAGCAGGTTTCAGACATTATCACCGGAAAAGATGACAGATTTCTTCTTATCATTGGACCTTGTTCAGCTGATAACGAAGATGCAGTGTGCGATTACATGAACCGCCTTGCTCCTGTTCAGGAAAAGGTAAAGGACAAAATCTTAATCGTACCAAGAATTTATACAAACAAGCCAAGAACTACAGGTGACGGCTACAAGGGAATTGCTTCTCAGCCGGATCCGGAGCAGGCTCCAAACTTGGTAGAAGGACTTCTTGCCATGAGAAGAATGCACATTCGTGCCATGCGCGAGACAGGATTTACCAGTGCAGACGAAATGCTCTACCCTGAAAACTGGGGCTATGTAGAAGATCTTCTCTCCTACGTTGCCATTGGTGCCCGTTCCGTTGAAGACCAGCAGCACAGACTTGTGGTAAGTGGTTTCGACGTAGCCAGCGGTATGAAGAATCCTACATCAGGAGACTTCTCCGTAATGCTTAACTCAGTTTATGCAGCACAGCGCCCACACCAGTTTGTATACAGAGGATACGAAGTTAAGACAACAGGTAATCCTCTTGCACATGTAGTTCTTCGTGGTGCAGTCAGCAAACATGGCAATACTGTTCAGAACTATCACTATGAAGACCTCATGAGACTCTATGACATGTATCAGGAGCGTAACATTGTGAATCACGCCGCAATTATCGATTGTAATCACTCTAATTCCGGCAAAAAGTTCAAGGAACAGATTAGAATCAGTAAAGATGTGCTTCACAACAGAGCCATTTCTTCTGAAATCAAGAGCCTGGTTAAAGGTCTCATGATTGAAAGTTACATCGAAGAAGGCAATCAGAAGATTGGTGAGCACGTTTATGGCAAGTCCATCACAGACGCTTGTCTTGGTTGGGAAGATTCAGAAAAGCTCATCTACTACATTGCAGATGCACTTAGATAATTAAATTTAAACATCAAAAAGGAAGTCATTTCTTAAGAAGTGACTTCCTTTTTTTTGTCTTTTTTAGTTTGGATTTTTTCTTATATTTTTATTATGATTTTGTCTGATTAAGCATCTTTGCATAATTATTCATTGCACAAATCTATAGGTTGAATTCAGCCGGTTTTTAGAGCAACAAATCCTCATAACACTTAATTGCGTAAGGGTCAGTCATTCCGGCGATGTAGTCTACGACCGCTCTAGCAAAGACCTTCTCATCTTCCAATCTTCCATAGATTTTCTTGTTTCTACACTTGTCGTTCTTCAGCTGTAGAGCGTTAGGTACTGCGTTGTCATCCACGTATCTGATGATCCAATCCGCAAAATCCTTGACAAAGAAGTGACCGTCGTAGTTATTTTCATCAATTTTATATAGAGTATACACTCCTTTGTAAAAACTCATGAGGTAATCAAAGAGTTCTGTAAGCACCAGTTCAGAGTATCTCTTAAAGGCCTGCATCCTCTTGTTGTTGTAGATGTTTTCATAATTAAATTTCTTAATGGCGTTCATCTGCTCACTCATCTCATCACTAAGTTTTAGTCCTTCTTCCGGAGTTGACTCCTTGCATATGCTAAGAATCATGTTGTGCATGATGACTGTAGTGTTGATGGCCTTCTGGTCATAGGTACTTGCCATGTCCTGTAAAAGCTTAAGTCCTTTATCGTCAATTAATCCTCCAATCATTAACGCATCCTGAATATCCCGGCCCAAATAGGCTATTTTGTCCGCCAGTTTTACGATGCAGCCCTCCCAGGTAGCAGCTTCGTAATGTCCCGGTCTCTCGTAGGCATAGGGATCCATTAACTTTTCCGATGGTTTAAGACAGTTTTTGTCCATTTCTCCACAGTGGGAAATGATACCGTTTCTAACTGCAAAGGTCAGTTCCATGTTTTTAAGGCAATTACTGTTATCTTCCAACAGTTCCACAGAGTCTACAAAGTAAACGCCGTTCTTTTCGTGCCAGAATCTTTCGCCAAACCATTTCTGCGTAATTTTAGAAAGAACTGCTTCACCCTGGTGTCCGAAAGGAGCATGTCCAATGTCGTGGGCTAAGGCAATGGCTGAAGTAAGTTCTTCGTTAAGGCCCAAAGTCTTTGCGATGGTGTGGCTGACGGATTCCACGTGAGCCACATGCTCAATTCGTGTACAAATGTGGTCGTTTCCCGCGCCATTAAAGAACACCTGCGTCTTGTGCTTCATTCTTCTGTAAGCCATGGAATGTAACACTCTGGTGTAGTCTCTTGCAAAAGGCGACCTGATGTCGTCAGACCTGGTATAAAGGTCTCCTTCCCTTTTAATTAATGCTTCCCAGTCTTTGTGGTTGGGACCAGCGGCATATGCCGAAAATTTCTTCTCTTCCATGTAAATCCCCTTTTAAATAATCTATTAAATGCTTCATTTTAAATCGTAAACCAAGAAGTCAGTTTCTGCTTCTTATATCAGTTATTTTACACTTTTATTAGTCTTTAAAAAAGTACTTGTTATCAATTCTTTTAGGGGCAGCAGCTTTTTTTCCTGTTGTCTTTGCAACTTGTTATTTTTAGGTTATAATTAATGTGTATGGGCTCATTTTGCCCACACTAATTCGTAGCTTAAGCTACACTAATTACGGAGGGAAACATGGCTTCCAATACTAACGGCGACAGAGTCTTTAATTTTAACGATCCGGGAGCAGCCACATCGGCTCCAAAAAAGGACGAACAGCCTGTCTTAACCTACAAGGTTTATGAATCAAAATCCAGCGAAGCAACTGCTGAGAATCCGATTTTGGTTTTAGATAATAAAAACGGAGACATTCCACATCACTTAGACGGTATCTTTGTGAATCCAAAGCATCGCACGGCTTTTAGCGGCGAGAAGGAAGGCACCAGCTACAATCCTGACGTTATCCTTTTGGATAAGCGTTTTGAGAAGTTCCTTTCCTGGCTTGGCGAGGAGCATGTGCCTGTTAAGCTTTCAGGAAAGAACAATGAAAAGGGCTACAGTGTTTACAGAATTCGTGTGGTAAATCTTCGTGGCGAAATCAGAACTGACAAGGATGCATTCCTGCAGTTTGCGATTGAGCGAATTCTCACCAGCCGTCTTACTGAAGAGGACTTCATGACTGATGGTGAAGACATCGATAACGACGAGAACGAAAAAATCGTACTTAACGACCTTACAGGTCTTACAGATTTTGTAAACTGTGCCGGCAACGTTCTTCCAAAGAACATTCGCAAGTGGGCACAGCGCAATCTCCTGCTGGTTAAGTCCGGAAACATTTCTCCGGAGGAAAAGCGCCACGCACAGCGCGCACTTTCCATCATGCTTAACATCCAGTGGCAGGGCAGCTACTTTGATCCAATCGACCCTGTAGCTGCAAGGAAAATTCTCGATGAGGAACTCTACGGAATGGAAGCCGTTAAGCAGAGAATCATCGAGACCATTATTCAGATTAACAGAACCCACACTCTGCCGGCCTACGGTATTCTTCTTGCCGGCCCTGCAGGTGTTGGTAAGTCACAGGTGGCATATGCCGTTGCCCGAATCCTAAAGTTACCTTGGACTTCACTTGATATGTCCACTATTAAAGATTCAGAGGCGCTTACGGGAAGCCCTAGGGTATATGCCAATGCGAAGCCGGGACTCATCATGGAATCCTTCTCCAAGGCGGGTTCTTCTAACCTGGTTTTCATCATCAACGAGCTGGACAAGGCAGATTCCTCAAAAAACAATGCCAACCCTGCGGACGCCCTTCTTACGCTTCTTGATAACCTGGGCTTCACAGACAATTACATTGAGTGCATGATTCCAACCGGCGGTGTATATCCTATTGCAACAGCCAATGAGAAGGACAAAATCAGTCTTCCACTCATGAGCCGTTTCGCAGTGTTGGACATTCCGGATTACACTTCAGAAGAAAAGGAAATCATCTTCAAGAAGTTCTCACTGCCTAAGATTTTAAAGCGCATGGGCATGACTCCTGACGAGTGCATCATTACAGACGATGCAGTGAAGGTAATCGTTGACCTCTACAGGAACAACTCAGGCTGTCGTGACTTAGAGCAGGCGGCGGAGCACTTGGCAGCTAACGCGCTGTACCAGATTGAGACACAGCAGGTGGCAGGCGTAACCTTTGACGCAGAAGCAGTTAAAACCATACTGGAGTAGAGCTGCAATTAACTGTAGTTAAAACACTTAATTAAACAATTTAAAAGAATTTTCAAACAAAAAAGGCTACCCGCTTTGGGTAGCCTTTTGTTATTACACATTAGTAAACAAACCTTATTTGTTTTTTATTCTCCTACAATCTCCAGCATTTTGGCATATGCCGCATCTGCCTTTTTATCTCCTATGTTCGCAAAGTATTCCTTTAGATCTTCATCATTTACCACGTTGCCACTAACACCCTTATCGGCCAATTCTTCAGCGTAATCTGCGAAGAACTGATAAGGATATACATCATATTCATCATACTTTTCTTCGTAGGCTTCATTGCCAAAAACAAAACCATCTCCAGATCTAAGTGTAAAGGTGTGTTCCTCAAACTCAATCTCCATCACCAGCTCATCATCATTTTCGTAAATAGAGAAACTTTCAGCCTCAGAAATGTCATAGGTTTTATTGTTGTATCGATCTATAATGCGGTCTTCTCTGTATACATTTGCCCAGTTATACTGAATAATATTTGAAATCACAAAGACAATAAGAAAAACAACTAAAGCAACTTTGTTAATCTTATTGTTATCTCCACTCTCATAGACCTCCGAATCCAAACTATCCTGAGCCTTTGCATTTCCAGAGGTTTCATAAAGCAAAACAATAAAGAGGCCATTAAAAACGTGGAAAGAATCTACCAACCAGTTCTTAGTGCCGGCATAGAGTAAAATTCCTTCCGCATCTTTGTAGAACGCATCGATGAAAACAGTTCCGAACCAGAAATCCGTTAATATTACCATTGCAACAAGCACGGCAACAAGATCAAAAATTAAGGCTCCAAAAAATCTGCATAAAGAAACTTTCCAGTTGCCAAGCTTATCATCCTTATTATGAGTCAGAAGATAGAACATTCTCCATCTTCTAAACCAATACTCCAGGTTTGGAACAATGATCCAGGATACCATAAGGGCTATTCCCCTTAATGAAAAGTCCAGTGCATTTCCTATGATAAGAGCCACAAAAACAATAACCCAGGTTGGCATAAACTTACGGGCGATAAGGTCCACCATTTCCTTGACGTTAAGCGCTTCTGCCCTAAATCCCGCAGCTATGTTTTCTCCATTTACTCTAAGGTACTTTTCATAAAACTGTCGTACAATCGTAACCTGCAGCAATATGCAACAAACGAACTGTATAATTACATCATCTCTGTGACCACTAAACGTGTCCCGCACAAAAACCACAATCAGAATCAGCAGTACCATCGGTAACACGTATCTGTGCGTATTTTTTCTATTTAAATAATCTTCCATTCCTAACTCCCGAATATACTATTTTCCAATCTTCCTAAATAATGATTTAAGGTCCGTAACACCATACTTTTCAAAAAGTGTTTCCCTGTCTCCACTTTCCTTTACCACGCCGTCATCAATCATGATAACGTAATCCGTCTCATCATCGATTTCGTCGATAAGGTGGGTGGACAGGCATATGCCCACGTTGTCCTTTGTAATCTTCTCATGCAGCACTTCCATGATACGCTCTTTTACGACCGGGTCCAGATTTGCAAAAGGCTCGTCCATAATAACATACTCCGTGTCCTTGCTAAGCTGCAACGCAATCTGGAACTGCATACGTTCACCTGTAGAAAGTTCTTTAATTGGGGCATTCAGGTTTTCCATGTCAAAGCCAAATTTTTCCAAAATTCTATTGAACTCTTCATCATTAAATCGAACACAAAGTGCCTCTAAAAGTTCCTTGTTAAACTTACAGCTGTTATCGTTAAACAGCACGCAGGAACTACTTACATAGGCAACGTGCTTTCTAACCTCATTAAGGGCCTTTTTCGTGAGTTTCTGACCGTTAACGTAAACTTCACCCTCCTTAGGCAAAAGCTGCCCATTTAAGAGTTTTAGAAGCGTTGTCTTGCCAGCTCCATTGTGTCCTAACAGACAGGTAAGATAGCCTTTTTTGATTTCTACGGAAACATTGTTAATCTCCGCATTCTTAGTTCCAAATCCGTACTTGTAAGTTAGATTTTTTCCTTCAATCATGTCTCCTAACCTTCCTCAAAAAGAATGTCCAGCATATCCAAAGCCTCTTCTTTCGAAAGCCCTGCTGCCTTTGCGTCCTTCACCCAATTAGCCAAGGACTGTTCCACACCCAACGTCTGCTTTTCCGCAAGGAAATCCCTATCGGGATCGTCCACATAAAAGCCTTTGCCCTTAACCGAGTAAATCATGCCCTCTTTTTCCAGGTCTTCGTAGGCTCTTTTAGTTGTTATGACGCTAATCTGAAGATCTGCGGCCAGTCCTCTTATGGACGGCAGCGCTTCCCCTTTCTTCAGTTCTCCCCTTACTATAGCTTCGCGTATTTGCTTTGTAATCTGTTCGTAAATCGGCATTCCCGATTTAGACTGAATAATAATATTCATATTGTCACCTTTAACCTCTATAATTGTATCGTATTTACAGTTGTCTGTTTCTAATGATTTGTTTAATTTTTTCTAAATAATTAACACTCCTCATCTCTATAAAACAAATTAGCCATTAAAAATTCTTCGTCATATTCTTTGTAATCACCAAATTTAATCACTTTAATGTTTTTAAAACCAATTACTACATTTGTGATAATTGAAGCTACAACCACTGTAATAACCAGCGGTCCAATTTTTTCGCTAAGGACATAAGCAAAACCACTCTCTCCTAATGCCGCAGAATTACCAGTAATTCCCCACCATGTAATACAAACAATATGAAGAATCATGAATATAAAAGGCAATACACCCTCAAAGAGGGAATGCTTCTTTTTTTCACTTCGATCCCAATCCGACAAAATATATCCCCACAGTATAGCCGCTGAATTTGCCATCAGTAAAATGTAAGAAGGCAGCGTTTCTATTTTTATTGTTGATGGATTAATCTTTACATAACAAAAAACATTTATTGTCGCCAAAAAAAGGACATAAATCATGCATATCAGACAATAGGCCTTAAAGCGATTTTTCCTGGTGCGATCATCCATCGGAATAACATACTGAATTCCTGTACTAAGCGGAAATAACTCCACCACAAGGAAGGAAAACGAGAATATCAGGAGCATTCCATATTGTCCTGAAAAGCCAACAATCAGGACGGAAAACAAGAGATACAAAAGCGTAGCTAATCTTCCTCCGCTTTTAAGTACATTTTTTATTTCTTTAAGCATTTAAACTCTCCTCCTTAACATCTCCTTCGCGCTCTGAGATAACCACGCCATACATAATTTCCTTTAAATCAGCCATTCTAAGTTTCTCAGATGACTTTAACTCCGCTGGAAGCTCAGGCATATGCACAAGACACTCACTGTGATACTCGCCACTCTTTTCATAGACAAGCGCTTCCTTTGGAAGCGTTTCAATTTCTTCTCTTGCGCCGGTAAAAATTCTGAAATCGTCTCTTAACTCATCAATGGTTCCAAAGAAACGTACGGTGCCACGACCTGCTCCCTTGTTAAGCCAGAGTATCTTGTCTGAGAAAGTTTCCAGTTCTTCTACGAGATGTGTGGAAATTAAAACTGAGTGCTTTCCGTCGCTTACAAATTCTCTAATAATCTTGTAAAATTCATCTCTAAAATCCACGTCAAGGTTTCCTGTTGGCTCATCCATCACGAGTAGTAACGGATCAATGGAAAGAGCAAATGCCAACTGGAATTTCAGCTTCTCTCCTGAAGACATCTTCATAATTTTCTTCCTTGGTGAAATACCGAATTTCTTAAGTAATTCCTTGAGTCTACTCTTGTCGAACCGACTGTACTGAGGACCAATTACTCTGGCAAGATAATTGCCTGTTGAGAAGTTGTCAAAGATGTGATTGTTAAGCACAAATCCCAGTCGATCCTTGTACTCCTTCATGTCTCTCATGTAGTGTTTTCCGTCTAAGGTAAGTTCGCCGCCACAGAGTTTAAGGTCCAATCTGTAGAGTCCCAAAATACTCTTTATGAGCACTGACTTTCCTGCTCCGTTTACTCCTATGAGTCCGACGATTTCTCCCGGCTCAATTTCAAAAGACACATCGTGAACCTTGTAGGTTCCTTTCGCCTTGTTTAAATTTTCACACTTAAATAATGCCATCTTTTTCCCCTTCTTTTCTCTGCACTATTAGTTATCAGATAAAAGCTTTTATACAGACCTGTTCGGTCTCTGATTTATTCACAGTATATACAGTTATATACACATTGTCAATACTCTTTCTAAAAATTTTTCAAATTTATGGTTTGGAACTAATTTTTATAAATGTATTGCTCAAAACCGTGAGATGTAGTATTATAAACTACATCAGAACAAATATTACATTTACTTTTATTATAAAGGGAGACATAAATGTCAGATTTAGACAATAAAGATTTTATAACCACAGAATCTGAGTCCTTTGATCCCGATGCACTAAGAGCTGCAAAGCAGGAAGTCAAAAGACAAAAGAAACTGTTTAAAAAAGAACAGGGCGAGCTAAGGCGTGAAGCCGCAAAAGACAAAAATGCTCCACCGGTTCGTTCAGTACTTGAGGAGGTTGGAAACTCCGTTACCCACGGCGTCGGCGCCCTACTGGGAATCGCAGGCTTTGTACTACTGCTGTTAAAATCCAACACCGGCTTAAAGGTGATGGCGAGTTGTTTCTTCGGCATATGCCTGATTATCATGTTCTTAATCAGCTGCCTCTATCACGCTTTTAAGGGCGGAAGTACCGTTAAGCGCGTTTTCAGACGCTTCGACTACTCTTCCATCTACCTTTTAATTGGCGGAACCTTTGCTCCGTTCTTTTTGGTTTACTGGGGTGATACGAAGGGCATCGTGTTCTTCTGCATTCAGTGGGCAATCATAATTCTCGGCATCACGCTGATTTGTGTATTTGGCCCGGGTACTTTAAAGCGCATGCACTTTTTCCTGTACCTGCTTCTCGGTTGGAGCGGCCTAATGTTCCTGCCGGACTTTCTTAAAAACGATGTACCTTTAATCATCTTTCTTGTAGGCGGTGGTTTGCTTTACACTATCGGCTGCATACCATTTAAGATGAAAACCAGCGGCGCACATTTTATCTGGCACTTCTTCGTGTTAGCAGGCGCCATGACTCACTGGTTCGGAATTTACTTCTTTGTATACTAAATAAAAAAAGCCCTGACCACTCGGCCAGGGCTTTTAAAATGTCAAAACTTATTCAACTGTAAACTCAATGTTTGCAATTTCGTCGCCGTCTTCATCCCAGATTGCAAGGATGTAATCTCCGGCTTCTATGGACTCATCAATTGTGATGGTGCCATAGGAATCTACTGCGATACCGTCCTTCTTGTTGTAATGTGTATCTTCTACATCTTCAGGATCTTCATCTGCAGGAACACATGCATAGGTGATGTCATTTGATGCCTTACTGTCAGTACCACCAATAATGTGGAACAGTACGTGAACATAGCCACCTTCGTCAACAGTGATGTCCATCTTGGAATCATCTACTGCATCCTTTGTGCTGTGCTTGTCATCAGCATCTTCGCTGTCATCTGAGTAAACATCCAGCACATTTACGTTCCATTCTTTCATCTTCTTAAACTCTTTGTCCTTCTTGGTGATTTCCTTGGAGTCTAAGAGTTCCCAGTAATACATGTAGGCATATGTCGCCTCATCCACTGTAGGATTCTTTGCATCAAGATAGTCCTTGATGATTTCCTTTTTGAGTTCTAAGGACTTGTCAGCCATGCCAAGTTTCTCAAGAAGACCTGTTGGATCAACATCTAATACCTTGTCATAGATTTCAACAGCTGCTGCAGGATCTTTCTGAACACCTGCTACAACCTTGTCAAGATAAAGCATGAACAGGAATGGAGCTGCACATACAAGAATTAAGAGAACGATAATTACGATGATGAAATTTCTCACACCATGTGAACCGCCGGCTTTCTTAAATGCCTTCTTGGCAACTTTGTATTCTTTCTTAGCAGCCTTAAATGCAGCCTTGTTTTCCTCTGTTTTATCAACCTTATAAAGAGTCTTAGCTTTCTTTAAAGCTTTCTTCTTAGCCTTTAAATTGGCCTTTGCTTCCTTAAGGGCAGCCTTGGATTTCTTTGCTGCAGCCTTGGCAGCTTTCTTCATTTCAGCTTCCTGCTTTTCTGCAGCCTTTGCAGCTTCTGCTGCTTCCTTCTCAGCTTTTGCCTTTGCCTCGTCTGCTTCCTTCTGAGCCTGAGCTTTTAACTCAGCTTCCTTAGCGATGGCATCAGCTGCTTCCTTCTGAGCCTTCTCAACAGCTTCCTCAGCTTCTTTTGCAGCCTCTTCAGTTTCTTTTGCCTTTTCTACAGCATCGTCCTGAACCTTCTCTACGGTCTCAGTAACAGCTGCAGCTGCACCAGGTACTTTAGTTCCACACTTAGGGCAGAACATTGCTCCATCGTTAAGCTTGTTTCCACAATTTTTACAAAACATGTCGAACCTCCATTTTTCCTTTACCCATATTTCAGGTAAACCCCACTTTAATATCCGTCAGACCTAATTATAACATAGTGTTTTTTATTTTTACATATCTTTAACTGTTGTTTGTAATAATTTAAAATCATTTTTATGAAAACTAATGAGACCTTCCTTCTGCATCTTCGAAAGTTCATTGGAAAGTGCACTTCTCTCCACACCCAAATAGTCAGCTAACTGCTGTCTTGAGAATGGTATTGAGAACTCCGGTCCGTTATTTATGGATGCCTGTTCTGAGAAGTAAGACAGTAGTCTGTCTCTTATGGTTCTTGAAGCCGTGTGCATCATTCGCATGGACATGTCCAGATTTTTCTGTGCCATGATCTGAACCAGGTTATGCACCATGCGGTTGTGCCACTTGCAACCCTTGCTACAAGAGTCCGTAATACAGTTCATGGACATGAACATGATGTCGGTATCTTCCGCTGCCACCACATCCGTTAAAAGTTCCTTGCCAGGAATCGCAGTGTAGGTTTCCGCAAAAATCTGACCCGGTGCTATGTGAGAAAAGATGTTGCTGTTTCCCCAATAGTAATTAACCACCATGTTTACACTGCCGGTAAGTACCAAACCAACATTTCCTGCAATGTCTCCGGCACGATAAATAATTTCATCCTTCTTAAAACTCTTCGGATGGGCTGAAGTACACACAATTAAGTTCTTAATTTCAGGTTCCTTCATGCCTTTAAAGAGCATGGTTTTCTCCAAAAAATTATAATTATAATCGTAATCAATCATAAAATTTTTTCTCCATTTTTCAGTTCTACAAAAGTAGTCTCCCGAATTTATTGGGCATATGCCACTTTTGTACAAAATAAAAAATTGTATACTTTTTTCAATTATGTTGTAAAAACAACAGAATCGTTAATCAGATTATGGCATAATTCATCAATGAAAGCAAGCTTACTCCTGAAATTGATTTTACCAGTCAAATACCCAAGCTTGCAAAACTCTCTGTATTTAGAGAGCGAAATAGCACATTTAAAAAGCCGAAGCGATTATCGCCTCGGCTTTTTTTATTGTGATATATCGTGAAGGGTTATTCGACATTCTTAAGCGCTTCGTCCATCGGAATATTCTTTATTCTCTTGAAGTCAAAATAGACCACGATTAGATAGGCGACGAACACGAAGACAAACATCTTTACATAGCTTAACGGATTTAACTCAAATAACATCCAACCGCTGTATTCATACATGAATTCACGCCAAACCAGACTCATCAAATAGCTACTGATAAATACGCAGAGAATGTCCTCAATCACCAGCACTATTGTTGTGGACAGGAGGTACAGACTAGAGATTTCCTTATTGGTGTAACCTAAAATCTTTGTCATGGAAATCGCATTCTCGTTCTTCTCAATGATAATCTTGGAGAGCAGGTAAATCATAATTGCAGCCAGGAATATGCAAAGTATTTTAAATGCATACATGATAAATCCCATGGAACGATCAAGCTGGTCTGCCATCTTTGTAATCTCTCGTTCTGTAATTACAGTTGCAATGTTTTCTTCATCCAGATCTGTTAATTCCTCATTGGAGAAGAATCCACAGAAGGAACCATCCTCTTTGTCAAAGACATCATTAAACACGGCATTAGGCATAAATATCGCCACTGAAATCGTGCCATCGTAGGTGCCTTTAACAGTAAACTCGTAGGATGTGTCTTCAAATTCCTCGTTAAGTGAAAAAGTCTCTCCCACCTTAAGCCCATACTTCTCAGCAAAGGAATCGGAGATGTAAACCTCTCCCTCTTTTAAGTCGGCTAAATTCGCGATTTCAACGTAATCGCTGTCCTTCATGACGCCGTAAACTGTAACGGGTTCATCAAAGTCATTTTTGCCCTTAAATATAAGATTGGTTACGCTGTACTTTTCTGCTTCCTTATTGGACGTAGAAACCGTTTTTCCGTCCTCATCCTGGTAATCCTTGATTACATACTGATAACGGGCAAACATCATGTCCTTGGCATTCTTCTGATAGTATTTAAGGGTATCAGGCATACCAACTGCCAAAGCCAACATCAATTCAACAAAAAGAATTCCCAAGAAAAGCACAAAGTAATTTGATTTGTTCTGGAATATAATTCTTAATCTGAAACGCTTAAAGAAACTCCATCTTGGAAGTCTTACCGTCTTCTTTCTCTTAGTGCGTTTTAAGTCATGACGCAGGAAGCGAAGTGGACTGTTCGAAAGCATTCTGCTGATAGTTACCAGGTTAATGATAAACATCAGCGCCACAGGAATTAAAGTTGTTCTAATTAAAGCTTCTGCACTCCAGGTTGTTTCATAGTTAGGGAGTGAGTAGCTGTTATAGTAAGAGTCAATCATTAACTCCTTAAAGCATGTGTAGCCTAGGATATTACCTATGATGCCACCGATAATTGTTACTACCACCGGCATGGCAATGTAATGTCTTAAAAGCTCTCCCTTAGTGTAACCAGACGCACGGAGCGTGCCAATTACAGAAGATTCCTTTGTAATTGTATTAAGCGTGGTAATCGCGAAAATAAAGGCAAGAACCACGGTAAGAACGTTAAGAATCATGCCCGCCATGGAAACGTCTCCGGCCATGTCGTCTGCAGCGAAATTAATTGCTGCGTTTGCATATCTTGGAAGGAAGTCTGTAAGCTCATTATCACTAACCGCTGCCTGAGATGCAATGGCAAGAACCAGGTCGTCTGACATGGCCTTTTCCTCATTCTCATCTGCAGGTTCGTTCTCATAGAACCAGGCATATGCATAATGCACCGACTTGTGAAGTCTGTTAAAGCCCTCGTCGGTAACCATGCCCACATCAAACTTCTGAGTATCAAATATCATGTCAGAGTTCTTCTCGTGAAGTGACTGATAGTTAACGTAAGCCAAAAGACCAACAATCTCAAACTCCTCGCCTGAAATCTTGATGGTATCGCCCACCTCAAGACCTACAGTATCTGCATGCTTACGGTCAATGGCGATTTCGTTCTCGTTTTCCGGAGCACGACCGCTTAAAAAGTCTGCGAGGTTTACATCGTCATTTTGGGCATATACACGAATGGTTCCATCGTTTTCATCATCAACGTCACCATCATTATTGTAGTCCTCTTCTTCATTACGATAGAAATTCTCAACTACAGTAATTGGATTTACGGTAAAGTCCTCATCATCTAAATCAAAAGCTTCGATTTTCTTGTCAATCTCTGCTTCAGTATCTTCCTTTACCATGTCCCAATACTCACCGGCCTCTTCTTCAGCCTTTTCCATGAAGTAAGTCTTTACATCTGCCTTGTCGCCGGTTTCAATGGCGGCAATTGTTGCTGCGTCGGCCTCTTTTTCAAGTTCAAAGTGACCCCACTCCATTTTGTATTTGGTTTTGGCCTGATCGGCAGTGTATAACATGCTACCATTGGCAACATACATGCCGGAAACCAGACCAATCACAAAGGAAAGGAAAAGAAAGATAACAAGGTATTTTCTCCAGTCGGCCTTAAGCTCCCTGAATACCCTTTTCTTAAGTGGATTCTTCATTACTCACTCCTCCTTACCAATCAAGATCAGCTGCTGCAATTTTGTTTGTGTTGATATCGTTGTGACGAACGACACCATCACGAAGCTTAATAATGTGATCAGCCATATTCTTAATTGCCTCGTTGTGAGTTACCATGATTATAGTGTTTCCATATTTCTTATTTACGTCTTCAATTAACTGAAGGATTTCCTTTGAGGTCTTGTAATCAAGCGCACCTGTTGGCTCATCGCAAAGAAGGATGTCAGGATTCTTAACAAGCGCACGACCGATGGAAACTCTCTGCTGCTGTCCACCGGAAAGCTGATTAGGAAGTTTGTACTTGTGATCTGTAAGACCAAGAGTCTCCAAAAGTTCATCAACGTTAAGTGGCTTATCGGAAAGATAAGCACCAACTTCGATGTTCTCTTTTACATTAAGATTTCCGATTAAGTTGTACATCTGGAAAACGTAACCAAGATGCTTTCTTCTATAGTCTGTAAGATGTTTCTCATCCATCTCCTCAAGTTTGTCACCGTTAATGGAAATGTAGCCTGAATCAGCATTATCAATACCACCGATGATATTAAGTAGTGTTGACTTACCTGAGCCGGATGGTCCAAGTAACACGCAAAATTCGCCCTTTGCAACAGAGAAGTTCATACCTCTTAAAACTTCCTGTCTGGTATCGCCGCTACCGAAGCCCTTTTTAAGGTCAACGATTTCCAAAAACTTTAATTCTTCTTCTGACATGACGTCCCCTTTCGAATATCTAAAATCTCTCAAAATCACGGAATTAGTTGTAACTAACTTCATGGTGTAATTATACGAACGATTAAACGAATGTTCAATTGTTTTTTTCCTTAATTTTTTTGATTTTTTTAGGATGTTTTTGTGCATATTTCCACAAATTCCCTCATAAACGCAAAAAAGAAGCCGGTTCAAAAAGGAATCGACTTCTTTTGTCTTTTATTTAGTGTTTAAGCCCATGGATCATTGCCTGCCGGCTTTCTGATGTCAGGAAGCAACTGCTGGCTCCAAAGTGCCCATGTACCACTCTTAGTCTTTCTGAGCTTAAGTGGTCTTGGGTTGTCTGCACCTGAGGATGTAATCCAAAGCTGTGCATAATCATCTTCATCATAGCTGTGTGCGTTTGATGAAACCTTAATTACGTAAGGCTTAGCAGGTGTGTAATTGTTCTCTGGTGTAGTTCCTTCAATGTAAGAAACTGGAACATACTTCTTTCCTGCAAGTCTCTCCTCGATAAACTTGATATCAGGAGTAGAAAGTCCTTCTCCCGGCTCCTTTAAGAAGTTCATCATGGATACGCCAAGATCCATGTCCGCAGCGCACATGCAAAGTGCAACTACTGTAAGAGCTGCTGTCTTGTACTCAGAGTCCTTAGAAGCCTCTGGAAGCGCCTTGAATGCTTCGAGTGTTTCAGGCATATCCGCAAAGGTAAAAGTCTCTGTTTTGTTGGTTACAATCTTCTTAGCCGCATCGTCTATAGTATCTTCGATCTGGTTAATAAGCTTGTCAAATAATCCCATGGTAATTTCCTCCTCTAAATAAGTTGTTATCGTGCGATAACTACCCCGTAATTGTGTACATTATATCAGTTTTGGGGTGGGATTGCATTAACAAATTATTAATCTCCCTTTTCCTTAACAAAATCCACACTTGGCAGGATTATTGCATGTAATGTTGGATTATCTTCTTTTTTCCACGCAACAATAAATCGTATTGACGCAGATTTAAAACTATAACCCTTGTTTTTTAATTCTTCGATTTCCCCAATCTTCTTCTGAGAAAGCTTAGCCAATCTATAACCTTTTTCATCTTCCAAATAGAGACCATTTAGAATTAATCTATCGCCACTTCGATACTTTGTAATTTTATCTCGTTTGTTAATAAAATAATCCAACACAACATCCTTATGAGTGAACTGTACGGTTATTTCATTTGGCTCTGAGTAAACTTTGTTATTTGTCACCACATCAAAGTTGGAAACAATCTCCTTAGCCCTAAACAATCCTATATTGTGATAAATATATAAGTTTGATTTTGCCCTGGTAGCACCAACATAAATTTTTCTCAGTTCCTCATCGGTATTTGTGGAAACATTATCTAAATACAAGTACACATTTTCAGATTCACGACCTTTTGATTTGTGTATGGTAGATACATAAACAGTCTCTGCATCATCACCATAAAAATCATTGTAATCTGATTCCTCAATAAACTCACGGAAATCTGATTTGTATTTGTATTTAATGTTAACTGAATCAAAAGCTTCAAAAATATTTAAACAGTTTTCCAAACAGCTACTGCCTTTAAACAATTGCTTGAAAACGTTTATGGATTTGTCCCATACTTCGTCACTAATTATCTTAGATTCTTTTTCCTGTTCAATTAATTGCATAAAGCCTCTTATTTCCATCAAATCAGACAATTTAAAACCGTCAAGGGACTGAATTAATTTGGCTCTTACGCCGGAATTGTTTAATAATCCCGTTATTAATAAAGCTTCTTCATTTGTATTAGTTAAAACTGTAATACCTTTTTTATTATTTGATGCTAATATGCCTTCCACAAGTGATTGCTCAAAGTGTCTTCCCGGATGATCCACAATTTTCACAGTTCCAGGTTCTGATACCATTGAAACTATTTTATGTGTTTTCATTCTTCTTCTGAATTTTCCGGACAAAATATTTGATAATTTTACAATGTCACTTTTGCTTCTAAAGTTTTGAATCATCTCATAATACTTCGCCCCATACTCTTTAACCAGCAATCCCATATAGTCCGATTTAGAGCCACGAAACTCGTATATATTCTGATCATCATCTCCAACGGCTATAACTCTCATGTCATCATTAAGTGACATGAGCGAACGAACCAAATTAAACTCTTTGGAATCCATATCCTGCGCTTCATCAATAACCAATACCTTCTTCGTGATTTTTCCGGTTTCTACTTCGCTATTGGCTATTAATTCAGCAGCGTCCTCAACAACATTATTTGACTCTTCAATGCTACCTATCTTTCCAATTAGGTCAAAACAATATGAATGAAATGTCTTAATTTCAACGAAACTTGCAGCATTTCCAATAAGCGTCATTAATCTCTTTTTAAATTCAGTAGCTGCAGCTCGAGAAAATGTCAGCATAAGTAACTGCTCATGTTTTACATCTTCCATCATTAACAGTGATGCAAGTTTATGAGCTAAAAGTTTGGTTTTACCACTACCTGGTCCTGCAACCACCAATATGTATTTAGATTCAAAATCATTAATGATTTCCAACTGTTTTTCTGATAACTCTCCAAACAGTTTTTTATACTTGTCAGGTGTAATGTTTTTAGTGATTTCTCTTTCCTTTTCACCCTTAAAGTATTTAGACAGGAATTGCTTATAGTCTAAATTGAAATAATCATGAACAAACCCAAGTGCTGCGTTATAGTCTTTGACCATAAGCTTGGCATATTCACCTACGATATGAATCTGTTGGATTTTCTGCTTATAAAACTCGTCAAGTTTTCTATAATCCTCTACTTTATAACGAATCTTATTATCAATAACCCTTCTCTGAATTTCCATTCCGTTGTAAATAACAAGGAAGCCACCTTCAAGTTTAAGTGCGCCTATTTTAGCTAAATATAACAGAGCATCTTCTACATCTTCTTTCTCTACATTTTGATTAAAGAATGAAGGACGATTATTATATCCTTTAAGGAGTGAAATCAGTGAAAAACCAACAAGTACATTTCCTCTTGGGTCAGCCTTTCTACCATAGGCTTTGCCCATCAATGTTTCAATGCAGTACTCACAGATAGATACTCTCTTTTCAAAGATTCTTTCATACTGTTCAGCCGTAACTTGCATTTCTACCTGCACGATGTTTCTTCCCTTATCTTCCCTCTTTTTGATAAGGTTCTTAATAGCAAGGAAATTCAGAATAGTGTCAATTCTTAACATCATTGACCCATTCTTTCCCTTCATTTGACTTAAGGCATACTCATTAAGTTCTTTTTTATTTATTTCAGTTCCGTTTTCTAAAATATATTCAACTACAATTTTTTCCAGTAGTTCATATTTTTCTACAATGTTCTTTATCTGAGCCTCAGTTTGCTGATTAGTGACATAACATGTCATATCCTCATCATCAGCAAGAATGTCTGCATTTCTAAGTTTATTTATGACATTAATTACATCTCTTTTATCAATACCATTAATGTCAGCAATATAATCAACTCTGGATTCTGCATCATCACCACGATTATTATAAATTTTACTGGATATTAAGTTTTGAAGGATTATTCGTGCATATGCCTTCTCTTTATCATCCATTTCAACTAATTGGCTGATTTTATTTGAGCCCTCAATCATATCCCTTACTAATATGCTTGTAGCATAGACATGAGGTACATTTTTTCCGCGTTTTATGTAGCCGGCATCTTCAAGTGCTGCGATGGCAGTTTTTACACGTGTTTCAATGTCCTTCTGAGTGTCATCCCAACCTGCGTACTTAGCAATTTCCAAGGCAGAACAACAAACTCTAAGACCATTTCCTGATAATACTTTTATCGCTCTCCACACATCCTGTATTTCGCCAATACTCAGTTTTGTTTGGTTTAACAACATAAAGTGTTTATCAAGATCTTCATTGTTAAAAAGAATAAAGCACTCTGCGTTTAGTTTTTCATCTCTTCCAGCTCGTCCTGCCTCCTGGACATAGTTTTCCAACGAATCTGAAATGTTATAATGAATAACTAACTGTACATCACTTTTATCTACTCCCATACCAAAGGCAGAAGTCGCAACTATTACCTGAACTTTTCCTTTGATGAACGCATCCTGATTTTCAACCTTTTCTTTTGGATCCATTTGGCCATGAAAAGCCTTTGCTGAAAAACCATCTTCTTCGAGTTTTTTTGCTATATCTTCTGCCTTCTTTGTTCGTGATACATAGACAATTGTTGGACATTTCTTTGCGGCAATCAGATTTCTTAAAGCAGCATATTTTTCTTCATTACTATTCTTGTACAAAACTGTATAGTGAAGATTTTTTCTATCTGCGGAAGTCGTAAAGAGTTCCAAATGAAGGTCTAAATTAGTCGCAAAATAGTCGCAAATATCCGTAACAACTTTCTGTTTAGCAGTGGCTGTAAAACAAGAAACAGGGATTGGTTTTTTTGACTGTTTTATTTGTTGAATTCTCTTTATAAACTCTGCAATGTATAAATAATCTACTCTAAAATCCTGTCCCCATGATGAAAAACAATGAGCCTCATCAATTACGAATCTAACTATGTTTCTGCATGTAATTACTCTTTCAATAGTTTTTGATCTTAAACTTTCTGGTGAAAGATAAAGTAGATTTGCAGTTCCATTTTCAATTTGTTCAAGCGCACTTTTTCTCTCAATTGGGCTCAGTAATCCGTTAATAGTCACTGCTCCTGAGATTCCCTTTTTGGTAAGATTATCAACCTGATCCTTCATGAGTGACTGCAACGGAGAAATAACAATTGTCAGTCCTCTTGCGTTGTCGCCTGCCATAATTGCTGGTAACTGGAAGGTTATTGATTTACCTCCACCTGTTGGGAAAATCGCCAATAAAGATTTACCATGGACTGCAGCACTCACTGCATTTTCCTGCAATGGCTCACCATCATAACTTCTGAAACTATCAAAACCAAATACTCTTTTAAGTCCAACATGAATATCCAGTTTTTTCTCACAGTAAGAGCATCCATCCTCACATGGGGTGTTACATAATAACATCATAATGTTATCAATTGTCGGATAATTAAGTTGTAACCATCTTGGTGTAATTGAATAACTATCACTAGTATTGATTAGAGCAAGGGCATATGCCAATTCCATAGGATTATTATCAATAAAACCGGAAAGTATTGAATTACCACAGATTTTATTGTAAAAGTAGTTTTTTATGCTTTCCTCTGGATTCTTTACATCTGATGCAAAATTCATGAAAGAAAAAAAAGCTGCAAATTCTACCCTGCCGTTAAGAAGACAGAAAAGGATTCTTCTAAACTCATTCTCAAGTTCCTTAAATGCATCCATTTCATCATCAAATAATTCCTTTGCCTTAAGTGCATCATTAAAAGGATTATTTAATTCTTCTGTGTAGATTTTGTCGTCTTTTAATAATTTGTGATATGGTTTTTTAGGAAATAATAATGGGGATAAAAAAAGCGTGTCAATAGAGGGTATGTTTAATTTATACCCTAGAATTTTTTCTAATACCGGGAGATCATGGTTGATTATATTATGGCCGCATAAATAATCTGCTCCCTGAATAAATTTAACAAATTCCTGGATATTATTTTTGTGAAAACGATTACCCAAGTTGTCGATTGCACCAATATCCTTAATGGAATTCTTGTCTATATTTGTTTCAAGATCAAAAAAAACTATTCGTTTTTTCATTTTGTTACCCCATATAACATTTCCTTGCTCTTATGCTATATATTATAATACAAATTCGGTAATAATTGGAAACTAAATTAAAGAACAATTTCCCCAACTTTTCCCCTCAACCTCTCTACCACTACTCCTGCCGCCAGCCCCACGACAATTCCTGCCACCAGACCAGTCACCAAAAGCACTGTCATGTAGTACATGATGTTTTCATTTTCGAGCAGAATCGCTGCCACGATGCACTGTCCCAGGTTGTGGAACACCGCACCTGTCACGCTCACGCCGATCACACCGACCTTAGGGATGCCCTTAACGATGTACATCGCAAGAATACTAAGCGCCGCACCCGCCAGACTGTACACAATCACCACCGGGTTTTGGAACAACAATCCACCCAAAAGCACGCGAAGGAGCGCCACAGCCACGGTGTCGGATTTTTTGAGCAGGAATATGCCGAAAATGGTTACCGTATTAGCCAGGCCAAGCTTTACGCCAGGCACCGCAATGTTAATTGGAATGAAGCTCTCCAAATAGGAAAACATAAGGGCGACCGCAATTAAGATGCCGCAAAGAGCCACTCTTTTTGCTGAATTACTCTTCATCCTGCACCTCCACTACCAGCTTGTGTGCAAGGCAGACTATCGTGTCTCCCACCTTGTCCTTTTCGCCGGTTTTTACGCAAATATGTCTTGGGCAGTCCGCCTCAATCACGCTGACTTTTCCATCTTCCACCTTAATTATGTTTTTGCCGTAATCGTTTTCCAACACGTACTCCGTGTCCGTGTCGAGAGGAAGCTTCGTAATCACTTCTCCGTCCACGTAAACTACTGCTACCTTACCTGGAGTTTCCGTAATTTTAAGCACAGCAAACAAAAGCCCTGCTGCAAAAAGCACCAGCGCAATGATTATGAGGTCGCGTTTCCCCAAAAGTCTTCTCTTCGCTTCCTGCTCTAAGTTTTCGTTTATCTGCTCACTCATCATTTAACTAATTTTGCCTCTCCGTATTCCTCAGAGGTTATCTCAAAATCGTCCATCACACCCGCAGTGCAATAAACCTGATTGTTCTCATCAATAAAGATTGCGTCGCAACCATACTCTTCTAAAACATCCAACGACTCTTCCATGCCGAGGACAAAACAAGCCGTGGAAAGCATGTCGGAGGTCAGTCCGTTATCCGCAATCACCGTCACGGATTTAAGTCCGCTTTCTGCCGGTGCCAATGTTTCACCGTCCAGAATGTGATGGTACCTGGTAACGCTTCCATCTTCGTTTTCAACCAGCACGTACTGTTCGTAGTTCCCGGAGGTGGAAATGTACTTAACATCCCCTGCGCCCAACGTATCAATTGTCAGAATTCCCATCTGTGTAGCACCTTCGCTTAATGGGTCCTGTACCCCTATTTTCGCGGTTCTACTGCCGTAGACTAACACGCTTCCACCCACTGCCACAATCGCTGAAGGAAGCTTCTTTTTATCCTGTTGTTTAAGGTAGTTAAAAGCGGCATCTAAAGCATAGCCCTTGCCCACAGCGCCCAAATCCAACTGCAGTTTTGGTGTATCTTTTTGCAGGAAAAACTTCCCATCTTTTTCAAAACAGGTTAAGTGTTTATAGCCGATAATCTCAGCAACATTTTCAAGAGTTTCTGTATCCGGGCCAAACTCTGAGGTGGTTTTGTCGTGGTGATCGGCGGCATATGCCTCAATTCCCCACGCCTCTATTAACGCCCTTAAAGTGATGTCGCCCGCACCCGCAGTAGCCTCTGCAAGCTCCTGAGACTGTGACACAGCCAAATAAAGCGTTTCGCTCACTTCGTAAGGTTCCGTTGACTCCCAAGCGTTAAATCCCGCAACCTCGGAATCTGCGCTTCTCCAGGACAAAACGTTATCATCCAAATCATTAAAAATCGCCATCAGTTCCTTGGTGTAGACACAGTCCTCGCCATCTCCCAGCGCCTTCGCCTCGCTCTTAGTCACGTAGAAATTAAGCGTCACCACCGTATTCATGCAAAATTCGTAGGAGGACACCTTAATAAGCTTACGGTTTGCGCGCTTAAATTGCAGAATCAGGCATATGCCTGCAACCGCCACCACAAAAAGCGCCACCAGTAAAATGCTTCGTTTCTGGCTCGATTTTTTAGCTGATTTTGCCATGTGTTCTCCTTTGCTTAATTAGTTAATAATAGCATAGAAAGTACGCTAATCGATAAATATTGGGGTTATTCTTGTTTTTTAGCGTACTTCTTGGCTAATTTTGTCATCAAAAGCGACATTATTTATATGACGACTCCTTTAGTTGTCTTTACAATTTAGTAAAAAATTCTAAAATAAAATTGTGATATTGTATTATGATTAATTACGAAGTTATATGAAGTTATATTTTTACTGTTATTTAATAGGAGAATGATTATGAGAAAAAAGACAGCAAAAAGAAAAAACGAAGGTTTCACTTTAGTCGAGTTAATCGTAGTTTTAGTTATCCTTGCAATCCTGGCTGCAATTCTCGTGCCGGCACTTCTTGGTTACATCGACCGAGCAAGAACCAAACAGGACATGCTGGATGCTAAAAGCTGCATGACTGCAGTTCAGGCTCAGATGGCTGAGATGTACGCAACACGACCACAGATTGACACTTCCCTTACTGGAGCTCAGATTCGAGCTAATTATTGTGCTATTAACGGCTACTTTGCTAGCAATTCCGGTTCTGGAAAGAACACTGGCGACATTGATGTTTACAAGACGGATTATGCTAAACCAGTTTTCCAGACTGCAGGTTGTGATCCGATTACGTTTATCGTAGGCATGGGTGATTTCTCGGTATATGCCAAAACTGAAATCCACAAGTGCTACACCGTTTACCTTGCGGCCTACTGGTCAAAATGGCAAAACAAGCCTATCTTCTTTGATGGTACAAAATGGACTACAACCTATCCTTGGAAGGGAGACGGCCAAAACACATTTAATGGTGTTTCTCTTGAAATGTACATTTACGCAATTGGAAATTCTAAAGGCAACTCCTGGAGTAATAGTGACCAAATGTGGAAGAAGTTAAAGGAAGCTGCCAACAGAAAATAATTAAAATCTAAGTTTGATAAAAGTTATTTGTTTAGAAAACGGAGAATGAATTATGAAGAACAACAAGTATGTTTATCAAAAGAAAGATAAAGGCTTTACTCTGGTAGAGTTAATTGTTGTTTTGGTTATTCTTGCAATCCTGGCTATGGACAGAACACAATGTAAGTGATGGTACTAATACCTTCTACGGAACCGACCTCCAGCTGTACATTTACTCTGTTGGAGACTATGGAAACAACACTGGTCAGCTATGGAAGGATTTACATAAGTTCGTCTAAGAGCATAAATAAGCATTATAAAAGGGCTCACACCGATTGGTGTGGGCCCTTATTTTTGTCTCTTACTCTGCTATCACCACTAACTCATCGTTCTTGTGAAGCTCGATTTCAACAGGTCGATTATTCTTGTTGTCCCAGAGGTCTGCAACGAGAACAGGGTTGGCATATTCATGCTCGTTCTTCGCAAGATGCAAGCCAATCCAAACTTCATCGTAGCGCTCAACCGCCTTGATTAATGTGTAGTAATCAACCTTAACCACGTCGCTGGTGAATTTAATATAATCCGTTACAGGTTTCATGTAAATCTCTGAACCCTGATTACCCAAAACTTCAACAAACGCATCGTAAAGTTCCGGTGTCTGTGAAACCTGAGTAACCATTGTGGAAATGATGCTACTACCAACAATAAAGTCGTTTGCTCCGGTAAACTCGGCCAGAATTCGATCACGGTCAAGCTTAATTTCGCAGGTGATATTGAAGTTGATGTCGTCATTGTTTTCACGCAGGTCACGCAGATAAATAAGCTCTGTAAGGACCTTCTCATCAGACTCTCTTTCGGTACACTCGGAGTCACCCAATACAACAACGCTATCAATGTCTTTGGTTGCGATTTTCTTTACAACGTCATATTTGTAAATTTCTTCCTCAATTACTGTTACGTCGAGGTTCTTTAAAGAATTAATCAGTTCTTCTTTTAAATAACTCTTCGCACCTTTGTTTCTGGCAACAATTACTTTACTCTTAGCGTTCTCGAAATACTCATCTTCTTCCTTAAGAATCGTATTTATCATCGGATTCGTGCCAAGGATGAGCATGGTTATCGGATCCGCCGTTCTGTGCTCCTTGTAATCCGCAAACAGCTCTTCTTTCACTGCCGGCTTTTTGCTTGAATCAACCTTCAAAATTGGATCGTCATCATCCTGCAGCACAAAGTACTTTTTGTAATCATTAAACTCCCTGTCAGTTGATGGCAGGAATAACTTGTAACTAGTATCTTCAAGATTCGGAATACCTCCAACCACGACTGCATTTTTTATGTACTGAGTAAAATCATATTTGCCTGTACCTTTAGGCGCAACGCTCTCGATGTCCTCTTTATCAACCGTATAGAATTCAAGACCGTCATAGTCAAACAAGTCGCTGTAAATGTGGGATATGCCTGTTTCTCGTCCGGAACCCGAAATAATCTTTGACATGATTCGGTCGTAACAAAGAAGAGTAAGTCGTGATCCGCCAGCTATCTTCGCTTCAATTTCGTTTTCTTCGTTGTAGATAACTGCGGATATGCCAATTTTAGACACATCTTTTCCATCCTTCTCGTACTGCTCAATTAAGGCATTGCAAGCGAGAATCGACTTGATTGTTTCGAAATCATCTTTTGCGTTAATAATTATGGATTCGCAGTTTTCCAATGCACAGATTTTTAAATCATCACTATCATAGATGCAGCCACTTCTTACGATAAATTTGGTCTTGACCTTTTTAGGCATATCCACGTAGTTTTTGATTTCGTCCATCATCTCTTCAGTGCTCTTGACATCGTCCATAATTACAACCGGATAGACATAGTTGTTATTGTCATTGGCCTTTACAAGTTCTGATAAAATGGCGGTGGTCGTGTTGCTAAAACCGAGGATCAGGGTGTGGCTGTATTTCTCCACAATCTTTGCCCTGCCCTTTGCAAGATTGTTCATTTTTTCTTCCATACCATTGTTGATGATACCGATAAGAAAACCGGTAAAGATTACACCAAAAATAGTTGCAAGGAAAAGAACAAACAGGAATGGAACACTACCATCATCCCCATAAAGAGTGCCCGGATCCAAAGTATGATTGTAACTTGCCCACAGAGACTCGCCAACAGACATGTCTCCATCGGTTACAAGAATAAGCCCAATACCCAGAACCACTGTAACAAGTAATGTCAAAAGAAGAAGCAGCGCAATCTGCATGAGCATGCCCTTTAACATCAGATTGTCAAAGGTGTAACTCCACACTTCCCTAAACTTTCTTTTGTGCTTGTTTGGTTTTCTCCTACTATACATTTTCTGCTACCTCACATAATACATATATGTATTATTATAAGGCGATTTGGTAGTGATTAAAAGTGCAAAATTCAATTGGATTTAAGCAACGATTTTTTATGATGAATCTACTTCTCTTCATCATTTCCAAACGGAATGTAAGGCTTGTCCCCAAAATTGTACTTCTAAAATTAAAAAGGCCAAACCCGAAGGTCTGGCCAAAAAAATTCTAAATTTTAACGATTAGTCTTCTTTCTTATCATCGTCGTCATCATCGTCTCTCTCGCCCGGTCTCACAGCATCCTGACGGTCGAAACCTGAGTCATCATTGTTCTTGTCGAACTCTGCATCATATCTCTGAGCCACGAAGAAAATGTTCTCAGCCATATTGTGAGTATCGTCAGATGTATCGCTGGTTTCCTTAGCTGTCTTGTAAGCATTTTCTGAAATTTCCACAAGCACAAGCACCACAACCATGCCCACTAAAGTAATCAAAATTCCACCAACCGCAATAGCGATGGCTGCTAACAGGGCATATTCCGACTTTCTACCACCACTCGCCAGCATTCCGTAAACAGCAATTGCTGCGATGATTGAAACCACACACAAAACTACAGCTACGATCCTGGCACCAAGATCAGCTACACGAGTCCAAAACATATCTAAATCCTCCTTGCTTATCTACAAAGTTAAAATCAAATTCAATATCATCATTTTAGCACATGTTAGAGTTTCGTACACTACCTTTTACGAAATTCGGTCCAGGTTCCACACCTGATAGCCCTGCCTCTTGGCAGAATCATAAACAGGGCGCATATTCTTCTCCAAGATACCATAAAACTCATCGACAGAATTGCCCGCCCTATAGAGTTCCCGGTTCGCCCAAATAGAATGCAGGTTATCCCTGTAACACGCCTCAAATCGTCTCCTGATATCAGGCATATGCCCGTCGTGAATCATCCCGTACATCACATACTGGTTCTTGGCAAAGCGCTCAAAAAACGGCTCCCACTTTGGCAACTTATTGTTCTTTGTGGAGTTTAGGGATGAATCCATCGGCATAAGATTCCATAACTCGTCATTCATCACAAATGAAAACGGAATAAAGTGATCTACGTCGTAGGCATTCACATCAATTGGCGTATTCTTAAATACATCGTTGATTTGTGCTTTTGTCATCACCGCATCCCACAACTCATGCACTTTACCAAGCTTACGCTTCTTCTCCTCATCCGGAGCAATTTTATAAACCAGTCCTGGAATTTCAGGGTTGTTACTCTGTAGCCACTTTACCTTTTCAAATTGTATCCATCCCAAAATAGAAACGGCATTATCCTGAATCATTGCAATCCACTCTTTTGAAAAAGTCAGCTTGCGCCTAAGACCATTCTCCGTACCGTAGGTGTATGGAAGCAAAATATCCGTCTCACTCAACCTATTGTAATACGCCATCATCTTTGATGCAGAGCTGTCCAAACTAATTCGATCACCAGTCTTATTTGCAAAACCTGAAAGCGCTTTTATTGGCACATTTGTGGTTAAATTCATCTTGAACGAATGAAGCTCCGAATCAAAATTCTTTATTGAATTTTTAATCTCAATATGGGTTGCATTATTAGGTAACTGGCTAAGTTCCTGCAGTTTCACAACGGCCTTCTCCAAGTTATCTTTGACATCACCTTCACCATAAATTCCGCTAAGATGAATGTGATACTCTAAAACTGAAAACCACGCATTACAAATCATCTCGTTGATAATTTCATCGTAGCTGGCTTCCGTTTTATCCTCAGTGATCAGTTTTACAATGGCCTCAAGCCAGTAAAACTTGTAGCAATAAGAAGGGTCCTTCATCATTAATGAAAAACCCTCAATATCCAATCTATTGTAGTATTTGCTGTCAATTACTAATTGACCGTTCATCCCCACGTAATCCATTAAATCTTCCTCAAAATAAGATTCAGCCACTTTTCAGAGCTGCGTCCAGGTCTCACATCCGGCGAAACCCAGTACTCTTCAATGGTTAGTTGGCATATGCCGCTCAAAAACTCCTCAAACGACTTCTCCGTAAAGTCGGAAAAGTAACGTCCGTTTCGAAGTCCCTCAAAATCTCCGTATTTAAAAGACGTGTAAATGACACCTCTGTCTTTAAGAGCTCTTATCATTTTGTTAAACACATCTGCAAGTTCGTTTTTTGCCACATGAAGGATGGACGAACACGCCCAAATTCCATCATACTTTTCAACTTCATCCAGGTCCTGAAACAAAGCACATTTAACCTGGATTCCGGCATATGCCGATGCCATCTTACACAATTCCATCGAACCGTCAGTCGCATCAACCTTAAAGCCTTTATCGATAAAATACTTTGTATCTCTTCCTGCTCCACAACCAAAATCCAGTACCGTTCCGCCCTTAGGAATCAGCCCCAAAAACTTGTCCTGAAAGCTTGTAAATTCAACTTTTAAAGTACTATTTGAAAAATCTTCTGCATTTTGATTGTAGTAATTTATCGTCTGATCCATCGTTGTTTCCGTCAATTATTCTACACAAGTAGTCCCCTTATTTTACTCCTCAACCACTGCCTGCTCCAGCGCATTATTTACCGCCTCCACAAACATGTTGTAGTTGTAAGTTGCGCCTGTAATTACGTCCACCTCACGGATGTTGCCGGTGTCTACCAACTGGCGGGCATATTCCTCTGCCGCTGCCACCGCAAACTGCGCATCACTGTACCAGTCTTCCGCTGCCTTGTCCTCGAAAGGCTCATCTCTTTCTTCCTCTTCAGCATCTTCCTCAGCGCCTTCCTCGGACTCGCCTTCGGCGGTTTCTTCACCTTCAGCATCCTCTGAAGTCTCTTCTGAGTCATTACCGGATTCTTCAGTCTCTCCGTCTGTTTCGCCCTCAGTTTCTTCTTCAGGCTCCTCTTCAACGTATACGCCGTAGTTTTCATCCTTTACGGTGCCGTCAGCTTTATAGGTCGTAAAAACACAATCTGTTATTTTTCCGTCCTCAATAGTGATGGTTACCTCGCCATAGCCACCGAAGTCGCTATCCTCTCCTTCTTCAACCACATCACTTTTGCCAGTGTAGGTTCCGTCTTTATATGTTTTTGGTTCATCACAGCCTGTAAGCAGTGTTGCGCCTAACGCAAACACTCCTGCAAAGGCAAGAATTTTCTTTTTCATAATCTCTCCTAAATGGTTTTTGCCCACTGTTTCCTAACTTCTAATATAATCTAATTCCACAATTCTTGTAAAGCATTAAAAAACGGACCCGTGTTTCCACAGGTCCGCTGCTATAAAATAGTATTGTCCGAACAAAAAAACTAATCAATCAAATCATTTTGGAATCGGCTTAAATGCTCGAAAGGCATAATGAGTCGACCTCGATAAAATCCGCAACCATCATTAATGAGCGTGTTGTTTGCTGCAGTAAAAAGATTGACATCCACCTTGGCAAGATCCAAATTCTGAAGTGCCACCAGTCTTTCATAGGCGTCATCATAGTACTTGCAAAGTCCCACAGGCACACGCTTTGCCTCACGCTGCTGGTACTCTTCGTAGGTGGTGTGGTTGGCACGTCCGATTTCCGCCATGTCATCCATCTTCTGGTTTCTAAGTTGCAGTTCCACATAATTTTGAGACACATTGTCAAAAGCAACGATGTGAAGTGAGCGGTAGCCAAGCGGTGTTGGGTTCTCTAAGTAGTCCTTAAAGTAAGGCTTGTTTCTATTGGAAATTTTAGTGGATGGCTTCTTCTTTGCAAAGTCTGATGTTTCTGCCGTGAAGCCTCGCTGCTCCAAAAAGTCCCTGAGTTCCTCTGCAATTGCGTAGAGGATTTTCTCCTCGATTACTTCCTTGTCTTCCCTGTTCTTTAAGTGGCAGGCCGGCATGGAAATGATGATTCGATAAGCAATCAAATCTCTGACTGCGGTTACACGTTCTCTTAACTCGTCAGGGGTTGGGATTTTGCCGGTTTCGGCATATGCCTCATCAATCTTCTCCACCAGGTTACGATTGAACTTTTCCTCTGAACGCACCAGAGACTTAATTCTGCCCTTAAACGTAAAAGCGAGGTAAGGGTACTCCTCAGCCATAAACTTGTAAAATTCGCGGATTCTTTGCGCCTGAGACGTCAGGAAATCATTGTGCTCAAGAAGAGACGTCATTCCCATAAGATAATCGCAATGTACCAGGTCAATTTCATTGCCCGTTTCCTGCGCGCTTTTTTTCAGATCCTGTGAATAGTTGTGCAAAATCTTCAGCACAGTATCACCGTTGTAGAGATAGTCATTTAACTTAATCAAGTTTTTCATTCCCCCCATGGATGCTTTTTTGTTCTCCCTGCATCCATAATTCATACCTCTAATAGTTTACCATACCTGCCACACCATTTCCACTAAAACAACAAAAGAGCAAGTGAAGGGGAATCACTTGCTCTTTTGCTAATGTATTTGTAGGGTGGGTTAGGATTTGTTATGGACAATATATCAGCCGAACCTAAAATTAACTTAAAATTTTTCTTTAAGTTAAAAAAATTTCCCTTAAACGTTGAAAGACAGGCTTTGGGAGAGCCTGCCTTTCAAAAACGTTATTTAGTAGGGGGGGATTACTGTCAACTTAAAATAACAAATCCGTCCTAGTTGTCTTGTTTGTATTTTAATTATACTTCAGGTGTGAGGTTCATGTCATCACAAAGTTTTTCGAAGCCCTCATCCATTAAGTCGTAAGTTCCGTCATCTTCACAAAGACTGTAAGAAAATGCAAAGTTTCCAACAAGGTGGTCTACAACAAAATCACTGAGTTCACCGGAAAGACATCCGTTATCAATGATGGATTGCTTGTGCTCTTCGCCAAGACTTGCGTCTGAAGCGTTAGGATCAAAGTAGAAAATGCAAATATAAACTGAGTCATCATCCATGCTCATGTAGCTGGCACATTCTGCAAAACCTGTTCCTGCTGTCTCCTCTCCTGTCTGGAGGTAAGCCCATTCTTCGTTGGTGAATACGCCAATTTCTGTAAAGTAATCAAGAATATCCTGGCCTGTCCACTCATCAAAATTTTCAGGATAGTTTGCCAAATCTGCATCCTTAAGGCTTGAACTTTCTGAAGAAGCATTTCCGCTACCGGCACTGTCTTTGCTCTCAGAATTTTCTGAACTGCTGCCACAGCCTACGAGAGAAAATGTCATGACTGCTGCAAGAGTTAATGCTAAAAGTTTTTTCATAATAGTCTCCTTTAATAAATGATTTCTGTAATCTTGTCACGAATTGACTCGCCACTGATTAAACCTACGGAATGGAAAACCGTGTTTCCATCTTTAATAAAGTAGAGATCAGGAATACCATTAATCTTGTACTCGTGAGCTGTCTCAGGGCACTTATCCGTATCTACTTTAATAATGTTAACAAAAGGCATATCCTCTTCCAAATCCTCTAAAATAACTGAAAGGGCTTTGCAAGGTACACAATGCTGTCCAAAAAAATCTACCAGAGAGAAACCCTCTGCAATAAGTTCCTTGAAGTTTTCATCTGTTGCATAAGTAATCATTCTTTTAACCTCTAATTTCTAAGCATTTGCTTCCTGCACATCTACGTGGTGTTCCACATAGTCTGCAATAATTTCCCAAAGATTGTCTGCCATTTCATCCAGGGATTTCTCAGAGTAGTCTTCTCCTCTAAGCACTCCCTCAATAGCGCATCGCTTAATCATTGCTGCGATTTCCACCTTGGCGTTGTCTTTATATTCCTGAAGGTTGTTAAACCCATCTGAAATCATTCTAAACTCGTCTTCGGACATGTTTTCAAGGTCCCAGCCCTCTTCTTCGGCTTCGGCATATGCATCCGCCATGTAGTCCTCAAACGCCTGGTTAAGTTCCTCCTCATCCAGCTCAAACTCGCTGTGCTCCACGGTGTAGCACATCAAATCCCACACCAAATCGCCAATCTTTTCTCCGCCGATGGCATCAAAAGTCTTGTCATAAATGTAGGTGTTGTAGGCCTCCACCGTCTTTATTTCAGGATTTTCCGAATCAGCCATACCTGCTGCCACCATTTCGTCAGTAAGCTCAGGATAAACCATTCTGTGGCCTGAAACGATTTCCACCATAACCGGAACTTCCTTACTGCCTTCATCAGTGGTTACTTCCACAGTTATATCCACACTCTCGCCCACTTTTTGGCCAACGATTTTTGCTTCTAACTTCTTGTCAAAGAGTCCCTTGCCCACATTCACAGGAATATTCTTCTTGTTGAACTTTGGATACTCGCTGGTAAGATTCATAACCACCAGGTCGGACTCAGCCACAACCTCAACGGGCTGTTTCGTTTTGTAAGGTCTAAGCAGATGATGCTTTTCCTTCTCCACCTGCTCCTTAACGCCTTCAATATAGATTACCTTTGGCAAATCATAGTCATGGTAATCGTACATCTTAATAACTTTAGATTTCATGGTTCCTCCAATTTAAGCCTGCCCCGTCAGTGCCCTATAGGTTTCAGAATCCTTTGCCGCTTCTTCTCTTGCGCCTTCAAATTCCACCTTACCACCGTTAAGCACAACTACATGTTCAGCCATATCTACAATATCTGCCTCATGGGAAATCAAAACCGTCGTTCTTCCCTTCATGAGATTAAGCATGGACTGCATGACGCCCTCTTTGGCATATGCATCCAAATTGCTGGTTGCCTCATCCAAAAGCAGATAGCCCGGATCAATAAGCATTGCTCGCGCAATGGCAATTCTCTGTTTCTGACCTTCTGAAAGTCGTGAGCCACTGTCGCCTACGTTAAAGTCCAAACCTTCTTCATTTTCCATGATGAAGTCGAAAGCGCAGGCACGTTTTGCCACTGCAATTACCTCTTCGTCAGAAACTTCACGGTCCATACCGTAAACAATGTTCTCACGAATGCTGCCGTTAAACAGTCTTGCGTCCTGAAGAACGAAGCCGATGCTCTGTCTCCAGTCCTTTAATTTAATATTGGAAACATCTTCCTCTCCAAACAGGATCACGCCGCTGTCCGGAATATAGAATCTGTCGATGAGCTTAAACAGGGTAGTTTTACCGCTGCCGTTAGGTCCCACAAGAGCAGTAACCTTGCCCTTAGGAATCGTAAAGCTCACATCATCCAAAATGGTCTTATCATCATAGGAGAAGGACACATTTTTGAAATTAATGTCCTCATCCAGACGGTCCATTGTCTCCTTCTGTTTATAGTCTTCTTCCTGCATTTCCACCATTCCACCAACGTAGTACAGCGTACCGTTGGATCTTAAAATGTCAGTGTAGGTTGAAGGCAATACATTAAGATTTGAGTAAGCAATCAGAATGTAATTATAGAAGGCTACCAATGCCTGCAGGTCAATTTCTCCACTTCTTACCTTCATGGCTCCCAGTACGAAAACAAGGATTTCAATGATGGTAGATGTTGCACCCGAAATGAAGCTGGAGAACAATCCGATAAACGCAGTGTAAAGGTCCGCCCTGTAAATTGTATCGATGGACAGCATACCGAAAGTCTTCTCAGCCTGCTGAGCATTTAACTGTTTTATCTGAAGCAGGTTTCCCAAATGTTCTGAGAAGAAACCTGTAGTTTCAGAATATGCAAGTCTCTGTCGTCTCTCCTGAAGGAAGGCAAGTTTACCTTCTGCCCAGGCCGCCACAAAGATGTAAATTACAACCGGAATTACGAGGTAACTCAAAATGTTGTTAATTGCTGACATCTCACGCATGGACATGTAAGCAGCAATTATACCCGTAAGGAATCCGACTATGGAATTAATCAGGTTATTGGCATATTCCACATCGAGAGTCACGTGTGAAATCATTTCGGAAGGAGCTTCCTGCTCGTATTCCTTCATTGGCAGACGAAGCATCTTCTTAATCAGCTTCTTCTGCAGATTTCTGATGACCATGGCGTTGGCGTAAAAACTTGGCACATCTGCTATCATGGCTACCACTGCCATAAGAAGCAGGAAGCCCACGTAGTTCCAGATAATGTCGCTATCCAGGTTACGTCCGGTCTGCATCTTAGTGTAGTAAGGCACGTAAAGCAGACTTACCTTGGTGGAAATAATACCCAGTACCACCTGCAGAATGTAGAGGTGGATTGGAAGATTTAAACCGCGGTATATGCCAAAGGTTCTCTTTGTCAGATAGCGATTCGCCTTCTTTTCAGCTTTGGAAAGTTTACTCATGAGCAGCCTCCTTTCTGAAACGCTTCAGGAACTCATTACCTGTAGCTTCACTAAGAGGTGCGTTCACGGTGCACTTGCCATCTTCTATTACGATTACGTCATCAGCCAGTTCCAAAAGATCAGGCGTATGCATGATGACGATTACTGTCTTGGTCTTTAAGGCTTCCTTTAAAACTTCCTTCATTTCTGCCACACCGATGGCATCCATGGAAGCAGTCGCTTCATCTAAGATTACGTACTCTGTATCGCTAAGAAGCATTCTGGCCAGAGCCAGGCGCTGCTTCTGTCCGCCGGAAAGCTGGCACCCGTTTTCGCCGATTTCCGAATCCAGACCTTCCTCCTGAGAGTTTACGTAGTCACTCATCTTTACCTTGTCCAACACTTCAAGAAGTTCTTCACTGCTTGGAGTTTTATCAAGTCCAAAGCAAAGATTTGCACGAAGTGTGTCTGAGAAAAGCATCACATTCTGAGAAATTACTGAAAAACGTCTACGATAGGAAAGCAGCTCGTAATCAGCAATGTTTTTTCCTTCGCCTTCTTCTCCCGAGACAATGGATATAGAGCCGGAATCCGGCTCATAAATCCTGTCTATTAAGTTGATAAGGGTTGTTTTACCGCAACCACTGATACCCAGCAGTGCAGTAATTTTCCCTTTTTTGATACCTGCGCTAAAACCATTAAGAACCGGTGTTTCATCATAGCCAAACACCACATCCTTAATTACAATGTCGCCGGACATTTCGGCAGCATCGTCTCCGGCATATGCCTCTTCCTCAGCATCCATAAGCTCACCTACTCTTGCGATGACACCCTGAATGTTTTTGGAGTTGTGCCAAAGCATTACGAACTCATCAACATAGCCTGTAATAACTCCTGAAAAAAGGAAAAATGTAGTCCAGGCTCTGGTGTTAATTTCTCTGTTTCTAAGAAGCATTGCTCCAACTACAACAATTACGATGGTTTCAATAAGACCTAAAAGTGTAAAGGAAAGTTCAGACACTCTGTCAATCCAACCGGTCTTTACGTTAACCCTGTAAAGGCTGTCCACTGTCTCTCCACCACGCTTTTCCTCGCGCTTTTCCATGGCGAAAACCTTGGTCAGAGGAATATTCTTAATAAGCTCAGAGAGGCGCTCAGTAAGAAGCGCTGACACGTCAGTCCCTGCCTTGCTGGCTGAATACTTAAGACGTCCTGTAAAGAAGGCCAAGAGGATGGTGAACGGCACAGAGCAGAACAGAATTAAGGCAAGGCGGGAATCGTACTTGTTAACTCTCTGAAGTGAAATAACTGTTCCATATACAGTTGTAAACAAAGGTATAATTACGAAAGTGAGCGCGCTGCTGACTGCAGACACGTTGTTAACTACTCGCGCAATGGTTTCTTCCGGATCTTCATCCTTAAAATAGGACATAGGAAGTCTTAAAAGTTTTTCCCAAAGGGAGCGGCGGGCATTTCTGTTGGTTTTGGCTGTGGCATATTCCCTCATGAAGGTAGTAATACCTGTTAACAGAAGGCTTAAAAGAAGCGTCATGACAAGTTTTGTTATGAGCTCAGCACTGGTGTCCCCCGCAAAAAGCTGCGCGGTGTAGTCCGTAGAATCAACGCCTACATTTGCAAGACCGACGTTTGCTGCAACGTAGACAAGAATTGTAAAGATAGGTAAATGGCACTTAAAAAGAAGGCCCACGGTTCTTTTCCATGTGCCTTTTTTCTGCTTCAAACTGATTTTATCTTTGCGATCAATCATTTTTGCCAACCCACAATATAATAATAGAGACCCCCAGCTGGCTCTTTGGTCTAGCCAAGGATCTCCTCTTCATCAAATAACACGTTGGGAAAAACCATAGACGTACTGTTAGGGGGATTAGGGAAAAGGAAGGTTGATTTCCCAACGTTTACTGTCATCATCTTATCGTCAAGGAATTAACTTCGCAAGGGGGTTGGTCGATTTTGCACTTTTTGATGTCGATTTTGCATATGCCACAAAAAAGGCCCCCATCCCTTCGGACAGAGGCCCCTCTTTTTAGTTAATTAGTCAGTAGTTGCGTCAACATTTACAGTGTTCACATCTAAGGATGTTGGAATTCCTGAAACGTTAACATTCTTGTTTACCTTAGCATCGTAGGTGTTAGCTCTCATGATGTCAGCAAGGTCAACTCCAGTCACCTGTTTGATTACATCAAAGGTCTGTGTCATGACTACCGGAGTCACTCCGGAAACCTGGGTTGCGCCCGGCTCACCACTGCCGCTACCTGTGTCGTAAATGTTAAGGTTGCTGATGTTACCCATCGGTTCAGCAATTGCCTTAGCCATGTCAGGTAAGATCTTAATCATCATCTCAGCCATAGCAGCGCCATTGTACTTCTTGTAGGCCTCAGCCTTCTTTTCCATACCTTCAGCTTCTGCAAGATACTTAGCTCTCGCTGCTTCAGCTTCAGCTTCACCCTTTGCTCTGATACCTGCAGCTGTCTGTTCTGCAAGATATCTTTCAGCATCAGCCTGTGCCTTCTTAGCTTCAGCGGCTCTTTCCTGCTCGTACTTCTGAGCATCGGCCTCTCTCTGTCTCTGAACGAGGTCAGCTTCGGCTTTCTTCTCAGTTGCGTACTTGTCAGCATCTGCCTGCTTTTTAATGTTAGCATCAAGTTCTTTTTCCTTGATGGCGATCTGTCTTTCACGAAGATCAGCTTCTCTTTCAGCCTGAGCGATCTGAGCATTTACCTGCTCTGTGTTGATGCTCTTCTGCTGCTTCTGTGCTTCAATGTCATGTGCAGCATCTGCCTTAGCCTGAGCTGTATCAGCTTCAGTCTGGAGTTCAGATTTTTTAAGAGAAAGCTCTGTGTTCTTCTCTGCAATAGAGGTTTCAGACTTAACTCGCGCATCGTTGGATAACTGCTTAGCTTCAGCCTGAGCAACAGCGATTTCCTTCTCGGCATTTGCCTTGGAAATTTCAGCTGTCTGTCTGATGGCAACGGTGTTTGCGATACCTAAGTTATCGATAACACCAAGTCCGTGGTCATCAATATTCTGAATGTTGAAGGATACGATTTCAAGACCCATTCTCTCCATGTCAGGTTTTGCATTTTCCTGAACCTTTGTAGCGAAAGTCTTACGGTCGTTCATGATGTCCACCAGTCTCATGGAGCCGATGATTTCACGAAGATTACCTTCAAGTACACTTACGATCATGCTGTTGATGTAAGCTTCATTCTTATTAAGGAAGTTCTGTGCAGCAGCCTCAGCTAAAGGTCTGCCCTCACTGTCATTCTTTAAAGAAACTTTTACGTTAGCTACTGAGTCAACCATAATGTTGATGTAGTCTAATGTAGGAATTGTCTTTTCTGTCTTAACGTCTACCGATAACATTCTGAGCGTCAGTTTATCAACTCGCTGCAGGAATGGAATCTTGATGCCGGACTTACCGGACAAATACTTTGGTCTCTTTCCGGCACCGGAAATGATGTAAACCATGTCTGTAGGTGCCTTTACGTAACCTGAAATGATAATGATTAATAATAAAATCACTACCGCGCCAATAATAATGTAAGGAATGTATCTTTCCATAATGTGTCCCCTTTCTACATTTCCTCATAAGTTCTGTTTTACAGGGAACTTAAGTACCTGGAGAAGTATTTTAAGCTTCATTTTATTCCGCTTACTTGCTTCATCGAAACCAATTCTACCATTCGTACCGGAAAAATAATTATCCACTTTGGCAAGATAAATAGCGTTATTTTCACCAATTAAACAAAATGGACCTGGCGGCATATGCCACCAAGTCCGTTTCGCAGTTTCAAATAAATTTTATCTGTATTTTAGGAGGAGATAAAATTTTACACTTCTATTTTCTCATTTCCAGCATTAAGTTCTTTTTTTACAGGACTACTTGCCCTGACCGTAGTAAGCATTTGCACCATGCTTACGGAAATAATGCTTATCCTGCAGCTCCTGTGGTGCCGGCTGCACGTCCTTATTTATTACTTCGCACCTGTAAGCCATCTTTGCTACTTCCTCAAGCACAACTGCATTGTGCACTGCCTCGTTTGCATCCTTGCCCCAGGTGAATACGCCGTGATTCTTACAAAGCACGCCAGGAACCGCCACAGGATCTTTGCCCATCCTGTTAAACTCGTTCACAATAAGATGACCGGTATTTGCCTCGTAGGCATCCTCAATTTCATCCTTCGTAAGACATCTCACACAAGGAATATCTCCATAGAAATAATCAGCATGAGTAGTACCGTAGCAAGGAATATCCCTTCCTGCCTGCGCCCAACTCGTTGCATAGGAAGAGTGGGTGTGTACCACGCCCTTAATGTCCTTAAACGCCTTGTAAATTTCCAAATGTGTTGGCGTGTCGGAGGATGGATTAAGTCGGCCCTCCACTTTGTTTCCCTCAAGGTCCATAACCACCATGTCGTCTGGTGTCATGGTCTCGTAGTCCACGCCGCTTGGCTTAATTACGAAGAGGCCGCTTTCGCGATCAATCTCGCTGACGTTGCCCCAGGTAAAAGTAACCAGACCGTGCTTAGGAAGCAAAATGTTGGCTTCATATACTTTTTGTTTTAAACTCTCTAGCATTTTAAACCTCTTATTATTTAAGACTGTCTACTGCAGCTCTTTCCACCGCCAGACCAGCCATGTAATCCTTCATGAACACATCAAAACCCTTAACGTCTTCCTCAACAGGTTCTGCAGTTTCCACCTTGCCTGACTTAAAGACTTTGTTCGCAAGGTAGCTCTCAAGGCTTTCGCCCTCTTCCTTTAAAAGCATGTAGGCTGCAAGAATTGCCTGTCCCCAAGGGCCGCCCTCCCCTGCTGTCTCCATAAGCTTAATCGGTGTGTTAAGTGCCGCTGCCATAACCCTATCACCAACGCCTCTGGTCTTGAAGAATCCGCCCTGACCATAGAAGTAATCCACCTTAACACCCTCTTCCTTTAAGAGGATATCGTTGCCTGCCTTTAAGGCGCCAAGCGATGTGTAAAGGTGAGTTCTCATGAAGTTTGCCAGATTGAATTTGTCATCAGGTCTTCTTACGAAAAGTGGTCTGCCTTCGTCAAAACCTGTAATGCTTTCGCCGGAGAAATAATTGTAGGCAAGCAGTCCGCCGCAATCCGCATCGCCTGTCATGGCGTTTCTGTAGAGTGAGCCGTAAAGCGTGTTGTCATCAATGTCATTTCCTGTAAGTTTTGCAAACTCTCTAAAGAGTCCAACCCAGGCATTAAGGTCTGATGTACAGTTGTTGCAATGTACCATCGCCACTGTCTCGCCGCTTGGAGTCGTAACCAGATCCAGTTCCGGATGAACCTTCTTAAGATTCTCTTCCAAAACTACCATGGAGAACACTGAAGTTCCCGCAGAAATGTTTCCGGTGCGCTTTCCAACTGAGTTTGTAGCCACCATGCCGGTGCCCGCATCTCCCTCCGGAGGACACACAGGAATTCCTGCCTGAAGCGTTCCGGTCGGGTCTAACTTTCTCGCACCTTCCTCAGTAAGTTTACCTGCGAAAGCACCTGCCGGAAGTGACTTAGGAAGAATATCCCTTAACTTCCATCCAAAGTTCTTTCCCTGAACCAGCGCATCGAATTTATCTAACATTTCCTGATTGTAATCACAGGTTTTAGAATCAATTGGGAACATGCCTGACGCATCACCTACACCCAGCACTTTTTCCCCTGTCATCTGCCAATGAATGTAGCCGGCAAGGGTGGTGAAAAAGTTAAGCTTAGGCATATGCCCCTCTTCGTTTAAAATCGCCTGATAAAGATGAGCGATGCTCCAGCGCTGTGGGATGTTGAAGTTAAATTCCTCGGTAAGTTCCTTAGCTGCCTGACCTGTGATGGTGTTTCTCCAGGTTCTAAATGGAACCAGGAGGTTGCCCTCTTTGTCAAAAGCCATGTAGCCGTGCATCATGGCTGAAAAGCCCATGGCACCTACCTTAACTAACTTCTCACCGTACTGCGCCATGACGTCTCTTGCAAGGTCTGCGTAACAGTCCGTGAGGGCTGTCCATATGTCGTCTAATGTATAGGTCCAAATTCCGTTGTCCAGTCTGTTTTCCCAGGTGTGAGAACCGGAAGCCAGCGGATTGTGCTCAAGGTCCGTAAGCACGGCCTTAATTCTTGTGGAACCGAACTCAATACCAAGGGCGGTTTTGCCCTCAGCAATTAATGTCTTTACATCTGCCATAACTGTCACCCTTTATTTGTAGGAAACTGAGTTCCAACGGAGCTCGTTCTTTAAGTCTCTTAAGTTAGTGTTCTCATCAATTACTACACACTCAATGCCCATGGCGTCTGCCCAGTCAACCATCTGCTGAACTGAGAGGTCATAGGTGAAAGCTGTATGATGAGCGCCACCTGCAAGAATCCAGGCTGCTGCTCCTACCTTAAGGTCTGGCTGTGGTGTCCAGAAGGCAGTGGCAACAGGAAGCTTAGGCATATCCCTCTCTGTCTTCTTGCAATCAACCACACTGATGATAAGTCTGAATCTTGTGCCCAGATCAATAAGTGAGCAGGCAATCGCAGGACCTTCCTTGGATGTGAATACAAGGCGGGCCGGATCTTCTCTGTTACCCATTGAAAGAGGCTGTACCTTAATGGAGATTGGGCCGTCTGCAATCGTTGGGCAAATTTCCAGCATGTGTGATTCGAGGATTCCCTCTTTGCCCTTAACAAAATTGTAGGTGTAGTCTTCCATGAAGGAAGTTCCCTTTGCGTCCTTCTTGCCCTGAGTCATGATCTTCATGAGGCGCACCATTGCTGCTGTTTTCCAGTCGCCTTCTGCGCCGAAGCCGTAGCCCTTTTCCATGAGTCTCTGAATTGCAAGTCCAGGAAGCTGCTTGAGGCCGCCAAGCATTCCGAAGTGAGTAACAATTGCCTGATAATCCTTGTCTACAAGGAACTTCTCAAGACCAAGTTCAATCTGTGCCTGCACTTCAACATGCTTTCTAAATTCTGCTGCATCTCTTCCTTCGAGAAGGATGTTGTATTTGCTGTAATATTCTTCTGTAAGTGCGCTGACGTCTCCTGTGGAAACAGCGTTTACATAGTCCACCAGGTCATTTACGTTGTAATGATCGATTTCCCAGCCAAACTTAATCTGGGCCTCAACCTTGTCACCTTCAGTAACGGCTACGTTGTTCATGTTATCACCAAAACGAGCCACTCTGATGTGAGAGGATTCCATAACGCCAAGGGCAGTTGTCATCCATGCAGCGAGTTCTTCAATCACTTCAGGGTCTGTCCAATGACCTACAATAATTTTTCTTTCAATTCCCATTCTGGATACGACGTGACCGTACTCTCTGTCACCATGCGCTGACTGGTTCTCGTTCATGAAATCCATGTCGATGGTGTCATAAGGAATTTCTTCATTAAACTGTGTGTGTAAGTGGCAAAGTGGCTTCTTGTATTCCTGAAGTCCGATAATCCACATCTTTGCCGGTGAGAATGTGTGCATCCAGGTAACTACACCAACACACTCTGCATCATTGTTTGCTTCATTTAAAGTACGTCTGATGGAAGCCTGGTCAATCAGAACAGGTTTAAAGACGAGCTCAAAAGGAAGCTTCCCCGTTTTATTAAGTTCCTCTACGATAATCTGTGAATGCTCTGCTACTTTTCTCAGACATTCATCCCCATACAGGTCCTGTGATCCTGTACAAAACCATACTTTGTAATTCTTTGTTGCTAACATTTTCTTTCCCTTCTCATATTTATTTTTTGGAGGACTCGCGTTCTATCAAATCCTCTACAAATTCATAGGTTGCCTTAAAGCCCTTGTGATGAATCATGTGTACCAGATTCTCTGCTGCCTTTTCCCCAAGTTTTTCCTTTGGATGTGGCACACTGGAAAGCTTCGGTCTGCTAAGTCTTGCAAGATCGGAATCGTCCATGCTGATTACTGAAACATCGTCCGGTACCTTTTTGCCGGCCTTTTTTAGAATTGAGATAACCTCTGTGGCCACCTGATCGTTGTAGGCAAAAACCGCAGTGCAATCTCCAACTCTTCCCAATACTCTGTCCTTTACTGTCTTCATTTTTCTTGCATCAACACTGTCAAGCCAAAGGACGTGATTCTCGTCAACCTTCTGGCCCGCTTCTCTGATGGCTTTTAAATAACCTGCGTAACGACCCCTTCCCTGACCATCGTCAAGTTTTGTAACACAGGCAATTTCCTCATGTCCCGCTTCGATAAGTTTTTTAACGGCCCTGTAGGCACATTCCTTGTCGTTAAGTGAAACGTGAGGCATATCCAGTTCCGGATAATAACTGTTGATGAACATCACGGGAATATTCCTCTCTGCCAACTGTCGGTAGAATTTTAAATTAGGGTTTGGTAGTGCACTTTTAGTTGGCTCGATGATTATTCCCGCCACGTCATCTCTATTTAGAATTTCTTCTAGTATGCGTCGTTCCTTGTCCACGGTATTTCCCGTAAAGGAAATCTGTGTGTTGTAGCCAAGTTCGCTAAGCTTCTTTTCGATTCCCTGGATGGTCTTTGGAAAAATGTAACTGTCCACATAGGTTGTAATAACCGCAATGCTGTTCTTTCCCTCTCGGTCTGCTCTCTCATCAGCGACGTAGGTTCCGCTGCCTCTAAGGCTAACTAAAATTCCGCTGCCCACGAGATTGCCAATTGCATGTCGCGCGGTCTGTCTGCTGATTCCAAACTTTTCGCAGATGTCGTTTTCTGAAGGAATCTTGTCTCCGGGTGCCAGTTCACCACTGCTAATGCATTCAGAGATCCAATCTATTACTTCTTGATATTTTGCCAAGAGAAACCTCCTGTTTTGTAAAGTTGTATTGTTTTTAACAACTTGTATTCATTTGAAATCTTATCGTTGTCAAGTAGTCCTGTATTGCTTTGTTTTCAATATATCATCTAGGTTTTGGCGTGTCAACACAGAGATGGATTTCAAATTGTAAATTTTTAAACTTGTATATGTACAACTTTACATATATGTACAACTTTTATCAAAAAATAGTCAAGATGAGTTTTTGGAGAGCGGTGATTATCCGCGGGAGAAGTCTAGCCATGCAGACAATAAAAAAGCTTAGCGATTTGCGGTCGCTAAGCTTGTAGTGATTGTGATTTGACACGCCTGACTTTTATCAGGTTCGCGCCTGTTTTTAACATTATTTATCGTTTGAGTTCAAGCTACTCCGTCAGGCACTTTCTCACATCATCCACATGAGTTCGGCTAACCGGAATCTTCTCATCTCTGCCCATTAAAGACACATAGTAGTTTTGCTTCTCTTCGCACCAGAACCTTTCAATTCTTCTAATAGAAATAATAAAGGACTGATAACAAATCATGAAGCCATAGTTTTCCAACATATCGAGTAGCTCATTAAAGCTGTAGTTGGAGATTCTGATTTCTTCGCTTTCCGTCACCAGGAACAGTTTTCGATTTCGTCGCTCAAAGTAGCAGATGTCCGACGCCTTTACCATGTGGTACTCGCCACCTGCCTTGAACATGAGCTTGCCGTCGGCATATGCCTTGTCGCCTGCCAAACGCTGCCTAACCAGTTCCACTGCAGTAGCCATCTTTGCCGGATTAATCGGCTTTGACAAAAAGTAAACCGGCTTAAAATCAAAGCTCTCGATGGCATAGGTGGTGTGGCCGGTGAAAAATATGATCAACACCTTCGGATACTTGTAATTAAGCTTCTTCGCCACATCGAAACCAAACTCACGGTCAAGTTCAATGTCGAGGAACACCAGATCCACATCATTCTCCTCCAGATAAGCAAAAAACTCGTCGCTTTTCTGGAAACAGCTGATTACTTTAAAATCCTTGTAGGCTGCCAGCGCAGAACGCGCTGCCAGACAGGAGTTCGGATCGTCGTCCAGCACAATTGTCTTAATAATCTTTTCTGCCATGTTTCCTTTTCCCCTTTAATCGTCCTCTTCCACGGTGAACACATTAGGAATATGCACAACAAAACTCACCACAGGTTCCTTTAACTCCAGGTGGATATTGCCGCCGTAACGCTTCAGAATTCGTCTGGTGTTAGGCAGACCGATGCCGCTGTGCTTTTTCTTAGTAGTAAAGCCGTACTCAAACACGTGCTTTAACTGCTCTGCGTCGCCTGTAAAAAGGTTCGACACGTTAACTACGGTGTTGCCACGTCGCTTGAAAATCTGCACGTGCACACCATAGGCCTTTTCTTCCTCTGTTTTTATTGCATCCAGGGCATTCTGAATCAGATTTCCAATTACCTTGTTGCATTCATAGCCATTTAATATGATGTCTTTCATGTTGTACTGGATTTCATAATCCACGTGCGTGCCCTTGTTTTTCGCCTGCTCGCGCATTTTAAGGAGCATGGAACCAATGACCGCATCATAAATTGGCATGACTTCATTAACTTCTACTGCATCCTGTACCAGCTGATCCACGTAAGTTTTGCACTCTGCGTAATTTTCACTGCCTACCAGGCCGGAAATCGCCTGAAGATGGTAATTAAAATCGTGGCGCTGAGAACGAATGGTGTTCATGTACTCTCTCGCCTCGGTCTGCCACTTTTCCATCTGAGTCCTCTGGTCGATGGATTTTACCGCATAGTAAATGGACCACTGCAGATAACCTGATACACAATATATAAGAAGACAAACTCCATAACCAATCAGATATTTCCATGGATCATTTTTATGAGTGAGCACAAATATGAATACATCCACAGGAATAGCTGCTAATGGTAAAAGTGATACAAATACAAAAGTTTTAACATTCATCTGATAAAGGGTCGTCATCCAGTCTTCTTTTGAAATTTTCTTCCAAAATGGTACCAAAACGTAACCCGCACAGGATACAATAATTATTGCAAATCCTGCATAAATAAACATTTCTTCTTCGAAGTCAGCAATGCATATCCAGCTGAATATTGCACAAAAGTATAGCACTGTAAGAGGGAAAGTCTCCACAATGGTGGTCCTTACCCAGTCACAGATAAATACTACAGCTGTAGAAACGACTAAGGTAGAAACCAGTAATAATGTAGGCTTCTGAAATGTTAACAATTCGTTTACAATTGTAACGGACCCTAGGACGCCATATTCCCAGATTGGAGCCTGTTTAACATTAAACCATAAATTTACATAGAATTTTCCTGCCATAATTATAAGCAGAATTGCAATAATTTTCCACATATCTCTATTTTAATACATCAGTTGGAAATCTGCCACCCTTTTCCGCCACAAGATGGTTGTGTTTAAATGCAGCTGAGTCACTTTCAATTTCTTATGGTTTTGTAATAAATAAATGTCGTATAATTTTCCTTTTCTAATAATAGTAAAATTAAGGAATTAACTACAGCCTCATTTTATAGTATAATTGAATAGCATACATAGGGGTTAGGGGGCAAGAAGGAGAATGATTATGTATACACTAAGTTTTGCATTGGAACTTTCTGCAACATTATGTGCATTCTTTGCGCTCGTTTTCTGGCTTCTTACAGTAAAATCCCGTAATCTTCAACAAGTTATCTTTGGCTCACTGCTCTGCATCATTGCAATTGAAGCAGTTTCACAGGGCCTTGCCACCATGTTTGAGTATCTTTCCATGGGCACCGGCAAATACATCAACATCGTTTACGCAATGGACATGCTGTTCTTTATCGTAAATCCGGCTCTTCCTGCACTTCTCGTGCTTTACATCCTGGAATTAAACGGAACACTCTTGTACAAAACCAAGAAATTCTATTTCCTGTTTTCACTTCCATTGATTATCACAGAAGTTTACGTTCTGCTTAATCCTATCTACGAAACAATCTTTAAATTCGAAAACTACCACTATGTGCGTCAGCCGGGCATAATCTTTGCCTACATTGAAGCACTGGGCTACATCCTGCTTGGTGTTTACTACTCCATCAAGATGCGCGGTTCCTTCGAATGGAAGAAATTCAGAGCCATCATTATTTTCTTTGGCATTGTTTTGGTAGGACTTACAATTCAGACCATAACCCACATTCAGATTCAGTACCTGATTCAGTCGCTGGCTGCCATGGGCTTTATCATCCTGGTTGAAGACGAAGGCGGAAAGTACGATAGCATTACCGGACTTTTTAATAAAAACAGCTTTTTCGATGAAAACAGGCGTATGATTCATACAAACCGCCCATACAGTATTATCAACATTCAGTTGAAGCGCTTCATCAAGAGCAATCCTTTAGATACGGATTCACAGAATCTTTTAATGCGTCAGGTTTCAGATTTCCTGGGACTCATATATAAGAAGTCCAGAATATTCTTCCATGATGGCACGGATTTTGCCATCATCCTCTATAACGAAGATGAATTTGTTAGAGATCAGATACTTGATGCAATCTCCAATCGTTTTGAAAGACTCTGGTATATCGGTGATGGTTATGTAACCGTTTCACCTTTAATTTCAGTTATTACAATTCCGGACTGCGTTGACAATTTGGAAGACTTAAGAACGGTAATTGAAACTGAATATGGCGGACCAAACGACGATATCGTTTATTTAAACAGAGATTCGCTGGAACTTATTCGCAGGGAAAAAGAAGTAGAACGTCTGATCAACAGAGCGCTTCAGAACAATCTTTTCAAAGTTTTCTACCAGCCTATCTATGATTGCAGAGTAAGGAAAATTACTGCGGCAGAAGCACTCATTCGTCTGCAGGACGACAGTGGCAATTTCGTTTCACCTGAATACTTCATTCCTATCAGTGAACGCAATGGTACCATCTCTGCTGTAGGTCGCGTTGTATTTGAAGAAGTTTGCCGATTCATTAAGAGTCACAACTTAGAAGACCTCGGCATTAAATATATTGAAGTTAATCTCTCCGTAAACCAGCTCATGGCCAATAACCTGGCTCAGCAGTTTAAGGAAATCATGGAGCAGTACGGTGTTCGTTCCGACCAGATTAACCTGGAAATTACCGAGACCTACTTCGGCGCCGAAAACAAAAAACTTTCCAAAAACAAGGAAAACATGGAGAACAACGGTTTCACCTTCTCACTGGATGACTTCGGAACCGGCTATTCCAATCTTGTCCGCATGTTTGAGATGAACTTCACCAACATCAAGTTTGACAAGAGCCTTCTGTGGAATACCGACGGCAGCAAGAAGAACACTACGGGCTTCTCCGAAATCGCAAAGGCAGTGCTTAACATGGATTTCAACATTATTCAGGAAGGCGTGGAGACCGAGGAACAGCTTAGATTTGTTAGTTCGCTGGGCATCCAAATGGTACAGGGCTTCTACTTCTCAAAGCCGATTCCGGGCGAGGAATTCTACGACTATGTTAAGAATTTCAACTACAAGGAATATGCCGGCGCTTAGGTACACAATGTTCTTAGCCAGCGTTTGATTGGCGCACTCATGGATTTCATTCTTAGCCAGCGTTTGATTGGCGCACTCATGGATTTCATTCTTAGCCAGCGTTTGATTGACGCACTCACGGTTATAGCATCAGGGCTTAATTGCTTTGGTGTTAAGATAAATAAAGGACCTCAGATTACTCTGAGGTCCTTGCCTATTTATGAGGTAATTTATTTGAGATGTTTGTCACGCTTTGGTGCAACATTTTCATTCTTTGTTGCGCGTTTTAAGAGTTTATTTTTTAGTCAGCTTCCTTCGCTACATAAGGATCTATGGCGCCATCATACTCGCCTTCAAACTCCTTAACGGTTATACCAACAAATTCTAAGTGGTCATCGCCCACATCAATGTTTCCGATAATTTCAAGGCCACCTACGATTTCGCCATCTGGCTGAGTGAGGGTAAGTACGGCATATCCCACACCTTCCTCATAGCACTCAAAACCATAAGTGGTAACTCCGCCGGCGCCATCAATCATTTCATCGTCATCTACTGAAGACTCGAACTCGCTGCCGGTGAAATCCATGGTGCCTGAAAGACCTGTAATTTCCCAGAAATATCCGGTACTTGGATTATCATCTACAGCCACCATAAGCTGGTTGTCATCATAGTATGCAATCCATCCGTCGCCGCTTACGCTGTCCTCTGGATCAACGTCGTCTGGATCTTCGTCATCCGGATCTTCGTCATCCGGATCTTCGTCATCCGGATCTTCGTCGTCAGAATCCTCGTCATCGTCGTCCACATCGATATTTTCTTCTGCCTCACTGCTCTTCTTTGAGCTGCTCTCACTGCCACAAGCAGTAAAAGTGAACGCAAAGCAAAGGACGAGCATAACTGCTGCGGTTCTCACTAAATTTTTCTTAATCATATTGTCCCCTCCGTGTAAAACCATTTCGGTTTTCCTGTGTTTTGAATCATTAAGTCTTTTTCTAATTTCTTTGAAACATTTCAAGCATTTTCAAGTTCCCTGAAAGGCCTCAGTCTTTTTTCTAATTTTCCGAAACATTTCAAGCACTTTCATGTTCCCCGAAACGCCTCAGTCTTTTTCTGTTTTCCGAAACATTTCAAGCATGATTCAAAATTTTTTCTTGGCTTGATTATAGCACCTAACCCCAAATATAAAATCCTCATTTTTAATTATTAAAAGAATCTTAAATGAATCTAAAAACATTTCTCGACATATGCCTGCTCTTGTTGGTAAAATACCCTTACAAGAACAAGAACAAACCGAAAATTAAATAAGGAGTAAATCAATGACACTTTTTGGAACTGCCTACTATCCGGAGTATATTCCGGTAGATCGCATCGAGCAGGATATCGCCATGATGCAGCGTGCAGGCATGAACGTAATTCGAATTGCTGAGTCCACCTGGAGCACCTTGGAGCCTAAGAAGGACAAGTTCAATTTCGACTATATCGACAGGACCCTTGCCGCTGCCCTAAAGGCCGACATGAAGGTCATCATTGGCACACCAACCTACGCCATCCCGGCTTGGCTTCTAAGAGAGGATCCCGAGGTGATGGCTGACTGGCAGAGCGGCCGCGCGCAGTACGGTCACCGCCAGATGTACGACCTTTCCAATCCGACCTACCGCACCCGTTCGGAGATCGTGATTCGAAAGCTTATGGAACATGTGGCCAACCACCCTTCCGTCATCGGCTATCAGATTGACAACGAAACCAAGCACTACGGCAATTTTAGCGCCGGCATGCAGAAGCTTTTCGTGGATTACCTGAAGAAAAAATATAAAACTACTAACGCTCTCAACAAGGCGTTTTACTTAAATTATTGGAGCAATTCCATTCATAGTTGGGAGGATTTCCCTGACATGAAGGGCTGCTGCAATGGTGGACTGGAGGCTGAGTATCAGCTGTTTATCAGGGAATATGCCGCTGAATTTCTCCACTGGGAAGTGGAAATTGTGAAGGCATATGCCCGCGCTGACCAATTCATCACTCACAACTTCGACTACTCATGGAGGGCAGTGAGCGTGGAGCCGTCGCAGGCGGGATATTCCTACTGCATCCAGGACGATATGGCGCAGGCGAAGGCGGCTGAGGCCATGACGTTGGTGGGTACTGACATATATCACCCAACCGGCTCACACCTCACCGGCTGCGAGCAGTCCATGGCAGGGGATATCATGCGTAATCTCAAGGGCGAGAGCAGAAACTATCTGATTCTCGAGACCGAGGCGCAGGCTTACAAGTACTTCACCACCTATCCGAACCAGCTGCAGCTCCATGCCGTGACCAACTTCGCGAACGGCGCCCTGGGCCAGCTTTACTGGCACTGGCACTCCATCGCCAACGGCTACGAGACCTACTGGCGCGGCGTTTTGGATCACGCGTTCAAGGAGACGCCGACCTACTGGGATGCGCTGGAAATCGGCAAGCTTCTGGCGGAGCAGGGCGAGACCATGACCGTGGCGAAAACCGCTGACGTGCTTATTGTTTCCGACGTCCACTCCAAGAAGGCTTTCAACTACTTCCCGATGGACAAGGACCTTAATTACGACAAGGTGTTCCGCTGGATTTACGACGTGATTTACGAGAAAAATATCCAGACCGACATCGTCGATTACACTCTCATAACCGCGGAGAAACTGGCTCAGTACAAGGCCGTTGTGGTGCCTGCACTTTACAGCGCGGACAAGGCATTTTGCAAGATGCTTTCCAATTACGTAAAGAAGGGCGGCACTCTTCTTTCCACCTTCACATCCTTCAGGGCGGACCGACATTTAAGCGCCCACGTGGCAGACCAGCCGGCCTATATGACCGACTGCTTCGGCGTGACCTATCAGCGCTTCATCGACCCTGAGAAAACCAAGGTGGGCGGCAAGAAAACCGAGTGTTTCGCAGAGCTTCTGACACTGCGCGGAGCCCGTTCGCTGTACAATTATGAGAACAAGTATTGGAAGGCATATGCCGCCATCACCGAAAACACCTACGGCAACGGCAAGGCCTATTACATCGGAGCCTATGTGCACGACTCTGTGCTTGCGGAAGTTGTGGAAGAGGCGCTGGGGGCATATGCCCAAGCCACCCTTAAAGACGCATCCTTCCCTTGCATCGTAAAGACGGGCGTAAACACCGCCGGCGAGAAGCTGCACTATATCCTGAACTTCAGCGACGAGGAACTCGAAACCGACGCGCTGCGCGTGGACGGAACGAACCTGCTGACGGGCGAGAGCTACATGAAGGGAGACAAATTGACACTTAGAGAGTGGGGCTTTATTATTATTAAAGAAGGCTGAACTTTGCCTGAAAATCCCTACGAATTTCGAGGGACAAATGTTTCAAAATTTTGATGACGTTTTTTGATAAACTGTTGTGAAATTCGATTGATTTTTCGCCCGAAACATTTCAGAATTCAAGTGATGTCTTTGACATAAATGTTGTGAAATTCGATTGATGTTTTCACCCGAAACATTTCAGAATTCAAGTGATGTTTTTGACAAAAATGTTGTGAAATTCAACTGATGTTTTCGCCCGAAACATTTCAAAATTCAAGTGATGTCTTTGACATAAATGTTGTGAAATTCGAGCAAAAATCTCGCCATGATAAAATTACGGAGGACTCGCATGATTAGAAATCCTATAATTCCGGGCTTCAACCCGGACCCAAGCATATGCCAAAAGGGCGACGACTACTACATCGTCGTGCCAACCTTCGAGTGGTTCCCGGGCATTCCGGTCTATCATTCAAAGGATTTGAAGCATTGGGAACTTTATACGCATATACTGACCGACGACAAGAAGGTCGACCTGCTGAATTTGCCTTCGGGCCGCGGCATATGGGCGCCTAACCTCACCTACTGCGAGCAGGAGGACACTTTTTACGTGGTTTACGGCATCATGAATTCCATGAATGCGCGCTACTACGACGCCGACAATTTCATGATAAAGGCGAAGGATATCAGGGGGCCTTGGAGCAACCCGGTTTACATTCATTCTTCGGGTTTCGACGCTTCCATGTTCCACGACGACGACGGCAAGCACTACGTGGTGGCTCTCGACTGGGAGACCCGCGCGGGCTACGAGAAGCCGGGCGCGATTTGCGTTGTGGAGTATGATGCAAATAAGGAAGCGATTGTGGGATATCCGGACCGCATATACCACGGCGGCACCGACCGCGGATGCCTCGAGGCGCCGAATATTACTAAGCGCAACGGCTACTACTACCTCATGTGCGCGGAGGGTGGCACGGGCTACAATCATTGCGTGACCATGGCGCGTTCCAAGAACGTGTTTGGTCCTTACGAGAAGGATCCGACGAATCCGATTGTGACTTCGATTCCGGGGTACAGCAACGAGCGACAGGACCCACATCATTTGAAGCCACAGTACTATAATCCTGATTCTGTGTTGCAGAAATCCGGCCATGGCAGCTATGTGACTTTGCCAGATGGCACGGCCTATCTGGTGCATTTGACTGCGCGTCCATTTGTGCCTGAACTGCACTGCACGCTGGGTCGTGAAACTGCGATTCAGAAGATGAAGTGGACGGAGGACGGTTGGCTTCGAATGGCCGATGACAGCAACTTGGCAAAGCTTGAGGTGGAGGAGCCTGACCTGCCTAAATTCGAGGCGGCGGAGACACCTGACCTAGACGATTTTGACGAGCCAACTTTGGGCAACTTCTACTATGCGCCACGCCAGATGCCTGAGGGTTTTGCGGACACTACCTCAAGACCGGGCTGGGTTCGAATTCGTGGTGGCGAGTCCAGAACTTCCCTTAACAAAGTGAGCCTGCTGGCGAGAAAACTTACGAGCGTATATGCCGTCATCACCACCAAAATGGACTACGTTCCAGAGGTGCACCAGCACAGCGCGGGACTGATCATGTACTATGACAATATGAACTACATCAACCTCCGCAAATACTACTCCGAAACATTGGGCGGCAGCGCCCTTTCAATCATCCACTTGGAGAACGGCGTGAAGACTGAGTTCATCAACACAAGAACTCCTGTGGAGGATGTGCCAATATATCTCCGACTCATCATAGTCGGCAGAAAGTCCCACTTCGAGTGGAGCTACGACGGCAAGAGCTACACAAAGATTGGCCGCGAATTCAATACAGCAAACTTCTCCGACGAATTCACGAAGGAGGGCGGTTTCACTGGAACCATGGTGGGCCTGACCTGCGCTGACAGGGTGCTGCACAAGCACTATGCGGACTTCGACTTCTTCGAGTATGTGGCGGACGAAGCGATGCCAGTAGATTGAGGCATATGCGAGCGAGTGATCTTGTTCCTGCGAGTGGATATGCGGGGCGAGCGAGCCAGCTACAAATCCATCTCGACAGATAGGCGAGCGAGCAAACTAGCTTGTTCCTACGAGTGGATATGCGGGGCGAGCGAGCAAACGTTCTTGTTTCTGCGAGTGGATACGCGGGGCGAGCAAGCGTTTTCGTTACTGCGGATGAACAAACTGGCGAAAATCAAGCATAAAAATGACCCTCGAGCGGCGGCTGAGGTGACCCCAAAAAGTTAGACCTATAAAATCTAACTTTTGGAGGTCGGTTCAGTTCAGTCTCGGGGGTTTTTGTTTGTTTAGGCAGCGAGTTTCTTCAGTTTCCTCGGTTACCGATACCAATTCGTATTTTTTGTATTCAAATAGGACGCTGGATACTAAAGTTTAATTGTTTAACAAGAAAGTAGAGGTATAATTTAAAAA
>R14__coassemble_109_pt1 | contig 69691 bp, 57 predicted proteins | sample R14__metabat2_high_PE_046 | metagenome-assembled genome bin R14
AGATTGGAAAGAAAGGAAAACGGGTTGGGTGACAACCACCCGAAAAAATTCCGGGGTAGAACTTAATGTAACAGGGCATTTAGATGAAGGAAGTATGACTCTGGAGTATTATGATGGGTACTATGAACCTGAGAACCCGGATTGTGTGCCGGTTTTTAGAAAGAATTTTACAGCTCCATGTGAAATTGATTTAACTGAGAGCATAAATGTAAGTGGAAGTGGATATGATGTTGTTTCAAAATACACGGAGCCAAGCAATGGATATGTTGATTATGAGGTGACAGAGTACACCACTCATTTTAAGAAATAAGGAAACAGCATATTAACAGAAAATACAAGAAAAGCACCGCTTCTTGCGGTGCTTTTTAATGCTTAATTTTCGGTTGACAATTTTTTTATGTATAGTAAAATTAAATAGTTAATAGTGGTGGAGGATTGTCTATGAGAGTTGTTGCCGGAACGGCAAGAAGCATTTTACTTGAAACACCTGCAGGTCTGGACACCAGACCAACGACAGACAGAATCAAGGAAACACTTTTCAACATGATCCAGGCCTACTGTCCTGGAGCTACAGTACTTGATTTATTTGCCGGCAGTGGTGGACTTGGAATTGAAGCTTTAAGTCGCGGTGCCAACTATGCCTGCTTTGCAGATCAGGATCGCAAGGCAATTAAGTGCATTACGGGGAATGTGGAAAGAACCAAATTTACCGATCGCTCTGACATTTATCAGTCAGATTATCAGAACACGATACTAAGACTAAAGAACAGCGACAGAAAATTTGATTTAGTATTCTTGGATCCGCCTTATGGTAAGGAACTGGAATTTAAAGCTCTTGAAGCGCTTAAAAATGCGGATTTACTTGCGGATGATGTTTTAGTGGTTGTAGAAGCCAAGAAGGAACACGATCCGTCAGGATTTGCAGCATTGGGATTTGACATTAAGAAGCAGAAAATATACAAGACAAATCAACACTATTTTCTGATTAAACATTCAGAACAATAAAGACATGAGTAAAAAAATAGCAATTTATCCGGGTAGTTTTGATCCGATCACAAATGGTCACATTGACATTATTAGAAGAGCAGCCAAACTGGTAGATGAACTGGTAATTGGAGTTCTTGACAACAGCGAAAAAAAGGCACTATTTACCGCAGAGGAAAGAGTAGCATTGATTAAGGGGGCTGTTGAAGGAATTGACAATGTGAGAGTGGAGGCTTTTCATGGTCTTACCGTAGATTTTGCAAGAATGAATGATGCAAAGTTTTTGGTAAGAGGTTTGAGAGCGGTTACTGACTTTGAGTATGAACTTCAGATTGCCCAGACGAATCACAAGGTAAGTCCGGAGTTAGATACAATATTCTTCACAACAAGCGTGGAATATTCTTACCTGAGCTCAAGCATCGTAAAAGAAATTGCAAAATACAAAGGCGATGTGAGTCTGTTCGTAACAGAGAATGTAGAAAAAGCTTTGAGTGAAAAATTTAACTAAGAGGAGATTAAGGGACAATGGCAGGAAACAAAATCGAACAGTTAATTGATCAGATATACGAGTACGTAGAAAGCTGCAGACCAGCACCTTTAGCTAACAACAAAATCATTGTTAACAGAGATGAGCTTTTCGACATGCTTGAGGAATTAAAGGCAAGAACTCCTGATGAAATTAAGCGTTATCAGAAGATTATTTCAAACCGTGATTCTATTATTGCTGATGCTGAGGACAAGGCTGAAGACATCATTGCTGATGCTAAGAAGAGAGCTGCACAGCTCGTTAGCGAGCATGAAATCATGCAGCAGGCCTATGCAAGAGTTAACGAAATGGTTGCAGATGCAAACAAGGATGCAACTGAAATGGTAGAGAAGGCCAGAATTGAATCTGAGTCTCTTACAAAGGGTGCTCTTGAATATGCCAACAATGTAATGTACGACATGGAAAAGATTCTTTCAGATGCTTTTGAGCAGACAAAGGAAAGATCAGAAAACCTTATCAATACATTAAAGGAAAGCTACGAAACTGTAGCTGAAAACAGACTTCAGATCTACAACCAGATTGATCCGGATTACTTAAAGAATGAATTTGGTGATGCTGGTGTTACAGAAATCCCTGAAGACGATGATGATTACGATAATCAGGGCTATGATGAGTACGATGATGAAGACTATGATGATGATGCAGACGACTATGCTGAAGACGATGACGATTTCGAATTCAGAGACAATGCATTCCTTGATAACATCGACGACTAATTAAAGAAAAAGCAAGACCTCAGTTCATTTGAACTGAGGTCTTTTTTTGTCTTGTTGAAATTTTTAAACCAGTGGACTTGTGTAATCATCCAGAGTTATCTGCTTTAATTCTTCTTCACTAAGCTCGCCTGCATATTTCTGATACATGGTGAGTCTGTAAAGCCTGTAAGCTGCAAGATCCTTTTCGAAACGCTTTCTCGCGCTCTCAGAGAGCAAATTAAGGTCTTTTGCAGGTCTGGTGATGAGTTTAAAGCCTGTTTCGCAGGAACTTTCCTCAAGGGCTTTAAGAAGCTTAGGCGCGACGCTTTCTTTGTTAAAGCCCAGCACACGTCCGTAGCCTGGGAAGTCAGGCGCCTTAATCACTTCTGCATCCTCTTTGGTTATATCAAGAATTATGTGCCAAAGAGCTCTCTGTACCCTTGCCTGGGTGACTTGTCTGGTCTTTAAAAACTCGGTAAGTGCGTCAAAGTTTGCATAGTCCTTCGCCTTTGAAATTCGATTGGAGAGGTCTGTGGAAACATCGGCATATGCCGTAAGCCTGTCACCCTTCACACCCAGCGCGTAGGTAAGCATCTGAGAAAAGTCGTTGTTGGTAAGATGCGGAAATTCGCTCTGGCTGTAGACATTCCTAAGAGCGGTAGAGGAAGGAAATTCTGCCTCTGTTATTTCTGTGTCATTGTAATCTGCGCCTTCACGTCTAATGGTAAAAGGTGTGATGTTTAGGTTGTTTCGCTTGATGGCCTTAATGTATTCAAGCCCAAGACTGTTGTTAGGCATATCCAAAAGTGGAGCCAGGTCAGGGGCCTGTGAAAGTGCAGCTTTTTTTACTGCCAAAGGATAGCTGGCGCCGTTCTTTAATTCGCGCGCAAGTTCCTCTTTAAAGTCTCCGGATTCGTTAAGTAGCAGGTCGGCCAAAGCGTTCAGCTTGTCTAAATCACCGCATTCGCTACCGAAGGAAATGTAGTTTACCCCGAGACGGGAGAGTAGTTTTACCGCTCCTGTAGCGAAGTACTCTGCACTGCCCGTGGAAACGGTTACCGGCAGTTCCACCACTAGGTCTGCGCCTGCGTTTAGAGCCTCTCTGGTTCTGGAAAATTTGTCAAAAAAAGCAGGAACGCCTCGCTGCATGTAACTGCCGCTCATGGCGACAATCACCAAATCCGCACCCAGCTGTTTCTTTGTTTCAGCTATGTGGTAGGCATGGCCTTCGTGGATTGGATTGTATTCAGCGATTATTCCTGCTATCTTCATGTTCTGTTTAATTTAATTAGCGATTGTTGTTCTTCTTTGGCTCGTCATAGGTTGTGCCAAAAGTATCAACAGTTACCTTGGTCATTACAACCGGTACAAGTGGTGCATCGGTGAATGGATTTGTTCTTGTTGTAGCAATCTGGTCAACGATATCAAGTCCTTCAGTTACCTTACCGAAAGCTGCATACTGGCCGTCAAGATGTGGAGCATCCTGATGCATGATAAAGAACTGTGAACCGGCTGAGTCAGGGTTCATGGCACGAGCCATTGAAAGTACACCTGCTGAGTGGTGAAGGTCGTTCTTAAAACCGTTGGAAGTGAACTCACCATCAATTCCGTAGCCAGGACCACCTGTTCCGTTTCCGATTGGGTCGCCACCCTGAATCATGAAACCTGCGATGATTCTGTGGAATGTAAGTCCGTTGTAAAATCCCTTGTTAACAAGAGAGATGAAGTTGTTTACTGTGTTTGGAGCAATTTCAGGATAAAGCTCAGCCTTGATTGTTCCAAAGTCTTCAATTTCAAAAGTTACTACTGGATTAGCCATGTAATTTTCCTCTTTTCTTAGTACTCGCCTACGCCTCTGTCAACGAAGGAGTCGTAGATTGCCTTGATTGCCTGGTCGAAGTCTTCGTCAGCTACACCAACGATGATGTTAAGCTCTGAAGAACCCTGGTCGATCATTCTGATGTTGATGTTGTGATCTGTGAGGGCCTTGAAGACCTTACCTGCAGTACCTCTCTGACTCTTCATGCCACGTCCTACGATAGCGATGAGGGCGAGATTTGATTCCAAATCGATAGAGTCAGGATTTGTAAGCTTAATGATTTCGTTAAGCACTGCCTGTTCCTTTTCCTCGAACTCTGACTGATGAACGAAAACAGTTAAAGTATCGATGCCGGAAGGCATATGCTCGATTGAAATTCCATTATCTTCAAACGCCTGAAGGATTCTACGGCAGAAACCGATTTCTGAGTTCATCATGTCTTTTTCAATGTTGATGGAGCAGAAGCCCTTCTTACCTGCCACACCTGTGATGATGTGCTTTGTAGTCTTAACTGTTGTTTCGCAGATAAGAGTACCAGGATCCTCAGGAGCGTTAGTGTTCTTAATGTTGATTGGAATACCGGCCTTTCTTACAGGGAAGATTGCGTCTTCATGAAGAACGGAAGCACCCATGTAGGAAAGCTCGCGAAGCTCTCTGTAGGTGATTGCTTCGATTGGTACAGGATTGTCGATGATTCTTGGGTCAGCTGTAAGCACACCTGAAACGTCAGTCCAGTTTTCGTAAAGGTCTGCAGAAACGGCACGAGACACTACAGAACCTGTGATGTCGGAACCACCTCTTGAGAAGGTCTTTACCTTTCCTGTTGACTTAATTGAACCATAGAAACCGGGAACAACGGCTCTTGGAATATCCTTTAAAATCTTACCAAGACTTTCGTTAGTTTCTTCAGCAAGGAAGTTTCCTTCGTCATCGAAGAAGATGTACTTTGCTGAATCGATGAAAGTGTAGCCTAAGTAGTCAGCCATGATGATACCGTTTAAGTACTCGCCGCGGCTTGCTGCATAGTCCTTTCCTGCCTTTTCCTTGAAATTCTTTTCGATTATTTCAAATTCTGAAGTGAGGTCAGTTGTAAGCTCAAGGCCTGTAATGATTTCGTCATAACGAGCCTTAATATCATTTAATTCCTTTGAGAAATCGTCGCCATCAGCTGCGAGAGTGTAGCACTCATAGAGCATGTCGGTAACTTTGATGTCTCCAGGGAATCTCTTTCCCGGTGCGGAATCAATTACATATTTTCTGTCTGAGTCAGCGGTAATAATTGATTTTACCTTTTTAAACTGTTTTGCGCTGGCAAGGGAACTGCCACCGAACTTGACAACCTTAAGCATCTGTTGCCCCTCCTTAAAATGTGTTTCATTTTTGATACAAATTAGAAATTTTTTCTACATCTTATAAAATATACACGAATTTGAATAATAATCAAGTAAAAATGTTATTTTCGTTTACTTTTAGTACTATTTGTGATATGATTTTGCGTGTATGTTTAGACAAAAAACAAGAGTGATTCAGGAGAGTTTTTTCAGATGAAAAAAGTAATTGATCTGATATCACAGGAATTAAGAAAGGCATATGCCGCTGCAGGCTACGATGAAGACTACGGCAAAGTTACGGTTTCTAACCGTCCTGACCTTTGCCAGTATCAGTGTAACGGCAGCATGGCAGCAGCAAAGAAGTACAAGTGTGCACCAATCAAGGTGGCAGAAGCAGTACTTGAAAAGGTTGAAAACAAGGAAATGTTTTCAAAGATTGAAGCTGTAATGCCCGGATTTATCAATATCGATATTTCTGACAAGTTCCTGGTGAATTATTTAAATAGCATGGCAGAGGACGAAAAGCTCGGCATCGAGCAGGTCCCTGAAAAGATTGTTATTGACTACGGCGGTCCTAACGTAGCGAAGCCACTTCATGTTGGCCACCTTCGTTCCGCAGTAATTGGAGAAAGCTTAAAGAGAATTTTCAGATATAAAGGCGCAGAAGTAATCGGTGATGCGCATCTCGGTGACTGGGGTCTTCAGATTGGACTCATCATCATGGAACTTAAGAGCAGAAAGCCTGACCTTCCTTACTATGATGAGAACTATACGGGAGACTATCCTGAGGAAGCACCATTTACCATGGATGAACTTCAGGACATCTATCCTGCAGCTAACGTAAGAGCAAAGGATGATGCGGAATTTAAGGAAACAGCAAGACATGCTACTTTCCTTCTCCAGAATGGTCACAGAGGTTACAGACAGCTTTGGAAGCACATCATGGAAGTTTCCGTAGCTGACCTTAAACGTAATTACGAAAGACTTAACGTTGACTTTGATGTTTGGGGCAAGGAAAGTGATGCCCAGGCCTACATTCCTGACATGGTTCAGGGCATGAAGGATGGCGGCTTTGCCTACATCTCAGACGGCGCTTTGGTAGTAGACGTAAAGGAAGACACTGACAAGAAGGAAATGCCTCCTTGCATGATCTTAAAGTCAGACGGAGCAACACTTTACAACACTACGGACCTGGCAACTATTGTTGAGAGAACTGAAAAGTACAATCCGGACAGAATCGTCTATGTAACAGACGCAAGACAGAGTCTTTATTTTGAGCAGATTTTCAGATGTGCAAGAAAGACAGGACTTGTAAAGCCGGAACTTAAGTTCAATCATTTAGGTTTTGGTACTGTTAACGGTGAAGACGGACGTCCGTTTAAGACAAGGGATGGCGGTGTAGCAAAGCTTTCCTACCTGATTGACAGCATCACTGAAGAAGTTAAAAAGAAGATGTCTGACAGGGATATGACATCTGAGGAAATAGATAAGGTTTCGGAAATGGTTGGCGTAGCCGCAATTAAGTACGGTGATCTTTCTAACCAGCCTGGTAAGGACTACGTTTTCAGCATTGAAAAGTTCGCATCCTTCGAAGGTAACACAGGACCTTACATCCTCTACACCATCGTTAGAATTAAATCAATTCTTACGAAGGTAAAGACAGAAGATAAGGGCGGGGTGCTCCTTGACAGTTATGACGCTGGAGCAGCAGAAGCAAACTTAAGATTAAAGCTTCTTGGCTTTAATGACATGGTTGATCATGCTGCAGAAGAGTTGGCACCAAACAGAATATGCCTGTTCCTGTTCGAACTGGCAAACGCATTCAACGGTTTCTACCATGAATGCCACATTCTCGCAGAGGAGAATGATGAAATTAGAAAATCTTGGGTTGCATTACTTGAACTCACCAAGAAGGTGCTTGAAAGCGGAATCGACATGCTTGGCTTTGAAGCCCCTGAAAGAATGTAATAACGGAAAAGGAAGGGAAACGAAATGAAAAAGACAGGATCTTTGAACATTACTTTAAAAATCGTTCTCGGTATCCTTGCATTTGTTGCAACATTCATGTTTATGAAAGTGGCATATGCAGATCCTACTGACTATCTTGAAAGTAATTACACAGGTCACATCAGTTCAGCTGACGGTACAGATCTTTACTCTGAACCAGGTACAGTTAATGAGAAGGTTTACGACGCCAACGGAGACGCTATTCATCTTGAAGATGGAACAGAGATTTTCATCTACGGTGAAGAGCGAGACGACGACCTTGATGTTTGGTATGCAGCTTCCGTAGTTGTAGAAGGCACAACCTATGATGGTTACATCTACACAGGAAGAGCTACAAGAGATGCAGCAGCTACTTTTACACCTACACCAACTCCTGAACCAACAAATACACCTACCATCGCTCCTGAAATCGAGAGTGACGAAATCGCTACAGCGGCAGAAGCCAGCGAAGACACAAAGAAGATGGTAGAAGATTCCAATACATTTGAGCCATGGAAATGGATGATTATTCTTTTCATCGCCATTATAATCTTCATGCTTGTTTACACTATCTGGGTTAAGCATTCAGAAGAGCAGCTTGAAAGAGAAATGGAACTTTACAGCGGAAGAGAAGCTTATCAGCCACTTGATGGAGAAAGCGAAGAAGACTTCGAAAGCGCTAAGGCAAGTTACCTTGACAGCATTGGTCTTGGAAACTCCGGTGACGATGAAGCTTTCACTGAAGAAGATTACAATGATGAATTTACATCAGCAGCAGATACTCAGGTTTCAGGTTCTTCATTATCAGAACTTATCACTTCATTACAGGATAAGTTAGGTGAAGAAGGAAATGTTGATGATGAGATTGACGAAGTTGTAGACGAGCCTGAATTCAGTTTCAATGATCCTGAAGGCTATGAAGCTAACGATGACTTCGATTCACAGGATATCAACTTCGGTTATGATGATCCTGACGCACCAGCAGAGGCATATGCCAACGATTACACAAACGACTATGCAGAGCCTGTTAGAGAAACAGTAGCTCCTACACCTGTTGTTCCTGTTGCCCCTGTTACACCTGCAGCAACTACAGGATTCACCGATGAAGAAGGCGCTCTTCGTTCTAAGAGCTTAATCAGCGGACTTGCAGCAGGCAGTTCAGTAGTACATGCTATGTATGGCGTTGGTACAATTTTAGACAACTCAGATCCGGATATCATTAAGGTTAAGTTTGGTGAAGATACAAGATACTTAAAGAAGAGCAAGCTTGCCAAGGCTGGACTTCTTAAATTGTAATTCGCTAAGACTTTAAAGTAACTAAGAATCTGACGGACGGGCGACCGGTAAGTCACCGGTTGCCCGTTTTTTGTGCAAATATTAAATAGGAGAAAATCATGGCGGACATTAAACCATTTTCTTGCTTAAGACCAAATGCTGAAGTCGCTGACAGAGTTGCAGCGCTTCCATACGATGTTTACAACAGAGCAGAAGCTAAAGAAGTTGCAGCAAAGGACAGACTTTCTTTCTTAAACATTGATAGAGCAGAGAGTAATATGCCTGATGACGTAGACACCTACGACGACAGGGTATATGCCAAGGCTAAGGAACTTTTTGAGGCAAGAATTGCAGACGGAACTTTTATTCAGGATGCAGATGATGCCTATTACATTTACGAACTAATCATGGACGGCAGAAGCCAGAAGGGTATTGTGGCAGCGTCTTCCATCGATGACTACGTAAACGGAGTAATTAAGAAACACGAAAATACACGTGCTGACAAGGAGCAGGACAGAATACGCCACGTTGACACACTTAGTGCGCAGACAGGCCCTATCTTTCTTGCTTACAGACAGAATGATGTGATTTCAGGAATCATTGCAAAGACCATGCAGGGCGCAAAACTCTACGGTTTTACAGCAGATGATGGTATCACTCACAATGCCTGGAAGATTACTGATGCTGAGGATGTAGCAACTATCAGAAAGCAGTTTGCTGAGACTGAGAGCATCTACATTGCAGACGGTCATCACAGAGCAGCCAGTGCGGTTAAGACAGGACTTAAGAGAAGAACAGAAAATCCTGGCTACACAGGCACAGAGGAATTTAACTACTTCCTTTCCGTACTTTTCGCTGAGGATGAGCTCATGATCATGTCCTACAACAGAGTTGTTAAGGACCTTAACGGTAACAGCTCAGAGGAGTTCATTGGAAAGATTTCCGAGTGCTTCTCAGTTACTGAAATGGGAACTGAAAACTTCCAGCCTGAGAACAAGGGCGAGTTCGGCATGTACCTGGATGAGAAGTGGTACAAGCTTAGTTCAAAGGTAACACCTCCGGCAGATGATCCGGTTGCAAATCTTGATGTTGCAATTCTTCAGGATTATCTTTTGGGACCAATTCTCGGAATTGGCGATCCTAAGACAGACAAGCGTATTGATTTCGTTGGTGGAATCAGAGGTCTTGATGAGCTGGTTAAGAGAACTCACACAGACATGAAGGTAGCATTTTCAATGTATCCTACATCAATTCAGGAACTCTTTGCAGTTGCTGACGCAGGAATGCTTATGCCACCTAAGTCAACATGGTTTGAACCTAAATTAAGAAGTGGACTTTTCATCCACAGAATTTAAATAAGTAACTAAGAGGATTTTGGAGGAAGTAAAAATGCCTATTACAGATTATCTTATCAGAAATGCAGAAATGTATCCTAATGATGTATGTCTGGTAGAAATCAACCCTAACGATGAAATGGAAAAGCCACACACTTGGAGCGAAAATGCTCTCGTAGAAGGTGAAAGAGGCGTATCCTACAGACGTGAAATGACTTGGGAGGACTTTAACAGAAAGAGTAACAGATTTGCGAACCTTCTGTTAAGCCGTGGAATCAAGAAGAACGACAAGGTCGGAATTCTTCTCATGAACTGCCTTGAGTGGCTCCCAATTTACTTTGGTATCTTAAAGACCGGCGCAATTGCCGTACCTATGAATTACCGTTTTGATGCAGGAGAAATCAAGTACTGTGTTGATCTTGCTGAAATCGATGTTCTGGTTTTCGGACCTGAGTTTACAGGAAGAATTGAAGCCGTAGCTCCAAAACTTAAAAGAGTAAAATACATGTTCTATGTTGGTGAGGATGTACCTCGCTTCGCTGAAAGCTACGAGAAGTACATTGCTTTTTGTACCAGCAAAGAGCCTGGAATTAAGATTACAGACGAAGACTATGGTGCAATCTACTTTAGTTCAGGAACCACAGGTTTTCCTAAGGCTATTCTTCACAAACATCTTTCTCTTGTTTGTGCAGCAGAAACAGAACAGAATCACCATGGACAGACTAAGGAAGACGTATTCCTCTGCATCCCACCACTTTATCATACAGGCGCTAAGATGCATTGGTTCGGAAGCCTTGTAACAGGTGGAAAGGCAGTTATCCTTAAGGGAACAAAGCCTAAGATGATTTTAAAGGCTGTTTCAGAAGAGCATTGTTCCATCGTTTGGCTGTTAGTTCCTTGGGCTCAGGATATCTTAGATAAGATTGATTCAGGCGAAATCAAACTTGAGGACTATGAACTTGCACAGTGGAGACTTATGCACATCGGTGCTCAGCCTGTACCACCAAGTCTCATTAAGAGATGGAAGGAAATTTTCCCTCATCATCAGTATGATACAAACTATGGTCTTTCAGAATCCATTGGACCAGGTTGCGTTCACCTTGGCGTAGAGAATATTCACAAGGTTGGAGCCATTGGTATTCCTGGTTACAAGTGGGAAGTTAAGATCATGGATGGCGATAAGGAAGTTAAGCAGGGCGACGTTGGCGAACTTTGCGTAAAGGGACGCGGCGTTATGGAATGCTACTACAACGATCCTAAATCAACTGCAGAAGTTCTTAAGGACGGCTGGCTTTACACAGGCGACATGGCCATGCAGGATGAAGATGGTTTCATCTATCTTGTAGACAGAAAGAAGGACGTTGTCATTACAGGTGGTGAAAACCTTTACCCTGTACAGATTGAAGATTTCCTTCGTGCCTATGACAATATTAAGGACGTTGCCGTTATCGGTATTCCTGATGAGCGTCTTGGCGAAATTGCAGCAGCCATCATTGAAGTAAAGGATGGCATGACCTGTACAGAAGAGGAAATCAATGACTTCTGTCTTGGACTTCCTCGTTACAAGAGACCTAGAAAGCTTTTCTTTGCACCAGTGCTTAGAAATGCTACAGGAAAGATTGAGAAACCTAAGCTTCGTGAGATTTACGGTGGTGGAGAATCACTCGTAGAAGCACAGCTTAAATAATAAAATGAAAGTTGGAGAGTAACTATGGTAGCAATGACAATTTGTCTTCTTGTATGTTTCTTTGCCGTAATGATTGGCGTTGGTTTTTACACAAGAAGACATGCAACTGATGTTAATGGTTTTGTACTTGGTGGAAGAGGCGTAGGTCCTTGGCTTACAGCTTTTGCCTTTGGTACATCTTATTTCTCAGCGGTTATCTTCGTGGGATATGCCGGACAGTTCGGATGGAACTTTGGTCTTGCCTCAACTTGGGCAGGTCTTGGTAATGCATTTATCGGTTCCCTTCTTGCCTGGAATATTCTTGGTAGAAGAACCAGAATTATGACTCAGCACTTAGATGCTAAGACAATGCCTGATTTCTTCGGTAAGAGATTTGGCTCAACACCATTAAAGATTGCAGCATCAATCATCGTATTCGTATTCCTGATTCCTTATACTGCATCTCTTTACAATGGTCTTTCATCACTTTTCGGTTTGGTATTTAACATTCCTTACTGGGTAGTAATTCTTATCATGGCTGTACTTACAGGTATTTACGTTATTTTCGGTGGCTACATGGCTACAGCTATTAACGACTTCATTCAGGGTATCATCATGTTGTTCGGTATCTGTGCCGTAATCGTTTCAGTTCTTAATGACAATGGTGGACTTCTCGAAGCTTGTAAGAAACTTTCAGCAGTTGAGGCAGACGGATGGGCCGGTGGTGCTTATACATCATTCTTCGGACCAGACCCTCTTGCGCTTTTATTCGTAGTAATTCTTACATCCCTTGGTACATGGGGTCTTCCTCAGATGGTTGGTAAGTTCTATGCCATTAAGTCTGAAAAGGATATCCATAAGGGTACAGTTATTTCTACAGTATTCGCTATCATAGTAGCAGGTGGCTGTTACTTCCTCGGTGGTTTCGGACGTCTTTATGAAGCAAATATCGAGAAAAACCAAGAAACAGGAAAGCCACTCTTTGATACAATTATTCCTACAATGCTTTCAACATTACCAAATGTGGTAATTGCGATTGTTATTGTACTTGTACTTTCAGCATCCATGTCTACACTTTCTTCACTGGTACTTACATCAAGTTCAACCTTTACACTTGATGTTATTAAGCCATACATGAAGAAGGAAATGTCAGAGAAGAAGCAGGTTGCAATCATGAGAGTATTCATCGTATTCTTCATTGCAGTTTCTGCTGTAATTGCTGTATTTAAGGATGCAAATCCACAGGTTACATTCATCGCTCAGATGATGGGTGTTTCATGGGGTGCACTTGCAGGTGCGTTCCTTGCTCCATTTATGTATGGCCTTTATTGGAAGGGCATCACTAAGGCTTCAACAGCAGTATGCTTTGTTTGGGGTGTTGGTATTGCCGTAGTTCAGATGGTTATTTCCCTTGGTGGAGTTGATGTAACAGGCTGGGGCACAGTACTTAGCTATATCTTCAAGTCATCAATTAATTCCGGTGTAGTTGCCATGGTAGGCGGACTTATCATTGTTCCTATCGTTTCACTTATTACTCCTAAGATGAACAAGGAAACAGTTGATAACACATTTGCATGCTATGAAACAACTTACACAGCACAAATTAGGAAAAAAGACAGACTTGAAACAGAAGAGTAATTTTAGTATTATATAAGCGTTGCGAAAAGCAACTCAATTAGATTTTGGAGGTCGTAAAAATGGTAAGAGCGGTTGTAGGCGCTAACTGGGGTGATGAAGGTAAAGGAAAAATCACCGACATGCTGGCTGCAAAGTCAGACATAATTGTCAGATATCAGGGTGGTGCCAACGCAGGACACACAATTATTAACAACTACGGAAGATTCCCTCTTCACCTTTTACCAAGTGGTGTTTTCTATGATCACACAACATGTATTATTGGTAACGGTGTAGCTCTGAATATTCCTTATTTCATTAAAGAAGTTCAGTCACTTGTTGACGGTGGAGTTCCAAAGCCACACCTTCTTGTTTCTGACAGAGTTCAGATTGTAATGCCTTATCACATTTTATTTGACCAGTATGAAGAAGAGAGACTTGGAAAGGCAAGCTTCGGTTCTACAAAGTCCGGAATTGCTCCATTCTTCTCTGATAAATATGCAAAGATTGGTTTCCAGGTTCAGGAACTTTTCGATGAAGAAAGCTTAAAGACAAAGGTTTACAGAGTACTTGAGCAGAAGAACATTCTTCTTGAGCACATGTATCACAAGCCAACTATTGATCCTGAAGAATTACTTAAGGAATTAGCTGAGTGGAGAGACCAGATTGCTCCTTACGTAGCTGATACACAGGCTTATCTTTATAACGCACTTAAGGAAGGCAAGACAGTTCTTCTTGAAGGACAGCTTGGTTCTCTTAAGGATCCTGACCATGGTATCTACCCAATGGTTACATCATCCTCAACTCTTGCAGGCTATGGTGCTGTAGGTGCAGGTGTTCCTCCTTACGAAATTAAGGAAATCACTTGTGTCGTTAAGGCATATTCCTCAGCCGTAGGCGCTGGTGAGTTCGTTTCTGAAATCCATGATGAAGAAACAGCTAAGAAGATGAGAGACCATGGTGGTGACAAGGGTGAATACGGTGCAACAACAGGTCGTCCTAGAAGAATGGGATGGTTCGATGCAGTTGCTACACGTTACGGCGTTAGAGTTCAGGGCGCTACAGAAGTTGCTCTTACAGTTCTTGATGCACTTGGATGCTGGGATGAACTTAAGATCTGCGTAGGCTATGAACTTGACGGTGAAGTACTTAAGGATTTCCCTGTTACTACAAAGCTTGCTAAGTGCAAACCAGTCTATGTAACATTACCGGGCTGGAAGTGTGATATCGGTGGAATCAGAGAGTACGACAAGCTTCCTAAGGAATGTCGTGACTACGTTGAATTCATCGAGAAGGAGATTGGTGTTCCAATCACTATGGTAAGTAATGGACCAAAGAGAGAAGACATCATCTACAGAAACGTTTAAGAATTTACAGGAAGGTCTCAGAAATGAGGCCTTCTTTTTTTGCGCCTTTTGGGCAAAAAAACTCCCTGCCAGGTAGCAGGGAGTTTATTGTTTTATTTGTCGAATCTAAATCCGATAAAGTCGAAGTTTGAACCAGGCATGAAGATGAAGTCTACGTTCCATTCGCCGGTTACGGATTCAACCGGGAAGGTCATTTCCTTGATTTCCTCAGACTGGGTGAAGCCGCAAATCTGTTTAACTTCTTCTCCCTCACGCAGGAATCTGACGTGAACAGGATTTTCAGGAATATGCGAACGTCCGATGATCGTTACCGTCTTAACGCCCTCTGTAAAGTTCATGTGGTTAAACTGCAGGTCTACGTTGTTACCGATGGCATATACACCGTCCTCACGCAAATCGTAGGAATCGCCGGTAATCATGGAGTACTCTGTAGAAGACAGGTCTCCGTAGGCCTTTTCCATCTTGGTCATGTGGAATCCACCAAAGGTTAAGTTTCTTGGGAAGCGGAAGGTAATGCTTCTAAGTCCCTTAAGACGCTTGCTTAACTTGAAGGTGTCTTCCTGCAGCACGTTGTAGATGGATGGAATGTCGTAGGTTCCGTTAAACAGGCATTCACTCTTGTCAGGCTCGCCATCCCAAATTTCTACAGGTTCGCCTGTAAAGAAAGTGAAGAGTGAAACCATAATTTCATCAGAGCCGTACTCGCCAAAGTCCACATTGTCGAATCTGACGGTGGTTCCGGCCTTTGGAAGGTTTATACTTCCGTTAAAGCTTACGGAGTTTTCGTTATCACACTCTGTAAACTTGCAACCGTAAATCAGCTCGTAAGGATTGAAGGAAGACTTGCCCAGTCCTGTTACGGAAAGTTCGTAATCAGACATGATTTCAGGTCTTTCAGTGCCGTTGTTAATGGTGCAGACAATTCGACACTCACCGTCTTCAACGGCGGTAATCTTGGCTACAAGGCCCTCTACGTCGATTTTAACTGCAGTGGAAGGAATGCCTTCGCGTGTAAGTGTTCTAAAGCTTACTTCCTTGTAAGTTGCGTTTGCAGGAAGAAGAGTAGCTGTAAGGGTGAACTCTCTGTTGTTCTCGTTTAATTCACGGGAACCTTCGCAGGAAAGCTTAATCTGTCTTACAGGAACGTCCTGTTTGTCCTGCTTGCAGTTGATGCCTGAAACTACGTCGCAGGAACCCTCGCGGGCAGCTGCAGGTGTGGTGTTAAAGGCATATGCCGCATCCGGAAGTCCCGGTGAAGTAACCTTTATGGTGACAGGTCCCGCGTTCTTTGTGGAACCGATGATTGCAATGAGTTTTCCTGAGAAAAGCTTGCGTGAGTTGCACTTGTACTGTTCGTAGTCTGTGCTGTCGCCGTTATCAAGACCTAAAAGTCTGGCTTCGCCTTCCACGAAAACGTTCATGCGGTTTCGTGCGTTGGCAACTTCAACACCGTTCTCATCATTAACGGAAATCTGAACAAACATCAGGTCCTCGCCGTCTGCCTTAAGAGTTTCGCACTCAGGAGTAAGAACGATGGAGGCAGGGTCTGAGAAACTGCTCTTTGCGTCTGTAGCAATTTCGTTTCCGTTCTCATCGTAGGCCTTTGCAACTAAAGTGCCATCCTCGTAAGGAATTCTGTAATCTGCTGAATAGTATTCGTCGTGAGCCTGATCCAAATCCTTTGTACCCAGGGACTTTCCATTAAGGAAAAGTTCAACCTTAGGGGCGTTGGAGTAGAGGCTTACGTCAATCAGCTGACCTTCGTTAAAGCTCCAGTAAGGAGAGATGTGTACGAAAGGTGCTGTCTTATAATCTGTCCAGCCGGCCTTGAAGATGTAGGCAGTATCCTTAAAGAAACCTGCTGTATCTACATGACCGAAGTAAGAATTCTTTGTAAAGTAAGGAGTTGGCTCACCGATGTAATCCCAGCCTGTCCAGATGTACTGGCCAAAGCAGAAAGCGGTGTCTCTGTCCTTACTAACAGTGTAATGAACGCTTCTTGCACCCCAGTTGGTAGTGCAGTTGTCCAGTGAGGAGCACTGCTCATCATCGTAGGTGAGAAGTTTTGCGTCCTTAGGGAAGTGGTATATGCCTCGGCTCTGTACAGTAGAAGAGGTCTCACTTCCGTAGATGCACCAGTGTGGGAACTTCTCGTGATGTTCATCATAAATGGATTCCAGATAGTTGTAGCCGGAGAGTTCTACGATGTCGGAACTCTTCTGGGCGTTGTCCCAGGCTACGAAGTTGGAACCGATGGTGGTGTAGGCATTGTGACGATAGTCATCTTTTCTAACTGCCTTACAAAGTCTCATGGCGATTTCCTCTGAGCCCTCGTTGTTGGTATCAGGGATTTCATTACCGATGGACCACATGATAAGACTTGGATGGTTGCGGTCACGCTTAACCCAGCTTTCCACGTCCTTCTTGCACCATTCCTTGAAGTAAACGCCGTAGTCATGAGGATTCTTTGGCATTTCCCACATATCGAAACTTTCGGAGTTAATGAGCATGCCCATTTCATCTGCGACTTCCATGAGTCCCTTGGCAGGCATGTTGTGGGCTGTTCTCACTGAGTTAACGCCCATTTCCTGAAGCTTTGCAAACTGACGTCTTAAGGCTACCTTGTTGAAGGCAGAACCTAAAGAGCCTAAATCATGATGAAGGCAGGCACCATGAATCTTAAGGTGCTTTCCGTTAAGGAAGAAGCCTTCGTTAGGATCAAATTTTAAAGTTCTAAAGCCGATGCGCTGGCTTTCGCTGTCGATTACCACGCCATCCTTAACAAGCTCTGTGGTTAAGGTGTAGAGGTAAGGATTAACGTCAGACCAGAGAGTAACACCGGAAACTTCAGCGGTCTGAGTTACTCTGACGGTTGGTTCGTCTTCGTCGTTAAGGAAAAGTGAGGCATATTCCACATAGGTTTCCGCATCTTTGGTTCCCTTAAGGCCGTCCTTAAAGTCGTGCTCGCAGAGTGGAAGAGCAGTGTTATCAAGAACTGCAACTACCTTGCCACTTGCGTCAGTAACCGTGTGCTTAACGGCTAAGGCGCCGGACTCGATAAGAGCATAGGCATCAGCTGTCTTTCCTACGTTGATTTCAGTGTCTACGGTTAATTTAAAGGAATCACCATCTTCCAAGGTTTTACTAGAGTCTACTGGTGTAGAATTTGCGTAAATTCCGTTGGTTGCAAGGTACATTTCTTCTCTTTCAAAGAACCAGACATCTCTGTAGATTCCACCGCCGGAGTACCAGCGGGTGTTAGGAGAAAGATAGTCAACCACTACTAAAAGAGTGTTAGCTCCCTCCTTCTGGAAAGGTGTTAAATCCACCTCGAAAGAAGAGTAGCCGTAAGGCCAGAAGCAAACCTGTTCTCCGTTAAGATAAATAGTGGTGTTCATGTAGACACCCTCAAAATAGACAGAATTGTTCTTTGATGCATCAAGATTAAGCTCACGCTTGTAAACGCCAATCTCAGATTTGTAGAGATCTGCGGTGTCTTCAATGAGCCAGTCATGAGGCAAATCTATGGCACTAAAGTCCTTAACAGGAGCGACGCCACCCTTGCCATTTACATAGCCTAAAATGGCGGATTTCTCGGTACCTGTTTCGAACAGTGTGAATTCCCATTTGTTGTTTAAAAGTTTTTTCATAATCTACCCTCGTGCTTTATGGCATTTTCTAAGAAAAATGCGAAAGTGAATTACTAAAATTTTAACAGAGAACCCCCCGTTACACAAGGTAATTTTGGGCATTTTTAGAAGGTTTATGAATTGACTGAAACTGACGGATATTATATAATTTTTAGGATTGGGTAATTATACACTTTCGGGAGCTAATATGGAGAGACTTAAAATCAGTAAATTGAAAATGAGAGTTACCATAGGCATCTTAATTATTGCTGTGGCGATTATTGGAACCATTCTCACAAACGGATGGTCACATTCAGGCGGCGGCTTAAGATATTTAAGATATGGCTATGCGGTAACCGGCTACAAACATATCGACGGAAAGGACTTCATCTTCAACAAGGATGGCGTTCTCTACATCGGATGGTTTGAATATGAAGGCAACACCTACTACCAGACAGAAGATGGCCTTTTTGAAGGTGACATGGAAGTAAATGGTGAACTCTATCATTTTGAAGAGGACGGCAGATTCCTTTCAGGCATATTCGAAGATGAAAACGGAGTGCTTTGTTTTAGGGATGACCATGGCTTTAATCTGGTAGGAGCAGTCAGCTACAAGGGTAACGACTACTACGTAAATGCAGATGGTACTCTTTACAAGGGTTGGCTTTCAGTAGATGCAACGGGTCCTTACTACGATAAGGAAACGGGCATTAAGGCTGTTGGATTTACCAATGTTAACGGTAGATACTATCTCTTTGATGAAGACGGCTATACCCTTAAGGGTTGGCAGGAAACTGACGAGGGTAGAAGATACTTTAACGAAAATGGTGTAATGCAGACCGGAACCATCACAGTGGATGGCATAGTTTACTATCTGACAGATGACGGCCTTGCTACCACAGGTCTTGTTGAGAGCGATGGTAATTACTATTACTTCTTGGAAGACGGCACCATGGTTAAAGGCTGGTTTGAGGAAGACGGTTACTACAGATACTTTAACGGTTCGGGCGTTATGCAGACCGGCATCCTTGAAACCGTAAACGGCACTTACTATCTTGATGAAGACGGCATCAGAGTCACAGGTTTTGTTACCTTAGAGGAAGGCTATTTCTACTTTGATCCGGAAAATGAAGGCAAGATGTACTACGGCTGGTACGAAAATGAAGACGGCAGCAGGTGGTTCTTTGCAGAAGGCGGTCGAGTAAACGGCTGGGTAATCATTGACATGGACACCTATTACTTTAAGGAATATGTCCCTGTTACCGGCTGGCAGACCATTAACGGTAAAAATTACAAGTTCACAGACGAAGGCAAGATGTTAACCGGATGGCAGGACAAGAACGGCGTAACCGTTTACCTGGATCCTACAGACGGTCACATGGTTATGGGTGAGGAAATCACCATTGATGGCTTCAAGTACAAGTTTGAAGAAGATGGTAGTGTAAAGCAGGGCTTTATTGACGGCGTATTCTGGCTCCGCGGCTACATTGGCAGCGGTATTATGGAAATAGATGGTGTTTACTACTGGATTCTTGAAGACGGAACCAAGAGCACCGGCGGTTGGGTAACTTGTGACGGTGAACTCTATCATTTTGAAAGCGATGGCTCAGCAACTACAGGTTGGAACAACATCGATGGAAATGATTATTACTTTGAGAACACAGGTAAGATGGCAAAGAATACTTTTGTATCAAAGGATCACGCCATCAGATACTTAAATGAAAATGGTACTTATCAGGAACCTGGCTGGATTACGGTCGGTAGTTACAAGTACTACATTATTAACGACGTTGGTCAGGTAGCCACAGGCTATAGAAGCATTGACGGCTTAACTTACTATTTCCTTAACGACGGTAAGATGGCTAACAGCGTAACTAACATTAATGGAAAGTACTATGCCTACAATACTTCAGGTCAGCTTTATGCAGCAGGCTGGCAGGACATTTCAGGCTTCAGATACTATGTCTATGAAGACGGAACTGTAGCTACAGGTACAGTAACAATTGATGGCGTGGCATATACCTTCACTGACAGTGGTGCCTTAAATGACAAGGCAGCAAAGGTAGCAGCCATGTTAGACGTTGCCAATGGTTACTCCTCATCAACAGATTACATAATTATTGTTGACAGAGCGAACTATCTTGTGGCAATTTTCCAGGGCACAAAGGGCAGCTACAGTCTGGTTACCAACTTTGACTGTGCGGTAGGTGCGCTTTCAAGTCCTACAATTACAGGACAGTACACCTTAGGTGATAAGTTCTATTACTTTGACCATGGCAGTGCGAGACTGTTCTATGCGTCAAGAATCTGGGGCGGTTATCTGTTCCATTCCGTACTTTATTATCAGGACCCAACTCCACAGAGAGTCATGGACGGCAGAGTCGGCATGAACCTTTCTCTCGGATGTGTTCGTCTTGAGATTGATAACGCAAAGTACATTTATGACAATATGCCTAGGGGAACTACAGTAGTTATCTATTAGGATTTGTTTTTAGGGGAGAAAAGAAGTTCTAAATGAACAGGATAGAGCGTTTTAAATTTAAATTTAAGTCCTTTATCAAAAGTAAAACCGGAATTGCTTCTTTAAGTATTGTGGCACTGGCAGCGGTGGTTTCCGTTACGGGAATGATTTATTCATCACGAAATGGCTGGAAGAAGCAGGACGGTAACCTTATATACAAGGTGAGTGGTGCAGAGGAAACCGGTAGAACAGAGATTGATAAAACCGACTACATCTTTGATGAGAAGGGCAATCTTTATCTGGGCTGGTTTACCTTTGAAGGCAACACCTATTATCAGGATCCGAAGGGACTCTACAAGGGCGACCGCGAGATTAACGGCATTAAATATCATTTCGAAGAGGACGGAGTTTTTCACACCGGCGTTTTTGAGGTGGATGGTGTGCTCTGTTTCCGCGACGGCTTTGGTTATTTTAAAGAGGGACAGTGTGCATATGCCGGCTACCTTTACTTTGTAAATGCCGATGGAACATTGTTTACGGGTTGGAAGAACGCAGGAACCGGACCTTACTATGATCCTGAAACCGGAAGAATGGCAACGGGCGTTACTGCGATTGGTGACGAAACCTATTGCTTCGATTCTGACGGCAAAATCATGACAGGCTTTTATGAGCAGTGGGACGGCATAAGATACTTTGATGAGTCCGGCCTTATGTTAACCGGCAGACAGACTCTTGAGGGCAAGGATTACTACTTTAATGAAGAGGGCCTTGTAACCTACGGCTTGGTGGAATTAGAGGACGGCACCTACTACTTTGAAGAGGGCGGCCATGCCACTGGCTGGGTTTTTGATGATGGACTTGTCAGATACTTTGACGGATCCGGCCACATGGTGACAGGTGAAGTTACCATTGACGGCACAACCTATCTTTTCAACGATGAGGGATACACCAAGATTGGCTGGGAAGGTGATGTTTATTACTACCATGGCTATCTTGCGTCCGGCATTATTCCAATTAATTCAAAGGTTTATTATTTTAACGAAGACGGTACGCTTTTTGAGGGCGGCTGGGTAACGGTGGATGGCAGAAAGTATCATTTTGAAAGTGACGGCGCTGCAACTACCGGCTGGGCTGAACTCGACGGGCTTAAGTACTATTTCTACTATGATGGCAAGATGGCGATTGGCCTTTCAGACACAGGCTCAGGCGTATACTGCTTTGACAGCGAAGGTCAGCCTATGGCTGCAGGTTGGCAGACTGTAGATGGTGTTAAGTGCTATGTTTACGACAATGGCACCGTAGCTACCGGAGAGACCACCATTGACGGAGTGCTTTGCTACTTTACCGAAGGTGGACATTTGGTGGTGGGACCGGATGAATATGCCGCCATGGCCACAACCGCATCGGCCTACGACACCAGTACCAACACTCTTATTCTTGTAAACCGTGCACTGCACATTGTGGTGATTTACCAGAAGAATGAAGCGACGGTGGAAGCGTCGGAGGGAAGTGAGGCAACCAGCGAGGAAACCATTGTGGTTACCGAACCGGCTACTTCAAAGTACACTCAGATAAAGGCCTTTAGATGTACTGTAGGTGCAGGTGATTCTGAAACCATTACAGGTGAGTACCACATTAACGGAAGAATGTATTACTTTGACCACGGAGACGTAAGACTGTTCTATGCAACACGCATCTACGGTGGCTATTTCTTCCACAGCGTGCTCTACAAGAAGGATTGGACTCCGACCACCATTGTGGACGGAAGAATTGGACAGAATCTTTCCCTGGGCTGCATCAGATTAGAGATTGATAATGCAAAATATATTTACGACAACATTCCTGACGGATCAACTGTTGTAATTTATTAAATTGTGAGGTGGAACTATGAGATTAAAGAAGTTAACGGCACTTGCGATGGCAGTTGTTATGTCTGCATCACTCGTGTTAACAGGTTGCGGAAAGAAGACCGATGACCGAACCAGAACCTCCGCAGAAGGAAGTGTAACTTGTGCCAGTAAAGATGACGCAGAGCCGGATGATAACGGCGGCGGCGATATCACTTATGTTGAGGGTGAGTCCGTACTTACCCTGGATGATGAGTTAAATGAGGATTCTACTGAAGTAGAAAAGTTTGATGTTTTCCTCAATGAAATATATTTGGAGATGGTAGTGACCAGCAGTACGACCCTTCATTTCGCCATTGAGCATCCTGAAAATTACGGCATCGATTTGGATTACACTTTCGGTGACTTGGAGAATGGCGACAACTACTCTGACGAGTTATTTAAGAAGATTGAAGATGGGCTTGCTGAGTTCGACATTAATGACCTTAATGACAATCAGAGAATTGTCTATGAGCTTTTAACCTATGAGTGCGACATGTACGATAAGGGGCTTGAATTTGACGACTATATCTGCGGATACTTCACTCAGAATGGTAACGTGCTTTCAGGCATTCAGACCGTACTTACGGAATATTCCATCCAGCGCGAGCAGGATGCCATCGACTTTATTGAACTCTTAAAGCTGTTCCCTGATTATTTAGAGGACTTAAAGCCTTACATCACAGAGTCAGTAGTTGATAACAACGACCTACTTACTCAGTCAATGTATGATGCGGCTCTTGATTACGCTGATGCCTGGATTTCAGATTCAGCAGAAGAGAACGTAATCTATGTAGCTTTCTCTGCAAACATTAAGGAAGCAGGTCTTGATGAAGAAACTGAGGCAGCTTACCTTAGTGAGGCTGCAACGGTAATTGAAGATGAAATCATTCCTGCCATTGAAGATTTTAAGACTTTCGTGGAAGGCTTTGAAGATGAAATTGATGAGGACCAGGGTCTTGCATCCTTTGAAGGTGGTAAAGAATATTACGCTTATCTCATGGAAGCCTACATTGGTACAGGCGTTAGTGTGGATGAGCTTTATGCATATGCCGAAGCTGAACTCGACGCCTGCATCGAACGAGTGGGTGAACTGGCTAATGAAAATCCTTCACTTATCTTTGGCGTGGGTGAGTCCAAGTACGGAGACGACCCGGATGAAGTGTTAGACGCACTTTATGAAATTGCCAAGGAAGAGTTTCCTGAAGTTAGCGAACTTAACTGGATTAACAGTTATCTGTTGGAAGAGCAACAGGAAGACCACGTAGTGGCTTACTACATGTCTCCACAGCTGGATAACATTAAGAGAAACGTAATCAGAATTAATGGAGATAACATTTCTGATTCAGTATCACTGTTTACTACTCTGGCTCACGAAGGCGTGCCTGGACATCTTTATCAGCAGATGTATGCTTTTGAGGACTCACCTTATGAAGAAATTAACTCCATGCTTTCTTACATGAGTTACCAGGAAGGTTGGGCAGTTTACATTGAGAAGTTAGCAGCACAGTGGTGTCTGGATGATGAAACTGAAGCAGAGTACACTTACATTAATTCACTTTATAACTATCTGTTTGTAACTTGTGCGGACATATTGGTTAATTACTACGGTTACACTGAAGAAGATTTTAATGCGTGGATGACGGAGAAACTGGGATATTCCAGCTCCTCCATTTACGAATTCGTAGTTTCAGATCCTGGTCTTTACCCTTGTTATGGCCTTGGACCTATGTTGGTAGAGGATACTCTGGAAGAATTAGAAGCTAAGGGTAACGATACAAAGACCAGCTACGACCTGCTCCTGGATATCGGACCTGCACCATTTACAGTGATCTGGGACGAACTTGGAATTGAAAATCCGGTTAAGGCAGAAGAAAAAGTAGTTGAATAATAACAACAGAATAAATAATTGCACAAGCAGTTGAATAAAGAAAACGCCTCCAAAATTGGAGGCGTTTTTTAGTCTTTAATAAAAACCGTGTAGCCGTTTTCTTCTAAAATCTTAGAGGCAGCGGCTTTAGCGTCTGAGTCGTAGAAATCGACTCTAAGAGCTCCGGGATCGGACTCCCTGTTGTGTACGATGCCGATGTTTTTAATGGAAATGGAGTGGTCAGTTAAAAACTGAGCAATCTTTGCGATGGCACCGACTTCATCCTGCACATCCACGAAAATCTTGTTGGACTTTTTGTACATGCCGTTGCTGTTTGGAATGGTGTTTCTAAACTCGCCGGCTTTTGCAAAGTCGTTAAAGATGTAATCGCCGTTTTCGGAAATTACGGCGGCTTCAACTCTTACCAGGCCATCCTGCAGTTTTTCCAGCACATCAACGATGGCTTCCTTGTTGGACAGGAATATGGATTTCCACATTTCCGGAGAAGAGGAAGCAACGCGGGTGATGTCCTTAAAACCGCCTGCAGCCAACATTTTCATTTTGTCTGTATCATCACCGGCCGTCATCATTAAGTTTACGAGTTCCACTGCTACGATGTGTGGCACGTGGGAGATGACAGCAGTGATTCTGTCGTGTTCCTCGCAGTCTAAGATGATTGGAATGGCACCGGTCTTTTTAACCATGCTTTCTAAAAGTGTGAGCTGCTCCGTAGTGGATCCGAGAGCTGGTGTTAAGATGTAGTATGCGTTTTCAAGCAGATGGTCATTGGCACTTTCGTAGCCTGTCTTTTCAGAACCTGCCATAGGGTGTCCGCCAATGAACTTAGAACCCAAACCGAGCTCTTTAGCAGCGGAAACAATGTTTCCCTTTACGCTGCCTACGTCTGTAATTAAAGGCAATTCTTTTCCTGCCTTTTCAGCTTCTTCTTTAAGAACTTTAAGGTATTCAATGTTCTTTAAGGTTGGTGCGCAAAGAAAGACAATGTCGCACTCAAGAATCTCCTTAAAATCCTTTCTTACAGAAACGATAACCTGGTCCTTAAGGGCTGCCTCAAGGGAAGGGTTAAGGTCTTTGTGATAATCATATGCATAGACTTCGTACTCACCGCTCGCCTTGCTTTTTAAGGATTTTGCAATGGAAGCGCCTATGAGCCCGAAACCGATAAAACCTAATTTAGTCATGTAGTACTCCTGTGGGGCGGCATATGCCACCTAAATTGCTGCGACTTAAGGCTTTTTAGTCTTAAAATCAACCTAAATTTTAGGCATATCCCGAAGAAATGTCAAAATTTAAATAAAATATAGTCAAATTGCACAAACTTGTTGAAAAAGGGGCTGAAGTTTAGTACAATATTCCCATATTGGTGCCGTCCTGAAAATAGATTTGGGGTTTTTTGGGATGAGCAGAACGGAGGAGAAATGTATGCAAACATACAAATTTGAAAACATACGTAACGTAGTTGTACTTGGACACGGGGGAAGTGGTAAGACTACACTGGTTGAGTCAATGGCTTACACAACCGGAATCACTCAGAGAATGGGCTCCATCGATGATGGAAACACAATCAGTGATTACGACAAAGAAGAAATTAAGAGAAAATTTTCACTCTCCGCAGCAGTAGTTCCAGTTATTTGGAAAGACACGAAGATTAATTTTATAGATACACCTGGATACTTCGATTTTGTAGGTGAAGTAGAAGAAGCAGTTTCAGTAGCAGATGCAGCAGTAATCGTTGTTTCAGCTAAGGCAGGAATTGAAGTAGGTACTTACAAGGCATGGAATCTCTGTGAGCGTTACAAATTACCAAGAATGATTTTTGTAACTGACATGGATGATAACAATGCTTCTTACAAAAATGTAATTGATGCACTTAAGGAAAACTATGGCAACATCATTGCTCCTTTCCACACACCTATTCGTGAGAACGAAGTCTTTGTAGGTTTCGTTAACGTAGTTAAGATGGAAGGTAGAAGATTCACTGACAAGCCGGGCGAGTACACAGATGGTGAGATTCCTGAATACTCAAAAGAGTACACAGACATCTATCGTGGCGCTCTCATTGAATCAGTTGCAGAAACCAGCGAAGAACTCATGGAGAAGTACTTCGAAGGTGAAGACTTTACTGAAATCGAACTTGAAACAGCTATCAGACAGTCAGTTTCCGTTGGTGACATGGTTCCTGTACTTTGCGGTTCAGGCGTTCAGGGTCGTGGTGCTCATGCCCTCATGCAGGCAATTGACAAGTACTTCCCATCACCTAACAAGTGTGTCATCACAGGTATGAAGCAGAAAGACAATTCTACTTTCATGGCCGACTATGATGCTAACAAGGAATTCTCAGCTAAGGTATTTAAGACTATTGCTGATCCATTTATTGGTAAGTTCTCACTCATTAAGGTTTGCTCAGGTATCCTTAAGAGCGATGATTTTGTTTACAATTCAAGAACAGGCACAGAAGAGAAGCTTTCAAGACTCTATGTGCTTCGTGGTAAAGAGCAGATTGAAGTTAAGGAACTCTATGCCGGTGACATCGGTGCCATTGGTAAGCTTTCCGATACAGAAACAGGCGACACACTTTCAACTAAGGCTTGCCCTATTGAATATGCCGGACCTAAGGTTTCAACTCCTTACACCTATGTTAAGTACGTAACAGTTAACAAGGGCGATGAGGACAAGGTTTCACAGGCTCTTTCAAAGATTATGGAAGAAGACCTTACACTTAAGGTTGTTAACGATAACGAAAATCGCCAGACATTGCTTTACGGTATTGGCGACCAGCAGCTTGAAATCGTTAAGAGCAAGCTCATGGACAGATACAAAGTTGCCATTGAACTGGAGAAGCCAAGAGTACCTTATCGTGAGACTATCAGAAAGGCTACAGGTCAGATTCAGGGACGTCACAAGAAACAGTCCGGTGGTGCCGGTCAGTTCGGTGATGTAATCATGGTTTACGAGCCAAGTGGTGATTTGGAAAAACCTTACGTATTCGAAGAGAAGATCGTTGGTGGTTCCGTACCAAAGAACTACTTCCCAGCTGTTGAAAAAGGTATTGCTGAGTCAGTACTTAAAGGACCTCTTGCAGGCTATCCTGTAGTAGGTATTAAGGCTACACTTGTTGATGGTTCTTACCATCCTGTAGACTCAAACGAAATGGCATTTAAGTTAGCATCCATTAAGGCTTTTAAGCAGGCTATCATGGAAGCTACACCAATTCTTCTTGAGCCAATTGCTTCTCTTAAGGTTGTTGTTCCTGATCTTTACACAGGTGATATCATGGGCGACCTTTCAAAGAAGCGCGGACGTGTTCTTGGAATGAATCCTCTTCCTAACGGAAATCAGGAAATCATTGCAGACATCCCTCTTGCATCACTTTATGGCTATTCAACAGACCTTCGTTCAATGACCGGTGGTTTTGGTGAATTCTCCTATGAGTTCGATCGCTATGAGCCGGCACCAGCTGATGTTCAGGCTAAGGTTATCGAAGAAAATGCAGCTGAGGTAGACGCAGAGTAAACCTCTGACTAAAAGTCAGAATTCGTATATTGGAGTAATTTGGGGAAATACCCGGGTGCCTGGCATCCGGGTATTTTAACGTTTTCAGGGGCATATGCCGAATTGTCTTTACTTTTTTCAGCCCATTATTTATACTTTTTGTGTTGTGAAAAATTGATTAGAGGTTAAAAAAATCCGTCCTTGGTGGCGGTTACGGAGATAATTATGTTTGAAAAATACTATCCCTGGAGAAAATCCATCTCCAGCTATGACATAGACTATGAAGGACTTTACATGGATGGTGTAAGAGGTCTGATTTATGACATCGACAACACCCTGGTAGAGCACGGTGCAGATGCCAATGAAAGAGCAATTGAGTTATTCGGGAAGCTTTTTGACATGGGCTTTTCAGTGTGCTTTATTTCCAACAATAATGAAGAGCGTGTAAAGCGCTTTTACGATGGTCTTAAGGCAGGTGGCGTGGACACATCAAGAACCCACTACGTTTTTAAGGCAAACAAGCCAATGATAAAGCATTACATTTCTGCAACGAAGCTTATGAACCTGGAAAAGGACAAGGTAGTCTTTGTGGGTGACCAGCTCTTTACAGATGTTTACGGCGCCAACAGAGCGGGCATTAAGTCCATTCTTGTAAAGCCTATTGACCCTAAGGAAGAGATTCAGATTGTATTTAAGAGAAAACTTGAGAACGTGGTGATGAAGCATTATGACAAGTCCGTTAAGAAGTTTCTCGAATCTGAAAATCTGGTGCTTATCGGCTTTATGGGCAGTGGCAAGACTTCCGTAGGAAAGGCACTGGCTAAGAAACTTAACATGGAGTGCATTGATACGGACAAGTTCATCGAAGAAAATGCCGGCATGACCATTAATGAAATCTTTGCTGAAAAAGGCGAGGATTACTTTAGAAGTTTGGAAACAGCAGTCCTCAGCGAACTTTCAAAGAACTGCTTTGGAAAGATAATCTGCTGTGGTGGAGGCACACCTCTTAGAGAAGAGAACGTGGAGGTGCTTCACACCATGGGAACCATTGTCTATCTTAAGGTTTCTCCTGAAACTGTTATTGAAAGACTTAAAGATGACGACACCAGACCGTTACTTAAGCGCCCTGACAAGGAAGCAGCAGTTAAGGAGCTTTTAGACAGCAGAAAAGCAAAATACTACAAGGCTGCCGACATGAACATAGTTACAGACGGCAAGACAGCAGAAGCAATCGCTGATGAAATAATCGCCAATCTTTAGGCAAAAAGAGAAAAGGAATAAACATGAAAATACTTGTAATTAACGGACCAAATCTTAACTTTTTAGGTATTAGAGAGCCGGGCATTTACGGCAAGGAAGATTACAATTATCTGATGCAGATGCTCAGTGATTACGCAAACGAAAAGGGTTTCGAACTCGAGACTTACCAGAGCAATCACGAGGGTGGCATCATCGACAGAATCCAGCAGGCTTACTTTGACAAGGTAGACGGAATTGTTATTAATCCGGGAGCCTATACACATTACAGTTATGCGATTCATGACGCCCTCAAGAGTATTGAAGGCATTAAAAAGATTGAGATTCACATTTCAGACGTTAATTCAAGAGAAGCGTTTAGACATGTAAGCGTTACACTTCCTGCCTGTGACGGTCAGGTAGTAGGAGAAGGACTTAAGGGCTATCTTCGCGCAATTGACATGGTTTTGGAAAGCAAGTAGGCATATGCCGCTTGGCCCTGTTTACAAAAAACAGTTGTAAATTTAAAAGGAATCAGTTATAGTTAAGACAGCTATATACTAACTATTTTAAGGAGGAATCCGCATGGTATCAGCAGGCGAATTTAGAAACGGTATGACACTTGAGATCGAAGGTAATGTTTACCAGGTACTCGAGTTCCTTCATGTAAAACCGGGAAAAGGCGCAGCTTTCGTAAGAACAAAGTTAAAAGATATTATCAATGGCGGTGTCGTAGAAAGAACATTCAGACCAACAGAAAAGTATCCACAGGCTCACATTGAAAGAGCAGATATGCAGTATCTTTATAAAGACGGTGATCTTTACAACTACATGAACACAGAAACCTATGACCAGATTGCACTTACAGAAGAGCAGGTCGGCGATGCAATGAAGTTTGTAAAGGAAAACGAAATGGTTAAGACAATGTCTTACCAGGGCAAGATTTTCTCAGTAGAACCACCAATCGCAGTTGAACTTGAAATCATTGACACAGAGCCAGGATTTGCAGGTAACACAGCAACAGGTGCTACAAAGCCGGCTACCGTTGAAACCGGTGCAGTTGTACAGGTTCCACTCTTTGTTAATCAGGGTGAAATTATCCAGATCGACACAAGAACAGGCGAGTACAGCAAGAGAGTTTAATCTCAAACTAAATACGCAAAACAAAAGGATTCGGAATTTTCCGAATCCTTTTTTATTGTCTGTTTTGTTGTTTTTAGAAATTATTCTCCGTAAACCTCTTTACGAAGGTCCTTGTAAATTTTTTCGATTAGTGGTGTCAGTTCCTCACCGAATTCTTCTCCGGTAAAGTGCTCGCAGGCATATACCGCCTGAGCCACCAGCATGTACAGACCGTTTACTGCGATGGCACCTTTCTTTGCGCCGTCAGCCAAAAACCTGGTTACATCAGGATTAAAGATGATGTCCACGCAGGCCTCCAAATTGTTGTAAGGCGTGAGGTCAATAGGAGTGGCATCCACATTAGGGAACATGCCCACAGGAGAGGTGTTTACGATTACCTCAGCGTCGGAGTGAAGTCGTGCGGCTTCTTCGTAGGTAACAGTGCCCGGCTCCACCTTGTACTTGACGGTGATTAATTCACGAGGGTTAAGGGAATTAAGTGCAGCGTTTACTGCCTGGGCAGCACCGCCGTTACCGATAACCAGCACCTTCTTGCCACAGATTTCAATGTTGCAGCGTTTTAAGGTGTAGAGAAAACCGTAGTAATCCGTGTTGTAGCCGAAGAGCTTTCCATCGCGATTTACGATGGTGTTAACGGCGCCAATGTCCTTTGCGACGCCATCTACTTCATAGAGATAAGGGATAACCTGCTTCTTGTAAGGAATTGTAACGTTAAGCGCTGCAAAATCCTTCTTAGTCATGAAATCCTTGAATTCTTCTTCGTTAAGCGGAATGAGTTCGTAGGAGTATTTTCCAATCATTTCGTGAATGAGTTTGGAGTAGCTGTGACCCAGGGCTCCGCCAATTAAACCATGTCTTTCAGGCATATTAAATGTCCTTTCAGTAAACTTTAAAAACTTCTTTATGATTTTAGCAAACTTGAGGGGAGTAGTAAAGGCATATGCCTGCTTTCCGGTGAACAAAAAAGGTTTGAAAATAACCATATATTTGGTATAATGTTAAAAGCAATTATATCTTTGGGACTAGTGCGCCCTTAAGAGGATTGGAGATTATTATGGCAAAGACAAAAGAAATCGAAACAAATGAAATTGCAAAGATCGAGTTAAACAGCGAATTTGGTGAAGTTGAAGTAGCCAGTGACGTGATCGCATCTATCGCAGGCCTTGCAGCAACAGAGGTTGAAGGCGTTGCTTCGATGAATGGAAATATTACAAGAGAAACCTTAGCAAAGCTGGGAATCAGAAATGCTTCAAAGGGTGTAAGAATTGACGTTCAGGACAATGTTGTTTACGTAAAGCTTACACTTTCCATGAGATATGGTTACAGTATTCCTAAGACAAGCGAAGAAGTTCAGACAAAAGTAAAGGATTCTGTTGAGAACATGACTGGTCTCACGGTTTCTTGCGTCGATGTCAGAATTTCCGGTATCGAGCTTGATAAAGAATAATTTTTGAGGAACAAAATGAGACAGAGTGATAAACGAAAAAATTTAGTATTTCTGCTTTATCTTTCTGATTTCTATGACAGATGGGACTTAAACGAAGAGATAGATCTCTTCATGGAATCTTTCGTAAAGGAAACTGAAGAACACCAGGGTCTTAAGGACAAGTTCTTTGAGATACTCCCAAAGGTCGGCGAAATTGATCCGGTCATAGCTGCAACGGCAGAAGGCTGGAATCTGGACAGAATGGATAAGGTTGACCTTGCGATCATGAGAATGGCGGTTTATGAGATCATGTTTGATCCATCTGTTCCATCACCGGTTGCAATTAGTGAGGCAGTTATTTTAGCAAAGGCCTATGGAGGAGATGACTCATCTTCGACCTTCATAAATGGTATTTTAGGAAGAATCGAAAGAAACAGAACCAAGAATGAGTAATTCTAAGGTATATACCGTATCACAAATTAATAGTTACATTAAACAAGCATTTGCCCGGAACAGTGTCCTAAATAATATAAGCATCGAAGGTGAAATCACCGAATGCCGATATCACTCCTCCGGGCACATTTATTTTACCCTTAAGGACAAGGACACAGGAGCGCAGCTTGCCTGCACCATGTGGCGAAACAACAGATACAATCTGGACTTCGAACTGAAAGAAGGACTGAAAGTCATTGTTACGGGTAGAATTGATGTCTACGAAGCAAAAGGCACCTACCATCTTAATGCAGAACTCATTGAAATGGCAGGAATCGGAGAACTTTTTCTTAAGAGAAAGCAGACTGCAGAAAAGCTTCAAAAAGAAGGTCTGTTTGATCCGGAGCACAAGAAGCCAATTCCAAACATCATTAGAACTTTGGGAATCATTACGGGAAAGGGTTCACGTGCTGAAGGCGACTTCAAGCGAGGCCTCTCAGAGCGAAATCCTAATGGTATGATTAAAGTGGTTTGGGCATATGCCACCATGGAAGGTGACAGAGCGCCAGGCACTATTGTAGACGCCATTAAGCGCATGGACGATTTGGGACTGGACGTAATCATAGTCGGACGAGGCGGCGGTGCCAGTGAGACACTGTGGTCCTTTGATGACGAAGCGGTGGTTAGAGCGGTATATGCCGCAAAGACACCAATCATCTCAGCCGTAGGTCATGACATGGATGTGCCGGTCATTGACTACGTGGCTGATGAAAGAGCGGGAACACCGTCCTTTGCCATTGGCAAGGCGATAAAGATAACCTACGAGGAAATTTCCGAACGCCTCGTGGATGCTCACTTCGAACTCGTGAGCAAGATGAATCTTAAAATTGAAAAGTACAGGGAAAGAACCGAGGGCCTCAAAAAGCGCATCGAGGCGAAAAGCCAAAGGATGCAGCTCCTTAGCAAAAGGGATATGCTCCTGGCTACCCGAAAGGAACTTAATCACGGAATGTACTTAAAGCTTTCTGAAACCAGACGACGACTGGTTAGAAGAAGCGACCTTGACAGTCGCATGACGGCTAAACTTGAGGATACGAAAAACCGTTTCCTCCTCAATGCAGAAAAACTAGAAAAGCTTTCACCTGTAGCCAAGATAACAAAGGGCTTTGCCTATGTTAGCGACGGCGAGGGTAAAAAGGTGGCAAGCGTTAAGACTGTTGGTGTCGGAGAGACACTGGATGTAACACTTTCAGACGGTACCATAACCACTGAGGTTAAATCCGTTACTGAAAAGAACACCTTTGAAGGTTTTTAGGAGATACTATGGCTGAAGAAATTAAGAAAGACAAAACTTTGGAAGAGGCAATGAACGAGCTTGAAGAAATCGTAAGAAAGATGGATGATTCATCTATTTCCTTAGAGGATTCCTTTAAGCTTTACAAGGCCGGCATCAAGGAACTGGAAAATTGCAACAGGATGATTGAAGACATCGAGAAGGAAATGACAGCCATTGAAGAAGGGAATGTAAATGAGCAGTAATTTTAACAACGTGCTTCATGATAAGACAGAAGAAGTTAGTGAAATAATCTTAAAGCAGATTCCAATGGAAAAGGCGCCATCAAGAGTGATTTTTGAGGCAATGAACTACAGTGTTTCCAATGGTGGTAAGAGACTTCGTCCAATTATGATGAGAGAAGCTTACCGCGCTTTAGGCGGAGACGAGAAGTTAGAGGAGAAGCTTCTTAATCCGTTTCTTGCAGCCATGGAAATGATTCATTCCTACTCATTGGTGCATGACGATCTGCCTGAAATGGACAACGACATGTACAGAAGAGGAAAACTCACAACTCATGCCGTTTATGGACAGGCAATGGGCGTACTTACCGGAGACGCACTGCTTAATCTTGCCTACGAAACTGCAGGCAAGGCAATGACCAATGTAGCTGATGATCACGACCTGCTTAAAAGAGCCGCTAAGGCCTTTGGCATACTTTCCACAAAAGCCGGTTCCTACGGAATGGTAGGCGGTCAGGTTGTGGACATAATCAACACGGGAAAAGAAATTGGTGAAACAGAAATTCAGTTCATTTACGAACTTAAAACCGCAGCTTTAATTGAGGCATCACTCATGATAGGAGCGGCTCTTGCGGGAGCTGATGATGAGGCCGTTAAAAAGATGGAAACTGTGGGAAGCTGTACAGGCGTTGCCTTCCAGATTAAGGATGACATCTTAGATGAAACCAGTACTGATGAAGTGCTTGGTAAGCCGGTACACAGCGACGAAGAAAACAACAAGACTACCTACGTGACACTTCATGGTCTTGAAGATTCACAGAACAAGGTAGACGAACTTACGGGTGAAGCAGAAAAGGTGCTTAAGGAAATGAATCTTGAGGGTTCTTTCCTTGCAGAACTTCTTAACTCACTCATAACGAGAATTAAATAATTGGAGGCAGCTATGTCAGGTTATCTCGAGCAAATCAACGAGCCTAACGACATAAAGAAAATAGCCCCGGAACACTACAATGAACTCGCAGCAGAGATCAGACGCTATCTCATAAAGACTGTGTCTGAAACCGGAGGACATTTGGCCAGCAACCTTGGTGCCGTAGAACTTACTATTGCACTTCATGCCAGCATGAACTTTCCGGAAGACAAGCTCATTTGGGACGTAGGTCATCAGTCCTACGTACACAAGATTCTTACAGGCCGTAAGGAAGAGCTTAAAACTATTAGACAAAATGGTGGTCTCTCAGGTTTCCCTAAGGAAGAAGAGAGCGACTGTGATGCTTTTGACACAGGCCATTCAACCACCAGTATTGCAGTGGCAGCAGGCTATTCAAGAGCGAGAGATTTAAAGGGCGAAAATTACAAAGTGGTAGCAGTTATCGGAGACGGCTCACTCTCCGGTGGCATGGCCTATGAAGCCATCAACAATCTCTCACGATTTAAAACAAACACAATAATTATTCTTAACGATAATGAAATGTCCATTTCCAAGAACGTTGGTGGTATGGCAGCTTACCTCGAAAAGGTAAGACAGAGTGAAGCCTACATCGACTTTAAGGGTGGTGTGGAGAAGCAGCTTATCCGAACTGAGTTTGGTATGAAGGTTGCGAAAGGTCTCGTAAAAACCAAGAACTCCATCAGAGACATGTTCATGCCTGGAGACTTCTTTAAAGACATGGGTATCGGTTACTTCGGTCCGGTAGACGGTCACAACATTCCGGCCCTTTTAAGAGCCATTGAGGCCGCAAAGTCCTACCGAGGCGCTGTTATCGTGCATGCCATTACCAAGAAAGGTAAGGGCTACATTCACGCAGAAAAGAACCCAAGCAAGTTCCACGGCATATCCCCATTCAATGTTAGAACAGGGGAACTCAAGTGCCCATGTAACGAAAAGACCTACACGGAGATTTTCGGAGAGACACTTTGTGAAATCGCAGAGAAAAACAAGGACATCGTGGCCATTACTGCAGCCATGAGTGATGGAACCGGTCTGGTTCCTTTCCATGAGAAATTCCCTAAGCGCTTTTTTGACGTGGGAATAGCAGAGGAATATGCCGTTACTTTTGCGGCAGGTCTCGCAGCCGGCGGAATGCGTCCGGTGGTGGCAATTTACTCCACCTTCCTGCAGAGAGCCTATGACCAGATCATTCACGATGTGTGTCTTACAAAGAAGAACGTAATCTTTGCCATTGACAGAGCCGGAATTGTCGGACAGGATGGTGAAACTCACCAGGGAATCTATGATGATTCTTATCTGGCAACCATTCCAAATCTTACGGTGATTTCACCTAAGAATGGAGAGGAACTTTCCAAGGCGCTTTGGTTTGCGGCAGACTTTGAAGGACCAATTGCCATCAGATATCCAAGGGGCGGAGATTTAAGTCCTGAGGCAGCCTGTGCACCAATTGAACCGGGCAAGGCTGAGAAGATTTGTGAAGGAACTGACATTGCAGTAGTTTCCCTCGGCTCCATGTATGCAGAGGCAGAAAAGGCCGTTAAGGAACTTACCGAAAAGGGCAAGTCAGTAAGCTTCTACAACTTAAGATTCACAAATCCTATTGATGAGGAAATGCTTAGCGACCTCATGAATTATAAGGCAGTAATCGTAACAGAAGAAGCTGTTAAAACCGGCAGTGCAGGCGAGAGAATTGAAGCCATTCTTCTTGAGAGAGGCTTTAAGGGAAAGATTAAGAACATATCCCTTCCTGACAAGTTCCTCGAGCATGGCACAGTTAATTATTTGAAGGAAAAGTACGGACTTACTTCAGCAGTCATTGTTGAAACTGCAGAAGCCCTCATGAAGGGACGTCGCAGCACGAAGAAAGTCCAGGAATGAGTATTAAATGAAAAAGAGACTTGATGTCCTTTTAGTAGAACAGGGACTGGCGGAGTCCAGAGAAAAGGCAAAAATAATGATCATGTCCGGCGACGTGTTCGTTAATGACAGCCGGGAGGACAAGGCGGGTACCATGTTTCCTGACGACGTGAAAGTGGAAGTCAGGGGGAAGAAGTTAAAGTACGTCAGCCGTGGCGGACTGAAACTTGAAAAGGCAATTGAATTTAACAAGTTGAATTTTGACGGCATGACCTGCATGGACGTGGGTTCTTCCACAGGAGGTTTCACGGACTGCATGCTGCAAAATGGAGCAGCAAAGGTATATGCCATTGATGTGGGCACTAACCAGCTGGCCTGGAAGTTAAGACAGGACGAGCGAGTAGTCAGCATGGAGAAAACCAACATCCGCTATGTGACTCCTGAAGACATTGGAGAAGCAGTGGATTTTGTTTCCATCGACGTGGCGTTCATTTCCTTAACCAAGGTGTTAGAGCCTGTAAGAAACCTCATGAAGGATGGGGCAACCATTGTCTGCCTTATAAAGCCTCAGTTTGAAGCAGGTAGGGAAAAGGTTGGAAAGAAGGGTGTAGTTAGAGACAAGTCAGTACACCTGGAAGTTGTAAAAATGATTTTGGGCTATGTAAGTTCCATCGGGTTTGAACCTTTGTCACTTACATATTCTCCAATAAAGGGACCTGAGGGTAACATTGAATATCTTCTTTACATGAGAAAGAGTAGCGAAGAGGCTATTGCCGATGTTTCCGAATTCATCAACATGGCTAACGGCATCGTGGAAGATGCTCACAAGGAGCTGGAATGAAAAACTTTTATTTCGACTTAAACAAGACAAAACCTAATACTCTTGATAAAGCAAAGGAACTTTCCGAGTACATTGAGTCTAAGGGTGGAACCGCAAAAATCAGTGGAGAAGTGCCTGATAACACAGATTGCATTTTGGTACTGGGTGGCGATGGAACTTTTCTTAGATCCGTAAAGGATTTTGGAAAGCTCGACAAGCCTTTTTTGGGCATTAACATGGGAAGCCTTGGATTCCTTACCATGACTGAAATTCCTGCGGCACAGGCGGCAATTGATCAGCTTATGGCAGACAATTACGTGATTGAGAACCGAATGGAACTCATCTGTAAGAAGGAGGGCAACGAAATCTCCACAGCCTTAAACGATATTGCCATTACTCAGGGTGGTTTCTCCCACCTTATTGGAATTGAGGTCTATGTAAATGACCAGCATTTCGGAACCTATGAGGCTGACGGAATTATTATTTCCACACCAACAGGTTCTACAGGCTACAATTTAAGTGCGGCAGGTCCGATTGTTACACCTATGGTAAATGCGGTAATTATTACACCAATCTGTCCGCATTCCTTTAATGCACGAAGCATTATTATTTCAGGTGATGACAAGGTTAAGATAAGAACTTTCGGTACCAAGCACAGAATGAACGAGACAGCCTACGTAACCGTAGACGGCGAAGACTATACCATTATGCGTCCGGATGATGAAGTGACCATTGAAAAATCCGACTATTCGTGTAAAATGTGTATGTTGCCAGGAATGTCATTTATTGAGACTTTAAATACAAAGATGACAAACAGATAGGGAGAAAATAACGATGAAAAAATCCCGCCAGAGTGAAATACTTAATCTGATTGAGGAACGTTCAATTGAGACACAGGAAGAACTTTGCCAGTGTTTAAGAAACATGGGCTATGATGTGACTCAGGCAACGGTATCCCGTGATATCAGGGAACTCAAGCTTTCTAAAATGGTTGGTACTGACGGAAAGCAGCACTATGTAAGATTGGGAGAGACTCATTACACTGCTGAGGACGACAGACGACACAACACCATTTTAAGAGAAGCCGTTAAAAAAGTGGATTATGCACGAAACATGATCGTTATCAAATGCAATGCCGGAATGGCTCCTGCAGTAGGTTCAGCAGTAGATGCCATGAAAGAGACCACCATGGTGGGTAGCATCGCAGGAGATGACACGGTGCTTTGCGTCATGAGAACAGATGAAGACGCAGAGGAATTTAGTGAGAAGTTAGCAGTTCTTTTAAAAAACTGATTACATAAGACTATACAAAGAAGGAGTAAACAAGATGTCAGGACATTCAAAATTTGCCAACATTAAGCACAAGAAGGAGAAAAATGATGCTGCAAAGGGCAGAATTTTCACTCAGATCGGACGTGAAATTGCAGTAGCAGTTAAGGATGGCGGACCTGATCCTAACAACAACTCCAGATTAAAGGATATTATCGCTAAGGCTAAGTCCAACAACATGCCTAACGATACAATTGAAAGAAGCATTAAGAAGGCAGCCGGTGACGGTAATGCCGTTAACTACGAATTCGTAACATACGAAGGCTACGGACCAAAGGGTTCAGCCATTATCGTAGAAGGTCTTACAGACAACAAGAACAGAACAGCTTCTAACGTTAGAAACTGCTTCACAAAGGGCCAGGGTTCAATCGGAACACAGGGCTGCGTATCTTACATGTTTGACCAGAAGGGTGAAATCATCATCGATAAGGAAGAGTGCGATATGGATGCAGACGACCTTATGATGGTAGCACTTGATGCAGGTGCAGAAGATGTAGTAGAAGAAGACGATTGCTATGAAATCTACACAACACCTGAAGATTTCTCAGTTGTAAGAGAAAACATTGAGAAGGCTGGAATCGCCATGGTTTCCGCAGAAGTTTCCATGATTCCACAGAACTATGTATCTCTTACAGATGAGCAGGACATCAAGAACTTCCAGAGAATCATGGACCTTCTTGACAGTGATGATGACGTAAAGAATGTTTACCACAACGTAGATAACGTAGACGAGGACTAATAGGAAGATGCTCACAAACCTTCATGTAAAAAATTTTGCCATTATTGATGAGGCAGACCTGGACTTCGGAAAGGGCTTTAATGTGCTTTCCGGTGAAACCGGTGCGGGCAAGTCTCTTCTCATAGGCTCCATTACTGCAGCCTTGGGCGGTAAAATGAACAAGGACATGATGGGGGCATATGCCGACTTTGCGCTGGCAGAAATCACCTTCGAAACACAGAGCGAAAACGTAAAGAGAATCCTGGAGAAAAACGACCTCATTTTTGATGACGGTCAGGTGGTAATTTCAAGACGAATTACCTCCGCAGGCAGAAGCGTATCACGTATCAATGGCGAGTCAGTGTCGGCAGCGGTATTAAAGGAAGTGGCAGCGGAGCTGATTGATATTCATGGTCAGCACGAGCACCAGTCCCTTCTCTACAAGAGCGGACAGCGTAACATTTTGGATTCTTCCTCTGAGGACATTCTAGACGCGCTTAACAAGGTGAAACTTGCCTACAGCGAGTTTAGGAAGGCAGAGAAGACTCTTAATGAAGAATTAAACAGAGACAGACGTACTCCGGAGGAAATGCACCTTCTTTTCCACGAGGCCAACGAAATCGAAATGGCAGAACTTGTAGTGGGAGAAGATGTGACCTTGGAGGAACGCTACAAATCTCTTTCCAATTCAGATAAAATTTTAGAAGAATTAAGTCGTGTAAAACAGAGCCTTAGTGGCAATGTTGATGTGTCCGACGCAGTGGACCAGGCCGTAAGAGACCTGTCTAAAATCTCTGACATGGACGCAGGAATTGCAGAGTGCGAAAACGACTTAAGCATGATTTCCGAGCAGCTTTCCGACGTGAACGTAAAGCTTGGAGTTTTGGCAGAAAAGTACTCCGGCACCGAAGAGGAATATGCCGAAGTGAGCGAGCGCCTTAACTTAATCAACCGTTTTAAGAGCAGGTACGGAAACACCATAGAGGAAATCTTAGCCTACGCGGAAAATGTCAGAAACTATGAAATGAAAATGTTTGACTTCGACAAGTACATAGAGAGCTTAAGAAGCCAGGTGGAAGAGAAGGAAAAGGCATTAGAAGCGGCAAACAAGGACTTGTCTACTGCACGTAGAGTTGCGGCAGAGGATCTTGAAAAGAAGATTAATGAAGCTCTGTGCGACCTTAATTTTGAACATGCACAGTTTGAAATAAGGTTTGAGAAATTAGACAGACACACTGAATATGGCGACGAAGAAATTGAGTTTTATTTAAGCGCCAATTTGGGAGAGCCGTTAAAGAAATTAGCACAATGTGCGAGCGGCGGTGAGCTTTCAAGAGTGATGCTTGCCATTAAGTCAGCAGCGGCGTCAGCGGGCGGAACGGAATCACTTATTTTTGATGAAATTGATACCGGTATCAGCGGAAGAACTGCGCAGAAAGTTGCTGAGAAAATAGCGCTTATTTCAAAGGATCATCAGGTAATATGCATTACGCATCTGCCTCAGCTTGCAGCCATGGCGGACAAGCACTATCTGATTTCCAAGAAAGAGCAAAACGGCAGAACCAGAACCGACATAAATCCGCTTTCCAGAGAAGAAATGACGGAGGAATTAGCGCGTATGCTAAGCGGTGCTGAGCTAACCGACAGCGTGCGTGAAAACGCCAGGGAAATGAAGGAACTGGCGGACAAGGTAAAGGCTAAACTTAGCTAATAACGCATTTATGCGACATTAATACATTTAGAGTGCGTTGCACTCGGAAATGAGGGAACATGGGTAAAACAATTATCGTAACAGGCGGAGCCGGATTTATCGGCAGCAATTTCGTATTTCATATGTTAAACACCTATCCGGACTACAGAATCATCTGTCTTGATAAGCTGACATATGCCGGAAACCTTTCCACATTAAAGTCTGTTATGGACAATCCTAATTTTAGATTTGTTAAGGCTGACATCTGCGATAGAGAAGCTTTAGATAAACTCTTTGAAGAAGAGCATCCGGACATGGTCGTAAACTTTGCGGCTGAGTCTCACGTAGACCGTTCCATCGAGAATCCGGAAATCTTCCTTCAGACAAACATTTTAGGAACTGCAGCATTAATGGATGCCTGCAGAAAGTATGGAATTGAGCGTTACCATCAGGTATCAACAGACGAGGTTTACGGAGACCTTCCTCTTGACAGACCGGACCTGTTCTTTACTGAGGAAACACCAATCCACACATCCTCACCTTATTCAAGTTCAAAGGCAGGCGCAGACCTTCTGGTTCTTGCTTATTACAGAACCTATGGACTCCCTGTTTCCATCAGCCGTTGCTCTAACAACTACGGTCCTTATCACTTCCCAGAGAAGCTTATTCCATTAATGATTGCTAACGCACTTAATGACAAGAATCTTCCTGTTTACGGTGAAGGAATTAACGTTAGAGACTGGCTCTATGTAGAGGATCATTGCCGTGCAATCGACCTTATCATTCACAAGGGCAGAGTTGGCGAAGTTTACAACGTAGGCGGCCACAACGAAATGAAGAACATCGACATCGTTAAGCTCATCTGTAAGGAACTCGGAAAGCCTGAAAGCCTGATTGTTCATGTAGAGGACAGAAAGGGTCACGACAGAAGATATGCCATTGACCCAACCAAGATTCACAACGAACTTGGATGGCTTCCTGAGACCATGTTCGCAGACGGTATTAAGAAGACTATTGACTGGTATCTTAACAACCGCGAATGGTGGGAAGAAATCATCTCAGGTGAGTACACTAAGTACTATGAAACCATGTACGGGAACCGTGCGGAAATCTAGTTGACTTAAGGATGGGTAAATGAAATTTTTGGTAACTGGTGTTGGCGGACAGCTGGGCCATGATGTAATGAACGAACTTGCAAAGCGCGGCCACGAGGGAGTGGGCTCTGACATTGCTGAAATCTACAGCGGAATTGCTGATGGTACGGCGGTGACGAATATGCCTTACGTTCAGATGGACATTACAGACTCAGATGCTGTTTACAACACAATAAAGGAAATAAATCCTGATGCGGTAATTCACTGTGCGGCTTGGACTGCGGTGGACGCTGCAGAGGATGTAAAAAACAGAGAAAAGGTTGTTGCAATCAACGCTCTCGGAACCAGATACATTGCGTCTGCATGTAAGGAATTTGACTGTAAGATGACTTACATCAGCACCGACTACATCTTTCCGGGAAATGGCACAACCCCATGGGAAGCGGACTGCAAGGATTTCAATCCGCTTAACTTTTACGGCGTGACAAAGCTGGATGGTGAAATGGCTGTCAGCGGTATGCTTGAAAAGTACTTTATCGTTCGTATCGCCTGGGCTTTTGGCACCAACGGCAACAATTTTATAAAGACCATGCTTAACGTTGGCAAGAAGTACGACCACGTGAGAGTAGTTAACGACCAGATTGGTACACCAACCTACACTCTCGATTTAGCCAGACTTCTTGTGGACATGAACGAAACTGATCGTTATGGCTTCTATCATGCGACCAACGAAGGCGGATTTATCAGCTGGTACGATTTCACTAAGGAAATCTACAGACAGGCAGCTGAAATGGGGCATGCGGAATATGCCCATGTTACCGTTGAACCGGTGACAACTGAGGAGTACGGCCTGTCGGCAGCGGCACGTCCGTTTAATTCCAGATTAGACAAGTCAAAGCTTTCTGCAAACGGCTTTGCACCACTTCCAACCTGGCAGGATGCGCTTAGGAGATTCCTGGAAGTATATATTAAAGAGTTATAAAGATTACCGACATGAGTTATCTGTCGGTTTTCTTATGAGAAAGAAGGACAAAATGGGACAGATTAAAGTTACAAAGGCACCTATCGAGGGACTTTATGTAATTGAGCCAACAGTACATGGAGATAACAGAGGTTATTTCATGGAAACTTATAATCAGAATGACATGCATGAAGCAGGCCTTGACATGGTATTTGTACAGGACAATCAGAGCATGTCAAAAAAGGGCGTTTTAAGAGGCCTTCATTTCCAGAAACAGTTCCCACAGGGAAAACTCGTAAGAGTAATTAAGGGTTCTGTTTTCGATGTGGCAGTAGACCTTAGAAGTGACAGCGCAACCTATGGACAGTGGTACGGCGTTGAACTTACAGAAGAGAACAAGAAGCAGTTCTACATTTCAGAAGGCTTCGCTCATGGCTTTTTAGTACTTAGTGATGAGGCTGAATTCTGCTACAAGGTAACTGACTTTTATCATCCGGGTGATGAGGGTGGTCTTGCATGGAATGACCCTGCCATTGGAATTGAGTGGCCACAGGTAAAGGGCGAGTACCCGGGCAGTGCAGATCCAAGCGGTTACGTTATGGAAGACGGCACTCCACTTAATTTTAGCGACAAGGACAAGCTTTGGAAGAACCTTTCAGAGACTTTTAAATTCTAAATAGGTCTTTACAAATTTCGATTTATGAGTAAAATCTTTAATGCACGCAAAATGTTTGTTATTTGAATAACAAGGAGAGAGTTTTGAAAAGAAAAAGTTTATTAATTGGTGCAGTTCTTTTTACAGCCCTGGCATTTAGTGCCTGCGGCAGCACAGAAGACAAGAGTGATTCTTCAAGTAAGAGCACACCAACTGAAAGTGCATCTGAATCAACAGATGACAATAAAGAAATTGATATTAATGAAGTGGCAGAAGCCATTACTTCAGAAGTGAAATTTGACAATGAACTCGCAGTTCAGGATGAGACAGTTGCCAACAGCTATTTTCAGTTAGCTGAGGGAACAGAGGCAATTGTATATTTTTCAAGTGACCCTCAGTGCTACGACACTGTGGCTTTGTTTTCCTGCGCTTCTGACGATGATGTAGCAGCCGTACTTGATAACGTACAGCTTTACATTGACGGTGTTAAGGAACAGACAGAAAAGTACCTGCCTGAAGAAGCAGAAAAGGTAGAAAATGCCATTGTAAAATCAGAGGGCAACTGTGCAGTACTTTGCATCACAAATGACAGCGATACTGCAAATGAAGTGATTGGAAGGTTTTTTAACTAAAAATGAAGAGAGATAAAATAGCGGCGTTTTTGGCATATGCCATCTGCGTCATGATTATAGTTGTCTGCGTGGCTACAGCGTTTGGCCTGGCAGATTCCGAGCCTTTGGCAACACCTGATGAGGTTGAGGCGCCTGTGGTCGAGGCCGAGGAGACTACTCCTACGCCAACAGCCGAGCCTACATCTACACCTACACCAACTCCAACTCCGGAAGTGGAAGAAGAGGAAGAGGAAGATGACGGAAACCCTGACGACATTGTTGATTACGGCAATTTAGTTGTTTACGAAGGCGCAGGCTACGAACTTTATACTTACGTTGACGATGTATCCAAGAGATATGCCGCAGCGGTTAGCAGTGCCAAGGAAAAACTGGGAGATAGCGTAAATGTCTACGACATGGTTATTCCTTTAAGCTCATCAATCGTGCTTCCTAAGGGCTTACATGATGACATTTCTTCCTCTGATCAGGAAGAGGCAGTTGGAAAGATTTACGACGCACTTTCCGGTGACGTAGTTGCTGTAAACATCTATGATACCTTGGAAGAGCATGATGACGAGTATATCTACTTTAGAACAGATCATCATTGGACTGCCTTAGGTGCTTACTATGCTTATGTAGAGTATTGCAAGGCAAAGGGAACTGAACCTGCAAGTCTTGATGATTTTGAAGAGAAGACATTTGAAGGCTTTATCGGCTCATTCTACAATGATACGAAAGACGAAAGCCTTGCAGCTAATCCTGACACAATTGTTGCCTACGACGTAGTGGCAGACAACACTGTTTGCGTGTCTGATGATTACAATTCCGAGGAAGGCTATTACTGGAAGCTGATCTCTGATGTTTCAGATGTTGATGCATCAGTTAAGTATTCAACTTTCGCAGGAGCGGACAGTACTTTTGTTACCATTACCAATAACGAAATCACTGATGGCAGTGCCTGCATTATCGTTAAGGAATCCTTTGGTAACGCCTTTGTACCATTCCTGGTAAATGACTATCAGAACGTCTACGTAGTGGATTATCGTTACTATCAGGGTAACCTTTATGACCTGGTGGCAGCTACCGGTGCAACAGACGTAATTTTCTGCAACAATATTTCAATGACAAGAAACAACTTCCTGGTTGCTAATCTTGAAACCTTTGTGGCAAAATAAATATTGAAAATTACCTAAAATATGACTTAATTATTTCAAACAACAGAGCCTAAAAACTCTGTTGTTTTTCTTTTATTTATCTGTCGTCTATGCTATAATAACTATAACTGTGTAAGTGTGCCTAAAATTGGGGTGGCGGCACAGAAAAAGACAAAAGATATCGTGGAGGTTAGCCATGAAAAACATAGTGTTTGTAGCTTCGGAATGTGTTCCTTTCGTAAAGACGGGTGGACTTGCGGATGTAGTTGGAGCCCTTCCAAAGTATGTAAACAAAGATGAATTTGACGTCAGAGTCATTATTCCAAATTACAAAACAATTCCAGACAAATATAAAGCTAACATGAGATATCTCTCAAGTTTCTACATGGACCTTAACTGGCAGTCCCAGTACGTAGGCATCATGGAGACAGAAGTTGAGGGTGTAAAGGTTTATCTCATCGACAACGAGTACTACTTCTCAGGAGACACAGTTTATACAAGAGATGGAAAGTGGGATCTCGAGCGTTACGCATTTTTCTCAAAGGCTGCATTGTCAATTCTTCCGGTAATTGATTTCAGACCTGAGATTATTCATTGCCATGACTGGCAGACAGGACTGGTTCCGGTATTCTTACATGATTCCTTCCAGGCTAATCCTTTCTACCATGGTATTAAGACTATCATGACAATTCACAATCTGAAGTTCCAGGGTGTTTACGACAAGGAAACAATCCAGGGAATTACAGGTCTTTCAGATTATTATTTTGCACCTGATAAGCTTGAGGCTTACAAGGATGCAAATTACTTAAAGGGCGGTATCGTTTACGCTGACATGGTAACCACCGTTAGTGCAACCTACGCCGAGGAAATTAAGTCAGCCTTCTATGGTGAAGGACTTGACGGTCTTATTCGCGCAAGAAGCAATTGCCTGCGCGGTATTGTAAACGGCCTTGACTACGATGTATGGAATCCGGAAACAGACAAGTACATCTACAACAACTACAACGCCGTAACATTCAGAAAAGAAAAATACAAGAACAAGCTCAAACTTCAGGAAGAACTTGGACTTGAACAGAATAAAGACATCTTCACAGTCGGCATCGTATCACGACTTACTGACCAGAAGGGTCTTGACCTTGTTGAGTGCGTAATCGAAGAAATTTGCGCACCGGATATGCAGTTCATCGTTCTGGGTACAGGTGATGAAAAGTATGAAAACCTGTTCAGACGTTATGAGTGGAGCCACAAGGGAAGAGTATCAGCAAACATCTACTACAACAATGAACGTTCACACAAGATTTACGCCGCATGTGATGCCTACCTGATGCCTTCATTGTTTGAGCCTTGCGGCCTCAGCCAGTTAATGAGTCTTCGTTATGGTACAGTTCCAATTGTCAGAGAAACAGGTGGTCTTAAGGACACTGTAGAACCTTACAATGAATACGAAAACTCAGGTACAGGTTTCAGCTTCACGAACTACAATGCTCACGAAATGTTAAATTCAATCAGATATGCCAAGGATGTTTACTACAACCGCAAACATGAGTGGAACAAGATCGTAGACAGAGGCATGGCTAGAGACTTCTCTTGGAAGACTTCAGCAAGACAGTACGAAGATATGTACAGACAAATGTAATTAATTAAGTGCAGAATCCCACGACTTTGGCCGTGGGTATTTTGCGTAATTAAAGGGGGTCCCGCAGGGACGGATTTTTAACATGAAATTAGCTAAATTACTAGAAAAAATAGACTGCGAGTTACTAAAGGGAAGTCTTGATACAGAGGTTAAGGGACTTCGCTATGACTCCAGAAAAGTAACAGAGGGCGACTGCTTCGTCTGCATCAGCGGAACTACAAGAGATGCCCATGATTTTATACCTGACGTACTGGAAAAAGGCGCAAAGGTACTGATCGTCACAAAGGACGTTGAAGTAAATGGTGACGTAACAGTCGTTAAGGTAAAGGATGACAGACAGGCACTGGCGTTAATGAGCGCAGCTTACTTCGATTATCCTTCTGAAAAGCTTACAACCATTGGTATTACAGGCACTAAGGGTAAAACCACAACTTCCTACATGGTTTACAACGTTCTTAAGATGGCAGGTATTAACTGCGGTCTTATCGGAACCATTGAAACCATAATCGGAGAGGAGCATATTCCATCCGAACATTCCACTCCTGAAAGCTACGTGCTTCAGGAAACCTTTGCCAAGATGGTAGATGCGGGCATGAAGGCGGTGGTAATGGAAGTTAGTTCCCAGGGTCTTAAGATGCAGCGAGTTGGTGGCATTCACTTTAACATTGGCGTATTCACCAACCTGTCACCAGATCACATCGGCAAGAATGAGCATCCTGACTTTGCAGATTACTTAAAGTGCAAGAGCCTGCTCTTTAGCATGTGTGACATCGGCCTTGGCAACAAGGACGACGAGCATTTCGAAGAAATCATGCAGAACCACACCTGCAAGCTCTTAAGTTTCGGAACTTCAGCAGATTGTGACTACAGAGCAGAAGGCATATGCCTTACTAAGTCCGGCATCAAATACCACGCTGCAGGCGCGAAGGACCTGGATGTGGAAGTTGACATCCCGGGCAGATTCACGGTTTACAACTCGCTGACTGCACTGGCAATCTGTGATTTGCTTAAGATTGATGATGAGAGCACTCTTAAAGGTCTTGCTACCGTTAAGGTTAGAGGCCGCGTGGAGACGGTGCCAATCTCAGATGACTATGTCATCATGGTGGATTACGCGCACAACGAAATGTCCCTTAGGAGCGTGCTGAGTACGTTAAGGGAATATGCCCCAAAGCGCCTCATCTGCGTTTTCGGCTGTGGTGGAAACAGATCCAAGGACAGACGATACACCATGGGCAAGGTCAGTGGAGAGCTGGCAGACCTTACGGTAATCACCTCAGATAATCCAAGATTTGAGGAGCCAAAGGACATTATCGCAGACATCGTTTCATCCATCGAAAAGGTGCCTGGAGCCAAGTACGAAGTCGTTGAAGACCGCTACGAAGCAATTAAGCATGTCGTTAAGAACGCTCAGCCGGGAGACCTGATTCTGGTTGCAGGAAAGGGACATGAAGATTATCAGGAAATAAAAGGCGTTAAATACCACATGGATGATGTGGAAATGATAAAGAAGGCCAACGAGGAGACAAATGGGACTATTAACAGTTAATGAAATTGCAGAAATGATGGACGGCACCGTTATTGACGGTGACCCGTGTATAACAATCGGTGACTATTCACTGAGCTCAAAGGAAGGGGATTCGGAAACGCTTTTTCTTCCGGTAGTCGGTGAAAGAGTTGATGCTCACAATTTCATTGCAGATGCACGTTCCCATGGAATGATTGCAACCACAACTGAAAGAAACAGAGTTGAAGAGGACACTGAAGGCATGACCTACATCGCGGTGGACAACACCCTGGCAGCACTTCAGAGACTCGGCAGCCGTTACAGAAAGTGCTTTGACGTTAAGTGCGTCGGCATTACAGGCAGTGTGGGAAAGACCTCCACTAAGGAGATGATCGCCTCAGCGCTTTACCCAAGCTTCAAGCTGGTTAAAACGGAGGGTAACAAGAATGGCCAGTACGGCGTTCCAATCATGGTCATGAGACTGAATGAAGAGACTGAATGCCTCGTTTTAGAGATGGGTGTCAGCATCATCGGCGAGATGGAAAAAATCGCCGCAGTTGCTCAGCCTAAGACAGCCATCGTAACCAACATCGGTTACTCCCATGTAGGCAATTTTGGCAGCAGGGAAAAGACCAGAAGAGAAAAGCTTGGCATCGTTAACAACATGGATGAAGACGGCGTGCTTTTCTTAAATGGCGACGATGAGCTTTTGGCAGAACTGGCTCCCGGCTCACCAAACCAGAAAGATATTTCAGAAATCGAACTCTACGATGAAACTTTAGAGATTCTTGGCAAAATCAGAAGATACAGCTACGGCTTTTCTGACTGGTGCGATTTTAAGGCCGAGAACGTAGTCGTAAAAGAGGACGGTTCAGAGTTCGACTATATTTCAAAGACAATGACTAAGCACATTGTCTTAAATGTACCAGGTAAGCACAACGTGCTTAACGCGGTTGCCGCCATGGCAATCGCCGAAGTAAACGGTTCAGACACTGAAAAGGCAGCTGACGGCCTTAGCGCCTACACACAGCCTTCCATGAGAGGAAATGTGGAGTGGCTCGGCAGCGGCATATGCCTGATTGACGATTCCTACAACGCAAGCCCTGACTCAGTAAAGAGTGGACTTAACATTCTTGCGGGAATTAACAACGAGGGCAGAAAGATCGCAGTGCTTGGGGATATGCTGGAACTGGGTGACTACTCAGAGGAATGCCACAGGCTGGTGGGACAGAGCTTTATCGAGTCCGGCGCTGACATTTTAGTGGCAATTGGAAAAGAATCTAAGGCTACAGCCGATGAAGTGACCAATAAGGGACAGGCCGAGGTTTATTATTATGAAGACAGAGAAGAGGCTGAAAAATTCCTCTTGGACGAAATAAAGGCGGGAGATTGCATCATATGCAAGGGAAGCCGCGGAATGAAACTGGATGAGACCGTAAAACTCATCAGAGAGAAGTTTAAGGAGTAGCGTTGAAATTTGCGGATGTAATAATTGACATTTCCTCTCCAAACCTCGACAGGACATTTACCTACGAGGTACCTGAGGAGCTGGGAAAAATTAGTCCGGGAACACCGGTCATGATCCCTTTCGGCAGCGGCAACAAGCTAAAGAAGGGCTACGTGGTGGGACTAAGAGATGTCAGACCGCAGGGCGATTTTGCCATCAAGAAGATTGACAGCGTGGTAAAGAGCGGACTTGTAATTGAAGATGAGCTCATGGCTCTTGCCTACAAAATCAAACGTTACTACGGAGGCATGTTAAAGGATTCGTTAAGAACTGTAATTCCTGTTAAGACCTCCGTTAAGGCCAACAGATCCAAAAACCGAAAGGACGCGTTTCCTGAGATTACAAAACTTCAGGAGAACTTTCCTGATGGCAATGGTGACAGCCTGATCTTAAATGAAGACCAGCAGGCAGCAGCCGACACCATTAAGGAGGACATGGCGGCAGGCAAACATGGAACCTATCTGCTGTTTGGCGTAACAGGCAGCGGCAAGACTGAGGTTTACATGGACGTCATTGAACATGTGATTAAAGAGGGGAAGCAGGTAATTGTTCTGATTCCTGAAATATCCCTTACCTACCAGACGGTTAGCCGATTTGCCCTTAGATTTGGCAAGAGAGTTGCTTTCTCTCACAGCAAGTTAAGCAAGGGCGAGCGCTACGAACAGAGCGAGAATGCAAAGGCAGGAAAAATCGACATAATGATTGGCCCTCGTTCCGCACTGTTTACACCGTTTAGAAATCTCGGACTGATTATTGTGGATGAGGAACACGAGTCCAGTTACAAGTCCGATAACACACCAAAATACCACGCAAGGGAAGTCGCTGAATGGCGCGCGGAAATGGCTGGGGCGTCTCTGATTTTAGGATCTGCCACACCATCCCTGGAGTCCTACAAAAGAGCAGTGGACGGTGAAATAAAGCTGTTAAAACTAGGCACAAGAGCCAATGAGGCGAAGATGCCTGAGACAGAAATCGTAGACATGCGAGAGGAACTGATGAAGGGCAACAAATCAGCTATTTCAGTTCCACTTTACAACAAAATAAAGGACAGGCTTAGTAAGAAGGAGCAGGTGATGCTCTTCCTAAACCGAAGAGGCTATTCCGGTTCCATGACCTGCAGAAAGTGTGGCCATGTGCCTAAGTGTCCACATTGTGACATTGCCTTAACTCTTCACCGCGACGGAAAGCTTCATTGCCACTATTGTGGCTACAGCGAACCAAAGCCTGTTAAGTGTCCTAAGTGCGAATCCAGAGCGATTGCAGGCTTTAAGGCAGGCACTGAGAAAATCGAGGAAATGGTTCAGAAAATGTTTCCTGAAGCTAAAATCCTTCGAATGGATGCCGACACCACCACTAAAAAGGGTGACTTCGAAAGAATCCTGTCAAACTTTAAAAAACACAAGGCAGACATTCTTATCGGCACTCAGATGATTGTTAAGGGACACGATTTTGAAAAGGTAACATTGGTCGGCATATTAGCCGCTGACCTTTCACTTTTTGCCAATGATTACAGAGCGGGAGAGCGAACTTACGAGCTCATAGCTCAGGCCGCAGGCAGAGCGGGCAGAGGAGAACTTCCGGGCGAATGTGTGATTCAGACCTACAACCCTGAACACTACTGTGTAACCTGCGCGGCAAAAAATGATTATACCGCATTTTTCGAAGAAGAAATCATGAATCGAAAGATGCTTAACTATCCGCCTATCGGTTGGATGATGGTGCTGTCCATCCAGTCGGAAAGCCTTAAAAACAACAGGCTGGTTGGGGACAAACTCATCTATGCCATTAAGCACTACGAATCCTCCATGGGAGTCCGTTACAACGTCATCGGACCTGTTGAGGCAGCAATCAAAAAACTTAATGATGTTTACCGGGACGTAATCTACATTAAGGACAAAGACAGAGAAAAACTTATCGGGCTAAAAGATGCCCTGGAGTTTTTTATAAATGACCAAAAAATTACTGAAGCAATTGTTCAGTTCGATTTTAATCCACAAAGATAAGGAGACTTATTATGGCTTTAAGACAGATTAGAATTTACGGAGATCCAATCCTTGAGAAAATGTGCAAACCTGTTCAGGAAATGACTGACAGAACCAGCGAATTAATCGACGACATGTTCGAGACAATGTACGAATCCGGCGGTGTTGGCCTTGCTGCACCACAGGTTGGAATTTTAAAAAGACTTTGCGTAATTGACGTTTCACCAGAGTGCGATCAGCCGCTTGTGTTCATTAACCCTGAAATTATTGAACGTTCAGAAGAAGAACAGACAGGCTATGAAGGTTGCCTTTCTTACCCTGGAAAGAGCGGTATTGTAACCCGTTCCATGAAGGTAAAGGTAAAGGCACTTGACCGCGACATGAAGCCATTTGAGATGGAAGCTGAAGGTCTTCTCGCAAGATGCATGCAGCACGAATTTGATCACCTTAACGGTATCCTTTACATGGGTAAGGTTGAGGGAGACATCGTAGATAACGAAGATCTCTACGCAGAAGAGGAAGAAGAAAACTAATAGGCATATGCCTGAAACGAGGGAAGAATGAAGATAGTTTACATGGGTACGCCGGAAATTGCGGCGGTAATCTTAAACAGAATTTTAGAGTCAGGAAAGCACGAGGTGGTTCTCGCTGTTACCCAGCCGGACAGACCGAGGGGCAGAGGCAAGAATATGGCCATGTCTGAAGTGAAAACGCTGGCTCTTGAGCATGATATTCCTGTATTTACACCGGAAAGAATCAAGGACGCAGAGAGCATCGAAGAACTTAAAAAGTACGATGCGGACATGTTTGTAGTTGCAGCCTTCGGACAGATTCTTTCAAAGGAAGTACTTACGATGCCAAAGTATGGTTGCATTAACGTACACGCTTCATTGCTCCCTAAGTACAGAGGCGCCGCACCAATTCAGTGGGCAATTCTCGATGGCCAGCTTACTACAGGCATCACCATCATGCAGATGGACGAAGGTCTGGACACAGGCGACATCATCCTTCAGGAGGAAATCAGAATTCCTCACGATGAAACTGCAGGCGGTCTTCACGACAGACTGGCAGAACTGGGTGGCGAGGTGCTTCTTAAGGCAATGGACCAGATCGAGGCAGGAACTGCAATCAGAACTCCTCAGGGTCCGGCCAAGACTCACTATGCATCCATGCTTACCAAAAAGATGGGTAAGCTTGATTTTACAAAGTCAGCAAGAGAATTAGACCGCTATGTAAGAGGTCTTAATCCATGGCCATCAGCCTATGCCTTTCTGGACGGCAAGATGGTTAAGATTTGGGACACCATGATTACAGATAAATGCGAAGAGGGCTTAAAGCCGGGCGACGTATACGGTGTAGACAAGAATGGCTTCTACATTGCAACCGGCGACGGTGGACTCAGAGTATTGGAAATTCAGCCGGAAGGAAAGCGTGCCATGAAGGCAAGCGAGTTCCTTAGAGGCTATAACGTTTACGGAAAGCATTTCGAATAATGAATGATCGCGAACTAGCATACAAAATTCTCTGCCGCATCTTTAATGACGAGGTGCTTTGTCAGGATGCTTTGTCAGCTGCCTTTGAGGAGGCCGACAAGAAAGAGGGCGCACAGGGAATTAACAAAGGCTGGGTAAATCACCTGGTGGTGGGTGTTGTGGAACGCTATCTTACCCTGACCTACCTGATTGAGAAGCAGTCAGGACGAAAATTTAACAAGATAAACAAGAATGTAAGAATCATACTTCTTATGGGTGTCTACCAGGGCCTTTACATGAATGTGCCTTCATCGGCAGCATGTAACGAATCCGTTAAGCTTGCTACCAAGCACAAACTTGCAGGGCTTAAGGGCTTTGTAAATGGCGTGTTAAGAGGGCTTTTTAGAGCCTATGAAGCATCAGGCAAGACCACAGCAGAAGAGTTCATCCTTTCTCTGACAAAGGAGGAAAAGGATGCCGACAGAAAACTGGAAATCCTCTACTCCACACCTAAGTGGATGATTAAGGAGTTTAGAAAAGCGGCAGGTACAAAGGACATTACCGCAATTCTTGAAAGCCAGTTTACAGAAAAGGACATGACCGCCTGCCTGATTAAAAGCAGGGCAACCAAGGAAGAATTTGAAGCAGCACTTACGCGTGACGGTGTAGAGTTTAGGGAGTGCGAAAACCTTAAGGCATATGCCGAAGATTTCACCTACTACACCCTGAATGCCGGAGGCAAATTAAACCGACTTTCATCTTTTAAAAAGGGTATGTTTATTGTGCAGGACCCTGCTTCCATGCTGGCGTCAGAACTGGTGCCTGTAAAGGAAGAGATGAAAGTGATAGATGTCTGCGCAGCGCCCGGTGGAAAGGCCGTGCACCTTGCAGACAGAATTTACGCCTGTGCGGGACATGTAACCGCTTGCGATGTGTCTGAGGAAAAGGTCGGAAAAATCCAGGATACCATTAAGCGCACGGGGCTTAAAAACATCACAACCGCTGTGGCAGATGCCACGGTGAAAGTGAAGGAATTCAACGATTTCTTTGATGTGGTGGTAGCTGACCTTCCTTGCTCCGGACTTGGAGTAATCAAGAAAAAGCCGGACATTAAGTACAAAACCAAGGAAACAGATCCTGCAGAACTGGCAGTTCTTCAGAAAAAGATACTTGATAATGTGACAGGCTATGTGAAGAAAAAGGGTTTCATCGCTTTTTCAACCTGTACACTGACGGAATGTGAGAACGAAGCCAACGTTTCCTACTTACAGGAAAAGGGCTTTGAAGAAATTAAGAGAGTGAAGCTTTTACCTACGGCAGAGCATGACGGATTTTTCATATGCCTGCTGCAGAAAGCCTAAACGAAACAAAAGTTTCGGAATTACTATGACAAATACGTTACCGGACATTAAGTCCATGACAAAAACTGAACTTGGAGACTTTTTTAAAGAAAAGGGTCTGCCTGCCTTTAGAACAAAACAGGTCTACGACTGGATGCATGTAAAACTGGTTAAGACACCGGATGACATGACCAACATTCCAAAGTCTTTAAGGGATGTCATAAAGAACGAGACCAACTGGTGCAGCGTGAAAAATCTTGCCTGCCAGGAATCGAAAAAAGGAGACACTAAGAAATTCCTTTTTGAACTGGATGATGGCAACGCGATTGAAAGTGTTTGGATGAAGTACAAACACGGAAATTCAGTGTGTATCAGCTCTCAGGTGGGTTGCAGAATGGGATGTACCTTCTGCGCATCTACCATCGGAGGTCTGGTTAGAAACCTAACTCCTGCGGAAATGCTGGAGCAGGTTTACGAAATCACCAGAGCAACGGGAGAGAGAGTCAGCAACATTGTAGTGATGGGTTGTGGCGAACCAATGGACAATTTCAAAACGCTGATTCGCTTTATCGACCTGATTACCAATGCGGACGGTCTTAACATTAGCCAGAGAAACATTACGGTTTCCACCTGTGGAATTGTTCCTAAAATTAAGGAACTGGCGGATTTGGACCTTAATATTACCCTGGCGATTTCACTGCATGCCTATTCAGATGAGAAGAGAAGAAAGACAATGCCTATTGCCAACAGCTTTTCCATAGCTGAAATTTTGGATGCCTGCAGGTACTACTTTAAGAAGACTGGAAGAAGAATCAGTTTTGAATATGCCTTAATTAAGGATTTCAACGACACAAGAGAAGATTGGGAAGGGTTAGCGGCCATATTAAAGGGCATGGAAGCCCATGTAAACTTAATTCCAATCAATCCCGTCAAGGAAAGAAATTACCGCCGCACAACCCCTGAAAACGTTACCAGATTTCAACAAATGCTTGAAAAAAATGGTATAAATGTTACTATTAGGAGAGAAATGGGCGCAGATATTGATGCAGCCTGTGGACAGCTCAGAAGAAGTTATGAAAAGGAGAAAGAAAGCAACACATGAAAGTTTATGCAGTCACAGATGTTGGCATGAAACGTTCAATGAATCAGGATTCTTTTCTTTGTCATGAGGAACCTCTGGGAATTCTGCCTAACTGCTTTATAATTGCAGACGGAATGGGTGGACACAATGCGGGTGACTATGCCTCCCGCTACGTTATCGATTCTGTAGCGTCAAGCTTTAGGACAACAAAACAGAAAACTAAGATACAGGCTATTGAAGAAGCTGTTAAAATTGCAAACGAGGGCATCGTGCAGAAGGGTTCTGAAATGAAGGAACTTGAAGGCATGGGCACCACCTTTGTAATGATAACCATTGATGAGAACAACAAAGTTCTTGCAGCTAACATTGGTGACAGCCGTCTATATCTTGTATCTGATAACAAGATCAAACAGGTATCCATGGACCACTCACTGGTTGCGGAAATGGTTCGCAAGGGCGAGATTAACAAGGAAGGTGCAAGATACCATCCGCAGAAGAATGTGGTACTTAGAGCGATCAGTACGAGAGAGGTCGTATCCCCTGATTTTTACGAGTTTACCGTAAAGCCGGGAGATTATTGTCTCTTGTGTTCTGATGGACTTTCTGATATGCTTGACGAGGTCGAAATGCTCAAAGTTATTAACGAGTACGAAGAAGTTAGTGACATTTCGGAAAGAATGATTACACTTGCCAATGAGAACGGTGGCAAGGACAACATCACGTTGATTCTTATTAGAATTGAATAATAGATAATGAAGAGAAACGTCTGTTTACAGACGAAAGTAGGAAGGAATTTAAAATGGCGAAGGTAAGACCTGGAATGTTCATAAGCGAACGTTATGAGATCGTGTCCTTAATTGGCTCCGGCGGAACAGCTGAAGTATTTAAGGCAAAGGATCACAGACTCAATCGATTTGTGGCTATTAAAATTCTCAAGGAAAATTTTACCGGAGATCGTAAAATTGTTGAGAAGTTTAGACAGGAAGCTCAGGCTAGTGCCGGACTGACTCACCCAAACATTGTTAGTGTTTACGACGTAGGTAATGCAGGTGATTTACATTACATTGTAATGGAACTCATTGATGGTATTACTCTTAAAAAATTTATCGAACGAAAAGGCAGACTTGATATTAAGGAAGCAATCGGTATTGCCATTCAGATTGCACAGGGCCTTGATGCAGCGCATGCAAACCACATTGTTCACCGTGACATTAAGCCACAGAACATTATTATTTCAAGAGAAGGAAAGGTTAAAGTTTCCGACTTCGGTATTGCAAGAGCTACATTTGGTACAAGCTCTAACACTTTAAATCAGGCTCCTGTTGGTTCTGTTCACTATCTTTCACCTGAACAGGCAAGAGGCGGTTTTTCTGACGAGCGTTCAGACATCTACTCATTAGGTGTTACAATCTATGAAATGCTTGCAGGAAAGGTTCCTTTCTCAGGAGACAACAATGTATCCGTTGCACTTCTTCACATTCAGGGAGAAGCAAGACCTTTACATGAAATCAACCCTGAAGTTACACCTGCAATCGAAAAGATTGTTGTTAAGTGTATGCAGAAGAAGCCTGAAAGAAGATATTTCTCAGCTAAGGAATTAATTGATGACCTTAAGCTTTCATTAAAGAATCCAAAGGGTGATTTCGTTACTCTTGGAAAGGGTGTTCCTGTAGATGCACCTACCATCAACATGACAGGTGAGGAACTTGACGCCATCAGAACTCAGGCACATGCTAATGAGTTTGAAGATCCTGATGAAATTGAAGAAGATCTTGAAGTAGATGATGAAGACATCGATGCTGTTGGAACAAAGACAGAAAAGTTCGTCATCATCGGTAGTGTTGTTTTAGTAGTTCTTGTAATTTTACTTGTTGTATTCCTTGCAAAGAACATCATGGATTCCAACAACGAAAGCTCTTCAAAGGCAGAATCACTTACAAGTACTCAGATTGAACAGCTTAAGTCATACGGTTATACAACTGAGGAAATGGAGAAGCTTCTTAAAGAGAAGTACAATTTCTCAGCTGGTGACTACAAGGTTAGCACTATCTACGATGCAGACGTAGAAGAGGGCTATGTAATTGACATGTACTACAACACAGACGGCGTTCTTATTATCGAGAGCAGTCTTGGTGTTGCACCTGCTGATCAGGTTATTATGCCTGACCTTTATGGTGATACAGAGGAAGAAGCAAGAGAGAAGCTCGCTAAGCTTTCCGAAGGCTTTGACCTTGATTTCGTTCTTTCCGCAACTCACAGTGATGAGGAAGAAGGAACTGTTATTGCACAGAGCGTAGAAGAAGGAAAGTCAATCTCCATGGATGCTACAATTGAAATCACACTTTCAATTGGCCCTGACATGATTGCAATCCCTGACTTTACATCAGTTACAATGACTAAGGAAGAAATTGAAGCTAACTACAGTGATAGCTTTACAATTACTTACAAGTATGATGACAATAACAAAGAGACAACAGCAGGAATTGCCGTAAGATCTGATCCTGAAGCATTAGACGCAGACGGCAAGGAAGTTAAGCTGGCTAAGGGCTCAGAGCTTGTTGTTTACCTTTCATCAGAACTCGTAGAGGTTCCGGATGTATCAGGCAAGACACTTACAGAAGCTAAGAATGCACTTGCAGCAGTTGGTCTTAAGGCTAATCCGGTATCTCAGGCCTACGATGGCACTCATGCAGCTGAGGCAGTTCTCAGCCAGGGCACAGATGCCGGTGATACAGTAGCAAGAGGTTCAGCAGTAACCATTACTTACAATGCGGCTGCTACACCTACACCTACATTTACACCAACACCAAAGGCAGATACACCAACACCAACACCAAAGGCAGATACACCAACACCAACACCAACAACTGGTGCAGAACAAGGCGATGATTCTGGTAACACTGGTGACGAAACTGGTGACGAGACAGGCAACAACGGCGAATAATTGGTAATTCATGACAAATTTAAAGGGAAGAATTATTAAAGGAATTGCAGGCTTCTACTATGTCTATGTTGAAGATTTGGGAGTAGTGGAATGCAAGGCCAAGGGACTATTCAGAAACAAGAAAATTAAACCACTGGTAGGTGATGAGGTAGAACTCGAGCTGCTTGGCACCGCGGATTCCAAAACGGAAGACGCCGACAAGCATCTGGGTAACATCATCGAAATATTGCCAAGAAAAAATTCTCTTATCCGTCCCGCGTCAGCAAACATTGACCAGGTACTGATTGTATTTGCAGTAGCTGATCCGGAGCCGCATCTGAATTTATTGGACAGATTTTTAATCTCCATGGAGAAACAGAATCTGCCAACAATAATAATATTTAATAAAACAGATTTGACGGAGGAGGGCCATGTGGCCAGTCTCCGTCAGATTTATGAAAAGGCCCACTACCAGACTTTTGGTATTCAGGCTATCAATAACAGGAATGTGGAACCAATCAGGCATATGCTTGACGGTAAGACCACTATCCTTGCAGGACCAAGTGGTGTTGGAAAGTCTACCTTCATGAATCTGATTCAGCCGGAGGCCAACATGGAAACCGGTGCCATCAGTGAGAAAATCAGAAGAGGTAAGAACACTACCAGACACACCGAACTGGTTCATGTAAAGAAGGACACATTTTTGCTTGATTCTCCAGGCTTTTCCAGTTTCGAGTTATTCGACATGGAAGCAGGAGATTTGGGAAAGTACTATCCGGAATTTAGGGAACACGAAGAAAAGTGCAGGTTCACAGGTTGTGCTCACATCAATGAACCTGATTGTGGTGTTAAAACTGCCTTGGCAGAGGGGTTAATTGCTAAGGAGCGCTACGACAATTATTGTAAACTATACAAAGAACTCGCAAACAGAAGAAAATACTAATAACGAGGATAGGGAAATGGCAAAATTTGCACCATCAATTTTATCAGCAGACTTTAACAAGCTGGGAGAGCAAATCTCCATAGTTGAAAAGGCTGGAGCAGACTATCTGCACATTGATGTTATGGATGGCGCTTTTGTGCCAAACATATCTTTTGGACTTCCGGTTCTTAAAAGCATCAGAAAGAACAGCGAAATGTTTTTTGATGTGCATTTAATGATCATGGAGCCTATCAGATTTGTGGAAAGCTTTGCAAGAGACGGTGCGGACAACATTACGGTGCATCTTGAAGCGTGTTCGGATGTATATGCCACACTTGCTCAGATTAAAAAGCTTGGCAAAAAAGCAGGCCTCGCCATTAAGCCATCAACTCCTGTAATCAAGCTGGAGCCTTATATTGACATGGTAGATATGGTTCTTATCATGAGTGTGGATCCTGGCTTTGGAGGACAGAAGTTCTTTGAAACTACCTATGACAGAATTCAGGAGGCGAGAGACCTGGCGAATGCTAAAGGTGTTAATCCTGAGATTGAAATAGATGGTGGAGTTAATGACAGTAACATTGATAAACTTCTTCAGACAGAAACTGATGTTTTTGTAATGGGAAGTGCACTTTTTAAAGAGCCACTTGAAGAAAAGGCAAAGCATTATGTGGATTTGATTCATGCAAAATAAAATAGTTCATGGAATATGACATTTTTTTCGCATAAACCACCAATACACTGGGTTTACAGACAGATGAAAGACAAAAAGGTCTTTTATCTGTCTTTTTTTTATTGTAAAATTTATATAGATTTTACAGTTACTTCCCACGAATATTACAGGGGTGAAATAAAATCTTAGAAAAAAACGCTAAGATGGGAGAACGTAAATGACCAACACAGAAAATAATTTGAAGAAGACTGAAACTAAGACAGTAAAGAAGCAAGGGACAGAGGCAGTTAAAAAGTCAGCGACTAAGGTTGTAAAGAAGTCTGAGGAGAAAAACACAAAGAAACCTGAGACTAAGGCTACAAAGAAGTCAAAGGAGAAGAAACCGGAAGCAAAGACTGTGAAGAAGTCAGAGTCCAAGACAGTTAAGACTGCGAAAAAACCAGTCAAGATCACGAAGAAGTCCGTCGATAAGTCTGAAAAGGCTCCTCAGGAGTTTACAAACCGAGAACTTTCCTGGCTCCAGTTTAACGAAAGAGTTCTGGACGAAGCAGGAAATCCAAGAGTGCCTTTGGCAGAGAGACTGACCTTTGCGTCCATCTATCAAACAAACCTGGACGAATTCTTCAGAGTGCGTGTGGGTACACTTATGATGCAGGTGCACTCAGGAGAAAAGGTGCGTGAAAACAAAACGCATATGACTGCTAAGGAGCAGGTAGAGGCAATTCTTAAGCAGGTTAAGGTTCTTGAAACCAAGAAGGAAAGAATCTATGAGCAGCTTATGGGAGAGCTGGAACCTAAGGGCATCAGAATTATCAATTTCAGCAAACTTTCAAAGAAGGAAGGGGATTTCTTAGAGCAGTACTTTGATGTGCATATTGCTCCATTCCTTTCACCAATTCTTTTAGGAAGACAGCAGCCATTTCCGTTTCTTGGAAACGGAGAGTTGTATGCCATTGTGCTATTAACTACACCTAAGGGAAAGAAGAGAACAGGAATTGTTCCGTGTTCCAACAGAGTATTTAAACGTTTGATTGAGATTCCAACGAGACCTGGCTGTGCGATGCTCTCAGAGGAGCTGATTCTGCACTTTGTATCGAAACTCTATCCACAGTATGCCATCAGAGAAAAGTCCATTCTTCGAGTTACCAGAAACGCAGATATCGATGCGCATGATGTTTATGACGAAGACATGGATTATAGAAACATGATGGAACAGCTTATCAAGATGCGTAAGCGCATGGATCCTGTCAGAGTTGAACTTAGTCGACAGATTAATGACAAAGCTAAGATGGAACTGGCAAAGTTCCTTAGTGTAGGCAAGGAACACATTATAAATGTGGGTACACCACTGGATCTTTCCTTTGTATTTGAAATCCAGAAGTATCTGAGAAATCAGTCGGATCTGTTCTATGAAAGAAGGGTTCCTCAGCTTTCCAGAAAACTGTCCATGAGGCAGAACATTCTGAAACAGGTGGAAAAGAAGGATGTACTCCTTACCTATCCGTTTGACAGCATGAGACCGTTCATTAAGATGTTAAACGATGCGGCGGACGATCCGGAAGTTATTTCCATCAAAATGACTCTCTACCGTGTGGCAGACAAGTCTCAGATTGTAGATGCATTAATTGACGCAGCGGAAAATGGTAAGGAAGTTGTGGTACTCTGCGAGTTAAGAGCCCGATTTGATGAAGAAAATAACATTGAAATGTCTCATCGACTTGAGGATGCGGGATGCCGAATTCTTTACGGCTTAGGCGATTACAAGGTGCACTCCAAGTTGTGTCTCATCACCAAGAAGAAGGAAGATGGCTTCCAGTACATCACGCAGATTGGTACAGGTAATTACAATGAGAAGACCTCCAGACTTTATTCGGACTTCTCACTTTTAACCGCCAATCAGGAAATCGGTGCAGATGCGGCTAAGGTTTTCACAGCCCTTCAAAGAGGAGAAATCGTAGAGGATGTTAAACACCTTCTGGTGGCTCCAAAGTGTCTGCAGGACCGAATGCTGGCCATGATGGACAATCAGATTGAACGACAGAAGAAGGGAAAACCAGCCTACATAGGCTTCAAAATCAACTCCTTAACGGACAAGGACATCATAGACAAACTGATTGAAGCTTCTAAGGCAGGTGTTAAGGTAGACCTCATAGTGCGAGGCATATGCTGCCTCAAACCACAAATCCCCGGCATCACGGATAACATCCGTGTAATCAGTATTGTCGGACGATACTTAGAACACTCCAGAATTTACAGATTCGGCGTTGGAAGATTAGAGAAGATGTATATCTCCTCAGCAGACTGCATGACCAGAAACACCACCAGAAGAGTTGAGGTGGCAGCTCCTGTCTATGACAGAGAAGCAAGGAAGAGTATCAGACACTATTTCGACACCATGCTCTTAGATGACGAAAAGGGCAAGGAACAGGGAATGGATGGTCTTTACCATGACCGTCATATTAACGAGGAACCATTAAATTCACAGGAATTTTTCTACCAGGAAGCCTACAGAAAAGCTTCCAAGGAAGAAATAGTAAATTAGAAAAGGAAGTAAATTATGGCAATGAAAATTGGAATGCTTACCAGTGGTGGCGACTGCCAGGCTTTAAACGCAACAATGCGTGGCGTGGTAAAGGGACTTTACAACAGTAGAGAAGAAATTGAGATCTATGGCTTTGAGAAGGGCTATATGGGCCTTATCAATTGCGACTATAGAATTCTTACATCAAGAGAGTTCTCTGGTATTTTAACGGAAGGTGGAACGATTCTCGGTACTTCACGAGTTCCATTTAAGACTGTACAGGATACAGATGAGAACGGCTTTAACAAAGTAGAAGAGATGAAGAAGAATTACAAGAAACTGGGTCTGGACTGCCTCGTTGTTCTTGGCGGTAACGGAAGTCAGAAGACAGCTAACCTCTTAAGCGAGGAAGGTCTTAACGTAATTCATCTTCCAAAAACAATTGATAACGATATTTACGGAACAGATGTTACTTTCGGTTTCCAGAGTGCCATTGACATTGCGACCAACGTAATTGACTGTATTCATACAACAGCAGCATCTCACGACCGTGTGTTTATCGTAGAAGTCATGGGACACAAGGTTGGCTGGCTGACACTTAATGCCGGAATTGCCGGTGGTGCAGATGTCATCCTGCTTCCAGAAATCCCTTATGACATTGATTTTGTAACACGTGCCATTAAGGAAAGAGCAAAGAGTGGAAAGTGCTTTACCATCATTGCAGTAGCAGAAGGCGCAATTTCCACAGAAGATGCTAAACTTGGCAAAAAGGAACTTAAGAAGAAACAGGCAGAGGATGCCAAGAAGTACTCCTCCGTTTCTTACAAGTTGGCTGCAGAGCTGGGAGAAAAACTGGATTATGAAATTCGTATCACAATTCCTGGCCACGTACAGCGAGGCGGAAGCCCATGTCCTTACGACAGAGTTCTCTCTTCAAGACTTGGTGTTGCAGCAGCAAAGGCTATTCTTGATAAGGACTATGGCAAGATGATCGCCATGAAGAATGGTGAGACCGAAAGAGTACCACTTAAGGATGTGGTTGGAAAACTTAAGGGCGTGGATCCAAAGTCCAGCATCGTAAAAGAGGCACGTGCCCTTGGCATATGCTTCGGCGACGAGTAAACCCCAAAATTTTGGTACATGTTTGCTAATGAAAACAAGAAAACACTCTCGGAAAGTGCTTCCGAGAGTGTTTTTTTTGAAAAAATTGCGAAAAAAGTATAAAAATATGCAAAATATCATCATTTTTGATGATGTGCAAATTAAAAATAAGTTTTATAATGACAATGTCTTGAGGATAACAAATGAAAATGAATAAAAAATCAAGACGTTGGTAGGGGGAATGGTTTATTTTTATAAACTATTTATGAAAGAAGCAGTCCATGACTGCTTTTTTTCATGCCCAAATTTAATCAGGAACTACAATGCCGCTTCTTAAGGCATTGAGTGCCAGTTCCATTCTTGAACGGTAGCCGGTCTTGTCACGCATATGCGTAATGTGCGTTCTTACGGTGGCAACACTGATCTTTAGTATTTCTGAAATCTCTTCATCAGAGCATCCTGCCGCCAAAACTCTTAACACATCTAATTCTCTGTCGGTAAAGTCAGTGCTTACCGCATGGCCCAAGGAAACTACAGGAGACACGTCAGGGTAGACATGCTCACCTGCCATGGTGCGATCCATAACTTCGAGGAAAGGCTTCTGTGCAATTTCCTTATACCAGAAGGAATCTACGCCAATTTCTCTTGCACGCTTGATAAAGGCGTGTTCAGGCATGGAGGTAACCATTAATACCTTGGTGTCAGGATAGTTCTTTTTGAGCTTCTCAGCGGCCTCTAAACCGTTGATGCCCTCCTTCATAACAATATCCATGATGACCAAATCCAGGTCGTACTTCGCCATGTAAACGTCTGCGTCGCTGGCTGAATCCAGGGACAGCACGAGCTCGTAGTCGTTTGATGACTTTACGATGGATTCAAACAATCCACGCGCCATATTCTGATCATCTACAATCATTACCTTGTAAGCCATTTAGTATTCCTCCTTGTTAAACACCAATCTTAATCTGAAGACCGGTGTACTCTCTAACGTCATGAAACCTCCGATGCCTTCGACCTGATGACGCAGGTTGGCAAGTCCGCCGGTTTCGTTTATTCCCTCGGTTGGTGCGGTTCCATTGTTCGTGAAGAAAATGGAGACCAAATTATAATGTGTTGAAACCTCTACGTTTAAGGTGTCGCCCTTGGCGTGACGCAGAGTGTTAGTGACGCATTCGTGCAAGGCATATGCCACGACCTGCTTTCTCTTTTCATCCTGTGGCAACTCACCCTTAATGTTAACCGTTACGCCTACGTTTTTGGCAGTGCGCAGTACCTTGCTGTAGGCATCCCTTCTCTCAGCAGGCGGAGAGGAGTTAAGGATTGTGATGTTTCGTTTCATCAGATTGATGAGCAGATTCAAATCCTCCTCAGAACCACCGTTTACCAGATAGTTGTAAAGCGCCAAAAGCACTTCGCCCAGCTCATCGTGAATTCTAATTTTGGCATTAAGCGTTTCCTGAGTGATGGTCATGCCCGTAATAAGATTTCTGTAATCATGAATCTTGTCGGAAAGCTCCTTGGCGTGTTCTTCCTGCTTGTGAAGCTGACCAAGGTTGCGATATTCTTTTGTGACGTCCGTAAACTTAAGCTCGCGGATGTCCATGTCCTTAAGGTTCATTTTCTCATCAGTTACGATATAGTAATTGCTGTTTTCCGCGCGGACAATAATTTTGTCGCCGGAGTGAATGATGGAAGTCATTCGTGAACCCTCTGAGAAAATGGCCTGCGTAAAGTAATTGGCGTTAAGCAGTGGTCGACCGGTGATATCATTACAGATTCTGTCAATCAGGTCGTTACGCAGGATTACCTGGCCCTTAGGGGTGTAGAAGCATATGCCTGTTGGGAGCGCGTCGAGCGCTTCCTTAATGGAAACAACCGTCATGACTGTTCTGTGCTTGTTGCGGATGGTTTTCATCATAAAATAGTTGAGCACAAAAAAGATAAAAACTAAGGCAATATGCAAAATGGCAGGTGTGTCGCCGGTTGCAATATCTGCATAGCTATCTGCGTTTGGGTACAGTTGTGAGCGATTGAAAGTGACCTCAAACTGCATCAGGTAATATTCACTTACTATTAAGAACAGTGAGATAAATATGAAGGAGTTTTGGCTCTTTCTTCTCAGACTGTCTATCAGGATGTAAATGTCGCACCAGAAAACGGACAGTAATATTGTCAGCATGGTGCCTCTTACTAAGATGGGAAGTTGACTATATAGCATTGTCAGGCACCTCCTCATCATAGGAGACCATCAGTTTAACGACGGCATCCACATCTTCAGTTGTAATGGTAAAACGACGGCTGATGTTCTTAAAGTCCTCATTACTGGAACTAATATCGCATTTTTCCAAATTGATCAGATGTCCCTCAAGTGGCGTGATAATCAGTCGGAGAACAACGAGACCATCTGACCAGGAAAGGCTGACTGCAAGGGCTGAAATGTCCTTAAGAAGTGACTCTAATATAAGTTCAAAGCCCTCGTAGGTCGCAATGACCAGTGACGCATCCACAAAGCCATCAGCAAAACCACTAAGGAAAGTCTCAACATTACTAAGTTCCAAATAACGAAGGGATTCCTTAAGGGAAAGTTTAAGCTCCAACATGTTGATTCTTGGAGACTTGTTCTTAGCCTTATTTTTATCCTCGAAGGCGATGATTTCCAAATTGCTTCGACGCTTGATGTAGGCGTTTAGAAGAGCGACCTTTGCCAGGTCTTTGTTGGAAATGTTTTTGGCGTTTTCAATGTTATTGGTGATTCGAAGAATCTCGTCGGCCTGTTTAATTATGTTAACGGTAATCTTATCGTAGAGACGGTTTCGTGCCTCGATTCGGGCGCGTTCTTCGATAACCACGTTCTCAGCACGAAGAATTTCGTTCTGGGTGTTAATCTTCATGAGAATATCGGACATCTGCTTATCCAGGTTATTAATCTCGGTCAAATCATCGGTCCAAAAGCAGGTGCCGCCGGTTACAGGTCTTGAAGAAAGACGTGTGTTAGCGTCCAAAAGGACCGGTTTTGTAAGCGCCGTAAAACGCTGCTTGTCATCAAAGGCGACCGCGTTATCAGTGGCGCAGATAAAATCGTCATCATTATCGTAAATTACGGAAGAGACGCTACTGTTACTGAAAAGGTAACGATAGTTACGATTGGCAGGGATGAGGCCGATGGATATGCAGCCCTCAAAGAAACCAATGACTATCATGGCATAGAAATCCGATAACTCCAGACTCTTTATGTTCTCAATGTCCAGGCTTAACTTCGCATAGTACTGTAAAAGCACATAAATGAGGATGAAGAATACCGGAAGCATAGGCAGAAGAATATCCCTCTTGCGAAGCGAAAACGCACACTTCATGATCATGATTATGAAAGTGGCAACGAACATGACGATGGTCCAGACGAGGAATATGCCAAAGCCGATGCCGTAGGTGCAATCTGCGGAAGGGTCCGGTGAGTTTGGATCAAACTTAAGACACAGGTGATGCACATTGTTTGTGAGGAACATCAAAATAATTAATGTTGTCGGTATTGTGAGATAGAACCAACGCTTGCTGACCTTGCGTCCTGCAGGGCGAGCCATGATTACGGAGACGCAGAGGCAAAGCATTGGAATCAAGGTCAGTGGTATGTAGTAGGCGTACCAAATGTAAGTCTGCATTCTGATATTTCCGATGAAGAAGTGTTCCTTGCAGACCTCGAGCATGGAGAACAGGACGAACATCATGCCTGTGAGGTAAATTATGCGGACCATTCGGACGTCGGTGATTCGCCATTCGATTAAGAAAAGCCAAAGGATAACCAAAGTGCTGGTGAAAATCTGGACAAAGCCATAATTAAAAGACGCAGCAGGAGAAAGATTCCTGAGCAGAATTAAAGTAATTGCCGGAACTGCAATTATAAAAAAGATGTTTAAAAGCGCAGAATCCCTCTTCATGGTGACCCCCTTTCTTAATGATATAAATCCCGGAAATATTATACTCTATTTAGGGGGAGAGCGCTATAAGAAAAATTATCGGAGAGGCATTACCTGAAAAGTTGAAGCAAAGGTTTTTTTTATGGTATAGTAAATACAGGTATAGAAAAGCGATTGGGTGTCGCAAATTTGGTTTATTGAAAAGTAGGTCACTTGTGGTCATCGTGACCACAAGTTGAATATGATTGATTTGGAGTAACTTCTGGTCCAATGGACCAGAAGTTATTTTTGTTTTGTCACGATAATTGTATAAGAATCGTGACAAAAGAGGGCGGAGGTGGACCAGAAGTTATTTTGCTATATGAGGAATCTATATCTGTAGATATCTTCATAACGCTTATTGACTTTGATGGTTAAAAGATGTTATTATAACTGTAACAGAAATGTACTAATATGGTAAAAAAACGTTGTGTAGGAGGTATATTTATGTTATACGGATATTTGATTGAAAATTTTAAACCATATGAACCAATCTTTACTGCGGACATTGATATAGATATGGTGGGAAATTCTCTTCGCCCAAAGCTGAAGGAATTATGTGATTCCGGAAAACTTTGCAGATATGAGGCAGGGGTTTATTATTTGCCAGGCAAAATGAAGCTGAAGGGATTAACTCCGATATCTGCTAGTGCCGTGGCTAGAAGTAGATATGTTAATCGAAGAGGAAAAGTACGAGGATACTATTCGGGGTATACTTTTGCTAATCAGATAGGTCTTTCATTACAGGTACCTTATGTGCAGGAAATTGTTACGAATGAGGCTAGTGCCAAGGTAAGAGAGATTGATATTAAGGGACAGAAATTTATCATTCGAAAGCCTAAGGCTGAAGTTACAGAAGAAAATGTATATACATTACAGTTTTTGGATTTCCTTAGTGATATAGATAAATATCTGGATGGAAGTTCAGAGAATATTCTTGATAAGTTAGAGAAACTCATTAAGGATGAAAAGATTACAAAAGAACTTATTGATACATACATTAGTCTGTACCCGACGAAGGTATATAAGAATCTTTATGAGACAGGAGTAGTATATGCTATTACACAAGGATAGAGAACAATTTGAAGCTGTTTTAAATGCCGTTTCTAATGAATTAGGAGTGCCGGTATCCATTGTCGAAAAGGATTATTATGTCACGATGATTCTGAAACAATTAGCGCTAAAGGCGTCTGGTTGCGTCTTTAAGGGTGGAACTTCATTAGCAAAATGCCATCATGCGATTAATAGATTTTCTGAGGATATAGATATAACATTTTCAGATAAATTATCACAGGGAGAACGCCAAAAGTTAAAGAACCAAGTTATAGCCGAAATTAGCGAATATTTGGAACTACCGATAATTGATTTGGATAAAACAAGAAGCAGGAGAGATTACAACTGCTATACGTTTAAGTATTCTCCGATAGAAGGATATGTCCCTGAGAGCCTTATTGAAGCCCTCAGCCGTAGGATAGTTGTCACCCACCTCTCAAACTGATATGATAG
>R14__coassemble_119_pt1 | contig 66132 bp, 75 predicted proteins | sample R14__metabat2_high_PE_046 | metagenome-assembled genome bin R14
CCCTTGCTCTCGTGCCTTGGAATTTACGCTATTCCCATGTTCGCTTGCTTTGGCAATTACACTTTCTAGATACTTCTGCTCCTTAAGAAGCATTTCTTTTAATCCATGCAATATTTTGTCCTCTTTTCTTAAATATTTTTGATGTTTGTGGGATTTTATTAGAAGTCGCCCCACCACGGCGCAGTAAGGGGACCCTTTTTTACGATTTGTTAATTTAGGTCATGGCTTTGGGGCTTGTTGCTTGACCTTATTTTGATTTTTGGAATTTTAGGTCACAATTTTTCGACTTCTCGATTGACCTCTTTTTTAGATATGGAATTTTAGGGCACCTCACCAAGCTAAACCACACCCTAAATTATAATAGAAACCCCGAAAGCCAACATTTGGCTTCCGGGGATATAAATTCTTGACAATCTCGTACGAGATGAATTATCTCTTTGAGAACTGAGGAGCACGACGTGCGGCCTTTAAACCGTACTTCTTTCTTTCCTTCATTCTTGGATCTCTTGTGAGATAACCAGCCTTCTTGAGTGCTGGACGATATTCAAGATCAGCTTCGCAAAGTGCACGTGAAATACCGTGACGGATTGCACCAGCCTGACCTGTGAAACCACCACCATGAACTGTGATGATTGCATCGAACTTATCATTTGTGTTTGTGAGCGCAAGTGGCTGACGAACAACAACCTTTAATGTTTCAGGTCCGAAATAAGAATCAATGTCTCTCTTGTTGATAGTAATCTTACCTGTTCCAGGAACAAGATAAACTCTGGCAACACTGCTCTTACGTCTACCTGTACCGTAGTACTTATTTTCTTTAGCTTTAGCCATTGTAATTTTCTCCTTTCAGACTAGATGTCTAATGTTTCAGGCTTCTGAGCTGCATGTGGATGCTCAGCTCCTGCATATACATGTAACTTTGAAATCATCTGCTTTCCGATTGGTCCGCTTGGAAGCATACCCTTAACAGCAAGTTCGATAACCTTTGCAGGCTTCTTATCGATCATTTCTGCAAGTGTTGTTTCTCTCATACCACCTGGATAATCAGAATGTGAATAGTAAATCTTGTCAGAAAGCTTCTTTCCTGTAACCTTGATCTTTTCAGCGTTAATAACGATTACGTTATCGCCTGTATCAATGCTTGGAGAGAATGTAGGCTTGTTCTTACCTCTGAGAATTGTAGCAACTGTTGAAGCGAGACGGCCAAGAGTCTTGCCTGAAGCGTCAACTACATACCACTTTCTCTCGATGTCAGATGCCTTTGTAACATAAGTCTTCATCGTGTTACCTCCGTAATTATTTTCTTAATTGAATTGCCTTTAAATAGGCCACTTCCCGAATTATAACAGAAAGAAATCCCATGTCAACACAAAACACGGGATTATTTTCAAAAAAATTGCTTTTAACTTTAAATTTGTAATTTTAAAACCGTTTTCCCAAAGTTAAAACAAAATTTTATTCATCATACTCAATTTCAATGAGTGTCAGGCCCTTAGCCGGAGCTGTTGGTCCTGCCATTTGTCTGGACCTTCCGGTCACTGCCTTTTTCACGTCTTCAGGCTTCATTTTACCGCTGCCAACATTAATGAGCGTACCGGCAATGATTCTTACCATGTTATAAAGGAATCCGTCGCCCCTTACCCTGATAACCAAATCTGCGCCTTCCTCCACTACGTCACAGGAGAAAACAGTTCTCACAGTGTCTTTGATGGTGGAACCTGTAGACTGAAATGATGCGAAGTCGTGTCTTCCCACAATGAAGGCTGCCGCCTGTCTCATCTTCTGCACATCCAACTTGTAATATATAAGCGTGGAGTAAAGTCTCTTGGTTGGAATCATGGTCTTCGCCCTGGTGATTCTGTACTCATAGGTTTTCTCATGCGCATCAAATCTCGGATGAAAAGAAGGATCCACTTCACAGGAATCTACGATTCTTATATCCTCCGGCAATCTCGCATTAAGCGCATTCTGGAACTTCTCTGCCGGAATTCTGCTGGTGGTATCAAATACGCAGACATTGCCCTGCGCGTGCACACCCGCATCCGTTCTGCTGGCTCCGATAACTTCCATCTCAGTTCCAAGAAGGTCTGTCAACGCCTTTTCCACTTCCCCTTCTACCGTTACGGCATTGGGCTGAGCCTGCCATCCGTGGTAGTTGGTTCCGTCGTAGGAAACCACTAATTTGATTCTGTGCAACGCATTTTCTACACAAGTAGAACCCATATCTTCTGCGCCATCCACATCTTCCGCGCCATCCACGTCTTCCGCCAAAGCAACACCATTGTTCTCTGCATCTTCCGCCAAAGCAACACCATTGTTCTTAGCATCTTCCACCAAAGGAGAGGTTAAATTGTTGACTTCATTGTTTTCAAATTCGTTCATTTAAGATTCCCTTCAAAACGCATCAGTAAACTACATCAAAATTCTGACTGCAATGGTTGTGGCAAAAAGTAACAGGCCGATGGCATATGCCACAAAGTCCCCAAAGTGATACTTCATCGGCTTAAACTTGGTACGTCCCTCGCCTCCGTGGTAGCATCTCGCCTCCATGGCCTGTGCCAGGTCGAAAGCTCTTCTAAAAGCAGAAATCAGGAGCGGAATAAAAATCGGCACCATGGACTTGGCGCGATGGAAAATGTTTCCACTCTCAAAGTCCGCACCTCTCGCCTGCTGCGCCTTCATGATTCTGTCGGTTTCGTCAAGAAGTATCGGAATAAACCTAAGCGCTATGGACATCATCATGGCGAGTTCGTGAACCGGCACTCTAATGACCTTAAGAGGTCTGAAGATGTACTCCAGCGCGTCTGTAAGCTGGTTTGGAGTCGTCGTAAAGGTCATCATGGAAGTTCCAAGCATCAGGAGGATTAGGCGGAGCGCGAGGAATATGCCTCGTTTAAGGCCCACATCCGTGATTTTAAGCTTCCAAACCTTTACCAGTACATTTCCTGAGGCACTGCCGAAAAGGTTAAATATGACCGTTATGAGAATGATAAAGATGATTGGCTTAAGGCCTCTTAGGATATACTTCAAAGGCACCTTGGACAAAAGGACCGTAAAAAGGAACACAGCCACCAGTGGCAGGAAGCCGATGTAGTCTTCCACCACAAATAACGCAACAACGTAAAGGAACGTAAACAGCACCTTCGTTCTTGCGTCCAGGCGATGTACCGGGGAGTCCACCGCGTAATATTGTCCAATGGTTATATCTCTTAACATTCTACTTACTCTTGTTTAATACTTTAAGCAGGTCCTCCATGGCTTCATCCACGGTAATAACTTCCGTGTCCGCATTCACACCTGCGTCTTTAAGGTCGTGCATCAGATAGGTTACCTCCGGTGCCTTAAGACCAATTTTCTCTAACTTTTTGTACTCGGCGAACACCTGCTTTGGCTCACCGTCAAACATTACCTTGCCGTTTCCTAACACCACGATTCGCTCGGCAAAGCGGGCTACGTCTTCCATGTTGTGGGAAACCCAGATAATGGTGCATCCTGTATCTTCGTGAATTTTCTTGATGCTACTTAATATTTCGTCGCGACCTAATGGATCAAGTCCCGCCGTCGGCTCGTCCAAAATAAGCACCTCAGGCTGCATGGCAATTACACCTGCAATGGTAATTCGTTTTTTCTGTCCACCTGAAAGTTCAAATGGAGATTTTTCAAAGTCCTTCTCAGGAATTCCTACGAGTTCCAGGGACTTTCTGACTCTTCTGTCGATTTCTTCCGCGTCATCCAAAAAATTTGAAGGGCCAAAGGCCACATCCTTGTAGATGGTTTCTTCAAAAAGCTGATGGTCGGGATACTGGAACACCAGCCCAACCTTTCCGCGAAGAGCCTTTCTGTCGTAGCCGTCCGCATTTATGTCTTCGCCTTCAAACAACACGCGGCCTGAGCTTGGCTTTGCCAGTCCGTTTAAATGCTCGATGAGCGTGGATTTACCACAACCGGTGTGTCCGATAATTGCTACGAATTCTCCCTTGTTTATAGAGAGGCTCACATCATCTACTGCAACCTTCTCAAAGGCGGTTCCGATGTCGTACTTGTAGCTTACGTGATCAATTTCTAACTGCATCCGGATACCTCCTAGTAAATTCTTCGGTAAACTCCTTAGCGTCAAGACACGTAGGCATTGGATAGCCGGCCTTTGTCAGTCTGAAGGCCAGTTCTGTTGACTGAGGCACATCTAACCCCAGTGACTTTATCTTTTCTACGTCGGCGAAAACTTCTCGCGGAGTTCCGCCCATTTCTATCTGTCCCTTGTTCATGACATAGAGCTTGTCCGCATCAATTACTTCATCCATATGATGCGTTACAAGTACCACCGTCATTCCCTCTTCCCTGTTAAGTCGTTTAACGGTATCAATAACTTCGTGGCGTCCGATTGGGTCCAGCATGGCCGTAGGCTCATCTAAAACGATGCACTTTGGTCGCATGGCCAAAACACCTGCGATAGCCACTCTCTGCTTCTGGCCGCCGGAGAGTTTGTTGGGATCAGCATCGGCATATGCCGTCATTTCCACCGTCTCCAAGGCTTCCTTTACATACCTTTTCATTTTTTCAGTTGGGATGCCAAGATTTTCCGGGCCAAAGGCCACATCTTCATCAACGACTGTTGCAATAATCTGATTGTCAGGATTCTGGAAAACCATTCCTGCATTCTTGCGAATTTCGAGAGTCAAGTCTTCATCCTCGGTATCATTGCCGCAAACAAAGACTTTGCCCTCTGTAGGGAAAAGAAGCGCATTGATGTGCTTCGCAAGAGTAGACTTACCGGAACCATTGTGACCCAGTATCGCAATAAAGTCACCTTCCTTAACGTCCAAGGAAACGTCATTTACGGCTCTCATCGCCTTAATAAGCGTTCCGGCATCATCATGCTTAGCATAATCATGTATTAAGTTTTTAATGCTTATTATGCTCAAATCTCAACTCCTCCGTTCATCAACGCCTTTATACTAACACATTTCTCCCAATTTGGATATAAAAAAAGGGAGGATGTTATCATCCTCCCTAAAAGCTTTGTACTAATTAAACTAATTCGATTAATACTTCAAGAGCTGCATCACCCTTACGCTGGCCAATCTTAACGATTCTTGTGTAACCACCGTTATGCTTTGAGTTAGCATACTTAGGTGCGATCTCATCAAAAAGCTTGTCTGCAACATTAACTTCTGTTGTAGCCTTCTTCTTTCCAAGTACTGAAGAATCAACCTTCTTTACTGGAAGACAATATGAATTGATCTTTCTTCTTGCTGCAAGCTTTGATGGCTGATCCTTCTTGATTTCAACTTCTTTGTCGTCGAAAACTGTTACTTTCTTACCATCAACAACTTCCTTAACTCTCTTACCGTCCTTGTCCTTGCGGGCAACTTTCTTTGTTACGGTAACGTTCTCGAAATTATCTTTTTCTCTAACTGCAAGAGCAATAAGGCCCTCTGCAATCTTCTGTACTTCTTTAGCCTTAGCTTCAGTGGTTACCATCTTGCCATTTACTAAAAGGCTTGTAACCTGTCCTCTTAACAGTGCTCTTCTCTGAGAAGATGTTCTGCTGAGTTTTCTATAGCCTGACATAATTTTCCTCCTTGATTAGCGACTAAGAACAAGTATAGGCTTATTCTTCGCTCGATTTTAATGATAAACCAAGCTCTTTCAGCTTGTTTGTTACTTCGTCTAAAGACTTACGACCAAGGTTTCTAACCTTCATCATGTCATCCATTGTCTTATTTGTTAATTCTTCAACAGTGTTGATGTTAGCTCTCTTAAGGCAATTGAAGGAACGAACTGAAAGCTCAAGATCATCAATACTCATCTCAAGCACTTTGCCCTTTTCATCATCCTTAGGCTTAGCCATAACTTCTGCGTCCTGAGCGCTCTCAGAAAGATCGATGAAGGACTTAAGATGCTCGCTTAAAACCTTTGCTGCAAGGCTTACAGCATCGTCAGGAGCAATTGTTCCGTTTGTATGAACATCAAGTGTGAGCTTGTCATAGTCTGTAATCTGTCCAACACGAGTGTTTTCAACAGTTACGTTAACACGCTCAATAGGAGTGTAAATAGAATCAATTGAGATAGTTCCGATGGACGCCTTGTCCTTCTTGTTCTTCTCTGAGCTTACATAGCCTCTACCCTTTGTGATAGTAAGCTGGATGAAAAGCTTAGCATCTGCACCATTAAGGTGTGCGATAACCTGATCCTTGTTTACGATCTCAATGTCCTGATCAACCTGAATATCAGCTGCTGTAACAACACCTTCACCAGTGAAGTCAATAGTTGCTTCCTTAGGCTCATCTGAATCACTGTTGTTCTTAATTGCAAGATTCTTGATGTTCATAACGATTTCTGTTACGTCTTCGTGAACACCAGGGATAGTTGAAAACTCATGAACAACACCGTCAATCTTAATCTGGCTTACTGCTGCGCCAGGAAGAGATGAAAGCATGATTCTTCTAAGTGAATTTCCAAGTGTGATGCCGTAACCTCTTTCAAGTGGCTCACAAATAAAACGACCATACTTGCCGTCTTTAGAAATCTCTGCAATTTCAATCTTTGGTTTTTCAAAATCAAACATATCTGACCCTCCTTATGGGAGTTAAAACTGAACTCATTTTTATTTAGAGTACAATTCGACAATAAGCACTTCGTTAACTGGTACATCAATTTCTTCTCTTGTTGGGAATGCCTTAACTGTACCTGTAAGATTGTCCTGATCAGCTTCAAGCCATGCAGGAACAACTCTTCCCTTAGTTACTTCAAGAACGTCCTTAAATCTCTGTCCGGCCTTGTTCTTAGCCTTTTCAGAAACTGTGATAACGTCTCCTGCCTTAACTGCGTATGATGGGATGTTAACTGTCTTACCATTAACCTGAATATGCTTGTGGTCAACGATCTGTCTAGCTTCTACTCTTGTTCTAGCAAGACCAAGACGGAATACTACGTTGTCAAGTCTTGTCTCAAGAAGGACCATAAGGTTCTCACCAGTTGTGCCGAACTTAGCCTTCTGAGCTTTTTCATAATAGTTGCGGAAAGGCTTCTCAAGAACACCATAGATGAACTTTGCCTTCTGCTTCTCTCTTAACTGATTACCATAATCACTAACTTTTTTGCCTGCTCTTGGGTTCTTTCTGTTTGACTTCTTGTCAATACCAAGAACGTAAGGCTCAATACCGAGACTTCTGCATCTCTTTAAAACAGGGCTCATATCTCTTGCCATGCTAAATATCCTCCTTAATCAGACTCTTCTACGCTTAGGTGGGCGACAACCATTGTGTGGAACTGGTGTTACATCACAAATACTAGTTACGTTGATACCGCATGCCTGAAGCGCACGGATTGCTGCTTCACGACCTGAACCTGGTCCCTTAACGAATACGTCAACAGACTTAAGTCCCTGAGTTACTGCTGTCTTAGCTGCTGTTTCAGCTGCCATCTGAGCTGCATAAGGTGTGGATTTTCTTGAACCTCTGAATCCTAAGCCGCCTGCGCTGGCCCATGAAATTGCGTTACCCTCAGCATCTGTAAGAGTAACAATTGTATTATTGAATGAAGACTGGATATGTGCCTGTCCGCGATCAAGAACCTTCTTGACACGCTTCTTTGCAGCTGTCTTCTTTGATGCTACTGCTTTTTTAGCCATCACTTAACCTCCTGATAGATTAATTTAAAGTATTATTTCTTCTTGTTTGCTACAGTACGCTTTGGACCCTTACGAGTTCTTGCGTTTGTCTTAGTCTTCTGTCCACGAACTGGAAGACCCTTTCTGTGACGAATGCCTCTGTAGCATCCCATTTCCTGAAGTCTCTTGATATTCATAGCGACTTCTCTCTTTAAATCACCTTCTACGAGGTAATCAGCATCGATGACATCACGAATTCTACTTACTTCTTCATCTGTAAGGTCGCGACATCTTGTGTCTGGATTAACGTTTGCCTTTTCCAGAATCTTTGTTGCACTTACTCGTCCAATACCATAAACATAAGTAAGTCCAATCTCTACACGTTTCTCTCTTGGTAAGTCAACACCACTGATACGAGCCATGTATTTTTCCTCCGTTTAAAATATTTTCTGGGAATATTCCCAATCGGGAGAATCTCCCGTGCCGGGTTCTTTCCGGCTCAGCCGCTTTAAACCATGACCCTGAGAATTACTCTCAGCGAAAGAATCTCGATAATGACGAAATTCTAAAGAACAAACCTTAGTGCAATTTCGGTTGCAGGTTCATCCCCACGGTATCACAATTGTTTTGTTTCATTTTGGGTTAATAAAATGAAACGATTGTAACACAAAAAGCAAGAACTATCTGTATATTAGAATCCAGCGTTCTTGATGACGCCGGTTATTAGCCCTGTCTCTGTTTGTGTCTTGGGTTCTCGCATATTACCATGATGCGACCCTTTCTCTTGATGATCTTGCACTTTTCGCAGATCGGTTTTACTGAAGCTCTTACTTTCATAATAACCTCCATTAACTGAGCATCCTGTTACCTTGCTGCCCCGCGATGCTCGACACGAGGGCGCAAAGGGACCCTAAAAACGCAAAAGTCCACTTGGCATTCTAACATAGACAAAATTAGAATGCAAGTGGATTTTCAACATTTTTAAATAATTTTATTGATACTTAACGAGCTTATTTATCTCTCCAGATGATTCTGCCCTTTGTCAGATCATATGGTGACATTTCAAGTGTTACTTTATCACCCGGAACAATCTTAATGTAGTTCATTCTAAGCTTGCCACTGATGTGTGCAAGAACGATATGTCCGTTTTCAATTTCTACTTTGAACATTGCGTTTGGAAGTTTCTCAACTACCTTGCCTTCAATTTCAAGAACGTCTGCCTTTGACATAAATACCTCCGTTTAATTATTTAAGTATCTCAAGGATGTCTGTGAATACTTTTTCAACATCCTGTGTTCCGTCTACCGTCTTTAAGATTTCCTCTTTATTGTAGTAGTCGATAAGTGGCTGTGTCTGCTCATGATAAACAGTAAGTCTCTTCTGAACTGTTTCAGGCTTGTCATCGTCACGGATAGTGAGTTCACCACCGCAGAGATCGCATATGCCTTCAACCTTTGTTGGATTGTACTTTACATGGAAAGTTCCGCCGCACTTAACGCAAGCTCTTCTTCCGCTCATTCTTGTTACAATCTTCTCATCAGGTACATCTACATCAATTGCGTAGTCAAGCTTGTCACCGTTTTCAGCAAGACTTGCTGTAAGAGCTTCAGCCTGAGCAATTGTTCTTGGGAAACCATCAAGGACATAACCGTTAGCACAGTCATCTGCCTTAAATCTGTCCATGATAAGTTCAAGTGTAAGTGAATCAGGAACGAGCTTTCCTTCGTCCATGAATGCCTTAGCCTTCTTACCAAGTTCTGTACCATTCTTAATGTTTGCTCTGAATATGTCTCCTGTGGAGATGTGTGGAATTGAAAACTCTGCAGCAATCTTCTTTGCCTGAGTTCCCTTACCGGCTCCAGGAGCACCTAACATAACTATTTTCATAAAAATCCTCTGTCGCTTAGGCATATGCCTAAACTGTTTCTTACTAATTTAATAAAAAAGAGGGCAAACCTTTAGGGTTCACCCTCAAATCATTAAGCATTTAAAAATCCCTTGTAATGACGTTCGATCATCATTGATTCCATCTGCTTCAAAGTTTCAAGGACAACGCCTACAATAATGATAATTGATGTTCCACCGAAGGAAACACTTGCATGGAAAACTCCTGAGAAAAATACAGGAATTAATGCAACTATACTAAGCATTATTGCTCCGATGAAAACTACTCTGTTAAGAATAGTTGTAAGGTAATCAGTAGTTGGCTTACCTGGACGAATACCAGGAATGAAACCACCTGACTTCTTCATGTTGCTTGCAACTTCCATAGGGTTGAATGTAACACTAGTATAGAAGTAAGCAAAGAAGATGATCAGTAATACATAGATTACCGCACCAAGAGTGTACTTGAATTCAGACATGCTGCTGAAATTGAACCAGTTTGAATCATTCACAAGATAAAGGAACTTCTGGAATAATGTTGCGGATGAACCCGTTGCACCGTTCACTCCGAGGAATGAAGCGATGATAATTGGGAACTGGAAAAGTGATATAGCGAAGATTACCGGAATAACTCCTGAAGTGTTTACCTTCAGAGGAATAAAAGAACCGCTACCGCCCATCATACGTCTTCCAACTACCTTCTGGCTGTACTGAACAGGAATTCTTCTGACAGCATCCTGAAGAAGGATGATGAAAGTTACTGTTACAATAACAATTACCACGATGATTACAGCTGCAAGGATACCCTTTGCAATTGAATCAGCGCCCTTAACGAAGACTTCATAAAGATTTGTGAAGTCTGAAGGAAGTTTAGCAACAATGTTGATGACGAGGATAATGGAAACACCATTACCCACACCATACTCTGTAATATTCTCGCCGAGCCACATAAGGAATGCAGAACCTGCAGTAAATGTAACCATGATGACAAGAATAGATAAAATTCCGGACTGACTTGTGTAACCGTTGTTTGAGAAGCCAATTGCCATAGCGCCTGACTCGATCAAAGCGAGTACGATAGTCAGATATCTTGAAATCTCTGCAATCTTCTTTCTTCCTGTTTCTCCATCCTTCTGCATTTCAGCAAGTGCCGGAATGGCAATTGTCATGAGCTGCATGATGATTGAGGAATTGATGTATGGAGAGATGTTCAATGCTAAGATGGACATTGATGTAAATGAACCACCTGTTAATGCATCGAAAAATCCAAGTTCCATGTTTGAAAGCCAAGAAGATACAAGCTCCTGATTAATTCCAGGGGCAGGAATCTGAGAACCTAAACGAACGACAACAAGACAAAAGAGAACAAAAAGAAGTCTCTTTCTTAAGTCTTTTACCTTGAATGCGTTTATAAGTGTTCTAAACATATTAGATTACCTCTGCAGTACCACCAAGTGCTTCGATCTTTTCCTTAGCACTTGCGCTGTAAGCGTTAACCTTAACGTTAACCTTCTTTGTAAGTTCACCGTTTCCAAGAATCTTTACACCATCACGTGCATGGCTGATTACGCCATTTGCTTTAAGTGCTTCAACTGTAACATCATCACCATCGTTGAATTTGTTAAGCATGCTTACGTTAATTGCAACGATATCCTTTGTGTTGATGCACTTGAATCCACGCTTAGGAAGTCTTCTGTATAAAGGCATCTGACCACCTTCAAAACCTGTACGTGGAGCTCCAGAACGTGCCTTCTGACCCTTATGGCCCTTACCAGCTGTCTTTCCGTTGCCTGAACCATGACCACGTCCTCTTCTGAACGCGTCGCTGTGCTTAGCACCTTCTGCTGGCTTTAACTCTGATAAATTCATAGCTGCCCTCCTATACTTCTTCTACCTTAACTAAGTGACGAACCTGCTGGATCATACCCTTAGTTGCTGCGTTATCAGGAAGAGTATTTGTAGCACCGAGCTTGTTAAGACCAAGTGCTTCAACTGTCTTCTTGTGTTTAGGAATTGCACCTATGGTAGATTTTACTAATGTTATTTTTAACTCTGCCATAATTCATTTGCCTCCTATAAATCACTTACGGAAATACCACGCTTTGCAGCAACTTCTTCAGGAGTCTTAAGATGCTTTAAGCCTTCGATAGTTGCAAGAACAACGTTCTGCTTATTGTGGGAACCGAGTAACTTTGTACGGATGTTTCTGTATCCAGCGATTTCAAGTACTGAACGAGCAGGACCACCAGCGATGATACCTGTACCTTCAGGAGCTCTCTTAATAAGAACATTTGCGCTACCGAATGTACCAATGAAATCATGTGGAACACTTCCGTTTTTATCAATTGGAAGAGTAACCATATTCTTGATTGCGTCTTCCTTACCTTTACGAATTGCTTCTGGAACTTCAGTTGCTTTTCCAAGACCAGCACCAACACGACCATTGCCATCACCTACGATAACAAGTGCTGCGAAACGCATGTGGCGACCACCCTTAACAACCTTAGTAACTCGCTTGATTGCTACAACCTTGTCTTTTAATTCTGACTGGCTGGCATCGATATTCTGTCTCATGCGATAACCTCCTATAATACCAGACCAGCTTCGCGAGCTGCTTCTGCTAATGCCTGAACTTTTCCAGCGTATATAAATCCGCCTCTGTCGAATACAACTTCCTTAATGCCTGCTGCCTGAGCCTTTTCTGCAATTGCTTTACCAAGTGCAGTTGCTGCTGCAACGTCGTTTGTCTTTTCAAGGCCTAAATCCTTGTCAAGAGTAGAAGCTGCTACAAGAGTCTTTCCGGCAACGTCATCAATAATCTGAGCATACATATGCTTGTTGCTTCTGAATACTGCTAAACGTGGCATTTCAGGAGTACCGGAGAAACGATTACGAATTCTAAGGTGCTTTTTAACACGAACTTCAGATCTGTTCTTTTTACTAACCATTTTTATTCTCCTTTCTACTTCTTACCTGTCTTACCGACTTTACGCTTAATCACTTCATCAGCATACTTGATTCCCTTGCCCTTATAAGGTTCTGGTCCTCTCTTCTCTCTGATTTCAGCGGCATACTGTCCAACTTTTTCCTTGTCGATACCCTTAACAGTAATCTTGTTCTGTCCTTCAAGAACAGTTTCGATACCTTCAGGATCAACCATAACTACCGGATGAGAATAACCAAGTGTAAGTGTAAGTTCCTTACCCTGCTTCTGAGCTCTGTAACCAACACCGTTGATTTCAAGAACCTTCTCATAACCATCTGTAACACCCTTAACCATGTTAGCTAAAAGTGTTCTTGTAAGTCCATGTAAAGACTTATTTCTCTTTAAATCATTAGGTCTGTTAACAACTACTTCAGCACCCTCAACCTTGATTTCCATCTCTGGTGCAAGTGCTCTTTCAAGTGTGCCCTTAGGACCCTTTACAGTCACAAAATTATTTTCTGCTACGTCTACAGTTACTCCTGCAGGAATAGCGATTGGCATTTTTCCTATACGTGACATGCCCGTACCTCCTATTTGATATTACCAGATGTAAGCAATTACTTCACCGCCTACGTTAAGGCTTCTTGCTTCCTTGTCTGTGATGATTCCTTTGTTTGTTGAAACGATAGCAATTCCTAAACCACCAAGTACATGTGGAAGTTCATCCTTGCCGGCATATACACGAAGGCCCGGTTTTGAAATTCTCTTAAGACCTGTGATAGTCTTTTCTGACTTATTCTTACCGTACTTAAGTGTGATATGAATGTTGCTGAAGTTTCCGGCGTCTACGATTTCATATGCTTTGATATATCCTTCTTTAACAAGAATATCTGCGATAGCAACCTTAATCTTAGAAGCAGGAACATCTACTGTATCATGCTTTGCAGTATTTGCATTACGGATTCTTGTAAGCATATCTGCAATTGGATCACTCATTGTCATTGATATTTACCTCCATTAATAATCGGATTGCTTTACCAGCTTGCTTTTCTTACGCCAGGAATTTCGCCCTTGTAAGCTAATTCACGGAAGCAAACTCTGCAGATTCCGTACTTCTTTAAAACAGAATGTGGACGACCGCAGATTCTGCAACGTGAGTACTCACGTACCTTGTACTTCTGTGGACGCTGCTGCTTAATTTTCATTGATGTCTTAGCCATCTGAACTGTCCTCCTACTTGCTGAACGGCATACCGAAGAATCTGAGAAGCTCACGAGCTTCTTCGTCAGTATTAGCCGTAGTTACGAAAATAACATCCATTCCGCGAACTTTGTCTACCTTGTCATACTCGATTTCAGGGAAGATAAGCTGCTCCTTGAGACCAAGTGCATAACTACCTCTTCCGTCGAATGAGTTAGGGTTTACGCCTCTGAAGTCACGTACTCGTGGGAGTGCAAGGTTAACAAGTCTGTCAAGGAAATCGTACATCTTTTCTCCTCTTAATGTTACCTTACAACCGATAGCAAGACCTTCTCTGATCTTGAAGTTAGCGATTGACTTCTTAGCCTTTGTAATAACTGGCTTCTGGCCTGAAATGATCTCGAGGTCTTTAACTGCACCTTCAAGAACCTTAGCATTATCTTTTGCTTCGCCGACGCCCATGTTAATAACGATCTTATCGAGCTTAGGAATCTGCATTACATTCTTGTAACCGAACTTTTCCTGCATTGCTGCTGCGATCTCGTTCTGATATTTCTCTTTTAATCTATTCAATTTAAGAGACCTCCATTTTCGTCTTAGTCAATAACATCACCAGTAGACTTAGCAATACGAACCTTCTTGCCATCTTCTACCTTGAAGCCAACTCTTGTAGTCTGTCCTTTGTGAACATACATTACGTTAGAAGCGTCGATTGGAGCTTCCTGATGTGTAATGCCGCCCTTAGGATTTGCCTGTGATGGCTTGGTGTGTTTAGTTACCATGTTAGCGCCTTCAACAAGAACCTTTCCGTCATTAACGGAAAGAACCTTGCCTTCTTTGCCTTTATCTTTTCCAACGATAACTCTTACAGTATCGTTCTTCTTAATTTTTGAAGTAGCCATTGGTATCCTCCTTATAATACTTCCGGAGCAAGTGATACGATCTTCATGAACTTGTGATCACGAAGTTCTCTTGCTACAGGTCCAAAAATACGAGTTCCTACTGGTGTATTATCATCCTTGATAATTACAGCAGCATTCTCGTCGAAGCGAATATAAGAACCATTTTTACGGCGAACACCCTTAACTGTACGTACTACAACAGCCTTAACTACATCACCTTTCTTAACTGAACCACCTGGGTTTGCTTCCTTAACTGAAGCAACGATAATGTCGCCTACTCCTGCATACTTTCTAACAGATCCGCCGAGTACTCTGATACAGAGAAGTTCTTTAGCGCCAGTATTATCAGCAACCTTAAGTCTGGTTTCTGTCTGAATCATTTTAATACTCCTTTCAGTAAAGAACTTAAATTATTTAGCTCTTTCGATAACTTCAACAAGTCTCCATCTCTTATCCTTGGAGAGTGGTCTTGTTTCCATAACTTTAACTCTGTCACCTATTTTGCACTCGTTATTCTCGTCATGAGCCTTGAGTTTGTATGTTCTCTTAACGATCTTGCCATAAAGTGGATGCTTAACGTTATCAACGATAGCAACTACGATGGTCTTGTCCATCTTATCACTGACTACCTGGCCGATACGAGTCTTTCTAAGATTTCTTTCCACTGTGTTTCTCCTTTCCAAGGATCAATTACTCTGCTGCATTAGCTTTTGTAGCTATTACAGTCTGGATTCTTGCAATATTTTTTCTAACTTCTTTGATTCTGCTTGTGTTATCTAACTGGTTAGTAGCATTCTGGAATCTTAAGTTGAAGAGCTCCTTTTTAGCTGATACAAGTTCTTCATTTAACTCTGTAACAGATAAAGCTCTTAAATCATTATTGAACTTCTTAGACTTCATCAGTGTTACCTCCTACTGCTGCTTCCTTCTTCATGAACTTGCACTTACAAGGTAACTTGTGCATAGCAAGTCTTAAAGCTTCCTTAGCAACATCTTCTGCAACGCCATCTACTTCGAAAAGTACACGACCCGGTTTAACAACTGCTACCCAGTACTCAACTGTTCCCTTACCTGAACCCATTCGAGTTTCAGCAGGCTTAGCTGTAACTGGCTTATCAGGGAAGATCTTAATCCATACCTTACCGCCTCTCTTTAAGTAACGGTTGATAGCGATACGGGCTGCTTCGATCTGATTTGACTTAATCCAGCAAGGCTCTGTTGCTACAAGACCAAATGATCCGTTAGTAATTGTATTACCTCTTAAAGCCTTACCTCTCATAGTTCCGCGAAACTGCTTACGGCGTTTCACTCTCTTAGGCATTAACATTATTTATCGCTCCCTTCTTTGTTTCCCTTTTTTGTTGGGAGTACCTGACCATGGTTGATCCAAACCTTTACACCAACTTTTCCGTAAGTTGTGTTAGCTTCAGCGAAACCATAATCAATGTCTGCACGAAGTGTCTGAAGAGGAATATTACCCTCGCTGTAGAACTCTCTACGAGCCATATCAGCACCACCAAGACGACCAGAAACTGATGTCTTAATACCAAGTGCGCCGGCCTTCATAGTTCTAGACATAACTGACTTCATTGCACGTCTGAAAGATACACGGTTCTCAAGCTGTCTTGCGATGTCTGCTGCTACGAGCTGAGCATCTGTGTCAGGTCTCTTGATTTCCTTGATCTCAATGTTTAACTTCTTTGAAGTAAGCTTCTGAACTTCCTTCTTTAACTTATCAATTTCAGCACCCTGCTTTCCGATTACAACACCAGGTCTAGCAGTTGAAACGATAACCTTAACCTTGTCTGATACACGTTCGATCTGAATATCTGAAACGCTAGCGTCAGCTAATCTCTTCTTGAGATACTTTCTGATGTTCTGATCTTCAACGAGGCAATCAGCAAAATCTGCTTCGGCATACCATCTGGAGCCCCAGCCTTTAATTACACCGACTCTTAATCCATGTGGATTTACTTTCTGTCCCATGCTCGTCCTCCTACTTTTCGTCAAGAACAACTGTGATGTTGCTCATTCTCTTTAAGATTCTGTATGCTCTACCCTGAGCTCTTGGACGGATTCTCTTCATTGTAGGTGCATCGTTAGCGTAGCACTCTGCAACGTAAAGCTTTGTGATATCCATTCCATTGTTGTTCTCAGCGTTAGCAATAGCTGACTTTAATAATTTCTCTATTACTCTTGAAGCGTATCTTGGGTTATAAGCTAAGATACCAAGAGCTGTTTCTACATCCTTGCCTCTAATAGCATCAAGAACGAAACATGCCTTCTGAACAGATACTCTAGCGTAAGAAAGCTTTGCACTAGGTCTCTTATCTCTCTGGTTTTCGTTTCTTTCTCTCTTGATCTGGGATCTATGTCCTTTTGCCATGGATGTCCTCCTTTCAAATGTCGAGCGGCTCTCCGCTCATGATTCTTCCAGCATATGTTTCAATGCTTATTATTTAGTCTTCTTTTCGTCTGCTCTGTGTCCCTTGAAAGTTCTTGTTGCTACGAACTCTCCAAGCTTGTGGCCGATCATGTCTTCTGTAATGTATACAGGTACATGCTTTCTTCCGTCATAAACGGCGATTGTGTGACCAACAAATGATGGGAAGATTGTAGAACGACGTGACCATGTCTTAATAACTGACTTATCGTCTGAGCTGTTCATTGCTTCGATCTTCTTAGCAAGTGACTCATCGATAAATGGGCCCTTCTTTACTGAACGTGCCATAATTTACCTCCTAGTTGGATAATGCCTTACCATTTCTTCTTCTGATAATGAGCTTGTTTGAAGCCTTATTCTTCTTACGTGTCTTAAGACCAAGTGCAGGCTTGCCCCAAGGTGTGCTAGGACCTGGACGTCCGATTGGTGCTCTACCTTCACCACCACCGTGTGGATGGTCATTAGGGTTCATTACGGAACCTCTAACTGTAGGACGAATACCCATGTTGCGCTTACGACCAGCTTTGCCGACCTTAACAAGTTCGTGGTCACCGTTGCCGATTTCACCGATTGTTGCACGGCAGATGATTGGAACCATTCTCATTTCGCCTGAAGGAAGACGAAGTGTTGCATACTTACCTTCCTTAGCCATGAGCTGTGCTGAAACACCAGCTGAACGAACAAGCTGTCCGCCCTTACCTGGATAAAGCTCAATATTGTGAACAAGTGAACCGATTGGCATGTTCTCAAGTGGAAGGCAATTGCCTGCCTTGATTTCAGCCTGTGGTCCGTTCTCTACTACATCACCAACTGAAAGTCCTTCAGGAGCGAGGATGTAAGTCTTCTCACCATCGGCATATGCGATAAGTGCGATGTTTGCTGTTCTGTTTGGATCGTACTCGATTGACTTAACAGTAGCAGGAATTCCATCCTTACGTCTCTTGAAATCGATGATTCTGTATTTTCTCTTAGAACCGCCACCCTGATGTCTGACGGTGATTTTGCCCTGACTGTTACGTCCGGCATTCTTCTTAAGACTAACAACAAGTGACTTCTCAGGTGTAGACTTTGTAATCTCTGAGTAGTCAAGAGATGTCATGTTTCTTCTTGAAGAGGTATATGGGTTAAATGTTTTAATTCCCATTTCTTTAACTCCTTTCGAATGAATACTTCAAAATCTTACAGACCAGCGAAGATTTCGATGTCTGCACTGTCTGCTGTAAGCTGTACGATAGCTTTCTTTCTATCAGCTGTGTAGCCGCTAGTTCTGCCACGTCTCTTTTCCTTACCGTTAACAGTTGAAGTATTTACGCTGCTTACCTTTGTTCCTGCGAACATTTTCTCAACGGCTTCTTTTACCTGAGATTTTGTAGCATCCTTATGAACATAGAAGGCATACTTCTTTTCTGCCATATCGTTCATGCTCTTTTCAGTAATGACCGGAGAAAGAATTACGTCATAGTATTTAATGTCTGCCATTATGCGTATACCTCCTGGATCTTTTCAGCTGCATCCTTAGTGATAACTAAGTTCTCAAACTTGAGGATGTCATATACATTGATTGCATTTGAAGGTACTGTTCTAACACCTTCAAGGTTTCTAGCAGAAAGAACAAGGTTGTTGTTTACATCTGTTGTAACAACGAGAGCCTTCTTTACATTAAGAGCATCAAGCATGTTCTTTACCTGCTTTGTCTTAATTTCTGAGAAGTCAAGGTCTTCCATAACGAAGATTTTTTCTTCATTTACTCTTGATGTAAGTGCAGACTTAATAGCTGCTGCCTTTTCTTTTCTGTTCATGCTCTTGGAGTAATCTCTTGGCTTTGGTGCGAATACAACACCACCGCCTGTCCACTGAGGAGAACGTGTTGAGCCCTGTCTAGCATGGCCTGTTCCCTTCTGTCTCCAAGGTTTTCTTCCGCCACCGCGGACTTCTGAGCGAGTTAATGCACTCTGTGTTCCCTGGCGCTTGTTAGCGAGCTGGGCAACAACAGCTAAATGCATAAGATGTTCATTAACATCTACAGCGAAGACTGCATCTGCAAGTTCACATGAACCTGTCTTTACGCCTTCTTTATTATAAACATTTACGTTTGCCATTTTGTCTCTCCTTTCCTAATCTTAGTTGTTAGCCTTTACAGCTTCCTTAACTACGATTAAGGATTTCTTAGCTCCAGGAACTGCACCCTTAACTAAAAGCATGTTGTTCTCAAGATCAACTCTTACTACTTCAAGGTTCTGAATTGTTACATTTAATGAACCCATGTGACCAGGCATATGCTTTCCTTTGAAAACACGACCAGGTGTTGTTGCTGATCCGTTTGAACCGGCATGTCTGTGATACTTAGAACCATGTCCCATAGGTCCTCTTGAAAGACCATGTCTCTTAATAGCGCCCTGGAAACCATGTCCCTTTGTTACACCTGATACATCAATCTTGTCGCCTGCAGCGAAGATGTCAGCCTTGATTTCCTGGCCAACTGTGTATTCAGCTGAATTCTCAAACTTAAATTCCTTAAGGTATCTCTTGTTAGCAACTCCTGCCTTAGCGAAGATACCTGCCTTTGGCTTGTTAACGAGCTTTTCTCTGATGTCGCCAAAGCCAACCTGTACAGCTTCATAACCGTCTGTCTCATTGTTCTTTACCTGAGTAACAACACATGGACCAGCCTGAAGAACTGTTACTGGAACAAACTGACCTTCTTCATTGAAGATCTGAGTCATTCCGACTTTTGTAGCTAAAATAGCTTTCTTCATGTTTTTCCTCCTGTTAAATCTACAGCGGATCCTACATTTAAAGGATCATACTAAATGTTGACAAGATGATTTATTTGTTGATCATCTTGATGCTGATGAATACACCAGCTGGCATCTCAAGTCTCTGAAGAGCATCTCTTGTCTTCTGACTTGGCTCGATGATGTCAATTAATCTCTTGTGGGTTCTCTGCTCGAACTGTTCACGTGAATCTTTGTACTTGTGAGTAGCTCTTAAGATTGTGATTACTTCTTTCTTAGTAGGTAAAGGTACAGGACCGCTGACCTTGGATCCGTTCTTCTTTACGTTTTCCACAATCTTAGCTGCAGAAGCATCAATTAACTGATGATCATACGCCTTTAATGTGATTCTCATTACGTTGCTTGCCATAATAAGCCGCCTCCTTTTCGCACTTTTTGAAGTACAACAAGTGGTGACTGTACACTCATCCGTGTGTTTCCTGTTCTGCCATAAAAATAACCAAGCAAATAAAACTTTGCTTGGTCTCTATACCGCAGTGCTTTCGTTACGCACGGTTTATCTGCTTGCGCAGAAAACATTGGTACAGTGACTTGTCGCCAGTTTTTATAACTTGACATTCGCTCCGCGTAAAAACCTACCTCATCTCACGGTGGGTAGCAACCTCACGCTTCAACGCTATCAACGTCACAACAGTTGAAATTATACGACCAAAGGTATTTATTTGCAAGAGTTTTTTGAAATTTATGCCGTTTTAAAATTTTACAAACTTTCACAAACTTCAGAAAAGTTTTTGTGCAATTTTACCAAAGGCTCGTTTTTCCCCTTTTCTGCGCACTACAGAATATTTATTTAATTGTGTCAGGGCATATGCCCCGCTGCCCCACTACTTAGCCTAAGCTTTCTCCCATCTTCCGCTGGCACCGCAAGGCAGCACCAAACCGTTGGAGCTTACTGGCAAACCGATCTCATCCGCAGTTACCTTGCCCTTAACCACTGAGTTTACCTCTGTGGAAATAAGGTAGTTAAGTACTGCAGGCTGAAGACCTGTAGTGTAGGAGTTAATAAGGAAGAACAGCGGATCTTCGGAAAGCACCTTAACCGCCAGCTTTACGAAGTCGTGGATGGAATCCTCGATTTTCCAAACTTCTCCCTTTGGACCTCTGCCGTAGGATGGAGGGTCCATGATAATTCCGTCGTAGTGATTGCCACGTCTTATTTCTCTTTCCACAAACTTGGCGCAATCATCCACTAAGTATCTGATAGGTGCATCGCCCAGTCCTGAACTCTGCGCATTGTCCTTTGCCCAGGCAACCATGCCCTTGCTGGCATCAACGTGAGTTACTGAAGCACCGGCCTTAGCCGCTGCCACTGTGGCACCACCCGTATAGGCAAAAAGGTTAAGCACCTTGATTTCTCTATCAGGATTAACTTCCTTCTCCTTCTTTATAATAGAAGAAAACCATTCCCAGTTAACCGCCTGCTCCGGAAAAAGACCTGTGTGCTTAAACGCGAAAGGCTGTAACCAGAACTTAAGGTCTAAATTGTCATAGCCAATCTTCCACTTTTCAGGCAGGGAATTAAAATCCCACTCACCGCCGCCTTTGCTGCTTCTGTGGTAATGGCCATCAGGCATATGCCATCTCTTGTCCGCCTTCTCGGTCTTCCAAATAACCTGAGGGTCCGGGCGCACCAGAATGTACTTGCCCCATCTTTCTAATTTTTCCTTTGAGGAAGTGTCAATTACTTCATAGTCTTTCCAGCCATCTGCCAGCCACATAGTTTCTTCCGCCTTTTTGTTTAAATTACTTTTCCGATTATATACAAAAAAGCGGGCGCCTTCAAGACACCCGCCAATTTAATTTAGTTTCACTGCCCGAGTAAATTACTCTGTAGCTGTAGTCTCTTCTGTAGAAGCTTCTACTGCAGGACCTTCTGCTGCTGTCTCAACCTGACCAAGGCTAGCCTTAAGAGCTGCAAGTTCAGCATCAACGTCAACATCGTTTGTGTACTTGTCCTGGAGATCCTTGATAGTGTCAGTTTCTTCACTGGCATTAAGTTCAGCCATTGCATTAGCTTCATCGAGCTTCTTGTTTGCAAGTGCTTCATACTTCTCGAAGCTTGCGATTGAATCGTTAGCGCTTGCTACGTTGCTTGTGAGCTTGTTAACCTTTTCCTGAGCCTTAGCAACTGCAAGTTTGCTCTTGATTGTTTCCTTGCGGATTTCGATTTCCTTAATGTCGTTAGTAAGCTTGTCATGCATTTCGCGCATCTTCTTAGCGTTCTCAACAGCTACGTTGTAAGTTGTCTGATAAGAAGCAAGCTTTGTTGTAAGAGCGGCCTTCTCAGCGAGGAACTGCTTAGCATCTGCATCGTTACCAGCTTCTACAGCCTTGATTGCATAGCTCTGCATCTTGTTGATCTGCTCGTTGCACTCATCAAGATCACGCTTAGCTGCTGTTTCCTGAGCCATAACTGCTGCAGTTTCCTTCTTAACTTCTACAAGGTCACTTGTAAGATTTCTAAGGCACTGGTCGATCATCTTTTCAGGATCTTCAGCCTTATCAAGAAGTGCATTAATGTTTGCGGCCATGATATCTTTGAATCTTGTTAAAATTCCCATTTTGTAAACCCCTCCTTAGGATTTTTATTATTTGTGTACATTATACAAGATAAACGAACAAAATAAAAGCACAATTTTGTAGCATAGAGATATCTAACTCTCCATTTTCAAAAATTACTTTCCCTTTGTTTTTCCTACTCTTGCCACAATTTTTTTCAGATGCTATCATTAGGCCTATGGACGGAAATCATTATTATTCAGCAAACAATTATTATCAGAAAACCTTTGGTGGCAAGGTCTATCGCCTGGCGCTTTCCTCAGGACTTTCCTGCCCTAACCGGGACGGAACCTGTGGCACCGGCGGATGTACCTTCTGTTCTGATGCAGGCTCCGGTGACTTCTCCTATTCAGTGGATGAGCTGGATAAATCAAGAGACCTGGTAAAGAGCAAGGGCGCCACCCGTTTCATTTCCTATTTCCAGTCCTATACCGGAACCTACGGTGAACTTTCTAAACTTGAGGAAATGTACACCAAGGCCCTTGACCCTGACGACGTGGTGGCACTTAGCATTGCAACCCGCCCGGACTGCGTAAGTGACGAGGTGATTAAGCTTTTAGTTAGGCTGCGCACGGCATATGCCAAACCTATTTACCTGGAGCTCGGCCTTCAGACTTTAAATGACAGCGTGGCTGAAAAATTTAACCGCGGCTACAAAACCGAAGTCTTCTTTGACACGTTAAGCAGGCTAAGTGCAGCGCATATTCCTGTGATTGTTCACATGATTTTGGGACTGCCGGAAGAAACACCCGCAGACATGATTGAGAACGTAAGGCAGGTGGCGGCTTCAGGCATTCACGGAATCAAACTCTCACTTCTTCACATAATTAAGGGCACTCCCATGGAGGCACTCTACAAGGAAAAGCCTGAGCAGTTTGGCCTGATGGAGAAAGAAATTTATATCAAGACTCTTGCGGAATGTCTTGAAGTCATCCCTGAAAATGTTGTAATATATAGAATTACCGGGGACTCTCCAAAATCACTTTTGGTGGCGCCTCGTTTTACGGCAAATAAAAAGGATGTTTTAAACAGCATCAACCGTTATCTAAGGGAAAACACTATAAAACAAGGAAGTAAAAAATGAATCCGGAAACATTAATGCTTTATAAGCTTATTGTGCTTTACATACTTAACCACGTAGACTTTCCAATGTCTAACGCGCAGCTTACGGATTTCGTGACCGAAAAAGGCTACACCAACTACTTTAACATCCAGCAGGTGTTGAGCGATTTGGTGGAGGACACTTACATCGACGAGACCAGCACAAGAAGCCAGACGCTTTATAAAATCACCAACGAAGGTCGCGAGACGCTAAACTTCTTCTACAAGAAGATTTCCAAGGAAATTCGCGATGACATCGACCTTTATCTTACAGATAAGAAATATGCGCTCCGCGATGAGGTCTCCTCTCTCGCCGACTTCTACGAAAGAACTTCCGGCGACTATGTGGCAGATTTAAAAATCATCGAGCGCGATTCTACAATTTTAGAAGTTAAGGTTTCAGTTCCAACTGTTGCCACTGCAGAAACAGTGTGCGACAAGTGGAAACAAAAAAATGCAGACATCTATGCCTACATTTTAAACAATCTTCTCAACAATTAGAAAAAGCAGGTTTGCCAAAGCAAGCCTGCTTATTTTTACATTACAGTAAACTTATAGTTTTTGTTCTTTAAAGCAAGGTCTCTAAACAGGAGTACCAACGCGTCACCGTAACCGAGCGCGATGCTGTCCTTGTTCTTTAGTACTATGCTTACCGGATCCATCTCTTTGTTTAAAATCTGATAAAGCGAATCCAGATTTCTTCCGTAGTAATAAGGTAACTTAAAAGAATTCTTAAGATAGTCATGCATTGCTACTTTTGTTGTCATTTCATTTCCATCTAAAACTACTTCTCTCATAACAAACCTCGCTTATTTTGATACTCCAACCCTCTAAGTTATTTTAGCACGTGGTCGCTGACATGTCACTCTCAATAAAAGAAAGAATTTCTTCCACACCTTTCTTTTCAGGTGCGGAGAAAGGAATGATAAGGGCTTCCTTATCTGCCCCAAGGCCCTCTCGCACCATCTTAAGATGCTTCTGAACCTGACTTCTCTTTATCTTGTCTAACTTTGTTGCGATGATTACAGGATTAAAGCCGTTAGCCTTGACCCAGTCGTACATCATTACATCGTTGGCGGATGGCTCATGCCTGATGTCTATCAAAAGGAACACATAGCGAAGCTGTGCTGACTTATTAAGATAGTTTTCAATCATCTTGCCCCATTTAGCCTTGACCTGCTCAGACACTTTGGCATATCCATAGCCTGGAAGATCCACAAAGTAAAACTCCTCGTTAATGTGATAGAAATTAATGGTCTGTGTCTTTCCCGGCTGAGAAGATGTTCTTGCCAGAGATTTTCTGTTAAGCAAAGCATTAATGAGTGAAGATTTGCCAACGTTTGACTTGCCGGCAAAGGCATATTCCGGCTGCGTGTTTTCAGGAAGAACGCTTGTGATACCACAAACGGTCTCAAGTTCTGCTTTTTTTATTATCACCGAAATTACCTCGTCGTGTTAGTTATTTCCGTTTACTACTTTCTTAAAGGATTTGTCCTTAATAAGGTCAGGAGCTTTAGTACCCTTTACTGCATCCTCAGTAACAATACATCTGACTGCACTGTCATCTGATGGAACTTCGTACATGATGTTCATCATGACATTTTCCACGATGCTTCTAAGACCTCTTGCGCCTGTGTTTCTTTCTTCTGAAAGTTTAGCAATCTCACTAAGTGCACCATCAGTGAATTCCAGTTCAACACCGTCTAATCCAAGAAGTGCTGCATACTGCTTAACCAGTGCGTTCTTAGGCTCTCTTAAAATTCTGATAAGGTCTTCTTCAGTTAATCTGTCAAGAGCAACCATTACAGGAATACGTCCAATAAATTCCGGAATAAGACCGAACTTCACTAAGTCCTGAGGCATTACCTTTCTAAAGAGATTGCCAATGCTTTCACTACCCTTAATTGTGATTTCGGAATTAAAGCCGATGGACTTCTGGCCAATTCTGTCTTCTACGATTTTTTCAAGACCATCGAAAGCTCCACCACAAATGAACAGGATGTTAGTTGTGTTGATGTGGAACATTTCAGCCTGAGGATGCTTTCTTCCGCCCTGAGGTGGAACTGATGCATCTGTTCCCTCAAGAATCTTTAAGAGGGACTGCTGAACACCTTCACCGGAAACGTCACGTGTAATGGAAACGTTTTCGCTCTTCTTGGTGATCTTGTCAATTTCGTCGATGTAAACGATTCCCTTTTCTGCTCTTGGGATATCGTAGTCTGCTGCCTGAATAAGCTTAAGCAGAATGTTCTCAACGTCTTCACCAACGTAGCCTGCCTCTGTAAGAGTTGTGGCATCTGCAATGGCAAAAGGCACGTTAAGAATTTTAGCTAAAGTCTGAGCAAGGTAAGTCTTTCCTGAACCGGTTGGTCCGATGAAAAGAACATTACTCTTCTGGATTTCAACATCCAGCTTGTCTCCTGACAGAATTCTCTTGTAGTGATTGTAAACCGCTACGGAAAGAGCCTTTTTAGCTTCATCCTGTCCTACAACATACTCATCAAGGAAAGCCTTCATCTCCTTTGGCTTAATGAGATTGATTTCCTTGTCTGATGCAGTTTTGGTATTTTTATCGTTATCAGATTCAAAGACACCTTCGTTGATGATTTCATTGCAGAGTTCAATACACTCGTCGCAAATGTACACATCTCCAGGTCCTTTGATTAATTTCTGAACTTCGTTCTGGGTTTTGCCGCAAAAAGAACAGTGTTTATCTTTTGGCACGAGAACCTCCTTAATTATCTGCTGACAATTACTTCATCAATAAGACCATAGGCCTTAGCTTCTTCTGCTGTCTTCCAGTTATCTCTTTCTGTATCACTGCAAACTTCTTCGTAAGGTTTGCCTGTGTTTTCAGCAAGCATCTTGTTTAACTTTTCCTTAGTCTTTAAGATCTGCTTTGCTGTGATTTCAATTTCAGTAGCCTGACCCTGAGCACCGCCAAGTGGCTGGTGAATCATGATTTCAGCGTTAGGAAGGGCATATCTCTTGCCCTTTGTACCACCTGCAAGAAGAAAAGCACCCATGCTGGCTGCAAGACCAACGCAGATAGTTGATACATCACACTTGATGTACTTCATGGTATCATAAATAGCCATGCCGGCAGTTACGGAACCACCAGGGCTGTTAATGTAAAGACTGATGTCCTTCTGTGGATCTTCTGACTCAAGGAAAAGAAGCTCAGCAACAATTACGCTGGCGCTGGCATCATTAACTTCACCATCAAGGAAGATAATTCTGTCCTTTAAAAGTCTTGAGTAAATATCGTAGGAGCGCTCGCCTCTACTTGTCTGTTCAATTACGTAAGGGATTAAACTCATGTTTTTTCTCCTTTCAATAAATACAAAATTAGAGCCCGCTTCTCGAGCTCTAATTTTTAAACAATGTGACATTTATAAACTAATTATTCAGCCTTTTCTTCAGCTGTTTCTTCAGTCTTCTTCTTTCTTGTAGTTCTCTTCTTAGGCTTTTCTTCAGCTGCATCATCAGCTTCCTTAGCTTCCTTAGTTTCCTTTGGAGCTACTGTTGACTTTGTAGCCTTTGATTCCTTAGCATTTTCAGCAACGATGTCAGCTGCCTTTCTAACAACAAGATCCTTCTTGATGTCTTCTGCCTGTGAACCCAAGATGTCCTTAACCTTCTGAACTTCCATCTGGTAAGTCTTAGCCATGTCTTCGAATTCCTTATCAAGGTCTTCATCGCTTGCTTCAAGGTTTTCAACTTCAGCAATCTTCTCAAGTGTAAGACGTGTTCTAATTCTGCTGATTGCCTGTGGCTCTAACTGCTCAAGGAACTTCTCATATGTAAGTCCTGAGAACTGGAAGTACTGGTCAATCTGTAATCCCTGAGCCTGTAATCTCTGAGCGAAGTCCTGAGCCATGCTCTGCTTCTCTGTGTCGATCATTGGCTTTGGAAGTTCGATTTCAGCATTTGCTGCTGCAATCTCAACTGCTTCATTCTTGATGTTATCAAGAGCAGCCTTTTCCTTAGCAGCTTCAAGATTCTTCTTGATGTCTGCCTTGTACTCAGCAAGTGTATCGAATTCAGAAACTTCTGATGCGAATTCATCAGTTGCTTCTTCAACTACCTTCTGCTTAATGCTGTTAACCTTGCACTTAAATACTGCTGGCTTGCCAGCAAGGTTTTCTGCCTGATAGTTTTCAGGGAATGTTACGTTAACATCAAACTCTTCGCCGATGTTCTTTCCAACGATCTGATCTTCAAATCCAGGAATGAATGTGCCTGAACCGATTGTAAGATCGTAATCTGTTCCCTTGCCACCTTCAAATGCAACACCATCAACAAAACCTTCGAAATCGATCTTTGTCTGGTCACCGTTTTCAACAGCTCTGTCTGTTACGTCAACGATCTTTGCATTCTGCTCAAGTGCCTTCTTAACTTCTGCTTCTACTTCTTCATCAGTTACTTTTCTATCCTGCTTTGTAACCTTGATGCCCTTGTAATCTCCAAGCTTAACTTCAGGCTTAACTGCTACAGTTGCAGTGTAAACGAACTTCTCACCCTTCTTGATGTTTGTAACATCAATTTCAGGATTGCTTACGATATCAAGGCCGCACTCTGTTGCAGCTTCAGGATAAGACTTGTTGATGAGCTCGTTAGCTGCATCATCAAAAAACATTTCAGCGCCATATTCCTTAATGATTAAGGCAAGTGGTGCTTTTCCCTTTCTGAATCCAGGGACGTTAATTTTATTCTTCTGCTTGTTATAGGCATTTACAATTGCTTTGTCAAAATCTTCGGCTGAACACTCGATAGTAAGTTTAGCCATGCTCTTCTCTAAATTTTCTACTGTATAACTCATTCGGTTAATACCTCCGTAATATTTACCTCGCCTCTTTAAGGCAGGGCTTAACAAATGCAAATTATAACATAGAAATACAAACAAAGCAAGACCGAAGCATCAAGTAAATACTTCGGTCCTGTAATGATTTTTCTAAGTGTTTTTCGGTGTGATTTCTGATCACTTATCTTCCTTGCTATCGTCAATAACAAGTACGAAATCTTCCGGATTAAACATCTTGTTGGTCTTAACTTCTACCTGAATGTCATCAAGTTTTCTAAGACCTGGATTTTCTTCAATCATCTTAACTGTTCTCATGCTGTTAAGTGCAAACTTAGTCATGTAGGAGTCAAGAGAAATTACAAAGCCCATTGCCTGAAGTTCCTGCAGAATGGAAACAACTCTGTAGAAGTTACTTTCGTTAACGCCTTCAGGAATAACAAATTCTACAAGATTTGTAGGAACTGGGAAGTCCTTTAAAATCTTCTTTGTTCTAGCCATAAATTCCGGACTGAACATGTATTCCTGTGAACAGGAAAGTGAGATCAAAGGTGGCTTAATCTCTCGCTTAATCCATTCGTCAAGAAGTCTGAAGGTTTCTTCATGAACATAGGCATCCAACTGAGTGATAGCGCCTTCTTCCTGCATAATGCCGGCAAAGGATTCTCTTTCAATTACCGAGCCTTCCTTGGTTACCCAACGAACGACTGCATCTGCCTTAACGATTTCTCCGTCTTCATCACGCTTAGGCATAAAGAATACTCTGAACTCGTGATTCTCGAGAGCGTTCTTCATGTTGTTCTTTACGAAGTTTTCGAAAGTAGCACCAGTCTTAATTACATCATCGTGGAACGCGACTTCAAGATCACCCGTGTTAACTCTTGTGGATATGCTCTTTCTCGCTGTATTTGCAGCCTCAATCATGTCTGTGACACGCTGGCCGTGACCATTCATTCTGTAAAGTCCTGCCCAGATGCCAAGCTTAACATCAGGATACATTCTGTGTACTGCTGCAATTGCCTGCTGCATGATCATGTCAAGTCTTGCAGTAATTCTGTCCTTATCATCGTACTCCAGGAAGAGAACAAATGTAGCACCTGTTACTCGTGCCATGTACTCTTCTTCTCCCAGACTTTCAGCAACTGCTGCAGAAAGCTGAATAAGTACTTCGTCACAGATTGAGTAGCCCCAAAGGTCATTGATTTCACCAAAGTTAGGAACATTAAAGTAAACAAAAATGTTCTGTGGTTTTCTCATGAGTGAAACCTTGGATTCGACGGTCTGCTCAAACTTTTCAACTGTCATTTGACCTGTAAGAACATCCTTGGACTTCATTCTGTCAACAAAGTTAGAAACATCTGTCCAACAGATAAAGTCATATTCCTCTTCGCCATGTTTAACTGATGTAGCGGTAGATGTGAACCACTTCTTGTTCTTTTCGAAGTAGCTTTCCATCGCACAACGTTCCTTTGCGTCCTCTCCTCTGATTCCGGAAAGCGGACAGTTCTTGCAAGGCTCCTTGCGACCCATTACAGTCTTGTAGCAAAGGAGATTGTCCTCTTCAGCAATGTACTGTCTTCCGTTGGCGTCGCCTACGAAAACAAGCTGATAGGAATCCTTCTTAACCGCGTAGTCGGTAACGAGCTGGTTGTTCATTACGTCACGGGAATATTCAATTTCTTCCTGAAGACCTTCACGGGTTCTGATTCGCTCCATGTAAATGCTTAAGAGCTTTGAGAAGCTAAGTAAGAAGTCTGATTCTTCCTTCTCAAAAGATTCGCCCTGTGGTCTTTCATAGGTAATGCATGTTACCGCATTGTTATCTTCAAATACCTTGTACTGAAGCACTGATGCAGGAGTAAACACTGAAGCTAATTCTCCAGGCACCTGGAAATCAAGAGTTGCAGTGTTCTCACTTATGAACAGTGCATCGTTCTTGAATCTGGCATATACCTTGTCCCACTGTGCATCAACCACACGTTCGTAAACGCGCATGTAAGGTATTGTTCTGGAATTCCAGAAATACTTAATAGCGCAAACTGCGCCACGCTTATCATAGTTGTAAGTGTAGATTCTTGTGTACTTGTAGTACTTTCCGACTTCAGCAAGAATCTTGTTAATCTCACCAGGATTAGCATCATCACTGGCAAGCATTTCCATCACCTTGTCGATGTAGAATTTTTCTACCTTACCATATTCAGACTGCTTCTGATCCTGAATGATCTTTCTTGACTCAGTAGCTTCCTTCTGTTCCTTTGTAGGAATAACTTCATGAGGCTCTGCTGTAAGAGATTCTGTGTAGAATTCAAAAATCTTCTCAGGCTTCTTCTTAGCTGCAGTAAGTGCAATTGCTGCCTTCTTGTAAAGTGTGGAATAGTCACTACCATCCGCAGGAGCTGTTGCAATACCTGCACAAATTGAGAGCTCATGTTCACGTTTGAACTTGAGATTCTTTGTCATTCCAACAATGGTCTTAACAACTTCTGATGATGATTTTACGGAACTGATGGACTGCTTAAATACTGCAAAGGCATCGCCTTCAATTCTCGCAACCAGCTCACCCTCCTTAAAGAGCTCAGCCAGTGCATTACCAAAGGTCTCAATTACATACTCGCCGTAGGACTCGCCCCACTTTTTGTTAATTGCGCCAAAGTTGTTGATATCTAAAAGAACAAAGGCATGCTTAGCCTTGTCTCCTCGCTTCTGAATTGTTGCAGATACCTGAGACACAAATGCTTCCTGAGTTAAAAGACCTGTAACCTTGTCGCTTACGGCTCTCTTGATCACAATCTTTTCAGAGTTCTTCTCTGAATCAACGTTTAAGCTACGGCCGATGATTTTCTCCGGCTTGCCGTCAACGCCCTTTTGCATGTAACCTTCGAATCTAACCCAAACGTACTTGTCAGTTCCAATGTCCATTCGCATATCATAAGTAAATGCAGGCTCACCTGCATCCATGCTGTCTACGAATTTATCAAAAACTGCTACATCATCAGGATAAATAACATCACTATTCTTAATGGTTTCCCTGTAGTTAGGAATCTCACCATGTCCACCATAGTTAAGGCCCTTGCTCTGTGTAAGCTTCTTAGTCTTAATGTTGTACTCCCACAGACCACAATCAACCATGTCTTTAATGAAGTTATATTTTTCTTTTTCGGATTCTAGTTCTTTTTCGAGTTCTTCAATTTTCGAAAAGTCAAATTTAACTGTCGATTTTTTCTCCATATTAAACCCCTTTTATCGGTGATTTGGCTTTAGTTTACTACATATTCAGTTATTTTTTCAATAGATTTGCCAAAATGTAGTATATTATGTCAGTAAAAAACCAAATTTCGATAATTATTCTAAATAAACTGGATTTGTCTTGCAATTTCAGTCGATTTTTCTTCACTTGTAAGCACTGCTAAGATTGCTAAAGCAAAGTCAATGGATGTTCCCATTCCTCTTGAAGTAATAATGTTGCCATCCTTTACTACCTTGGCTGCCTTGTCGCACTCTGCACCCAAAAGCTTCTCTTCAAAACCCGGATAGCAGGTAGCCTTCTTTCCTTCAAGAAGTCCATTCATGCCTAAAACGGAAGGAGCTGCGCATATGGCGCAAACGTACTTGCCGGTTGCTGCAAAGTCCTTAATGACTTTCTTAACGCCTTCATGTGCCATAAGGGCATTGGTACCCTTAAGTCCGCCCGGAAGCACTACTGCATCCACATCTTCAAAACCAATATTTTCAAAAAGCTCATCAGTAACAAGTGGAACACCATGCGATGTAAGGATGTTTTTACTTCCTGTTACAGACACAGTCTTTACATCCACCTTGCCACGTCTTAACACGTCTACTACTGTTAAGCCTTCAATGTCTTCGAATCCATCTGCAAAAAATACACACACCTTTGCCATCCCCAAAACCTCCTAAAGTTAGTTCTTAAAATTGTCAGTAGAGGCATATGCCTCTTCCTTGTCAGCCTCCTGGCCTTCCAGTTCCTTGAAGGCATCAATTACTTTTGTTCCTCTGTAAGCCAGAGTTATAAGTATCATTTCCGGAAGCAACACAACCACGAACATGGAGAACATGCCCATGCCGGTGCCCGGATCATCGAAAATCAAAATCATGGAGAAGAACACATAGGCAAAAAGGAGTATGCCTACCTGAACCAGAGTAATCAGAGTTTTAAGTGGCCATCTGATTGCAAAAAACATGGAGTTTACCAAAGTTCTTCTGGTGGTGTTAACGTATCTGACCGCCAGTGGAAATGCGTAAAGATAGCAAAGAACGGTAAAAATTGCTGCCATGCTGATAATCGCCAACTGGAACAGGTTCTCGCTTATAAAGAAATACTGGATGTTCAAATAAAGGAAATAAACAATAATCACCAACAGGAAAAACAGCTTTGTTCCGTCAATGAAGTTCTTTTTAAACGCACTCCAGAAGTTCTTCCAAATGTAAGATTCTTCCTTCTTTACAATTCTCATGTTAACCTCAATCGCCGCAGCGGTTGAAGCACCTATAGTCACGATTGGCAGACTAAAAACAAGCCACAGAATGTTTATTACAAACATGTCTGCGAGAGTCCACATCATTTTGTATAATGGTCCGTCTTCTCTAAACATAATACTCCTTCTATAAATAAAGCCGGAGTTGTAAACGCCGGCTTTAATTTGATACTTGATTATAATATTAAATTTTGAACATTCTGTGTTTTAAGCGTTGCCATGAAGATTTGCAAGAGTACCGACTGAAACCTTAGACTCTAAAAGTCCAAGACCATCTTCTCTTACGTAAATCTTAATAATGCCACTTGCAGCTTCACTATTGTCAACGTAAAGTGAAACAACGTCTGTAGCTACCTTTTCTCCTGTACCCTTCTTGGATTCAGCAGACTTTGTAGCTGCGATTGCTGCCTGTGACTTTTCATAATTTGTAAGTGATGCGTCGTAAGTTCCTTCTATTCTATAAACTGTGTTATCAGAGTCTTTGTAGTAGATAACGTAACTTGAATCCTTCTCAATTGCTACTGCATAGGCAGATGGATTGTAATCTACACCAACTGTTGCTGTTTTAAGATCATCGGTTAACTCAAGAACGATGTCTGAATTTGCACCACTTTCCTCACTCTTGGCAAATGGTCCAACCTTAAAGAGAAGTGCTGAACCTAAGTAAGCAACTACCATGAAGTCAAATACAAAGAAGAGTGCAATTAAAATCTGCACCGGCTGAATAGCTCCTGAAGCTTTCTTTGCTGCCTTTGCTGCTTCAATTCTTCTCTTCTCAGCTTCGGCTGCCGCTTTCTTCTCAACTTCGGCTGCCGCCTTTGCTTCTTCAGCTTCTCGCTTCTTAGCTGCTTCAGCTTCCTTAGCTGCGGCTTCTGCTTCTGCCTTTGCTTTAGCTGCGGCTTCTGCTTTTGCCTTTCTTTCAGCTTCAACTCTGGCCTTTAATTCAGCCTCACGTTTAGCTGCGGCTTCTGCTTCCGCCTTTGCTCTTGCTTCTGCTTCTTCCTTAGCTTTTTCAAGAAGTTTTCTCTGCTCTGCTGCTTCAATTTCTGCACGTCTTGCCTGTTCTTCAGCTGCTCTTGCTGCGGCTTCTGCCTCAGCCTGAGCCTTTGCAATAAGCTCTGCCTGCTGTCTTTCAATTTCTGCTGCAGCCTTTGCTGCGGCTTCTGCTGCTGCTTTAGCTTCTGCTTCCGCTCTAGCCTGAGCTTCTGCTGCTGCCTTAGCTGCTTCAAAATCACTGTTGATTGCTGACTGCTGTGCTTTCTGCTGTGCAACCTCACCTCGCTTGTTTAAGCTGGCAAAAAAATCATCATCAAGTGATGTTGTCTGCTGTCCATCATTTTCTATGCTTCCAAAGTCAAATGATTTATGTTCCATTCTAAACCTCCACGAAGTAATAATACTCCTATCGTACTTTCTAATTTTAATATTTTGAGGCTAATAAGTCAAGAAAACCCAACCAAAAAACGATTATTATACATTAAACACTACGTCTAACATTTCAGTTTGAATAACTGATGACTTTATAATTCCCTACAAATTAAAACAAATCCCCATTGCATAATAATATATGCAACTTTATTTTATAATCTATTACAACACGCGTCATAATTTTCTGTATACAAAAAGGAAAGCGATGCTTTCGCACCGCTTTCCTCAAAGAAACTTTTTAGATTCTTAGAAATGATTACTCCTGAGCGTCTTCGAACTGCTTTCTAAGTGCAGCTTCGCTTTCAGAGAATGCAAGACAGTCAGCATAACCAGCTGCAGTTGCATCATCAATCATTTCCTGTACATATTTCTCATAGTCAGCATCGTTAGTTGCCTTGATAGCCTTCCATGAATCTGTCTTTACGATATCGTAAACGATAGCCCATGTTGACTTAAGATCCTTCTTCATTGTAGTAGCTACAAATTCTGTTGAAGGAACTACTGATGCTCCACCATTCTTGTCTGCTACCATGTCGCAGTACTCATCGAATGATGATACGCCATAGTAATCATAATAATCCTGGATGATTTCGAAGTTAGCAAGACCGCCATAGCTTTGCCAAGTCTTACAGTCATATTTCTCACCATGAGGTGAAGTTTCTACTGTAGCCTGTTCTGCCCAACCATATGAGTTCCATCCACACTGACCCTTGTTCCAAGCGTTTCCGCCTAAGTTGTCAGGTAATACTGTAGTATTGTCTTCTACGCACTGCTTTCCAAGATCTGTAAGGTTAAGGAAGCCTTCTTCATCGAAGTACCAGATACCATCTGTTGCATCCTTAGTTGCCTGCTCAGACATCTTACCATACTTCATTGTAAGCATACCGTTTGGTGTGTACATCCAGTTAACGATAGCCATACAAAGTTCAGGATATTCTGTAGCAGAACCGATACATGTCTGGTAAGAACCACCATATACATTGAAACCATAAGCAAGTGTACAGAAGTCATCAGCTGCGATAGGAACCATAGCCTTACCTGCTGCAAGATGTTCTGCTGTATTGTAAGAATCACCTACATAACTGAAGATATCCATGAATGTTTCACCGTTAGCCATAGACTCGGCACATTCATCCCAACCATTTGTCTCAGAGTCAGGGTCTACAAGGCCGGCCTGATTAAGGTCGTTGTAGAACTTAAGACATCTAAAGTAGATACCGTCTTCCTGTAAGCAGCCCTGGAATTCATCAGTAACTGAATTGTAAAGACCGCAGTTAAATTCATCCCAGCCGTAGAAAGCTGCAGTTGACTTAACGTACATTACCATGAATGCTGTACCTTCCCAAGCTGTATGGAGAGTTACACCATAAGTCTTAGTACCGATATCTGATTCAGGCTCGAGATCCTGCATCTGACCAAGAATGTCAATGTAGTCCTCAAGTGTAGAAATTGTTGGATAACCAAGTTCCTTGTAGAGATCCCATCTCATACATGGATAATAAATGAACTGCTGATGTCCACCAGTACTAGCTGTTGAAACTTCGTTACCAAGTGAGTAAATTGTGCCACCTGTTTCCGCTGTTGATCTCTGGAAAGGCTTAGCAAAGATAGTGTCCTTATTTGAATAGATATAAGGAGCATATGTTTCCATCAGGTCATTTTCTTCCCAATCGAGAAGGAAGCCACCATCTGCGCAGTTCTTGAAATCATCACCAATGTTAGCGAAGAATACAAGATCACCGATATCACCGGACTCCATAAGTGTATTAATGTTGTCTGAACCAGCATTAATATAAGTTAACTCAACATTGAACTTATCGAGCATTACTTTTGCGAACCATCCTGTCTGATCTGAACTTGTGTTAGCAAGCTGAGATGTTACAGTAAGCTTTACTGTGTCAGTAGGGATGATTCCAGTTAAATCTGCCTCGTAACCATCAGATGTTACTTCTTCCTCTTCAGCAATCAAACCGCCTTCAGAAGTTGTGCTACCGTTATCAGCTGTAGCTGAATCACCTGAAAGGTCAACGCTTCCACTGCCACATGCTGTGAGTGAGAATGTCATCATAGCAGCAAGAGCAAGTGAAACAAGCTTTTTAACCATGTTTTTTTCCTCCTTTTGTTTTCTAAAAAGTTCTTTGTTTTATTATCATCAATAATTAAAACCAAAGTAAATTAACCCTTTACAGCACCAATCATGATACCTTTTTCGAAATATCTCATCATGAATGGATATACGAGAAGGATTGGGATGATGGAAGCCATTGAAACCGTGTACTCAACAGTTCTGTTACTGAGAGACTTAAGGTTCTTAACGGCTGCACCAGCACTTGAACTGTTCATGACAGCTGCAAGGTTGTTTGCTTCATTCAGATACTGATAAAGCAAATACTGTAATGTGTAAAGCGAAGAATTACCTCTCATGAGGATCATACAATCCTGGAATGAGTTCCAGTTACCTACCGCACCAAAGATTGCAATTGTAGCAAGGATTGGCTTGGAAAGTGGAAGGATGATTCCGGTGAATACCTGCATGTAGCTGGCACCGTCCATGTGAGCGCTTTCTTCAAGTTCTGCTGGAATAGACTCTATGTAAGTCTTAACCAGAATAATGTTATATGGTGCAACAATACCTGGAATGATGTAGCCCCAGAAGTTATTTGTGAGACCTAACATCTGCATTGTTGTATACCAAGGAATGATACCAGCGTTGAAGTACATTGTAATAACGAAGATACGATATACAATCTTACGGGCAAACATTTCCTGCTTTGTTACAAGATAACCTACGAAGGCTGAAGCAAGAACCATGAGTACAGTACCAAGTACTGTTCTAACTACGGAGATTCTTAATGACTGAAGGAAGTCATTAGCCTTGAAGATTTTTAAATAGTTTGTAAAGTGGATTCCCATTGGGTACCAGTTTACAATTCCCTTTGTTACATAATCTTCACCTGAAATAGTGTTAATGAATAAGTAATAGAAAGGGAAGAAGCACATTAAGGTAAAGATACCAAATAATGCATAGTTAATAATTTCGAAAGTCCAGTCTCCCTTTGACATCTTATAACGTACAATGCCATTGCTTGAGTCCTGCTGTTTCTTTTTTCTAGCCATCTTTTCTTCCTCCTTTCCTTATACGATTGACTCGCCACGAGTTACCTTAGCGAGTGTGTTAGCTGCAAAGAGAAGTACGACGCTGACTATGGATTTCATCATACCGAAAATAGTAGCGATTGCGATACTTCCGTCGCCAAGACCGATCTTGTAAACGTAGTAATCAAGTACTTCGATCCACTCTTTATTAGCCGATGTGGAGAATACGTAGTACTGATCGAGACCGTTTGAAAGACATCCGGCAACTGCCATCAGGAATAATACGAGGAATGTTGGCATGAGGCCTGGCACTGTAATGTGCCACATTCTCTGGAATCGTCCGGCACCGTCAACCGTAGCGGCTTCGTAGAGCTGCTGGTCAATACCGGAAATAGCGGCGATGTATATGATCGCGCTCCATCCAAGTCCCTTCCATATACCGAAGAGCAACATCCAAATACATGTTGCGAATCCGCTGAACTGAAGGAACAACTTAGGCTGATCGTAGATGCCTAAGTTAATAGCAATGTTGTTAATGAAACCATCAGATTCGAAGATAGCTCGAGCGATAGCGTAAACAAGTACCCAGCTGATGAAGTTAGGAACTGTTGTAAATGTCTGAACGATCTTTCTGAACCATCCGGCTCTAATTTCAGAAATGAAAATAGCGAAAATAACAGGAAGGAACTGAGTTGAAAGTCCAAGACCTGACATTACAAGAGTATTTCTTAATACTCGAAGCATTTCCTTTCTGTAGAAAGCTCTACCAAGGAGGAGTTTAAAGTAGTGCATTCCTACCCAGTTCTTGAAACTGAGGTCAGAACCTACTGTGTACTCATAGAATGAGTATCTCCATCCCCAAAGTGGAAGGTATGAGAATACGATTACAAGTGCAATGAATGGAAGTGCCATCAGGAACAACTTGTACTCTGACTTAATTTCATACTTGTCTTGTGCTGTTGCTGCAGGGAATCTGATTGATGCCGCTACTGAGTAAGCAAAGATGATGATGAATACGCCAATGTAGAAGAAAATACCAAATGGTCTTAAAGGAGTGAGCTTGTTGTAAGCTACGAATCCTTCATTAATGTTTCTAACCCATGCAATGCCAATTACTGAGAAAAGACCGATGCCTGAAACCCAAGCCAGAATCTTGGCTGAAAGCTTCTTGAATTTAAGTTCACCAAAACTCATACAGAATCCAACTACAATTGCTACAACGCAGAAGAATGTAATGTATGAGAATGCGTAGTCTGCATAGAGAACGCCTGCATCTGCATAGGAGTTTTCGAAAGTCTTCTGATTAATGGTAGCTATGAAAGGCATATAACCCTTAATAGCTGTCCAAAGACCTGCATTCTTGTTGATACCGTCAACAATTCGTCCAGGGTTTAACTGTGGAACGAAAAGACCAATTGCTGCAAAAGCTGCTGCAATTCTGGCAACACCAAGTGAAAGGTTTCCTCTAAAGCTGATAGCAAAGTTAAGCATGATAAGTGCTACCAGTACAAGGAAAACAACTGCAGCTGTACCGATGCTGACGTTTAATACATTCTTGTAAGCTTCTGCTGTTGTATCAATAGCCATTGACTTTGATAAATCTGAAAGCTTCTGATTGTATTCCTTGTAGCTTGCAATTGTATTGAAAGCGTTAAGGTTAAGGAATGTAGCAAGACCGATATAAACAATGCCTACACCATGAACAATTTTAGAAACAAGATTGTTCTTAAGTACAACTCTAAGAAGTGCACCTACACACGCTACACAAGCGCCAATTACAAGGAAGAGGCCACTGAAGTAAAGCATATCAAGTGTTGACTTCTGGAAATACTGATTGTCAAGAGCTACCTGGAATGTAGATACAAGTTTTGACTTATTGCCAAGTGTAGCAATAAGTGACTCGCTGGTCTGCAAACCTGAAATCTTTAAAATGTTAAGACTTGGTATAAATGCTGTGATGAATAATGCTGCTGAGAATACCACTCCAATGATGAAGTTAGGAATGAGCTTCCTGCTGTCATACATCTTATCATCAACATCAGCGCCGTAGTGCTTTTCAGTATAACGGTCAATTGAATTAAATACAGGAAGCACAAGTGCAACTGCACAGAAAAGCATTACAAAAAGAAGGAATACTACAAAGTTTACAGGACCGTGACTCTTAAGAGAAAGATCAATTGTAAATGAGAATTCATAGAAATCCTTTGTTGCGTAGCTTAATGATGTTGCTGCAACCTTGTAAAGAACACCTGCAACGAATGCAACTAAAGAACCGATGAACGCAATTGTTCCACCGAACTTTCTGTTTACAAGCGCAAAAATAAAACCGGCAAGTGCAATAACTACAGCAATTGTAAGAACGAATGCTACATAGTAAGCAAATTCGAACTTCCACTGCTCGTAAATGTGATAGCCGTTAAGATTGAACAAATTATACTTAGTTGATCCGAACTGAACTGATGTAAGATTTACAACAGAATTTACGAATCCACCAAATACCGTGCTTATGTAATTTCCAAGGCTCTGATAGTCTGAAAACTCAAGCATGTTTGTTCCAGGTAAGATACTAAGGATTACTAAGATGCCTGTAGCAACTAATCCTACGATAACATACCAAAGGTGATGGAGTTCCCCGAAGAATTCAACGATTACATCGCGAACTGATTCAAGTTCCATAATGAACTGTTTTGCTACAACAAGAGCAAGAACAGCAATAAAAATTACGTAGACAGTGAAACCTGTTCCAAGTTCTACATTTGGGAGACCCTTTGAAACTGCAATGTTTTTCTCTACGATGTTAAAGATAAGACCGATAACCTGTAAAACAAGTGCTAATAAAAGGCACCATCTTACATTTTCAGTACTCATCTTCTTTGCGATTGTCATTATTGCACATAACGCAACAACAACAACTGAAAGCAGTATAAGAATGATTGCTATCATCGCACATACATTAACGCCAGTGAGTGACTGACCATCAAGTGAGTATGGTGTGACTGCAGTAAGCATTGAATACATTGAAAGCTGTGTTTTAGAAATAATTGACACAGGGTTCAATGACTTAAATGCAAAGACAACAGCCATGACGATTTCGAAAATCATCATACGGATAGCAAGCTTCTCTTCGGCTTTCCATGTTTTGTCTTTCATACCGTACCTCCTCAGGTGTCATCAAAGGGCATAAAGACCCTATTGATGCATTTAGTACATTATACACAATGCTTTTTTTATCGTCAACATTTGAGGTTGTAAATTTTTAACAATCACGACAGTTTTTTTTCGCAATTTCTTAGGTAAAAAAACACAAAAACCGGGCCTGTTTAAAAACTAAACAAGCCCGGTCTTAAATTTGTGCGGATAACAGGAGTTGAACCTGCACATCGTGAGATACTAGAACCTAAATCTAGCGTGTCTGCCAATTCCACCATATCCGCATTTCTGGACCAGTTGGATTCGAACCAACGAGTGCAGCAGTCAAAGTGCTGTGCCTTACCGCTTGGCGATGGCCCAGTATCAAAATCATTATATCAAATATAATGGTTTCAGATAGAAAAAAAGTCTTTGCTCAAAAAAAAGCAAAGACTTAAGGGTGGATACTGGGATTCGAACCCAGGACCTTCAGAGCCACAATCTGACGCGCTAACCAGCTGTGCTATATCCACCATAAAAAAATAAATTGTACCAGAAGGGATTCGAACCCCCGACACACGGCTTAGAAGGCCGTTGCTCTATCCAACTGAGCTACTGGTACATAATAGCCTTTAGACTATAATAAAAATGCAAGTGACTTGTCACTCGCATTAAAGCAGGTGATGGGAATCGAACCCACATATCTAGCTTGGAAGGCTAGTGTTCTACCACTGAACTACACCTGCAAGGTTCTTATTGTGTTTTTGCGTTTTAGAAAAAGTATCGGGGTGACAGGATTCGAACCTGCGACCCCCTGATCCCAAATCAGGTACTCTAGCCAAACTGAGCCACACCCCGGTATTTCCGACGCAAGTGAGATTATATAATAGTGGTCTTTAAATGTCAATAACTTTTATAAAGTTTTTTAAGGCTTTTTTTAGCCATCGAATTTGCCTTTTTAAAGGTACTTTATTTCAAAGGATAACTCACTATTTTCGCCAATCTCCATCACTATGTATGACCTTCTTCTGTCCGATGTTCTCGGATAGGTTAAACTGCCCGGATTAATAAGCCATACGCCATCATTTTCAACGACAACAGGTTTGTGCGTATGCCCAAACATTACCACCTCGGCATCCTTTTCTAAGCCCTTCATCCAAAGTCTGGTTACATCATAGTCCACACCATATCTGTGGCCATGAGTCATGAAGATTTTGCATCCCTTAATGTTCAAAGTGATTTCCTTTGGCAGGTCGCCCCAAAAATCGTTATTGCCCGCAATAATATAACAAGGCACTCCCGCGATTCTCTGAATCTCATCCTGATCGCCACATACATCGCCGCAATGAAACAATATGTCAAAGGGCTTCTCTTTTTTAACCGCCTCTTCAAAGCCATCAAGATAGCCATGAGTATCACTTGTCACGAGAAGTTTCATTACAGTTCTCCTAAATCCTTTAGCATCTGCTTCATATTAGTAAGAGCTCTTCCCCTATGACTGATTTTGTTTTTTTCAGTCTCAGGAATTTCTGCAGTAGTGCAGCCAAGTTCCGGCACATAAAAAATTGGATCGTAGCCGAAACCGTGGTCGCCGGCAATGGCATATGCAATCTGCCCTTCGATAGTGCCCCTGGTAGTTAAAGTTCTGCCATCAGGCCAGGCACAGCAAATAGCGCACACGAAACGTGCGCTTCTCTCTTCTCCCTTTGCCTCGGCCAGTTTATCAATGATGTACTGGTTCTTGTAATCATAGGAAGTGTCTTCTCCAAGAAAGCGTGAGGAATATACCCCCGGCGCCTTGTCAAGATAGTCCACCTCCAGACCACTGTCATCTGCCAAAGTCATCATGCCTGATTTTTCAGCAAATGCCTTCGCCTTAATTTCCGCATTGGCTTCAAAGGTAGTTCCGTCCTCTTCCACCTGATGTGTGACACCTGCTTCTTTTAAGGAAACAATCTTCACATCAAGATCAGATAAAATTTCACGGATTTCCTTTAATTTGCCTTCATTTGTTGTTGCAAATAAAATCTCTTTCATTAGTCTTTCCTTATTTCTTAGGTCTTGGTGGCTTTGGTCCCATAAACTGATAAAGATAGGTCTTAATCATGCCATTGTAAATCTTTCGGTTCTTGTCAGCCTTTCTTCCGATGTAACGTTCTGCATTTGAATAGGAAGTAATTACATATTCCGACCAGGTTGGAACACGTCCAAAAGCCTCACCAATCTCTGTGTAGAGCCCCGGAAGTGCCTCCTTCTCCTCCAGTCTTTCACCGTAAGGAGGATTAGTAATAATGAAACCGTAATCCTTCGGATGAGAAAACTCGGCAACAGGTCTTTGCTGGAAGTGAATCTGATCTGCCACTCCTGCCATTGCTGCATTCTGTCTCGCAATCTTAATCGCCTCAGGATCCAAATCGTAGCCCTGGATGGACAGCTTCACATCCTTCTTGATGCCCGCCTCAGCTCTTCTTCTTTCACGTTCGAAAATCTTTGGGGATATTCTTTCCTTCCAATTTTCACAAACAAAGCTTCGTTTTGCACCCGGCGCAATATTAAGTCCAATCATGGCTGCCTCGATTGGAATGGTACCACTACCGCAGAACGGATCCACAAGGAAGCGGTCTTCTCTCCAAGGGGTAAGCATGATGATGGCTGCAGCCAGAGTTTCTGAAATAGGAGCCTGACCAACAAGCTTTCGATAGCCCCTCTTGTGAAGGGAATCACCTGAGGTATCAATACCCACGGTAACTACGTCTTTAATAATGTTAATTCTAATAGGATAAGAACTGCCTGTTTCAGGAAGCCACGCAATACCAATCTTATCACGCAGTCTGTCTACGATGGCCTTCTTAACAATGGACTGAATGTCTGAGGTTGAAAAAAGCGCACTCTTTACTGAGGTAGCTTTCTTAACCCAGAATTTCGCATCCGGTGGAAGAATCTCTTCCCAAGGAAGGGACTTTACTTCTTCAAAAAGATCATCAAAGGTAGTCGCCTTAAAGCTGGCGATTTTCCAGATGATTCTCTCTGCAGTTCTGATAAAGATGTTAGCCTGGGCAAAGGCAGATTCGTCGCCGGTAAAAGTAACCTTACCGTCTTCTACTTCTACGATGTCCAAACCCAAATCCTGAATTTCTCTCTTGAGTACTGACTCCAATCCAAAATGACAAGGAGCAATAAATTCATATTCTGCCATGTTTCTCTCCTAACTCTGTTTCCTTTGGCTCGGGAAACCGATTTTAGCGATCAGCCGCCTTTTGCTGACCGGTATAAAAAAAGCTTTGAAATAAAAATTTCAAAGCTTTTAGGTATCGTGCGTGAGAGGATTCGAACCCCCGACACCTTGGTCCGTAGCCAAGTGCTCTATCCAGCTGAGCTACACGCACATGTTTCGTTTGCAACGAAAGCAATAATACAACCAAACCAACCAATTGTCAAGAAACTTTTGATTCTTTCTTCCAACAAACATAAATAATTATGTAAAGGACTGCATAAAGAATAAATGCTGCCACAACATCAATAAATGAATGCTGCTTTAAGAACATGGTGGAAGTTACTATAAGAAGAGAAAGCAGGGTAATAAATGTCATTACAACCTTTCTTCCTCTAAGTTTTGCATTTCTAAAGCAGGCAGTCATAATACAGATCGTATTATAAACATGAAGGCTTGGGCACACATTGGTGTCCGTATCAACCTTGTAGAGATTTCTGACAAACTCTGCCAAAGCATCATCGCCCACCACCTTGTCCGGACGCAACTCAACAGCATTTGGCCAGATGGTGTAAATCAAAAGGGAAATTGCCATTCCCGCCACAAGGATAGTGTAGAGTCTTACAGTCTCACTTCTATCTGAAAAGAAGTAAAACCACAGTACAGAAACCACAATGTATGGGAACCATAAATAGTAAGGAATAATAAACCATTTTACAAAAGGAATCACTTCATCAAGTCCACAATGTAAAATAGTAAAATCTCTATCTGTCCAATTTTCTAAAAGCAAAAACCAAATAAAGTGTATCGGCGCATAGCACGCAAAAAACATCACTTTATTCTTTTTTATATAATCAATAATCTTCGCCATTATCCCTAAAAACCATTCCTATAATCCAGCCCGTCGGCCTTTTAATTAAATCCGTAAATCATGTGCGCAACATGGTAGCCCCAAATAGTAATTTCCCTGCCTAAAGGCGTAGGAATTGAAACTGCCATTCCGTACTTACTGCGCTTTAACCTTCTGTAAAGACGAGGATTTGTTTTCTTTAAATAATCCCACAATTCCCTTTCCTTATCCAGCAGTTCCTTCTGCCTTGATACAAAACAAAGAGATGAAGAAACCACCATCATGATACCCACATATTTCATCATGTAGGCCGCCATCTGCTTCGGACAGTCAAATGTGAAATTATCAATCAAAATCTTCGTCACGTAAAGCTGCTGGTCAATCCTTCCAATCATGACCTTTTCATTAACGGACTGGTCTTCTCTTCCGATAAAGTAACGGTAAAGATCACAGTTTATGTAATACATCTCATGCACGTGAGTCATTGGCACGAACACGAATACATTGTCAACGTAGAACATGTGCTCAGGCAGCTTAACACCGCTTACCCTAAGCACATCTGTTTTGTAGAACACTGCATGCATAAGCAGATACTGATGCGGATTTGTGTGACCAAACTCATCCCATCCGAAAAACTTTTCTACAGGGAAGCAGTTGTCAAACTTCATTCTTCTCTTGTTCTTAACGCCTACTTTGTCATAGACGTAGTTGGCAATCACAAGATCCGGATAACGCTGCTGCTCATTGAAAAAGTCCAATGTCTCACAGAACTTTTTGTAGGCCTTTGGCGCGAACCAGTCGTCGCTGTCTACTACCTTAAAATATCTTCCGGTTGCAAGCTCTAACGCATGATTAATCGCACCACCGTGTCCCCTGTTTTCCTGATGCACCGCCCTAACGATGTTTGGGAACTTCTCGGCATATTCATCCGCTATCGCCGCCGTATCATCCTTTGAACCATCATCAACTATGATAATTTCAATTCTGTCTCCACCATCCAACAGACTTTCAATGCACTTACGCATGTAAGCCTGTGAATTGTAACATGGAACTGCAAATGTAATGTCCTTCAATTCCTAACGTGCCCCGATTCTTAGTAATTCTGTTTCCAATCGAAGCTTGTAAACTCTGCCCATCCACAGTCGCCATTTACGTTTGTGGCAAAAAGACCGCCAACCACGCCTGTGAATCCGCCGTTTACTTCTGAGGAAAGCATTCTTGCGGTTCCGTCTCCCAGGAAGATTTCTTCCTCACCCACCATAGCATAAAAATGATACTGCATTGGGTCTGACACTGCCCTAAGCACTGCCTTTTTCTCAGGAAGTTCCACCTTCTTAACTACCGTCTTAAGGTCGCCTTCGCAGAGTCTAAGTGCGGCATATGCCTTTCCTTCCTCCACACTAAGATAAAGGTCAAAGTGTGCGTTCTCAAAGAGATAGAAGCTAAAGCCTGCCTCACCATCTTCAACTGAAACAGTTAAATTTAATTCTGTATCGAACTGGGACTGTCTGATGCCTACAAAGGAAGGTGAAATCGTGTCGTTAAGAGTCACCTTGGTCTGCTTAATCAGGATTCTGTCCTGTTCGAATTTATAATTATTGAAATCAGGCTGTCTTAAATACATGAGACGAAGCCTGTTATCATAAATTTTCTTAATGTCGGTTGAATAATCAACCATCTTCTGCTCGCTGCAACAGTCAATCTGGGTTTTCTCACCAACGGAGGTCTGCTGCTTAGCCCTAAACCAACCGTCTTCCCAAACAACAGGAGTGATGTAAACTTCTCTTCCAAGATGATGGAATGGAGACCACTCGCCATTCTGTCTAAAGCCAAGGCAAATGATGTAGAAATTACCATCCGGTCCTTCAATCAGATCGCCGTGACCAATTGCCTGGATGCGATTGAGATTACCGCCCAAATCTCTGTTAGTAATTACAGGATTACCTGCATAATCCTCAAAAGGTCCAAAAGGACTTTTACCTCTTGCGTAAGTAATCATGTGGCCATACTCAGTGCCGCCTTCTGCAGCCATGATGTAATAATAGTCCCCCACATGATAAAGATGTGGAGACTCCAGATAACGACCACCGCTACCGCCCCAGATTGGAATGCTGGCAGTCAGCTTCTCACCGGTTTCAATGTTGATTTCGCAACAAAGGATACAGCCGTCACCATTTTCATCAGTGCCATTGCTGACAAAGTAAGCCTTTCCGTTCTCAAAATAAAGAGAAGGATCAATGCCTTCCTGATCTACGAAAATCGGCTCTGACCATTCACCACGAATGTCCTTTGTTGTTACATAAAGATTCTTCTGGTAAGTGTTGTTATTTGTAACCATGTAAAACACGCCATCGTTGTATCTGATGGTTGGAGCGAATACGCCGCCGGAGCTGTTAACTTCTTTTAAGTCAATCTGGTCAAAGCGGGTAAAGACATTGGCAATCTGTGTCCAGTTAACCAAGTCATCGCTTTCAAAAACAGGAACTCCCGGAAAATATTCAAATGTACTGCAGACAAGGTAATACTTGCCGTTAGCCTCACACACGCTTGGGTCCGGATAAAAACCGCGAACCACCGGATTTGTTACATTACCTTCATACTTGATAGCCATACTAGCACCTCTCAAAAAAGTATTAGGTCACAACATAAATATTTTATCATAATATGGATTAATTCCAACTAATATTTTCTTAAATTTTCGTGAATTAGCTTTTAAATTATGTTCAGTTCTGACCCTTTTATTATTGTGCGACTTGTGGTAAAAAATAGGTATAAATTTTTTATGTGAAAAAATATAAAATTGAACCAACGAAAAACGGCGCCATATGCACCGTTTTGGAGGACTAACGTGAACAAGAAAATTGTGACAATTCAAGATATATCCTGCTATGGTCAGTGTTCCATCACCGTAGCCCTGCCGGTGCTTTCAGCCTTTGGCATTGAAACCGCCATTCTTCCATCCGCTCTCATGAGTACTCACACCGGCGGATTTAATGGCTACACCTGTTTGGACCTTACTGATGAAATGCCAAAGATTTTAAATCACTGGATTAGTGAAGGCATTAAGTTTGACGCCATATACACCGGCTACATCGGCGACACCAGGCAGTTCGACATCATAAAGGAAGCCAAGACCACCATCCTAAAAGACAACGGTCTTTTAATCGTAGATCCTGCCATGGCCGACTGGGGCAAGCTCTACTCTGCCCTTAACGAAAACATTGTGGAGGGCATGAAAAAGATAGTAGCTGAAGCCGACGTCATTCTTCCAAATCTTACGGAAGCGGCGTTTCTTACAGGTACGGCATATGCCGAAGCACCTGACCGCTGCCATGTAAAAATGCTTTTAGAAAAACTGGCAGCCATGGGACCAAAGACGGTAATCATTACCGGCGTGTCCTACAAAGACGGCAAAATCGGAGCCGCTGCCTTTAACAGAGAGACCGGTACTTTCCACGAATACTTCGCAGACACCGTAGCCAAAAGCTACCATGGCACCGGTGATGTGTTTGCCAGCGTAGCAGTGGCCGCCATTCTAAACGGCAAAACCATCGATGAGACCTTAAAGGATGCCTGTGAATTTGTAGTTAAATGCATCAGACACACTTTAAATGATCCGAACCACGGCTACGGCGTTAAATTCGAGCCGGTCATTTTCGAAGAACACAATAAACTCTAACAAAAAAGCCATTCGGGAAAATCCGAATGGCTTTCTTTTACTTTTTCATTTTAATTAAATCGTTGTCATCGTCATCATCAAAACTGTTCTTGTCCAGGTTTGTTTTAGCTCTAAACACAAAGAACTTGCTGATGACAAAGTTCATGATGATAACCAGGATGGAAACTAAAATCTTTGCCACCCACTGGTTGTCGACATGGTATATGCCATTGCCGAAAGAAATGGTTACACCATCCTTCGCCCAAATAGCTACAGGGGTTGGGAGCAGGATCTCAAATACACCGGAGAACAATCTGCCGGCCAGGAACTTCACTGCCTCTCCAACTACAACATCCTTTTTCCAGCTTTTGCTGTTAAATACAAAGAGTTTGTTAGTGACAAACGCAAATATAACGGCAAGCATCCATGCGATGCCATTGGCAATCGTGTAGCCAAGTGCCGTAGCTGTAAATCCTGATTTCTTAAACAGGTAGAACGTTGCTAAATTTACAAAAGATGTCAGTACGCCATAAAGGACGTAGGATACACCTTGTCTTAATGCGCTATTCTTATTTTCATCCATACCTTAATACCGGTGATTATTTGGATACCGGTGGGATCCAAAGGTTACTTTTCTTCATCTCAAGATACTCAGCATATGCCTTCTCTAAGATAACCCTTTCATTAGAGAATTTCAAAAGATGATAGGCTTCATGATACTTGTAGTATCCTGAATCAACAAAATATTCTTCTTTCTGTGGCTTACTATAATAGCTATCAGACATCATTAAATACCAATGAACCTTTTTTGCAACTGTGTCATGAGGGATGTTAAATGTGTAATTGCTCACATCCACATACTTCATGATTCTTGCAGTTGCTCCGCTTTCTTCCTTGACTTCTCTTAAAGCAGTCTGGGTGAACTCTTCTCCTTTTTCGACGGTTCCCTTAGGCAGAACCCATCCTTCATATCGGTTCTTGAAGTTCTTATAAAGCAGTAAAATCTTGCCTCTGAATATAACTACACCGCCACAACTAGTAGCTTCGACCATTGCTTACCTCCTTGGTGTAGTGAAATGTAAAATCTAACAGAGTATACCACCAAAAAATACAAACTTCAAGCAATTTAAAGAACGCTGCGTTTAAAGTGACCGGTTTTGCCCGGGTTTAAAGCCTTCCCGCTTAACACTTTTTCCACCTCTTCGGGAGTTTCGTCAGTGAAGGCATATGCCACAACATCCGCCCCAATTTCTTCAACCTCAGCAAGTGTTTCCGCAGTCATTAAATTGACCGGTTCCGAATCATAAATAATGTTACAGTCATTTCTGCAAAAGCTGTGCACGGGGTAAGAAACGTGTTCATAGGTCGAAATCTCAAACCACTCTTCTGTGCGATTGCAGTTGCCCGTTGTCTTCTTGATGCACTGAGCGGAGATCATAAGCTCTTCCCTACCATAAACCGTCAGTACGGTTTTAAGATTGGTGTTTTGCCTAATGCCTTCCATCAGTTTTTTAGTTTCATTTGCTGTCAGTTCATGGCTAAGTGTCAGGCCCTCTGCCCCCGCCTCAGCCAGTTCCTCTGCAGCAAAATGATTCGCCACATAGACATTGCTGTCCGTTATAATTTCAAAACTGCGTCCGACTTCCTGCTCAAGCTGAGCCACAAAATCGAAAGCGCCATTACCGGCACCGTAAAAGCCCACCAGGTTAATTCCTGCCTCAAGAAGTTCCAACAAATTCTTTTTAAGTCGGTTCTTTAAGCCTTCCCTGCGATTAATGTCCGCACCAACTCTCATGATGCGCACATACACAGGCATATGCCCTAGCTCTGCACCAAGCTGTGGCAACACATCCAAAAGCTGAGTGAGGCAGTCAATCACCACTGCGTCTGCTCTGCCACTCTTAAGTACTGCTTCCAGCTGGTTTCTGTTAAATACGCGGACATGAGTCAGTGGACTGTATTCACTGTTGTTAATTGGTTCTACTTGTGTAGAATTTTCTGCAGGACAATTCTTTCCCGGACTTCTCTTGAAGTCCTCTTTAATTTCCTGTTCCAGCGCAGCCAGTGCATCTCGCCTAATCTGACCAAGCCAGCTTTTAGGTATGAAACAGTTTCCGTTAAGCGTCACCTCCAGGTCCTTAAACTCGAATTCCGAATCAGCGCTTCGGCTAAGCTTCTTTACGATGTCCTCTTCTTCCGCTGCCTGAGACTTGGCAAAATCCACAGTTTCTCCGGTTACCACTGCCTCGTAGTTCTGCCCTGTAAGTGCATTTGCGCATGCAGTTCTAACCGTCATAACCATCGGTGCCCCCGGTTCTGCATAAAGTTCGCCCGTAACAGGCACGCTGTCTGCAACATTTACAAATTTCTCGCCTATCTCCGTTAAGGTCTTTTCGCTTCTAAGTCTGTAAATCTCCACCTTCCTGCCTTCAGTTCTTCGGTTATCTTCCTTGGTGTTTACCTTAAAGGACACGTTTCCGCGAACCGCCTCCGGAAGCGTATAGGAAAACCAGTTCTTAATAAGGTTTGAACGCACCTCCAGTACGTCGCCCTTAAAGAGCTTAACCACCGGCTTAAAGCTGACGCGTCCGCCTGTTATAACAGCGGTGCCGACAAATACACCTTCATGGTTCGGTCTCCTGGTGTACATCATTTCAGGGCCCGGCCGGGAGAAGGCATATCCCTTAGAAAAGCCACCACGATTAAACAGGTCTAAAAGGCCTGTGTGCACATCTTCCCACTGCTCTTTGTGAGTGTCTATATACTTGTAAAAGCCTTCACGGCCTTCTGCGTTGTAAAGTTTAAGAGCGTTGCTGTAGGCGTTAGAGACTCCGGCGGCATATTCCGGCGACTTCATTCGGCCCTCAATCTTAAAGGAATCCACGCCTGCTTCAATAAGGTCAGGCAGATTATCCAAGGTACAAATATCCTTTGGGCTAAGCAGGTAGCTCTCTTCGCCGTTAAAGAAATACTTCTTTCTGCATGGCTGAGCACAACGACCTCTGTTTCCGCTTCTGTCTCCGCACATGGAAGAGAACAGACACTGGCCCGAATAGCTATAGCAAAGCGCACCATGAACGAAAACCTCGATTTCTTTGCCTGTCTCCTTCTTAAGTCTCCTGATGTCCTCCAAATTCAGTTCTCTTGCGGGAACGATTCTCGTTACCCTGTCTGACATGAAGGAAATCTCTGAGGCATCCGTAATGCTCATCTGCGTGCTGAGGTGAATTGGCAGCTTAGGAAAGCACTCCTCAATCACTCTCAGGGCCCCCAGGTCCTGCACCAATACGGCATCCAGCCCCTCTTCATAGTAAGGAGTCAAAAATTCCGGCAGGTCCCATATTTCGTTTTCTTTAATTAATGTATTTACGGTAAGATAAAGCCTCTTGCCCCTTAAGTGCGCATAGTCAATGGCGCGACGAAGGTTATCTGTGTCAGGGTTCTTGGCATATGCCCTGGCTCCGAAACGCAGTCCGCCCATGTAAACGGCGTCGGCACCGGCTTTAAAAGAAGCCTGCAGACTCGTCATTGAGCCTGCAGGCGCTAAAATTTCAACATTGTGTTTCAAATTGATCACCTCTGGTTGGCACTCGTTAACCAACGTTTTGGAAAGTTACCAATAATTTACTTGTTGGTGTTATTACTTACCACTGTCAGATTCTGTGAATGGTTCTGAGTGGCATTGTTTGTTGTAGTAGTCTGAGTACTACTCTGCTGTGTAGTCTGCTGTGGCTGTGCCGGACGTGCCTGCTGAGTAGTCTGCTGTGGCTGTGCCGGACGTGCCTGCTGAGTGGTCTGCTGTGGCTGTGCCGGACGTGCCTGCTGAGCAGTCTGCTGGGTCTGAACCGGACGCGCCTGCTGCGTTGTCTGCTGGGTTCTTGCCTGAGCCTGCTGATAAGCTGCGAGACGGGACTTGTAACTCTTAATTTCCTCGTCCATTCTCATAAGATTCTTCTGAGCCTCATCAAGTCTGTTCTTTAATCCCTTGTTCTCAGTTTCAATCTTAATTGCTTTCTTTTCTTCTTCATTTAACTCATCCTTTAAGGACTTGTTTTCCTTTGTGAGTTTTTCAATCTGCTTCTGATACTCGATGACATCATGCTTAATGTTAAAGAGTTCTGAGTTCTGAGTATCTCTCTCCTCTGTAACATTAGACACCTTTTCCTTTAACTTGAAATAGTCGTCAGCGAGGTTGATGAGCATAAGCACTGTCTTGTTCTCCAGATCCATGAATCTGTAGCCTTCAACATTGCGAATTTCTGCACATTTACCATTTATGTAAGACGCTACCTTCTGAAGATATTCTTCACTCTCATAACCTGTCAGTTTGTAACGCTTTCCTTCAATAATTACTTCAGCATCAGTTTTAGTATTCAACGACGTTCCCTCCTACTAGTTTTTCTTAACAAGACCAAGGTGCCTGTAGGCATCACTTGTAACACATCTACCCCTAGGTGTTCTGATAATCAGTCCGTTCTGAACCAGGTATGGTTCGTAAACATCCTCGATGGTTCCCGGATCCTCGCCTATGGTTACGGCAATGGATTCGATGCCCACCGGACCTCCATCAAACTTGTCTATCATCGTTGTAAGAATTGCTCTGTCTATGTTATCAAGTCCAAGCTTGTCAACATCAAGTAAATCCAAGGCAAAGGTTGTTGCCTCTAATGTAATGGCGCCGTCATATTTCACCTGGGCGAAATCTCTGACACGCTTAAGCAGTCGGTTAGCAAGTCTTGGCGTTCCTCTGCTTCGTCTTGCTATCTCCTCTGCGGCCACATCATCAATATCCACATTTAAAACTTTCGCACTGTTCTTAATGATGGTGGAAAGTTCCGGCACTGTATAAAATTCAAGACGGTTTACGATTCCGAATCGGTCTCTAAGCGGAGCAGTCAGCATACCGGCTCTGGTGGTAGCACCTACCAAAGTAAACTTTGGTAAATTGAGTCTGACAGATTTGCTGGCAGGTCCTCTTCCGATTACGATATCAATGATGAAGTCCTCCATGGCAGGATAAAGAAGTTCTTCGACCTGTCGGTTTATACGATGGATTTCATCAATAAAAAGTACATCGCCCTCCTGCAGGTTGTTAAGAATGGCTGCCATGTCTCCCGGCTTTTCAATTGCCGGTCCCGCCGTGGTCTTAATGTTTACTCCCATCTCGTTGGCAATAATGTTTGCCAGGGTAGTTTTACCAAGTCCGGGTGGTCCAAAAAGAAGTACATGGTCCAAGGATTCTTTTCTCTGCTTTGCGGCATCGATGTAAACCTTTAAATTGTCTTTTACCTTTTCCTGTCCGATGTAGTCGGTAAGAAGCTGCGGCCTTAAGCTGGTCTCAACTACCTTGTCCTCTTCCATCTTTTCAGTAGTGATAATTCTTCTACTCATTGTTCCCCATTATTAGATAAGGAATTTCAAGCTGTCCTTTAAAACGGTATCAGCTGTGGATTCCTCAGAAATTGTAACCTTTTTAACTGCCTGAAGACTTTCGGTTCTGGAATAGCCAAGCGCTACCAAAGCCATGACTGCATCCTCTCTCACACTATCAAGTGCTGCAGCCTCAGAACCTTCTGACGCTTTGTTAAGCTTTTCTTCAAAGGCTTCCTCTAAATCAATCTTGCTCTTAAGGTCAATGATGATTCTAAGTGCAGTCTTCTGTCCAATACCATTAGCTTTAGCGATTGTTTTGGCATCGTCAGATAAAATTGCAAACCTGACTTCGTCTGTGGTAAGTGCATCCAAAATAGCCAGTGCAGCCTTAGGACCTACACCACTTACCGTAATCAGGAGTTTAAAGATTTTAAGCCCGTCCTGTGTCAGGAAACCAAAGACCGTAAAACCTGTGTTTTCATTAAAACTAAGATGAGTGTAAAGTCTAATCTCTGAGCCGACAACAGGAAGCATCTGGGCGTCCTTTTCCGTGATCATAACCTCGTAGCCAACGCCTCCGCAGTTAACTACGCATATGCCTTCGTCGTACCATTCAAGTGTTCCTTCTAAAAATGCGAACATTAGACCTCACCTTTCTGAGCATAACTCAAGATGAGTATACCATATCTTGTTGCATTTGCAAACACAAAGCACAAGTATTTTGTATTTAAGGGTGTCGAAAAACGCCCAATAATGCTATAATTAAGCCTGTGGATGTCACAAGGTAGTGACATCTGAAAGGAACACTATGATTACTATAACCAAAGAGTTCCCACGTGGGGACATTTATCCAATAGAATCTGCCACAAAAGGACTGACTCCAATCCTTTTTGACATCGAGACCACAGGACTTTCGGCGAAATATGCCACCATATACCTGATTGGCGCCATCGAAGTCAAAAGAGACCGTCTGAATTTTGTGCAGTGGTTTGCAGAAGGACCTGCAGAGGATCAGGAAGTTTTAGAAAAATTCCTCTCCTGGCTTCCGGACAGAGCCTGCCTCATAACCTTTAACGGCAAAGGCTTTGACATTCCGTTTCTGTGCAAGAAGTGCAAGCAGTACAACCTGCCCTGCTATCTTCCACAGATGCCAAGCATCGATCTTTACGGTACCTTCGGTCCTTTAAAAAAGTACTTCGACATGTCAAGCCGCAGACTGGTGGCCTATGAGCAGCTTATCGGGCTTAACCGCGAGGATGTGTTTAACGGTGGCGAGCTGGTAAACGTTTACAAGGAATACGTAGGCAAATCCAAATTCAACAAGGAGGCTGCCGAGGAACTTAAAACCATGCTCCTGCTTCACAACGAAGAGGATATTAAGGACATGGTTCCCGTCATGGGCCTTCTTAACTACATCGACCTTATAAACGGTAATTTCAAGAACTACGAAATTACGGAAGAGCTTAACAGTAACGGAACAAAGTGTGTTGTGATTAATCTGGAGCTTTTCTCCAGCTTCCCAATCGCTCACACCGCCTACGTGGCTACACTTCCAGGCTTTGATACCATCGAGGTAATCACCGAGGAGCAGGGTGCAAAGATTAAGATTCCGATTACAAACGGCACTTTCAAGCACTTCTTTGATGACTACCGAAACTACTACTATCTTCCGGAGGAAGACACTGCCGTGCACAAGAGCATTGCAGCAAGCGTCGACAGTACGCACAGAGAACAGGCTACCAAGGCTACGGCATATGCCAAGGCTTCCGGCGACTTTCTCCCACAGCTCTCATTGGTACTTAATCCCTCCTTTAAAAAGGATGTTACGGACAGGGTAACCTTCGTGCCGGTGCAGAGGTTCTGCAAGAACGAGGCAGAGATAAGGGCCTACATTAAGGCACTGTTTTAAGGACCAAATGTAAAGACCTACGTTAAGACACTGTTTTAAGGCTCACAATCAAACAAGACACAAAAAAAGGAACAATCATTACGATTGTTCCTTTTCTTTATTAACATTCAAATTAAAATCTTAATTAGTCTTCTGTAGCGATGATTTCACGCTTGTTGTAAGAACCGCAAGACTTGCAAACTCTGTGAGGCATCATAAGTGCGCCACATTTGCTGCATTTTACAAGAGCAGGTGCAGTCATCTTCCACTGTGCACGACGGCTGTCTCTTCTTGCTCTAGAATGTTTATTCTTTGGACAAATAGCTCCCATCTTTCAACACCTCCTGTTGGAATACTCGTCTGATACGAAGCTGTCTGTTTTTCACAGACGCAATAACGATTATATGCCACAAGGCATACTTTGTCAATAAAAATTATTACAGATTTTTAACAAGTTCAACAGTTTCCTGAGCGATGGCAAGTTCTTCATTTGTAGGGATAACAAGTACCTTTACCTTTGAATCAGGAGTAGAAATTACTACTTCCTTGCCTCTTAAGCTGTTCTTCTCATCATCAATTTTGATGCCAAGGTAACCAAAGTTGTCCATGATTGCCTTTCTGATCTTTCCATCATTCTCGCCAACACCGGCTGTGAATGTGATTGCATCAACACCGTTCATGGCTGCTGTGTAAGCACCGATGTACTTAACAACTCTGTATGCGAACATTTCTCTTGCAAGCTGTGCTCTTTCGTTGCCTTCGTTAGCTGCTGCTTCAAGATCTCTAAAGTCTGAAGAAACGCCTGATACACCGAATACACCTGACTTCTTGTTAAGAACGTTAAGCATTTCATCGATGTTAAGGTTTTCCTTCTTCATGATGAACTGAACGATAGCGGGATCGATGTCACCTGAACGTGTTCCCATTACGAGACCTTCAAGCGGTGTAAGACCCATTGATGTATCTACTGACTTTCCGTTTAATACTGCTGAAACTGATGCGCCGTTACCAAGGTGGCAAACGATAACCTTTGAGTTGTTCTTATCAAGGCCTGCAACATCAATTGTTCTCTTGCTTACATAGCTGTGGCTTGTTCCGTGGAAACCGTAGCGACGAACTCTGTGCTTTGTGTAGTACTCGTAAGGAAGTGCATAGATAGCAGCTTTCTTAGGCATTGTCTGATGGAAAGCTGTATCAAAAACTGCAACCTGTGGCTTCTCAGGCATAAGTGCCTGGCAAGCTGCAATACCGATAAGGTTTGCAGGGTTGTGAAGAGGTCCAAGGTCGTTGGCTCCTTCAATGTTCTTAATTACTTCGTCATCGATAACTACTGAGCAGGAATATGCCTCACCACAGTGAAGTACTCTGTGTCCGATAGCGTCGATTTCATCAAGAGATTTGATTACGCCGTATTCAGGATTTGTGATTGCGTCAAGAACGTTCTTAACACCAACCTTGTGATCTGGAAGTGGATCATCAAATATTCTCTTTTCGCCGTTTGCCGGCTTGTAAACAAGTCTTCCGTCGATACCGATTCTCTCGCAGAGACCGGATACGAAAACTTCTTCTGTATCTGTATCGATAAGCTGATACTTTAATGAACTGCTACCGCAGTTGATTACTAAAACTTTCATGTAATTTCTCCGTTATTATTAGTTGTTCTGTGCCTGAACTGCTGTCATGGCAACTACACCAACGATGTCTGCTGCTGAGCATCCACGTGAAAGGTCATTTACAGGCTTTGCGATACCCTGTGTACAAGGTCCGTAAGCTTCTGCCTTTGCAAGTCTCTGTACAAGCTTGTAGCCGATGTTACCGGCGTCAAGGTCAGGGAAGATAAGAACGTTAGCCTGGCCTGCTACAGCGCTTCCTGGAGCCTTGCTGGCACCAATTGAAGGAACCATGGCTGCATCTGCCTGAAGTTCGCCATCAAGTGCGAGGTCAGGACGTGCTTCCTTAGCAATCTTAACTGCTTCTACTACCTTATCAACATCAGCATGCTTTGCGCTGCCCATTGATGAATGTGAAAGGAATGCAACCTTTGGTTCAGCACCTGTCATTAACTTGAAAGACTCTGCTGAAGAGATACCGATTGCTGCAAGCTTTTCAGGATCCGGATTCTGTTCAAGACCGCAGTCACCAAATACGAATGTTCCCTTTTCACCAAGTTCACAATTAGGAACTACCATTACGAAGAAGGAAGAAACAAGCTTTGTTCCTGGCTTGGTCTTAATGATCTGGAGTGAAGGACGAAGTGTGTTAGCTGTAGAGTGGCAAGCTCCTGATACAACACCGTCTGCTGCGTCAGTCTTAACCATCATGCATGCATAGTACATGAAATCAGTTGTGAGAAGCTGTCTAGCCTGCTCTTCTGTCATGCCCTTAGCTTTTCTTAACTCTGTAAGCTTAGCTACGTAATCATCTAATTCTGGAGCTGTTGTAGGGTTAATAACCTTGATACCATCAATATCAAGTCCCTGTGCAGCATCTGCAATATGCTCATCAGTTGCAAGAACTACAACATCAGCGATGTCTTCTTTCTTAACTGTAACTGCTGCTTCCCAAGTTCTTCTGTCCATACCTTCTGGAAGGACGATTGTCTTTTTGTCAGCCTTTGCTCTGGCCTTAATGTCATCAATAAATGCCATGTCTTTTTCTTCCCTTCGTTTATATTTTTAGGCATATGCCAAATTTTCAACTCTTATATTATAACCACATCAAACTTTTAACACAACCCTAAAACCCACAAAAACCTTTAAAACATAAAAAGGCATCCCGCTCTACGAGATGCCTTTTCTAATTAATTCATAAATATATTTTAGTGGAAGTATGATGCTCCAATGTGTGCTCCGTTAGGATAAACAGATTCTGCTCCTGCATAGTAGTAATTAAAGCCTGTGTAGGAAACAGTAACTCCACTGGTAAGAACCTGAACTGCAGCCTTGTGAGCTGAAATCATCTTGCTGTTGCTTGCAAGAAGTGAGCTATAGTTGTTAAGAGCATTCTGGAGTGATCCATTTGAGTAAACACCAAACTGATAAGGTGCTGTGATTACTGCCCACATGGATGATCCGGAATTATTCATTCTGTTTACTACGACGCTGGCTACTGCACACTGCTCTTCGTAATTACCACTTGCTTCTGTATAAACAAGACAAGCAAGAAGCTGTTCATTTGAATAGCTTGTTCCACTGGTAATTGTTGATGAACTACTCTGTGGTACAGGTGTAGCTGTAGGTGCAGGTGTTGAAGTTGCCTGTGGAATTGGTGTTGATGTTGCTGTTGGAATAGGTGTAGCTGTTGGAATTGGTGTTGATGTTGCTGTTGGAATAGGTGTAATCACATCTGTGATTGACTCCTCGTCGCTATCAGCAATAACGCCTGTTGAAACTGAGCTTGCTGCAAACACTGCAGAAGACTTGTCAGTTCCGCCTTCAACTGTTACATATTCACTTTCGATGTAACCAATTTCGCCATTGTATTCAACGGCAACCCAATCGTTGTCTGAAAGTTCAGGGTACCAGCCATAGCTGTCTCCGTTGTAACCAATTACAAGGATTGCTGAATCTTCGCAGGCATCGTATTTAACGTAAACACTTGTTACAGCAACTGTAGCGGTTCCGCTTGTTGTAAGCTCTTCCTCTGTAAGCGCTGCTGTCTGAATAACCACATCCAAATCAACGGAAGGAGTGATTGTAGCTGTTGCTTCTGTCTGTTCAGTTGTAATTTCTGACACTGTTACTGCTGCGTTGGATTTTGCAACAGATGTACTGCCTGAACCTTCATTTCTTAAGCCATGCGCAATACCGGCAATGGACATAATGAAGATACTGCAGATAATCAGCATCATAATTTTTGTCTTTAAAGCACTCATAACTCTCCGTTTTTTGACTTTGTTAAAAAATGTTACAAACTTGTTACAAACGTAAGATATCACAAACCACAATCAATGTCAAGAGAGCAACAAATTGTTAACATTTTGTTTATTTCCTTTTCTTTCTTACCATCATCTGGCCGATTCTAAAGCCCAAACCTCTAGCTAAGGTCCAGCCCACATAATAGATAGCCTGAAAGATTTTTCCACGGACAATCAATTTTAAAAGTACTTTTTTAAGAAGCTTTCCGCCTTCTCCCTTAGAAGAAAGACCATCATAGAGTTCCTTGTTCTTCTGTCTGGCCGCTGCCAAACGGTAGCTCTTCATGAACTGTCCCTTAAGAGTTAACTTCCTATAGTAAACAACTTCCGCATCACCGGCGTAACAAATGGTGAATCCGGCATCCATGGCCTTTCTCGCAAAAATCAGTTCTTCACTCTTCTTTACATCTCCAAAGCCGCCAATATATTCTAACGCGTCGCGCTTATACATGCAGCAGACATTGGAGCAGTAAACTGCCATGACACCCATGCTTTCGTAGTCTTCCCTGGTTTTATAAACAACTTCTTTAGGAAAGAAATAGTCCTGGTTGTATCTGACGTAATCGATAGCCTTGTCGTCGGTCTTCTGTCTGGCATATGCCAAAACCACCTTAGGGTCCGACTCTAACTTCTCCACCAGGTTCTCAATCATTTTGGAATTGGCCGGATAGGCGTCCTCGTTCATGAAAAGCACATAGGGATTTCTACAATGCAGGTAGCCCTGTTCACGTGTCTTCGCAGGAGAAAATTCTTCTTTTCTTACGGCATATACCTCTACGTCAATGTCGTCTGCTCCTACGGCACGAAGAATCGTTTTTACCTTCTGCTCAAACGCATCAGTTTCACGCTCATCGATTCCTGATATGGTGTACATCAGAATCAGTTTTTCCGGTTTAATGGTCTGGTCTGCCAATCTTTCGATTAACTTATAAAATTTTGCATTCTGGCGATAAACCGGGATTACAATGTCGATCATCTTTTATTACTCCGAAAAAAAGGGCATCCGAACGAATCAGATGCCCCAAAGTTTTCAACTTGTTCAGTTAGATCTTATAAATCAACCTTACCTGTTTCTGTATCACTTACTACATAGTAAGCAGCGTTATCTTCCGGCTTAACGTAAACAGCCTTAACTGACTTTCCAGCAGCCTTCTCAGCCTTAGCAACGATGTCCTTAACTGCGAGGTCCTTACCAGCATACTGTACATATACAGCAACGTTCTTTGAAGTTGCCTTCTTAGCTACTGTTGTAGCCTTCTTAGCTGTTGTTGTAGCTGCCTTCTTTGTTGTTGCAGCTGCCTTCTTAGCTGTTGTTGTAGCTGCCTTTGTAGCTGTTGTAGCTGCCTTCTTTGTTGTTGTAGCTGCCTTCTTAGCTGTTGTCTTAGCTGCTGTTGTAGCCTTCTTAGCTTCTGCCTTTACTTCTGCCTTAACTTCTGTAACCTTTTCTTCAACTTTCTTAGTTGTAGCCATTTTAAGTTTCCTCCTAAATAATGTTTCTTCATTAAAAAACGTCTTCGTTAACCCTTTTACAAATAAAGTATTAACTTATTCCTACGTTTCGTAGAATAATTTAATTGTCAGATTTTTTCAATACCTAGCCCAAATTTTCTACCTATTGAACAAACGGGCACAAAAAAACGCCCTTTTTCCTATCATTCTTCACAATAGAAAAAAGGGCATTTGTGCAATTTTACAATCTAATTAATTAGTTTACCTGCTTTCTTGCTGCATCAATCTGTCTGATGATTTCTGTTCTGCAAGCGCCTGGATTTGAATTAAGTGTTCCAAGTCTAACGTTCATTGTAGTGATGTTTGAAACAAGGTTGATTGCCTTATCAAGTGTAGCATCAGCCTGTGCTTCTGTAATCTGATCTTCAGAAACGCTTTCATCAGCTGCAAGGTAACCAAGGAAAATCTGCTTTAAGAGTTCAGGAATCTTCCAAAGCTGTGCTTCATCAGTTGCATCCATGTTGTAAAGTTCATCGAATGCTGTGTCACCATGGCTAACAAGCTTGTCTCTTGTGCTCATCTTCTTTGATGATAAGTACTCCTGGTAACCTGTGATGAAATCCCAAAGGGCATCCTTAGACTCAAGAGCCTCTGCTGCCATCTGTGAACGCTTAGCAATTTCATTATCAAGAATTTCAGCTGTTCTGCTGAAAACTGTCTGCATGTCTTCTGTCTTGAATTCTGCTTCAAATTCTTCAACACTCTTGTTCTCAAGCGCGCCGTAAGCAGCTGCCTGACTCATCATAACAGCCTTTAACATGTCTGGCATTTCAGGTCTGAATACACGGCCTGTTCTAAGAGACTTGTAAGCAACATCACCGGCTTCAATACACTTATCTCTGTATTCAGTCTTCTGCTCACGTTCCTTCTGTAACTGAGCCTGCTGCTGTTTAGCTTTCTTAGCTTCAAGTTCTTCTTCCTTAGCCTTCTGTCTGTCCTGCTCACTCTTTGCAAGAATGTCATTGTATACAGGCTGTGCAAGAGGAATCAGATTCTGAAGACTCTTAGCGAGTGCTTTTTTACCTCTGTTACCGAAACCAAAGGAACCACTGTTATCAAGTGACTCTGTTCCAAGGATTCCGCCTCGGTTAACAACTGCGTAAGGCTTTAATGCTCCACCTTCAGGAAGGAGGATACCAACCATACCGCCGTCTGTTGATTCATCTAAACACTGTCTGATCATGCTGCTCAGATCAGCATCTGTGTTAATAAAGTCTTCACCCTTTGCATCGCGGGCGATTGTAGGGAGGAAACCTCTTAAACGGTCTTCACTAACATCACTGTAAGCTTCCCCAATAATTTCTTTCATAGTCTGAGCCATAATTCATTCTCCTTTTCATTCATCCAAAAACTCAAGAGCCAAATAATTTTGATTATCTGTCTAACTCCATGTTGTATTTAGCTCAAGTTCCTCATCTGAACTTATCTATATTCTAACCAATTTTTTTGTAATTGCAAATTTTTTCAAGGCCGATGAAGAATTTTGTTAAATATTGGATAAATTTTGTCGTGTAACTTTACATTTGGCGATTTTTCTCCGTTTTTAAATTGTCAGACAATTTCCGTGTCGATTTTCAACATGATGTGTAAAATATATAAAAAACACAAGATACACCCCGTATATCTTGTGTTTTTCTGTTTTTAGCACAATTTCATGACTTCAGGACTCCTGTATACCCTCTAAAGTCAATTTTATGCTACTATTTTTCCAATTTGTCCGCCTAAAAAGGTGTTTTTTCTTGTGATAATAGTCCTAATTACTAGTCTAAATTCCCCATGCCTGCCTTTTCTTCCTTGGCAGAAAGCTTTTCAAACAGCCACTGGAGTATTATTTCATAAGTATCTTCTCTTCCTATCTCATTTAACACCTCGTGGCGGCCGCCGCCAACAAGTTCAAAATCCAAGTCTTCTACACCTGCGTCAAAGAGCTGGGCATATGCCTTTGCCGGGCCCTTTCCGTAATCACCTACCGGATCTTCGTCACCGGAGATAATCATAATAGGAAGATCTTTTGGAATCTTCTCAATCAGACGTGGGTTCTGCATGTATTGCATAGTCTCTAACATCTGGTCGTAGGCTCTTGCGGTAAACACAAAACAATCCTCAGGTGTACTCTCATACTTCTCCACGATTTCCATGTCGTGAGTGAGCCAGTCATGGGCATGTTTAGGATTCTCTATCTTCTTATTATACGAACCGAAAGCCATCTTATCGATAGCCTCACTTCTATAATGAGGGCCATGCTGCATTTCAATCGCCTTTGTCATGACTCTGCCGGCAGCAAGCACCGGAATCGGTGTCTGGGCCGTGCCCATAATAATGGCGCCGTCTAACTCCTTACCATAATTAATAATGTAACGTCTCGCCATGAAGGAGCCCATGCTGTGGCCCAGCAGGAAAATCGGCGTGCCCGGGTAATCCTTTTTTGCCTTCTTTGTAACGTAGAGGAGGTCGCGGCATATGCATGCGCCACCATTCTCATCCGCAAAATAACCAAAGCCACTTTCTTCATTAATAGATTTACCGTGACCCAAATGGTCATTTCCGATTACCAGAATTCCAAACTTATTTAAATAACGGGCGAACTCATCGTAACGTTCGATGTATTCCACCATGCCATGGGAAATCTGCAGGATGCAGGAAATCTCCCCGTCAGGGATCCATTTAATTCCGTGAATTGTTGTTTTCTTATCAGAAGATAAGAACTTAAAATGTCTAATCATAGTCATAGTTTTACTTTCCTTTTTGGCTGCTTATTTAATGTAACATTTGCTATTTTCGATGCTCTTTACCGTAATTACTGTCCCTTGTAATTGCTTCTCGTTCTGGTTACAGCATCGCGCCATCCATTTACTTTCGCCATTCTACTATTGTCGTCCAGTGTTGGGGCATATTCCTTTTCCATCTCCCAGCACGCCTTAACCTCTTCAAGGCTTTCATAGTAACCCGTAGCAAGACCTGCAAGGTAGGCAACGCCCAAAGCCGTACGTTCTGCAACCTTTGGCTTCTGAATTTTGGCATTTAATATGTCTGCCTGGAACTGCATCAGGAAGTCATTCTGACTGGCACCGCCGTCCACACGAAGCTCTGTAAGTTTTACTCCTGCGTCCTCCTCCATAGCACGGATCACGTCCATGGATTCATAGGCCAGGGATTCTACCACTGCTCTTACAAAGTGCGCCGAGGTGGTTCCTCTTGTAAGGCCAAACACCGCACCTCTTGCATAGGCATCCCAGTAAGGTGCGCCCAGTCCCGTAAATGCAGGCACCACGTAGACTCCGTTGGTGTCGCTAACCGACTTGGCGATTTCCTCGGTTTCTGCTGCGGTGCGTACCAGATGCATATCGTCCCTAAGCCACTTTATGGCCGCACCCGCCACAAACACGCTTCCTTCCAAGGCATAGGTCACTTTGCCCTTAACGCCTGCCGCAATGGTAGTCACCAGTCCGTAATCAGACCTTACTGGAGTTTCTCCCGTATTCATTAACAGGAAACAGCCTGTGCCGTAGGTATTCTTAATGTCTCCGTTATCGAAGCAGCACTGTCCAAACAACGCCGCCTGCTGGTCACCTGCCACTCCCGCAATAGGAATCGGTCTGCTAAACCAGGATGCATCAATCTCGCCAAAGATGTAGCTGGATTCGTGTACTTCCGGCAGCATACTCTTAGGAATCTGAAGCTTCGCTAAAATCTCATCATCCCACTGCAGGCTGTGAATGTTAAATAACATGGTTCTTGAGGCGTTTGTGTAATCCGTGGCATATACCCTGCCCTTCGTCAGCTTATACATGAGCCAGGTGTCTACGGTTCCAAACTGAAGCTTTCCTGCCTCCGCTTTTTCCCTGGCGCCTTCCACATTGTCCAAAATCCACTTAATCTTGGTGCCGCTAAAATAAGGATCCAGAATCAGACCGGTTTTGCTGCGCACGGTTTCTTCGTAGCTTTCCTTGCGAAGCTTTTCAATCATTGGAGCAGTTCGTCTGCACTGCCACACAATGGCGTTGTAGATCGGTTCTCCGGTCTCTCTGTCCCACACAATAGTTGTTTCTCGCTGATTAGTAATGCCGATGCTGTCAATTTCGTCGGCTTCGATGCCTGCCTTGGCATATGCCTCCATCATCACACCAAACTGTGACGACCAGATTTCGTTAGGATCCTGTTCCACCCAACCGTTCTGTGGGAAAATCTGGTGAAATTCCTTGGCAGCGCAACTCAAGATGTTGCCTCGTTTATCAAATATGATGCATCTCGAGCTGGTGGTACCCTGATCGAGAGCCATAATGTACTTGCCCATGTGTTTTACCCCATAAATTAATTTAATGACTTTGCTGAAAGAGCCTTACCAATAACTGTATCGCAACACTTTAAAGAACATTCCGAAAACTGCATTGTAGCGCTTCAAACAGCATTCCCAATAACTGCATTGTAGCACAAAAAAAGCCCTCCTGCTATTGCAGAAGGGCCTCTTAATAAACTTTTTAGAATTCAGTTTTTACTGTTCCTCTTCTTCGTTTCTCTTCTTAGTAAGAAGAACGAAACCGCCGATTGAAGAGATTGCAAGGATTCCAAGGAATAACATGGATGTTGCATCGCCTGTTACAGGAACGCTTGCTGAGTCAGAAACTGATGTTCTGGCGATTGAATCTGATGTTGAATCACTTACTGATGAACCATCTGTAAGTCCATAGGTTGTTGTGTCGATGTCAACTGTACTGTCATCGGAATCAGCCTTTGGAGTAACAACTACAGAATTACCATCTGTATTGTCGCTTGTTTCATCAGCGGAATCTGAATCACTGTCTGAGTCGTTATCAGTGTTTGAATCATCTGAGTCATCATCAGTGTTTGAATCATTGTCTGAGTCATCATCAGTGTTTGAATCATTGTCTGAGTCGTTATCAGTGTTTGAATCATCATCTGGGTCATCATCAGTGTTTGAATCATCATCTGTGTCGTCGTTTGTGTCTGGATCGTCTGATCCGTTATCACCGTTGTCTTCACCAGTTTCATTTGTGTTGTCTGTTGTATCGCCTGAACCTGTGCCATCGTTATCATCTGATCCACTAGTTGGTGTAGGTGTTACATCACTATCGTTATCATTTGAATCATCGTCACCTGATGTAGGTGTTGGTGTAGGTGATGACTCCGGTGTAGGAGTTCCAGCCGTTGGTGTAGCTGTTGGTGTATTTGTTGCCGTTGGCTTTGGTGTGTTTGTTGGTGTAGCCGTAGCCGTTGGCTTTGGTGTATTTGTTGGTGTAGCTGTAGCTGTTGGCTTTGGTGTATTTGTTGGTGTAGCTGTAGCTGTTGGCTTTGGTGTATTTGTTGGTGTAGCTGTAGCTGTTGGCTTTGGTGTATTTG
>R14__coassemble_130_pt1 | contig 63578 bp, 50 predicted proteins | sample R14__metabat2_high_PE_046 | metagenome-assembled genome bin R14
AAATAACCCTCCTTACTGAACTTTTCATTGTCCAGTAAAGAGGGTACATATCATTGTACTTGTAGTACAGCGGGGTTTGTGTTATAATGCGTCGCAGTGTGTTCGAAACCATCCACACTTAAAACAAAACTAAGGAGACAAATTAACATGGAAAAGAGTCGTAAGAGAGTATTATTCCTTACACAGGCAGCAGTGATTGCAGCGGTTTACGTTGTAATGACAGTTTTTATCAATGCCTTTGGCCTTGCGAACGGAGCAATCCAGATTAGAATTTCGGAAGCCTTAACCATTCTTCCGGTTTTCACACCGGCAGCAATTCCCGGCTTATTCATTGGATGCCTGATTGCCAACACAATTACGGGAGCAATTATTTGGGACATTATTTTCGGATCCCTTGCTACCTTAATCGGAGCCATTGGTACCTATCTTTTAAAGAAGTACATCTATGCTGCAGTACTTCCACCAATCCTCGCAAACACTATAGTTGTACCACTTGTACTTAAGTTCGCCTACGGGTTACCTGATGCGGTATGGTATCTTGCCGTTACCGTATGTGCCGGAGAAATCATCTCCTGCGGTATTCTTGGCCTGCTTCTTTACACTGGTCTTAAGAGACACAAAAAGTTATTAAGTCTCGATGCGGAAATGTAGGCATATGCCTGCTATTCCTTGCCAGGTACCTCATCTATGTCGATTACATAGCTGATGTAGCCGTTGATTACACGAGTATCACCCTTCATGCTTTCGCGTGGGAAGTTTCTTCCATAGTTCATGTGCACATGGCCGTGAATGAAGAACTTAGGGTGGTACTTTTCTATTAGTTTGTTAAAACACTCAAAGCCTCTGTGTGGCAGATCTTCGCCGTCATTTAGGTTTCTGGCAGGAGAATGTGTTACCAAAACGTCAAATCCTCTTCTAAAAATAATCTGAGGCATGAGTCTTAAAATCCTGCGCTTCATTTCGCTTTCTGTGTACTGACATGGACCTGGTTTGTATCTGTAGGAACCGCCCAAACCGAGGAAACGGACTCCCTTATAAACTACCAGCTTGTCATCAATACAATAGCAGCCTTCAGGCGGAGTTTCGTTGTAGCGGTCGTCGTGATTACCTGCAATATAGGCCACGGGACATTTGGCGAAAGTCACCAAAAATGACAGGTAGGCTGCCGGCAGGTCGCCGACGGAAATAATCAGGTCAAATTCGTCCAAACTGCCTTCTTCGTAGTAGTCCCAATATTTTTTACTTGGCTCATCGCCAACAATTAATACGTGCACAATGTTACCCCAACTTCTTTACTAGTCTTCATCATTTTCATCAGCCTTGATTCCCTGAACCATGGTAAGTCCAACGGATTCAGACTTGATGTCGTCAACACCCGGAATGTATCCCACGATGTTTTCAAAAAGCTTATCCATGTTGATAAGGTCTCGAATGTCGAAATTATCTTCGGCGTTGTAAACCGTACCATCCTGGAAACGGATGTTTCCGTAAATCGGATGGTAGGAGCCCTTAATCATTTCTGAACGAAGGAAGTTCACCAGTCTTAAAGTAAGGAATGGTACCTTCTTCTCCGAATACATAATGTCAACGCTGCCACTGGAAAGTCCCCACCAATAACTTAAGGAACGATCCTCTGCGTCGATGTCGGTTTCTTCCAAATCCCAGGATCCGTCCTGAACGCTCTTAATGATGTTCTCATAGAGCTTGCCCCAGTCGATGATTGGAGCGGCAAGCTGGATTGGATAGCCGTCGAAATTCATGTAAAGTCCGTACTTTCTTGTAAGGAACTTTGGAGATGATATGTCGATGCTTGATACGATGTCGCAGTCGTTGGCTTCAATGTCCCTGTCCGGATCTGAATCCTTAACGGAAGTCCAGGAAAGGAAAATCTTACAGCCCGGATTTACGGTTTTTGCACCCATGGCAAAAGCGTTGATGGACGCGATGGTTCCGTATAGCGGATAGTCAGCCACGTAGGCAATGTTATTAGTCTTTGTAAGTGCTCCCGCAATTAAACCTAACAGGTACTTAACTTCATAGGTTCTAAGATAATAGGTTCTCATGTGAGCCGTTGAAGTGTTAAGGGAGCAGTTAAGAATCTTTACGTTAGGATAAAGAATCGCTACCTTCTTGCAGGCCGCAGTGTGTTCTGCGGAAGTGGAGAAGATGATGTCGTAGCCTTCCTTGCAAAGTTCTTCCAAAGTAGCCTCAGCGCTTTCATTGGACACATTAAAGATGGACTCTGTGGTAACGGTACCTGGGAAAGCCTCATCTTCAATGTAGTGTCGGCCGAGCTCATGGGCATATACCCTGGTGCTGGTTTCAGTATCCAGCCTGTGCATGAAAGCGACCTTAAGGTTTTTCTGTCCCTTAAAAATGCTGGCGATGGCGTTAGGCTTTTCCTTGCTTGGATGGGTAGAGATGGCGATTGGATCAATTTTTGTGTCCAGTTTAAACTCGTCCCAAAGCTTTGTGACATCGGCAGTCATTTCCGTAACAGTCTTGTTCTTTACATCGTTGTAGCCAAGAAGTGTGGTGTAGACCAAAAGTGCGTCACTCACTGCAAGAGACAGTTTGTCTTCGCCTCGCTTCTCATCATAGGCCTTGTTAAAACGTGTAAAGAGACTCTTTACGTCTATTACCGTATCTTCACTCCAGACATCCTCATCAGGTGCAACCTGAGCTGCAAACTTGGCGAAACTGCCCGGTTTTGTGAAGTAGATTTCGTTCATGCCGCTCTTGCGGTAGAACTCTAAGTATTCGTAGTAAAGTTTTACGTCCGGATCATCAGTTTTCTCAGGAATTAAACGTGTTACCGTTCCTTCGATAAAAAGGGTGCCAATGCTTTTGGCTACGGAAACTCGTTTGTTACCTTCGATTACATAGTACTTGCCCATGTATTCTTCTGCAGTGATGCCCTCGCGCATTCCGTCGATGGCGATACTGTCATAAAGTGTAGACCACTTTGAGGCAAACTCGCTGCCGGCACCAAGAAGCGGATGAAAGCTTCTTGAGAAAGCGTTGGAGCGGTTGTTGTGTACCGTTCCTACTATAAGTTCTGAAGGAATGGAAATCATTCCCAGTTTTTCTCTTTTAATAATTTTTACGTCTTTTATAAGGTCGTCCAGAACCGGGAGGTAAGGATCGACGCCTTTGGAAGTCAGTGTGGCATATTCCTTATCGCCTCGTTTTAAAGCGGCCTTGTACTCGTCAATGCTCATGTTTCCTCCTTATAGATTAGACTTAAGTCATTGTAAATATATTTCCTAGTTCTTTCGCTACTATTATTTCCAAAAGGGGTGGTTTAGTCAAGTTAAGAATTGTGCTATAATGGTACACATTCAGATAAGAAACACCATAAAGAGAAGGAAAAGCGCATGAAATTAATATTTGTAAGACACGCAGAACCGGATTACACCATAGATTCCTTAACGGAAAAAGGCTGGAGAGAGGCGGAACTTTTGGCGCCAAGAATTCAGAGCCTTGAGAACGTTAAGTATTGGTACGTATCACCTTTGGGAAGGGCTCAGGACACCGCCAAAACCGCTCTTAAGGGCTCAGGCATAGTTCCTGTCACTTTGGACTGGTTAAGGGAATATGAGGGCAGGATGATTGACCCTGTAACAGGTGAGAAACGTTTGGCCTGGGACCTTTATCCAAAGAACTGGACCAAGTATCCTGAGATGTTTGATAAGGACAACTGGATGTATGCCCCACTCTATGAAAACTCCAATGTTGCCAGTGAGGCAGAGAATATCATTAAAAACTTGGATGCACTGCTTCTTGAACATGGCTACAGAAGAGAGGGTAACTACTATAAAGTAGAAAAGCCAAATGATTACACCATCGTACTGTTTTGCCACATGGCCATCTCCCTTTTAATGATCGGTCATTTGATTGGCGCATCAGCTCCTGTAATGTGGCACGGCAACTTCTGTGCCCCTTCAGGACTTAATATCGTGCAGACTGAAGAGCGAACCGACGCCATTGCATTCTTTAGAGCAAGAGCCATTGGTGACACTTCGCACCTCTATGTAGCGGGTGAACCGGTGAGTGATTCGGGCTTTAAATTAGAAAGAGACTGGTATCCTTCAAAACCTGGAGAAAAACAGTCTTAAAATTTGAAAAAAATGACGGATATTATTGAATAGGGAAATATGAGAAAAAAAGAGGTGGTTGAACACCTTAAAAACCTTTGTTAAGATTTAGACAGAAGATGACAGAAGTTGGTACCTCCTATAAAAGAGATTTTTCCAAATTCATTTTCTATTTTCTCATATTTCTAGTTCTGGGGAAGAGGATCCGTTTGGATTCTCTTTTCCGTTTTTTATGGCCTTTTTTCAGACAGCCGGAGTGGTTGCAGTAGAATATCAAAGGAAACAAAATGATCAGGTTTAAACGCGACAATTTAATAATAGATGAAAGAGAAGAGGTAACTTCTACCAATGATCTTTTAAAGGAACTGGCGGATGACAATGCTTCTACGGACTATCTGATGATTGCAAAGAAGCAGACGTCAGGTCATGGACGTAACGGACGAACCTTCGTGTCTCCTAAGGGCGGCATCTACTTTAGCTTTCTCCTACATCCGGACATCGCCCTTGAAAAAGTGCATTATCACACTGCTGCCATGGCTGTGGCAGTGGCAGAATCCATTGAGGAACTTACCGGCAAACAGATTAATCTTAAGTGGGTTAACGACGTTTACCTTGCCGGCAGAAAAATCTGCGGTATCTTAACAGAGGGCAGGTTTAATAACGACGGCAGCCTGGCATATGCCATCATCGGCATCGGCATAAACATCGAAGAACCAGAGGGTGGATTTCCGGAGGACATTAAGAACCTGGCAGGAGCCATCTTTGAAAATGGAAAAGTGCCTGAGGGGTTTGCGGAGAAACTCATGGGACTAATACTTGAGAAGTTTTACGGTTTCTATGATAAGCTTGAAGAAAAGGCTTACCTTGAAGAATACAGGAAACGCAACCTGGTTATCGGAAAGGAAATCAGGGTTATTACCAACACCAGACGCCCTGATCAGTTCTTTGTGGCAAAAGCTGAAGGAATTGATGATGAATTTGGTCTGGTAATTAAGAAAGAAGACGGCAGCATTTCAACTTTAACCACCGGTGAAATCACCATCAGGGTTAATTAAGCACCTAATCTGGAAAAATGAGCTCAAAAATTTAGGCGAAAGCTAAGAAAAATATAATTGTAGAAACAATTCGGAGATGCTTTAAAACAGGGCATCTCCGTAATTTTGATTTTAAGTAGTCAGACAATTAAGACAATTAAACAAAAATAAATGAAAAAATATAATAAAAACAATAAAATAGTGTTGACAAATCAAAACCCCAGTGATATAGTTTAGTCAACAAAAGAACTAAACAAAAAAGATAACGATGAAGTTTATCTTACAAGTTTAAAGTTTATGAAAGGCGGTACGGTCCGATTAAAATTTAAATTTTATATCTAAAAAACCAAATTCAAACAAACGAACTTACTTTCCAATTGGCACTTAAATTAAAACCAAAAACCAAATTTATGAAAGGCGGTACGGTCCAATGAAAACTTAACTTTTCACTCGACCACAGATTAATTAAAATCTAAATTAAATTCATGAAATGAGGTACGGTCCGATGAGAATGTAAATTTTCAACCAGACTAAATCTAACGAAACGAGGTACAGTCCGATGGGACATTAAATAATTATTAATTAAGCTTTAAAAGCAATGATCCACTAGGAAGTCAAATTTGGATTAGATAATTAATAAACAACATTTCGTATACTAATGAAAATTTAGAATAGATAAAATTTAAAGGAAGCGAGGTACGGTCCAACAATTACTTAAACTAAATTTTCGGCCGGATGACGGGATCCGGGAAAAAAATATCCCCATTCACATCGAATTGTGAAATTTAAGAAAGGTGGTACAGTCCAAAGTACTAATTAAGAATTTTTCTTAACGGCATCAGGAAACCGGTAATTTTCCTGGATGAACTCGTGGACGATCTCTACGAGAATTTATGAAAGGCGGTACGGTCCAAAGGAAATTTTAACGTACATCAAAGATCTTAAGTACCGAATTCCCATTAAGTGATCAACATTCGAATGGAATTCGTTGAATCGAAAATAAACAGTTTATGTAGGGACGATAAATTCGGATACACTTAAGGTTTAAATTAGAAAATTAAATAACTTTAAAATACAGAAGGGCATCCAAAAGTGGATGCCCTTTTTAATGCGTTAATCAATTGTGAAATATTTAAGAAGCACATGGATTTATTGACATTGCGGGCGTTTATTTGTATTCTTATATAGTAAATTTAAGAGGGCATGGCAGGTGGCCATGCTTTATTTTTAGTAACTAAGAAAGAGGCAGTTTTGGGAAAACAGAGTGAAGCCAAGCAAAAGAAGCTTGAACAGATAAAAAAACAGCAGAAAAAGAAGAGAAACAAAATGATTGCAATTGTAGGCAGCGTGTTTATCGTGGCAATTGCAGTCCTGATTGTTGCCATTGTTCATCACAACAAGGAGAACAAGAAGGAAAAGACCGGTATTAACATCGAAGGTCAGGAAACAGGTTACAGTAATGATGTAGTGTTGGGCGAGTACATCGGCCTTACCTACACTCCTTACGAAATCGAAGTTACTGACGAGGATGTGGAAAAGTACATTGCAACTCTTCTTGCGTCCACTCCTAATTACGAAGTGGATTATTCAAAGGATGGAACTACTCCTGTTAGTGGAGACACTTTAGAAGTTACGGTAACCATTACCTTAACTACTGATACTGTTGCAACGGTAACTGATAAAACCATGCTCCTTACCATTGGTGAAGGAACACTGGGGGCAGCTCTTGATGAGATGCTGCTTAATACAACCGTTGGCTCAACTTTTGAGGCCGTAACCACAGTTCCTGATACCTACAGCAATTCTGAAATTGCCGGTAAGGAATGTAATGTAAGTGGAACCATTAACTACGCGGTTACTCTTTTTGATACAGTGACTGACAGCTATGTAAACACTCAGACAAATGGCGAGTGCACCAGCGCCGCTGATTTTAACGACTACGTTTACAATAAGCTCCTTGAGAATGAAGAGAAGGCTGCAGAAGAAGACAAGTGGAATCAGATCTGGACAAAGCTTATCGATAACTGCGAAATCACAGTGGATGATGCCAATGTTGATGCCGAGTATCAGGACATGATTGATTACTACGAAAGCTATGCATCCTATCTGGGTACAACAGTGAGTGAGCTGGCAACAGAAGCCTATGGCTACTCTACACTTCAGGATTTCTACGATTACTGCAGGGAATATGCCTCAGAAATTGTTAAGGAACAGGCAGTGTACGATGCGATTATCGCAAAAGAAGGCATCAGCGTGACTGTAGGCGATGATGTTTATAATGAAAAAGTATTAGAGTATATGGAAGAGGGAGATTATGACAGCGTCAGCGACTTAGAAAATGTCGTGGGTCAGGATGAGTTGGTAAAGATGGCGAAGAACGATCTGGTTTCAGAACTGCTTTTATCAAATGCTGTTGAAGTAAGTGAATAATGTACGGTTATGATACAAGAATCAGATACAGTGAGTGTGACGGTGAAGAGATTTTAAAGATTGAGTCCATCATTGATCACTTTCAGGATATTGCCACAGTGAATTCAGTGGACATTGGGTACAGAGGCAGAACGATGATGGAAGAAGACCATCAGGCATGGGTGCTTTCCGGCTGGCAGATTGACGTTAGTCGCTATCCGGAGGCCTATGAAAATGTGCGCGTTGTGACCGTGCCTTACGAATTTAAGGGATTCATTGGAAACAGAAACTGCGGAATTGTTGATGAGGCAGGAAATTTCCTCGTTAAGGCGAATTCTATTTGGGCTCTCATGGACATGGAAAAGGGCCGTCCTGTAAAGGTAACTCCAGAGATGGAAGCTGCCTATCAGGTAGGTGAGAAGTTTGACATGGAATATGCCCCAAGACGAATTGAACTCCCTAAGGAAGAAGGATTGGTGTTGGAACCGGTTCAGGTTTCAAAGTGGCAGCTGGACACTTTAAATCACATGAACAATGGACAGCATGTAAGACTTGCTATTAGTGTTTTAGAGGATTTAGATGAGGACATTAAGGCAGGCACAAAGAAGGCGTTAAGACCTAAGCGTCTTAGAGTAGAGTACAAGACTCAGGCACATTTGGGAGACCTCATGATCCCACATGTATGGAACACTGAAGACGGTAAGATTGTTTCCTTTATGAATGAAGAAGGCAAGATTTACAGCACGACGGAAATTAAGGAAAATTAAACATTGAAGAGATTACTAAAATATTTTAAGGGCTACAGAGTGACATCCATTTTGGGCCCTTTCTTTAAACTAATGGAGGCGGTTTTTGAACTGCTGGTTCCTTTGGTTGTCAAAAAAATAATTGATAACGGAATTGGAAAAGGGGACACGGACTATTGCATACGCATGGCGTTTCTCATGATGCTTCTGGGCTTTACGGGCTTTGTGTGCTCGCTGATTGCTCAGGTTTTTGCAGCGAAATCTGCTACGGGTGTGGCAGCCAACGTGCGCTCAGCCCTTTTTAGACACGTGCAGAAACTCTCTTTTGCGGACACGGACCGTGTGGGTGTGGAAACCCTTATTACCCGCATGACCAACGATGTGAACCTGCTTCAGAGCGGTGTTAACATGGCACTTAGACTCCTGCTTCGTTCTCCGTTCATCGTGTTCGGTGCCATGATCATGGCCTTCACTCAGGATTTTAAAGCAGCAATGATTTTCGTAATTGCCATTGTGGTGCTTTTTATCATCGTAATCATTATCATGTATCTCACAATTCCAAAGTACAAGTTTGTACAGGAAAAACTGGATGCAGTTCTTAATCTTACCCGCGAAAACTTTAACGGCGTAAGAGTAATCAGAGCCTTCGGTAACGAAGAAAAGGAAAAGGAAAAATTTAACAAGGCCAATGATGGTTTGCGCGACCTGCAGCTGGGCGTAGGAAAGATTTCAGCTTACATGAATCCTCTTACCTATGCAGGCATTAACGTGGCAATAATTGCCCTTATTTACACCTGCGGTATCCGTGTAAACATCGGCGACATGACCACAGGTGAGACCGTAGCGCTTTACAATTACATGTCTCAGATTCTGGTGGAACTTATTAAGCTCGCAAACCTCATGGTAACAATTTCTAAAGGCCTTGCTTCAGCTAACCGTATTGCAGACGTACTGGAAATTGAGCCGGGCATGAACCTTAACTTAAATCTGTCCGAGGAAGATGCGGATGAGGAACCTCAGGCATATGCCGTAGAATTCGAGCACGCCTTCATCGCCTATACGGGAGAAGGAAACGGTGCGCTTAGCGACGTGAATCTTAAGGTGCGCCTTGGAGAGACAATTGGTATCATCGGTGGTACCGGTTCAGGTAAGTCTACCATGGTTAACCTGATCCCAAGATTTTACGATGTCACAAGTGGTGCAGTGCGCGTGTTTGGAAAAGATGTCAGAGATTACAATTTAAACAAACTTCGTAACCACATCGGTATTGTTATGCAGAAGGCAGTTCTTCTTAAGGGCAGTGTAAAGAGTAACTTAAGCTTTTCTAATCCTGAGGCGACGGAGGAGGAAATGAAGGAGGCGCTTAAGTGCGCATCCATCGACATGCCACTAGACCGTACCGTAAGTCAGGGCGGAAACAATCTTAGTGGTGGTCAGAAGCAGCGCATAAGCATTGCCCGTGCCCTTGTTAAGAAGCCGGAAATCCTCATTTTGGATGATTCTGCTTCAGCACTGGATTATGCGACGGAACTGGCGCTTAGACAGGCAATAAAGAGTCTGCCTTATCATCCGGCTACCTTCATCGTAAGCCAGAGAATTTCCTCTGTGTCTCACGCAGATAAGATCGTGGTGTTAGATGATGGTTATGTTTCAGGTATCGGCACTCATGAAGAGCTTTTAAAGAGCAATGAGACCTACCGCGAAATCTACAATTCACAGGTACAGGGAGGTCAGAGATATGAATAAGAACTCCCAGGGTAACACTTACAAGACAACAATTAAAAAGATTTGGAACTATATTTCCAGCTACAGAGCCATTCTGGTTGCCTCCATCTTTACGGCGGCAATTTCAGCGATTACCATGCTCTATGCTCCAATCCTTATCGGTCAGTCCATCGACCTTATTTTAGGCAAGGACAACGTGGATTTTGAGGGCATTACAAAGAAGCTTGTTATCGTAGCCATCCTGGTGGTGATTTCTGCGCTGGCCAACTGGTTCATGAATATTGCCAACAACAAGCTGGCTTACAACACTATAAGAGACATTAGAAGAGATGCCATTGAGAAGATTGAAAAGCTGCCTATGGAATTCTTTGACGGAACTCAGGCAGGTGACGTGGTAAGCCGCGTGGTGTCCGACGTGGACGTGTTTGCGAACGGCTTCCTTATTGGACTTTCCAAGTTCTTTACCGGCGTAATTACAATCATGGCAACGCTTTGCTTCATGCTTAGCATCAATGCCTCCATCTGTATTATCGTAGTGGTACTGACTCCGCTTTCCTTCGTGGTAGCAGCCTTTATTGCAAAGAACACTCACAAGATGTTTATTAAGCAGAGCCAGACCGCAGCAGAGGCAACTTCCTTCATCGACGAGATGGTAGGTCAGTCCAAGCTTGTTAAAGCCTACAACTATGAAGAAAAAGCCGTTAACGATTTTGAGGAGATTAACGGACGCCTTAAGAAGTACTCTTTCGGCGCCATCATTTTCTCTTCACTGGTTAACCCAACTACAAGATTTTTAAATAACGTAATTTATGCCATCGTTGCCTTGGTGGGCAGTTTGGCAGTTATTAAGGGCAACCTTACCGTAGGTGGACTTTCCATCGTGCTTAGTTACTCCATGCAGTACGCCAAGCCATTTAACGAAATTTCCGACGTAGTTACGGAGCTTGCAGGAGCCCTTGCCAGTGCCATGCGAATCTTTGACGTCTTAGAGAAAGATGATGAAAAGGCTGATAAGGAAGGCGCGCTGGTACTTAGCAACGTTAACGGTAACATTGAGATTAAGGATCTTTACTTCTCCTATGATAAGTCCAAAAAGCTTATCGAGAAGTTTAATTTAAGCGTAAAGGCAGGCGAAACCACTGCCATCGTTGGCCCAACGGGCTGTGGTAAGACTACCTTCATAAATCTGCTCATGCGCTTCTATGATGCGGATCAGGGCAGCATAAACATTGACGGCAACAGTAGCACTGAAGTTACCAGAGCGTCCTTAAGAGGCAATTTTGGTATGGTTCTTCAGGACACCTGGCTTGCCTCAGGAACCATCCGCGAAAACATCGCCATGGGCAAACCTGATGCTTCCTTTGAGGAAGTTGTGGCAGCGGCAAAGGCGGCATATGCCGACAGTTTCATTAGACGTCTTCCTGACGGTTACGACACCTATCTTTCAGAGGGTGGAGGCGACCTCAGCCAGGGACAGAAGCAGCTGCTTTGCATCGCCAGAATCATGTTGATTGCTCCACCAATGCTCATACTCGATGAGGCAACCTCCTCCATTGATACCAGAACCGAACTTAAGATTCAGGCAGCTTTCGCAAAACTCATGGAGGGCAGAACCAGCTTTATCGTTGCGCATCGACTCTCCACCATTGAAAATGCTGATCAGATTGTGGTAATGAAGGATGGGCATATTCTTGAAATCGGCAACCACAAAGAACTTCTTAGTAGGGGCGGATTTTATTCTGAACTTTACAATGCACAGTTTAAGCATTAAAATGTAAAACATGTGTAAAGGGGAAACACAAAGAGAGAATGAGTTAATATATTTTATTAACATGAATAAGGAAATTTATTAAATGAAGGGCGATTCCAGACAATACAACGATAGAAACCAAAACGCAGAAAGAGTAAATCACGCACCTGCGCCGTCCACCAAGGAACGCGAGCGTTATGAGAAGATGCTTGAGGAGCGTGAGAGAAAGCTCTCAAAAGGTGGAAACACCAGCATAAACAGAGAAGTAAGACGTGAACTTGAGAGAAACTCCGAGGAGAGAAAGCGAGTTCAGGAAAAACGACGCGAGCAGGAAGAGGCGCGTGGAAAGAATGACAAAATTTCTTTTGACAGAACCATAAAGATTTTAGTACTGCTTTTAATTGTGGCAGTAGTATTCTTAATTGCAAAGAGCTGCGTTCACACGGTCAAAAAGAACAAAAAGGAAAATGCAGTAGCGACCCAAAAGGCTGAGGCTACAAATGCTGCAAAACAAAATTCGGAAACAGATGAGTCAGAAGCAGATGATGAAGATACCAGACCACAGTACACGGTGGCAGACTTTACTGCAACGGATTCTACGGTTTACTTAACGGATGCGGTAACTTACCAGGGAAGCCTTGGTTCAGACACAATTTACAACATCCTGACATTAACACCGCTCGAAACGGCAGCGGCACCTTGTGGCGAGGGAGAAGACCCTACGGAAAATCAGGGTGTAGTTAGTACAAACATCATATTGGTAGACCTTGACACCAACGAAATCATCGTGGACAGACAGGCAGATGAGGTGATTAACCCTGCGTCCATGACCAAGATCATGACAGTGCTTGTAGCCATGGACTACATCACGGAAGAACAGTTGGATGACACCGTTACAATTTCACAGGAAATCTGTGACTATGTCTATTTAAATGACTGCTCAGCAGTAGGTTATCAGCCGGGACAGGTGGCAACGGTAAGAGACCTGCTCTACGGCACGATTTTGCCATCCGGCGCAGATGCGGCAATTGCCTTGGCGGAATATGTTGCAGGTTCCCAGGAAGCCTTTGTGGAGCTCATGAACGAGCGTCTCGAGGAGTTCGGACTGTCAGATACAGCACATTTTACCAACTGTACGGGAATCTATGATGAAAACCATCATTGTACGGTAAAGGACATGGCTGTAATTCTTTCCTGTGCAATGCAGAATGAAACACTGCAGGAAGTATTAAATGCCAGAACCTATCAGATTCCGGCAGATGACATATGCCCTGACGGCATTTTACTCAGCAACTGGTTCCTTAGAAGAATCGAAGACAAGGAAACCAATGGCGAAGTAATCGGCGCTAAAACAGGCTTTGTTAATGAGTCCGGCAACTGTTCAGCCAGCTGCATGGAAACGGCCGCAGGAAAGCGCTACGTGTGCGTAACAGCGAATGCATATTCCTCCTGGAGATGCATCTACGATCACGTGTCACTGTACCGATCCTTTACGGAATAAAAAAGTTCACTACGGGTCAAAAAAATCTTGAAAAAGTCGTTGACAAAACGAGACCCGTAGTGTATAGTATGACTTGCGTGTTCGAGAGAACAGCAAAAAGTTAACAAACGCACGAGTGGCTCAGTGGTGGAGTATCGCCTTGCCAAGGCGAGGGTCGCGGGTTCGAATCCCGTCTCGTGCTCTTAAGTTTAAGTGGAAATCTTTTAAAGGTTTCCACTTTTTTTATGCCTGAAAAATAGGGGCAGGAGCGCAAAAAAACTCCCCACCATTTTAGGCAGGGAGTAAAGTTTTTACTGTAATGGAATGTTAAGCTCTGTAGTGTCACTAAGATCCTTAATTGCGCCTTTAACTGAAGCAGGCTTCATAGCAATTAAAACGATGAAGCCGACTGCGAAAAATACTATCTGGAAGGCTCTTGCTTCAAGATAATCAGTAGAGAAAAGAAGTTCCAATACATCTACAGGGTGTCCAAAGGCTTCTGTAAAGCTAACTCGGTAAAGTTCACCGATTGCATAACTGCACTCAACGTAGCAGTAAAGGAAGAAGCCGAGAAGTGCGGTCAGAATGCAACTTATTGTACCGCGTTTTCCGTAAGGACCCTTAAACAAGCTGTAACCCACCTCGCACATAATTGGTGAAAGTATGAAAAGATAGCCCACAACTCTCTCGAGCCCGATAGCAATGAAGAAGGATACCACATAGATAATTGATGATAAAAGGATTGCGCCGAAAATTCCGGCAAGAAGACTTCCTTCATGGTTGCCAATTTTAGCCTTGTCGACTGCGAGGGCACGTTCCTGACATGCGCGGTGCATCTTAAGGAAGTGTGTGTCCTTAAGACCTACGATGTCGCAGCCTCCCATGCCGCAGTAAGGGCAGACGGCGGAGTGTGAAGAAGAGCTGGCATATGCCGTAATAATCTCCTTAATCGCCGCATACTGACTTACGGCATTAACTGCTGAGCTGATGCCGAAGGTCAGATGACCGTTGGCGTAATTTGGCTTTGCAATCTTGTTTGCCTTACACTTTTCAATAATTAAATCCTTGTTTTCGGTCCACTCGTTTAAGTTGACGATGACCTGTACCCACACCGTATTGTTCTGATTGTTAAGTTTGACCGGGCAGCCATTAACTAAATCTCCGGCGAGCGTGCCATGAGTTTTTAGGTTGTAGGCGCTGGTTATGTTGTTAAATATAGATGCCATTTCTACCTCCTATTTCTACTATAATTTATATATGAAAAGGGAAAGAAAATCAAGGCATATCCTGCACTTGCAAATCGCAGAAAGATTTGATAAAATTGTGTGGCGCGTGACGCAAAAAAATCAAAGGGGAGCCAAAAAAATGAGAAAGATTGTAAAGGCAGTAGCAGTTGCAACATCACTCACAATTATGTCAGCGATGCTTGCAGGTTGTTCATCAGAGAGTCTTAAGGAAGAAAAGAGTGAGGACTACATTCAGGAGTACGTAGAAGCGGTTATGGATTGTTCTTACAAGGGTGAACTTGATCCTTACGTTGAAAACACTGACGCTGATGAAGATGACGCAGAAGAAGTTTATGAAGCATGTACTCAGTACTATGCAAAAGAAATCATGTATTTACTTGATGTAAATTACGAGGTGATTTCTGAGGACATTCTTAACGAGTACTATGAGTTCGGTAAAGAAATCATGATGAATTCAAAGTACAGCGTTGGCAAGGGAAAGAGCACAGGCGATGATTCTTGGGAAGTAATTGTAAAGATTCAGCCAATCGACATGATTGCTCTTTGCGAGGATGAACTTCAGGAATATGCAGATAGCTTTGCCGCAAAATATGCAGACTTAGATACAAGTTCAATGACAGAGGAAGATTTCATCCCTTATGAAGATGAATTTGCTGAGGGTGTTCTTGATGTTTTAGAAGCTGCAGCTGATAACATTGAGTACGGTGATGAAATTGAGTACACAGTAGAAGTTACAGAACAGGATGATGCTTACAAGGTATCTGACGATCAGTGGAACGAAATTGATGACCTGGTTGTAGGAATGGATAACTACTACTCAGACTCAGAATAGTAAGTTGATTAATGACACATAAAGAAAAGCGATTGGAAAATTCCAATCGCTTTTTTTGTTTGCTATTAGGCTGTTACCGCTTCCGCAACTGCTGTACTTGTGGCTTCCGGAGTTGGTGTTTCTAGAGCTTCCGGAGTTGGTGTGATTTCACCCTCAGGAGTTACTGTGGCATCAGGATTATCCTCGGTGCCCTCCGTTAATGTGTCCCCGGTGTCCTCTGAGGTTGTTTCTTCAGTTGTTTCTGTGGTCTCAGTAGTTTCGGTAGTTTCGGTAGTTTCAGTTCCTTCAGTTGCCCCTTCAGTTACTTCGGCTGTATTTTCAGCTTCTTCAGTAATTGTAGCTTCAGGAGTTACAGTAGCCTCAGCCTCTTCCACATAGGTTGTACGGGCAAATGGTTCTGATCCTGAAAGATTTAATTTCTCACGACCTGTAAGTCCCGGTCTAAAGAGAATTGCTCCTGTTGCTTCATCTGCAGTGTTCTTAACTGCATCCAAGTACCAATAGATGCTGCAGGAAGTAACATTTCCGTCCTTACCTCTGTCATAGATGTAAGTTGAATTGTCGTACATGATACCGCAATGTACATAGTCGCCGCCAACGTAACGTCCACAGTAGATGATGATGTCGCCAGGCTGTGCGTTGTTTGCTACGAAATTGCTGATTTCACTAATGGAAGCTCCTGTAATTCTTCCGACTTCATTGTAATCGCTGTTAGCCTGAAGTTCTTCAAGCAAAATGTAAACTGAATCAGTTACACCAAGTGTTGAAGGATAGAAGCAGGAGTTCTCGCTAATGTTCTTGTTGATGAACTTGGTTACGAAAGTCGCACAGTAGGCATAGGCATTGTTGCCGATTTCAGCCTGCAGGCAGGAACGAAGTGCATCAATGGAACCAATGTCCGTAATGGAAGGTGCAGTGTAAACGTACTGACCTTCAACTAAATTTAATTCGTCAGGTAAATCTGCCAGTGAGAGATTAGCCGTTGCAACTGAAGTTACATCAGTGTACTCAACGCCCAGCTTCTTAAAGATGGCAGCGTTAGTAGCAATTGTTGAAGAAATCTTCTCAGTGTTTGCAATGTACTGAACAGAGTTAAGTGTGTCTGCAATGGATTCCTTGCCATCTCCTAAAAGAAGCAGCTTAGGATTTGTTGCAGCATAGGCAGTCTTTTCAATTGACTGACTCTGTCCCACGGTATTTAGATTAAGAATAAGTGATCCGCAGACTGTAAAAGCGGCAATTGCCACTGCCACAGCCTTGTGGATGCGAATTTTCTTTAAAACATTCATTATTGTTTTGCCCCAATTTAAGTAGGTAGATTTTAAACCCCAAAATCTACACACATTTGAAGAAATTATACCACAACTGTAGCAAGAAAACAATATTAGTTGTCTTCGTCAAAAGAAAAGCTGATGTCTAATTTACGGAAATTATCATTTTTATATTTCCTTGGAGTAGTGCCTGTAACCTGCTTAAATACATCCGTAAAATAGCTCTGGCTTGGGAAAGCCAAAACCGCTGAAATCTCTGCAGGTGAGTAGTCTGAGAAACGCAGCATATTCTTAGCTGTTTCCACTTTCTTGGTACGAATGTAGGCAGTAATTGTCATGCCGGTTTCTTCCTTAAATAATCTGGAAAGGTAACTTGGGTTAAGTCCTGAAGCGCTGGCCAGATCATCTAAGAGAATGTGCTCGTGCAGGTGGTCGTAGATATAGTTAATCGCAAGACCGATTGGTTCTGAGTAGGACTGACGGTTGTGAATTTCTAACATGCGCTGTGTGAAGTCCGTTAACATCTCCTGATGAAGTCGGTCAATAACGTCAGTGGATTTGCTGGCATCAACCTGCTTTATGTAAAGGTCGCTTAAGTGATAGGCCATTTCATGTTCCATGCCGCCCTCGATGCAGTAACGGGCAATGATGGCTGCACCAATCACGAAATGGTACTTAATGCTCTGGATTTCGTTTTCAGAAAGACGACCAAAACCCTTCTGGGTGGTTTTCTTGGTGAATGGCTCCTCGAAGGTCTTTGAGACTAAGTCAAAGTTTCCTTCCTTAATTGCAGTGTATACCTCGATTTCAGGATTGTAGGCAACGTGGTAGGAATATTCCTCACGCATTACATACTCCTGATAATTTAGGTTTTTTGTAATTTCATTGTCAATTGAGTTGTTATTGTCTGGCATAAAGACTCCTTAGTATTATTTTAAGTGTTGTCTGATAATAAGAATACCAATAAAAATTTTCGATTTCTTTACTAAAATATCATAATTTTTTGAAAAAAGCGTGAAATTTCAAAAAATTTCATAAAAAAAGTAAAAAAAAAGGTATTTTTAGTATATAGAGTCTGCTATATTACAATCAGTTAATCGATAAAACCTATCGGACGTATTTATTTGGGGAGTCGGATGTCTCAGAGCCCACTTGTTGGACTCTGAGAATCTGCGGGAGTAATCCCACCAAATGTTTTTAATAAATAATGATAGTTATTTTCTAAAAAGTTTTTTCATACCCCTCCTCAAGGTTTGAGGAAAAGAAAACGCACTGTCGAAGGACAATGCGTTTTTTATTTGTCTAAATTTTAATGTTAATTTATTCTTCTTTTATTTGTCTAAATTTTAATGTTAATTTATTCTTCTTTTATTTTAAAGAAATCCATGATGTTCCTTACACAACCGAAAAGATAGGGTTTGTAGGTTTCAAGATCCACAGGTTCCTTTTCCGTAATAACGCTGTGCAGGGTGGAACTTAAGAATTCCACCAGGGTGTAGAGCATGAGGTCCTCATTCTTCCACTTAGAACCATCAGAGAAGATTAAGTCGTGGTACATCTTGTTAATGTCCATCTTTCCAATAAAGTTATCCCTTGTGTAGGCTTTTTTGTAGAAGCCATAGTTAAGGCGCTTGTTAAGGAACTTAACCAGCTTTGGATTTTCGTTAAGCTGAGTAATCAGATCATTAATAATAAAGATAACTTTGTCCTCAGCTGCCTTTGGTCTGTCCGGGCCTGCATTCTTTTCCACTGTCTGTAAGTTTACGATGGCATGGAGCAGAAGGGTTTCTGCCTTTTGTCCAATCAGACGGTCAATCAAATCGTCTTTATCTTTAAAATAGGAATAAAACGTTCCCTTTCCAACTCCGGCGCTGGATGCGATATCTGCGATGGAGGTGTTGGATATGCCGTTGTTAGTGAACAACTCGTAGGCCTGCGTTAAAAGCGAGGTCCTTTTCTTAGATTTGTTTTCTTCAGCTTTACCCATCTTTTTTCTCCCAAGTAATTATCTTTAATAAATGTCTATAATAAACCTTTTTTGGCGGTTTCTGACTAAATATTACAGAAAAATTGACTCGCGGTCAAGAAATTTTCGAAAAGATATTGACCAATGGTCGAAAATTTGTTATTATGCGGTCAAGAAAAAAGTTGACCAATCGTCGAAAATCTTAAAATAAGAGAGAAAGAAGGGTGAAAGATGCTTAAGTTTGGAAAGAAAATAGTTAAGTGGCGATACTTCATTATCGTCCTAAGTGTTCTTCTTTTGATTCCGGCAGCATTTGGATTTTTTGCTACACGAATTAATTACGACATTTTGTACTACCTTCCAAAGGACATTGAAACCATGGAAGGCCAGGACGTCTTAATGGAAGACTTTGGTAAGGGAGCCTACGGCATATTCCTCTGCAAAGACCTAAGCACAGCCGAAACCATAGAGATGGCTGAGAAGGTTAAGGAAGTTGACCATGTGGCAGACGTTATCTGCTTTGACGACATTACGGAAGGCAGAGTACCTGTTGAAATGCTTCCTGAGGAGGTTCAGGAAATTTTAATAGGTAAGGATGGGAAGGGTTCAGTGATGTTCATCTTTTTTGATGATACATCTTCCTCCGATGAAACAATGAAAGCCATTGAAGATATCAGAAGCGTCGCTGACAGGCAGTGCTTGCTTTCAAGCATGGCAGCGGTAGTAGAAGATACAAAGGTTCTGGTTCAGGAGCAGACACCAATTTACACCGCCATTGCAGTGGCGCTTGCTTTAGTGGCCCTCATAATTACGATGGATTCTTTCGTGGTTCCGCTCATATTCCTTCTGCAGATTGGAATGACTATCGTTTACAATCTGGGAACCAACTTTATTCAGGGAGAAATTTCCTTCATCACCATGGCGCTGGTAGCGATACTTCAGCTGGGTGTTACCATGGACTACTCAATCTTCCTTTATAACAGTTACAAGGAACAATGTACTAAATTTACAGACAAGGAGGAAGCGATGGCACATGCAATTGCAGCCACACTTACCTCAGTTACCGGTTCTTCCCTTACAACCATTGCAGGCTTCCTGGCAATGTGCTTCATGACCTTCACCTTAGGTTTGGACATGGGTATTGTAATGGCTAAGGGTGTAATCCTCGGTGTAATCGGATGTGTTACGATTCTTCCTTCACTGATACTACTTTTTGATAAGTTAATTAGAAAGACACATCACAAGGCATTGCATCTTCCAACAAAGGGTATTTCAAATTTCGTAGTTAAGTACCATGCAGTCATTGCCATCGTGCTTCTGCTCCTTTGGATACCAGCCATTATCGGCTACCAGAAGATGAACGTTTATTACAAACTGGATAGTTCACTTCCTGACACTTTAGAATCCGTTCAGGCTAATCAGGAACTGGAGAATAATTACGACATGAGCTCCATTTCCATGATCCTCGTAAAGTCTGATCTTTCCGTAAAGGACACCAAGAGCATGCTTAGTGAAATTGAAGACGTAGACGGCGTGCAGTTTGCTCTGGGCTTAGATTCCATAGTGGGAGCAAACGTCCCATCAGAATTTATTCCTGGGGAACTTAAGGAATCCCTGCAGAGTGAAAACTGGAAACTCCTCCTAGTCTCCTCAGAGTATCAGGTGGCTACAGATGAAATAAATGCTCAGTGCAAGGAAATAAGCTCCATAGTTAAACACTACGACAAGGGCGGCATGTTAGTGGGTGAGGCACCTGCTACCAAGGACCTGATTGAAATTACTGACCGAGACTTTAAGGTTGTCAGTGCAGTTTCCATCGGAGCTATTTTCCTGCTGATTTTAATGGTACTCAAGTCGGTATCAATTCCAATAATTCTCGTACTGGTAATTGAACTGGCTATTTACATAAACATGGGTCTTTCCTTCTATACCGGAGCAACCCTACCATTCATCGCTTCGGTTTGCGTTGGAACCATCCAGCTGGGCGCCACCGTTGACTACGCAATTCTGTTAACCAACAGATACAAGACAGAGCGAATTAACGGCCGCGACAGAAAGACTGCAGTAAAGATTGCCATTGACACTTCCGTCAATTCCATCTTCTCCTCAGCCTTAGGATTTTTTGCAGCTACCATTGGCGTAGCACTTTATTCCAATATTGACCTGATTGGAAGCATATGCCTGCTGCTTGCCCGTGGCGCACTGCTTAGCATGGTGATTGTAATTCTGCTGCTCCCATCACTACTTATGATTTTTGATGGTCTGATTATCAGAACAACAAAGGGCATGGGACGTTGCAAGAAGATTCATTACTATGGTGATCCAATCGAGGAACCTGTATCAGAGAAAGAAAGTTAATTGGAGGCGAGATTATGTTTAAGAAGAGTTTACTTAAAGGCGCAGCTTACATTTTGGTCATGTCCATGATCGCGGGCATGTTAACAGGCTGTGGCACAACTACAAATAGTACAAGTGGAAACAGTAACGTAGCATGTGCGGAAACCCTGGCAGCGGAAACTGAAGAAGATTTAGGCGACCTGGCGGAGTCACTACACAGTGATACGGCAGGCAAGACTGAAACTGTTTATGTAATTAAGAAGAATGACGGCAGCGAAGAGAAAATCGTCAGCGAGTGGCTTAAGAATGCCGAGGGCAGCGAGACTTTAAGTGATGCGTCAAACCTTAATGACATTGTGGTCACAAAGGGCAATTCCACTTACAAAAAGAGTGAGGACGGAACCCTTAGCTGGACTACAGACGGTTCAGATGTTTACTACCAGGGAACTACAGATGCAGAGCTTCCGGTAGATGTGGAAATCACCTACACCTTAGATGGTAAGGAGGTTTCAGTTGAGGACTTAGAGGGCGCTACAGGACATCTGGTAGTTACTTACAAGTACATCAACAACACCGGTTCTTCCGAAAAATCAGAATATGGTGATTACACAATTTATCAGCCGTTCATCATGATTACCGGCGCAATTTTTGATAACAAGAGCGCAACTAACATTACCGTTAGCGGCGGCCAGGCAGTAAATGATGGCGATAGAACAATAGTCATGGGAATGGGCTTCCCTGGCATGAATGAAAGTTTGGGACTTAGCGAGTTAGATCTTTCAGGAATAACAGAGGATTCAGAGGACACAACTGATGAAGGAACTGAGGGAACAGAAGAAACAGAAGAAGCTGTTTTCGAACTTCCTGAAGAGACCGTTATCGAATGTGACGTAACCAATTACTCACCAACCATGTCCCTTACGGTAGCAGCGGATACAGCACTTGATAAGCTGGATCTTAGCGATTTAGATGACAGTGGCGTAAGCGATAAGCTTACTGAACTTACAGACGCCATGCAGCAGATTCTTGACGGCACTTCAGCACTTAAAGACGGTGCGAGTCAGTTAAATGACGGTGCAACAGATCTTTCTGATGGTGTGGACACCCTTAAGGAAGGTACCGACACACTTGCAACAGGAACTGAGACTTTCAGCGAAAAGATGGATGAGCTTAGTGAGGGAGCAGGCAAGGTAGATGAGGGTGCGAAGGAGCTTAAGGCCGGACTTGAAACTTTACAGGGTAAAGTTCCTGCCCTGGCCGATGGCGTAACAGCCCTTCTTGATGGTGCAACAAAGTTAGCAGAAGGACTTGATACATTAACAGCTAACAATGATGCACTTAACGGAGGTGTGGCTTCTCTGGTTAGCGGTCTTAAGCAGCTTCAGGCTGGCATAACCGCTGCAACCGGTGGAGAAAGCGCAAGTCAGATGCAGCAGCTTGTTCAGGGTTCCGCACAATTTAAGTCCGGACTTGGTGACCTTACCGACGGACTTGACGCCATTGTGGCCGGCGGTTATTTCACAGGTGCCAAGGACGCGAACGGAAACAGCGTAACAACCCCTGAGGGCACGGATGCCACAACAGTTGCAAGTCTCGATAGAACTATCGCAGATCTTACAACTTACTACACAACCATTGAAACAGGAATAACAAACTACGACACAAATCTCCTTAGTGCACTTATAAAGCACGGTAGTGGTATGGACAGTGCCCTTACACAGGCTGAGCAGGTTTCACTCTACACCTTTAACCAGAAAGTTCAGGCAGGCGACGCTGAAGCGCTTAATGTTTATCAGAATTACGCTGCAAACCTTACCATGGCGGAAGAGGTGAAGGGCATCGTTACGGCATATGCCACACTTTATGGCGGTGTTGCTACAGCCGATGCAGGTGCAGACCAGTTAAACCAGAGCTACGCACAGATTGACAGTGGAATTAAGACTTTGGTAACCAGCGTTTCCACCTCCATGCAGACTTTGTCTTCAGGCGTTACACAGCTCATTGCCGGTGCAGTTACACTTCAGGAAGGACTTGGTGCCTACACAGAAGGCGCAGCCACAGCAGGAGAGGGCGCAGGTCAGCTTAAAGATGGACTTGCTACATTAAGCGGCAGTGTTCCAACACTTACCGATGGTGTGGATGCCCTGGTAACAGGTGCAGGAAGCCTTTCCGATGGTACGTCTCAGGTGGCAGACGGTGCAAAGCAGCTTGCCGACGCATCGGACGACATCTATGACGGAGCATTCAAGCTTTCCGAGGGTGCCAAGCAGTTAGACGAAGGAACTGACAAATTAACTGATGGTATCAGCGCACTGTTTACCGGAACCGTAGACCTTAATGACGGCATAGTTAAGTTTAATGATGAGGGCGTTCAGAAGGTCGTTGATCTCGTAACTGAAAACTATGACAAGTATTCTGAGAGAGTGGAAAATCTTCAGGCATATGCCGGAGAATTCCAGTCCTTCGGTGGATGCACAGAGGACGTAGAGTGCTCTACAGTTTTCGTTTTCAGAACTGAATAAGGCAATATTTCAAAATCCCTTCATATATTTCTTTACACAGGAACCTGCTCCTTTTGGGGCAGGTTCTTTCCCGTTTGGAAACATTGACTAACGGGGTGTGAGGTGTTACTATCCATTCATAAAAGAGTTAAAAGAATTGGAACTTTTAAAGGTCCAAAGGAGAATAAAATGTCAAAGATTTATACATCTGCTGACCAGTTAATCGGCAGAACTCCACTGCTGGAACTTAGTCACATTGAGGCCAGTGAAAACCTTGGTGCAAAAGTAATTGCAAAGCTGGAGTACCTTAATCCTGCAGGCTCTGCCAAGGACAGAGTTGCAAAGAAAATGTTAGATGACGCTGAGGCAGCGGGATTGATTAATAAGGATTCAGTTATCATTGAACCAACCTCCGGCAACACCGGAATCGGCCTTGCTTCCGTGGCAGCGGCCAGAGGCTACAGAATCATCATCGTAATGCCTGATTCCATGTCCGTGGAGAGAATTCAGATCATGAAGGGCTACGGCGCTGAAGTGGTGCTTTCTGAGGGCGCAAAGGGCATGACGGGAGCTATCGCAAAGGCTGATGAGCTGGCAAAGGAAATTCCTAACAGTTACATCCCGGGACAGTTTGTAAATCCTTCCAATGCGGCAGCACATTTTGAGACTACCGGCCCTGAAATTTGGGAAGACATGGACGGTAAGGTAGACCTGTTTGTAGCCAGCGTAGGTACCGGCGGAACCATAACCGGAACCGGCCAGTATTTAAAGAAGATGAATCCGAACGTAAAGGTGGTGGCTGTAGAGCCTGACACATCAGCAGTTCTTTCAGGAGGTACAGCAGGACCACACAAGATTCAGGGCATCGGCGCAGGCTTTGTGCCTGAAATTTTGGATACTGAAGTTTATGATGAAGTAATTCCTGTCTCAGCAGAGGATTCCTTCGCAGTAGGAAAGGCCATTGGCAAGCAGGAGGGCATCCTGGTAGGCATTTCCTCGGGAGCAGCGGCATATGCCGCCATTGAACTGGCAAAACGCCCTGAAAACAAGGGCAAGAACATCGTAGTGCTTCTTCCTGATACGGGAGACAGATACCTTTCTACAGAACTTTTTGCGGATTAAATTATGAGTAAATACGACAAGTACAACGTGAGCTACGGCAACACAAAAATCAAAAACAACCTGGACATGGATGAACTTATCATGTGGCAGGGAAAACCTAAAAAATCTGCGTTTGTGATTAACAGCGCGGTGCCTCTTATACCTTTAGTTCTGTTTTGGGGAGGCATTGACCTAACCATCTTTCTCGGTGTGTGGATTTCGATGCAGGAACTGTTCATTCGACTTTTGGTGACGGGCTTCATTTTGGTACACATGACACCGGTATGGTGTTGGCTTCATCACATAAGAAAATCAGCCAAGGTTTGGGAGGAGACGGAATATGCCGTTACCAACAAACACATCATTATCTGCAATGGTGTAGCGGGAGCGAAAGTTCAGAAACTTAAACTGACGGACGTGGAAGACGTTGTGTATTCCATCGGTCGTGTTGACACCTGGATCGGAGTTGGCGACATTCACATTTCTTTGGGAGCCGGCGGCAAAAAGCATGGGGAATACGACATCGTAGACATCGTGGATGTGGCAGGTGCCTTTAATGCCATCACCAGGGAAATGCAGGAAATTAAGAGACAAAAAGAAGCTGAAAAGGCTGACAAGTAGAAATGATAGCAAGAAAACCACTGCACTTTTGGTGCAGAGGTTTTTTTAGAAGTTATAGGTTCCGTCTAAGAAACCGCTTAAAAATTTTTGAGCGAGAGACCCCTCGCGTATGTTTGCGCGAGCCTCCGCCACGGAAAACCATTTGTAGGAATCAATTTCCTCGTTGGAGTGAACGTGTTCATCGGCTACCGTTACCGTAAAGTTTAACATGAGGGTGTTGGAAGGCTCATAGTAGTGGCTGCGGTTAAAACTAACCGTTTCAACTTTAAGCCCCATTTCCTCGAATACTTCACGACGGGCAGCATCTTCCGCATCCTCTCCCTGGTTTACATAGCCCGCCACCAGAATGTAGGAGTCACGGCCATACTGTTTTATTAACAGAATTTTGTCCCTTGAAGAATTCATCACTATCATGCTGACCGCCGTGTTAAAAACAGGAAAGCGGTACTCTCCGCAGTGAGGACAGTAGGGAATATCCCTGTCTTCGCTGTCTAAGAATTTAGTTACAAGTTCAGCGCCACAGTCGGCGCAATATTTCATCTCTTTCATAGTTTCAACCAATCATTTACTAAATTTAATTCCTAAACATAAAAAAGCAGGCTCAAACTACGGGCCTGCTTTAAATTTATGAAGAAATTAAGTTTTAGTCAAGTGTTAATGACGAATTCTTAGTTGGTACAAAAGGCTTCAATCTCTGCCTTGCCGGGAATTGCAGGAATTCCGCCCTTCTTCTGTACGCAGATGGCGCCGGATTTGTTGGCATATGCCAAAGCCACAGCCACCATTTCTTCCGTAACGTCAGCCGCCTTTTGTGGCTCAAACATTAATAGCCTTGAAAGGAAGCCGCCCCAGAAAGCGTCGCCTGCCCCCGTGGCATCAATGGCCTTAACGCGGTAGCCCTCGGTAGTTTTCGTGTGAATGGTGCCGTTGTTATTAAAGAAGTAACGGGCGCCGTTAGCACCTAAGGTTTCAATTAAAACACGAATGTTGTTTTTTATCATGAATTCCGGAACCAAATCAATGCTTCCGCCTACAATAAAGGTTTCCTCATCGGAAATCTTTAGAAAATCCACGTAAGGAAGAAGCTCATCCACTGCCTCCTTGCACTTGGCCTCGCTGTGCCAGATGTTGTCGCGGTAGTTTACGTCAAAACTAACCATCTTGCCGAGCTCTTTGGCAACACGCATTGCCTTGCCGGTTGCTTCGCGGCTTGGGCTGCCGGAAAGTGAAACGCTGCCTGCATGAAGCAGGTCACATTCTGCAATGTCAGCTTCCTTAACGTCTTCAGGACTTAAAAGAATGTCTGCACCAGGCTTTCTAACGAAGGTAAAGGATCGCTCACCGCCCTCATAAAGGGTTACAAAGGCGAGAGTAGTAATTGCCTCGTCTGTAAGCTCAGGCTTAAGCATGGTAATGTTGTCTTTTAAAAGGACTTCCTTAAGCATATGCCCAAAGTCATCGTTTCCAATAACTCCTAAAAAGGAAGTGTCGATGCCGTTTCTTGCGGTACTTACGGCAACGTTAGCAACGGCGCCACCGGGATTGGCCTTGTAAGAAAAAGGCTCCAGACCCGGAGTGAAGTCGATTAACAGTTCTCCAGTACAAATAATTTTCATTGCAATTCTCCTATTTCAAAGTGATAAATGATGTGTGAAACACAATTCATATGAAAAATATGTGTGATTTCAGCCAATTTTCATAAAATATGTGAAAATAGGTATTGAAATAATTTCATCTTTTTTATATTATAATTTATGATAACGATTTCATAGACGAAATGCAAGACCTTTTTAAGCAATTTTTAGGAGGTAACTATCTATGACAATTAGTGATATAGCAAAAATGGCAGGTGTTTCTCCTGCAGCGGTATCACGTTTCTTAAATGACGGCTATGTCAGCGAAGAAAAGCGATTAAAAATTAAAGAAGTAATTGAAAAAACAGGCTATGTTCCATCACGCCAGGCTCAGCAGCTTAGAACCAAAAGAACTAAGCTTGTGGGTGTAATCATTCCTAAGATAGATTCAGATTCAATTTCAAGAATAGTGGCAGGCATCAGTGAGCAGCTTTCAGAAGTTGGCTATCAGCTTTTACTTGCCAACACAGAAAATGATGTGGAAAAGGAACTGGAATACTTAAGTACCTTTAAGCAGAATTTTGTGGATGGCGTGATCTTAATTGCCACTGCAATTACAGAAGAGCACAGACAAATTATTAAGTCCCTTAAGATTCCCGTAGTTGCAATTGGACAGAGAGCGGATTTTATTTCCAGCATCTATCACAATGACTACGGCGCAGCCTATGCCATTACTCAGAAGATTTTGGAGAAGGGCCACAGAAACGTTGCATTTATCGGCGTTCCTGAGTGGGATGTGGCAGTTGGCGTTAACAGATTAAGAGGCTTTAAAAACTGTCTTAGAGACAATGAAATGGAGTTTAATCCTGATTGGGTGTTAACCGGCATGTTTAACATGGATAATGGCTATGAAAACACCAGGAAACTCATGGAAATGGACCGAAAGCCGGATGCAATCTTTTGTGCAACGGATACCATAGCCATGGGTGCAGTTCATTATTTAAATGAACACAAGATTAAAATTCCGGAAGAAGTTGCAGTTTGCGGAATTGGTAACGGAAAGACCGTAAAGGTTATTGAGCCACCGCTTACGACAGCAGATTATTTTTACAGAGCCAGTGGTAATGAAGGAGCAAAGATGCTTTTGGACAAGATTGAGGATCCAAAGTCACCGGTACTTGCAACCATGTTGGGCTATGAAATAATTGAACGTGAATCACTCTAAATAAAATACAAATACGAGATAGAAAAGAACATGCAAATCGGTTTCTGATTTGCGTGTTCTTTTTGATTTTTGACTCAATTTTAGTGAATATGCACAAAAAACATATTTAAACATTGGAATAAATAAACGATTTACAAAATGTCACGGATGAATTAATATGAAAATGTGAAAACGATTTCACACAATTCTAAACTTATGTAGTGAAAATTAAATGTGAAACATTATAAAAAAAAGGAAAAGGAGGAACATTTATGGATTATAATAAGTGCGCCAGAGAAGTCCTCGCGGCTATCGGTGGCAAAGATAATCTTGTTTCTGCAGCTCATTGTGCTACAAGACTTCGACTTGTTATCGTGGACAACGGTAAAGTAGATCAGAAGACTCTTGAGAACATCGACGGAGTAAAGGGTGTGTTCGAGGCATCCGGTCAGCTCCAGGTAATCATCGGTACCGGTACAGTCAATAAGGTTTACGATGAGTTTATTAAGGAAGCCGGCGTTGAGGCAGCATCAAAGGATGATGTTAAGGCTGCAGCAGCTGCTAAAGCTCCTCTTTGGAAGAGAGCCATTAAGACTCTGGGCGATGTATTCGTACCAATTCTTCCTGCAATCGTTGCATCCGGCCTTTTAATGGGCGTCGTTGAAGCTCTTGGTAAAGTTAACACTGACTTTAGTGCAACAGACTGGTATGCGTTCCTTGACATGATGGCCGCAACAGCATTTGCATTCCTTCCTGTACTTGTAGCAGCATCTGCAGCTAAGGTATTTGGAGCAAACATTTATCTTGGTGTAGTCATGGGTCTCATGATGGTACATCCAAGTTTACTTAATGGTTGGAACGTAGGTTCTACAGATGCCATTAACTCCTTCTTCGGAGTTTCCGATGGCGTGATTCCAACGTGGAACCTGTTTGGTAACCTCAAAATCGGCAGTTACGTAGTGGGCTCGATATCGAGACACGGTTACCAAGGTCACGTAATTCCTGTAGTTATCGCAATCTGGCTCATGAGCAAGGTTGAAAAGTGGTTACATAAGCATGTGCCTGAGATGATCGATCTTTTCGTTGTACCTATTACAACAATCTTCATTACATCTCTTGCAACATTTATCATTATCGGTCCTATATTCTCACTCCTTGAGAACTACGTTCTTACAGGTGCTGAGTGGTTAGTTCAGAACCCTGTTGGTGCCATGGTAGTCGGTGCACTTTATCCTGCAACCGTAGTCATGGGTCTTCACCACATGTACAATGCAATTGAAGCCGGCATGTTGGCAGTTGAAGGTGGTCTTAACACCTGGATGCCAATTGCTACAGCAGCAAACTTTGCACAGGGCGCAGCAGCACTCGCAGTTGGTCTTAAGGCAAGAAACGCAAAGACAAAGTCAGTAGCCATTCCATCAGCTCTTTCAGCTTCACTTGGTATTACTGAACCAGCTATTTTCGGTATTAACTTCCGATTCTTCAAACCATTCGTTTGTGCAATGGTCGGTGGTGCAGCCGGTGGTCTCTTTGCAGCAATCGCTGGCCTGGGCGCTAATGCCTACGGCGTAACAGGTTTCCCTGGATTCCTGATTATTACTAACATTCCAATGTACTGTGTACTCCTTCTTATCTCAGGTGTTGTAGCATTTGTACTTACCTGGATCGTTTGGAAGGAAGAAGTTCCTGAAGAAGTTACAGCAGCTCCAGTAGCTCCAGCAGCTCCTGCAACTGAAGCATGCGAAATCGCAGCAGAAGAAGCAGCTGAAAAAATCGTTGCAGCTCCTGTAGAAGGTAAGGTTATTCCTTTAACAGAAACTCCTGATCCAACATTCGCATCAGAAGCGCTTGGAAAGGGTGCAGCAATTGTACCAACAGGTGACACAATTAAGTCCCCTGTAAACGGAACAGTTACCATGGTATTTGATACAGGACATGCAGTCGGACTTGAAAGTGACGACGGTGTGGAAATCCTGGTACACATTGGTATTAATACAGTTGAACTTGATGGCAAGGGCTTTACAAAGTTGGTTAAGGATGGTGACACCGTTAAGATTGGTGATCCTCTTATTAAGTTTGACCAGGCTGTCATCAAGGAAGGCGGCTACAATCTTACAACCCCTGTAATCGTTACAAACAGCGATGATTTCGCATCTGTTGAACTCATTGCATCCGGCGATGTAACAGGCGGAACACAGATTCTTAAAGTTAAGAAATAATTAACGGTTCTCCCACTGCTGCGGCGGTGGGAGAACTCTGATATAGAAAGGAGGAACCTGGTGATTACGAGCGCAAGAAAAGACCTGGATGAAATCAGGGCTCTCGAAAAGAAATGCCAGCCGGAAATCGCGGCTACGGACTACGCTCTGGATTTCCATTTGATGCCTCCGGTTGGTTGGCTTAACGACCCGAACGGACTTTGCGAGTGCAATGGCACTTATCACATCTTCTTCCAGTACTCCCCTAAGAACGCCAACGGCGGTGAAAAGTATTGGGGTCACTACGAGACGAAGGATTTTGTGGCATATGCCTACACCGGTCCATTCATGTCCCCTGACAACGTTTTGGACGCGGATGGTGTTTACTCCGGTTCCGCCTATGCAGAGGACGGAGAAATCTACATCTACTACACGGGAAATGTAAAGGAAAAGGGTGACTATGATTACACCTATTCGGGACGCCTTTCCAACACCATATTGGTAAAGACCAAGGATGGCAACTGGACGGACGAAAAGAAGGCGGTGTTAATCAACAAGGACTATCCAAAGAGCCTGTCCTGTCACATTAGAGATCCCAAGGTCTTTAAAGTAGGGGATGACTACAAAATGGTACTCGGTGCGAGAACCAGAGATGATGTAGGATGTGTAATTCTTTACACTTCAAAGAACAAGGTGAACTGGGAATTTGAAAACTTCATTGAGTCCAAACGGAAGTTCGGCTTCATGTGGGAATGCCCGGACATTTTAGAAATTGACGGCAAGAGATTCATGTCTCTTTCGCCACAGGGTGTTAAGGCAGAAGAATTCCGTTATCAGAACGTTTATCAGTCCGGCTATTACAAATTGCAGGACAATACGTTTGAAATAGATGAAAATGAACCATTTGCAGAGTGGGACATGGGATTTGATTTTTATGCACCGCAGACGTTTAAGGATGAATCGGGCAGATATATCCTGATTGGCTGGATGGGAATTCCGGATGCGGATTACACCAACGAACCAACAGTAAAAGACGGCTGGCAACACGCTCTTACCATGGCCAGGGAACTGGTGGTAACGGACAAGGGTGTAAGTCAGAGGCCAATTAAGGAATATGAAGCCTTAAGAGGCGAAAAACTAAACGCAGAAAACGGCACTTTGGCTATTAAGGGAACCGCTGAAATTTGCGGAGAAAATCTTGAGGGAAAAAACTTTAAGGTAACTATCGACAAGTCCTTGGAATTTTCCTATGATGCCTTAAACGGAGTGGCCAAGCTTAGTTTTGATTCAGAAAAGGAAGCACTTGACGGAGCGGCTTTAGGATGCGGAAGACGCACAAGACGTGCCAAAATCAGTGCAGTTAAAAACATCAGATTATTCCTGGATAATTCAGCCATTGAAATCTACGTAAACGATGGTGAAACAGTATTTACCACCCGCTTTTACGGCACTAATGGCAGAGATCATGAAATTAATTTCGAGGATGTGTCTGATATTAGGGCATATGCCTTAAAGAGCTTTAAAATCGACATTTAAAGCCAAGGAAAAATCAGTTAAAATTATAGTAGTTAATCGCATTGGGGTGCGTTTAATGGAACTAAAAATCAAGGAGGGTTTACAAAATGAAAACATTTGATTACACAATCACAGATGAGGTAGGTATCCACGCAAGACCAGCCGGTATCCTCGTAAAGGAAGCTAAGAGCTACGCATCTAAGATTATTATTAACAAGGGTACGCTTAAGGCTGAAGCTACAAAGCTCATGGCCATCATGACTCTTGGCGTTAAGAAGGGTGATACAATCACAGTTACAGTAGAAGGCGACGATGAGGATGCAGCAGCTCCTGCCATCGAGAAATTCTTTAAGGAGAACTTATAATTTATGATTACAATTACAGGTAAATCAAGTTCCAAAGGTATCGCCATTGGACGCCTGGTAAAGTATGTAAAGCCTGAGGCCACCATCAAGCGTGAAAAGGTTGATGATGTGGAAGCGGAAGTTGCCCGTTACGAGGCAGCAAAGGAAACCGCAAAGGAACAGCTCCAGGCGCTCTATGAGAAGGCCTTGAAAGAGGTTGGCGAATCGGGTGCGGCAATCTTTGAAGTACATCAGATGATGGTGGATGATGATGACTATAACGACAGCATTTACGCCATGATCAGAACAGAAGAAGTTAATTCAGAATTTGCAGTTGCAACAACAGGTCAGAATTTCTCTGAAATGTTTGCGGCAATGGACGATGAATACTTTGCAGCAAGAGCTACTGACATTAAGGACATCTCAGAACGAATCATTTCAGTTCTGGCAGGTGTGGCAGGCGGCCTGGACATGAGCGAGCCGGTAATCTTAATGGCAGAAGATTTGGCTCCATCAGAAACAGTTCAGATGGACAAGTCAAAACTTTTAGCTTTCGTTACAAGACTGGGTTCCGCAAATTCTCACACAGCCATCCTGGCAAGAACCATGGGCATTCCATCACTGGTGGAAGTGGACATTAAGGATGAATGGGATGGACAGTTAGCAATTGTTGACGGTAACACCTCAACTCTTTACATCGACCCTACTGAAGAGGTGCTGGTAAAGATGCAGGCACTTAAGGATGAAGAAACTAAGCAGAAGCAGTTGCTTCAGGAACTTAAGGGCAAGGAAAACGTTACCTTGGACGGCAGAAAAGTTAATCTTTATGCAAACATCGGTAACGTTGGCGACGTGGCAGCGGTACTGTCTAACGATGCAGGCGGAATCGGACTCTTTAGAAGTGAGTTCCTTTACCTTGGAACTGACAACTATCCAACAGAGGAAGAACAGTTTAACGCCTACAAGACAGTGGCTCAGAACATGGCCGGCAAGAAGGTCATAATCCGAACCTTAGACATTGGCGCTGACAAACAGGTAGATTACTTCCAGCTCGACAAAGAAGACAATCCTGCCATGGGACTTAGAGCAATCAGAATCTGCCTTGAAAGACCGGCAATTTTTAGAACACAGCTTCGAGCACTTCTTCGTGCCAGCGCATTCGGAAACATTTCCATTATGTTCCCAATGATTATTTCCGTTGAGGAAGTAAAGAAAATCAAGGCGATTTTGGAAGAAGTAAAAGCTGAACTTCGTGAGAACGGTGTTCCGTTTAAGGAGGACATCGAAATCGGTATCATGATTGAAACTCCGGCGTCTGTAATGATTTCAGACCTGCTGGCTGAGGAAGTGGATTTCTTCAGTATCGGTACCAACGATCTCACTCAGTACACATTGGCGATTGACCGTCAGAACGCAAAACTTGAGCCATTCTACAACCCACATCACGAGGCAATCCTCAGAATGATTAATCTGGTTATTCAGAATGGACACAAGGGTGGCGCATGGGTCGGCATATGCGGCGAGCTGGGCGCAGACCCTGAACTCACAAGAAGATTCATGGAAATGGGAATCGACGAATTATCAGTTTCACCTTCCCTTATCTTAGGCTTAAGAAAGAGCATAAGGGAGATGGATCTTAGCAAGTAAATTAATGAAAAGAAAGACCTGCACATCGTGCAGGTCTTTTTCTTTTTTTGGGGAGTTGGTAAATCAGTAAAAATAGGGTATAGTAGTACTATATTTGTTTTGAATAATCAGGTGGGATTTGGAGTTTTATTAATGAGCTACATTAAGTTAACAGACGTTAGAAAAAAAGTACGTTTTAGGGAACAAGGAATTTAATGCCTTAGACGGCATAAACCTGGAGATTAAAAAGGGGTCTTTCGTGGTGGTACTGGGTCCATCCGGCGCAGGAAAATCCACGCTTCTTAACATAATCGGTTCCATGGACAGCGCTACTTCCGGCGTGGTAGAAGTGGAAGGGGAAAACATTACGGCATATGCCCGAAAAGACGCTATCCGCTACCGTGCGAACAAGGTGGGCTTTGTTTTCCAGTCATACAATGTTATTCCTACACTTACCGTGAAGGAAAACGTGGAAATCGTAAAGGACATAACCAAAACAACACTCAAGGTCGAGGACGTTCTAAAAAGGGTTGGCCTTCTTGAAATGAAGGACAAATTCCCGGCAGAATTATCCGGTGGCCAGCTTCAACATCGCAAAGATGGAAGGAAAGTTAAACAGAGTTTATCAGGGTTAATACTTTTTTGGAGTAGGTTAGGTATGAGTAATAAAAGATTTAGAATAGGTCCGATAATTGTAGTAATACTTTTAATCGTTGCAGTTTTTGGTGCCGGCTATCTTATGATAGAAATCGAAAGAAAAAAAGAAAATTCAAATTCCAGAGAATTCACCACATCTTCCTCAGTAATTACTGTTGAAAGTGTAGACGAAAAAGACAGTGAAAAAGATGATTTGGATGAGGATGACACGGACGATACTGATGACACGGATGATACCGATGACGATACCGATGACACAGATGATACCGATGAGGAAAAGGACGTAGAGGCCATAAACGAAGCTAACGATGCCTACATCGAAACTGTGAAAGATAAGCATGGTTCAGCTGAGACACCGGAAGGCGTAACCTTGATCTATACGGTGTTTGCCAGTGATGTAAATTACCGCTGGCGCCTTTCCTCCACGGACGATCAGGAGACCATTAGAACCGTCAGAGACAACATGGAAATTGCCTGTGATTACATTTCAGATAATGCCGAGGATTATGGTGTCGACGCAGAATTTGTTTACGATTTTATTGAAAACGAGGATCTCTGTACTTTTGCCGATTTTGACTGTGACTTGGAAGATCTTGGCAACACAGATTATGATGCCTGGTGGTTTATCTATGATAACGTAGACATTAGTGCGTTGATGGACAAGTACGATGCCGATAACATTATTTTCTACCTGGTAATGAACACGGATGAAGAAAATGAAGGCGTATCCTGCACCAGAACTTACTATTACGGAATGGAATATCCTTTCGAAGTGATTTACCTTTACAATATCGACTATCAGGAACTGAATCCGCCAGCGGTATATGCCCATGAGATGCTCCACGCCTTTGGTGCACCGGACTACTATTACGCTGACACGGAATATGGTTTTACTGATGATACGGTGGATTATATTGAAGAAAATCTGCCAAACGACATCATGCTTGTTTGCCATGACATTGAAAAAGGCATCTATGTTTATGACAGAATCACTAATGAGATGTCCGAAATGACCGCTTACTATGTGGGACTGACGGATGAGTGTGATTTGATCGATGAATTAGACATCGATGAGAGCCAGCATGTAAATTAATTATTAAAGACGCTGATATGGTTGTGATATCGGCGTCTTTTTTGTATAATTCACAGTGGACCTTCTTTAGTGGAAAGAGGGATGGCATATGCCTAAACAGAGCCAACAAAGGGAGACAACATGGAAAATACAAAGACTTACAAATTTTACGGTTGGGAAAATGCAACGGTAAAACCTAAGGACAAGCGCTACGAAAAGCTTGGGGACGCTGTGGGAATGTATGATGCACTTTCAGAAATTTGGTGCGAATACACCTGTGCGCCTAGACTTCGCGCAGAATGGTCCAAGGAAAACATGACCTGCGGACAGTGTTCCATCACTGCATTTTTGGTGCAGGATATCTTTGGAGGAACCGTTTACGGCGTGCCATTAGAGAATGGAAATTTCCACTGCTACAATGATGTTAATGGTCATGTTTTTGACCTTACCAGCGAGCAGTTTGGAGACACAAAACTCTGCTATGAAAACAATCCTGAGCAGCTTAGAAGCGTACATTTTGCCAAGGAAGAAAAGTTTGAGAGATACAAGTATTTAAAGGCAGAGCTTGGTAAAAAATTAGGGTTAAACTAAATGTGTTTGAAAACGGAGAGTAAAATGAACGAAAACATGCATTGGACCGGCATCTGGGGAAACGCAATTTCCATAGGTGAGAATCGTCCTGAGCATTATGCAAAGAACATCACACTTTGCTACAAAATTCACGTGCCATTTGATGTGACGGGAATTAAACTTAAATTTGATAATTATTGCGGCAGGGAGAGCATCACGCTTTCTAAGGTTGTGATTGTAAAGGCTGATAAGTTTGAGGCTTTGGCTCACAGCCCTGCGGTAACAGAAAAACTTACAGGCGCAAAGTTTTATCCTGTGACTTTTGCAGGTAAAACGGAAGGTGTCATGGAGGCAGGCGGAGAAATCATATCAGACGCTGTGGAAGTTTCCTTTAAGGGCGGAGAGGACTTTGAAGTGCGTTTCTACCTGGCAGATTTTACGGAAATGCGTTCCGCAGTTTTTGTGCAGGGTCCGCTTTCAAATTCCAACTATTACATGATTGGTGATCAGACTGAGGCAGCTTCAGTACCAATTGAAATTGGCAAGAGAACCCACATGGATTATTTCCTGACAGACGTTTTGGGACTTACTGATAACAAAAACCGTACCCTGGTTTGCTATGGAGATTCCATTACGGCTCAGGATTGGCCGGACTACCTGCAGCTTAAACTGGAGGAAAAGTTTAACGCAAATGGCGAGTGGAATAACCACATTGCAGTTACAAGAAAAGCCTCCAGTGGTACGAGAATTCTTAGGGAATATGCCGACATCGTTTACGAATCCTATGGCCTTAAGGGCGAGCGCCGTTTCGAGCATGAAATGGCAAAGGCTGCTGAGCCGGGGGACATGGTAATCATCCAGCACGGCATTAACGATATCATTCACCCGGTGGGTTATGAAGTGAACGGCTTTAGACCAACCAGCGATATGCCAACGGCTGAAGAGATGGAAGAAGGCATTAAATACTACCTTAAGCAGTGCCGTGACTATGGCTACAAGGTTTATCTTGGAGCACTGCTTCCAATTGAAGGTTGGAGAACTTTTGAACCTTTTAGAGATGTGGTAAGACAGGAGTTTAACAACTGGATGAAGACTACCGATTTGGCAGATGGCTACATTGATTTTGATGCAGCCACAAGAGGCGAGGAAAATCCAATTCGTTTCGCAAAGGAAATGGATAGTGGAGATCATCTGCATCCTTCCGCAAGGGGCTATGAAGCCATGGCGGAGGAAGTAGTAAGAACCCTGTTCGATAACTAACAGGCAAAAGATTAAGTTACCAAATGATTAGAAGAACCGAGAAAAAAATGAACAAGAAAGTTAAAAAGGCTTTAAAGATTGTGCTTATCGCACTGGTTGCAGTTTTATTGGTGGTTATAGGCTACGTTTCCTACGTATTTCTGTCCTACAACCGTATTGAAGACAAGGTGGAACTTACTGCTACAGGTACAGCTACCAACAATGAAGCAAAGCTTGATACCACCTACACCATCGTTACTAACAATGTGGGCTTTGGGGCATATACCGCAGACTTCACATTCTTTATGGACGGAGGCTCAGAGTCCAGGGCAGCCAGCAAGGAAAGCGTGGAGGATTGCACTGATGCAGCGGTAGAAATGGCCAAGAGCTTTTCACCGGACATCATTTTGTTTCAGGAAGTGGATACGGATTCTACCCGTTCATATCACGTAAATCAGAGCGAAAGAATGGCTGAGCAGCTTGAGGGCTACGACCAGCTTTTTGCAGTAAACTATCATTCTGCTTATCTGTTTTACCCTGTGCTGGAGCCACACGGAAAATCCAACAGTGGTATTGCAACTTTCTCCAACATGACCATCACATCAGGTTTAAGAAGACAGCTTCCGGTATCTACCGGCTTTTCTAAAATTTTGGATCTTGACCGTTGCTACAGCATCTCAAGAATCAATGTGGAGAATGGTAAGGAACTGGTAGTTTTTAATACTCATCTTTCTGCCTATGGCTCCTCAGGAGACTTAAAAGCAGAGCAGCTTAAGATGCTTTTTTCAGACATGAAGAAAGAGTATGACTCAGGTAACTATGTAATATGCGGTGGCGATTTTAACGCTGACTTTACAGGTACCTCCGCCAGCGAATTAAATGCAGAAGGCTATGAGGAAAGAAGCTGGGCACAGCCACTGGACGATGCACTTATTCCAGAGGGCATCATTAAGTGCACTAACTATGACAACACGGAAACCATAGCCACCGTTCGTGACTGTGACGTTGCTTACGGACCGGACAACTTTGTGGCAATAGTAGATGGCTTCCTGGTTTCTGATAACATTGAAGTTAAACATCTTGAGAATGTGTGGGCAGGTTTTGAATATTCCGATCACAACCCTGTTTACATGCAGTTTGAATTAAAGTAATAAACGAAAGTAGGAGTGGAAATTTGGCAAAAGAAGAAAAGAAAAAAGAGGCTGTAACTTTAAGCGACAGACCAATACTTAAAAACAAGTTTTACCTCTACCTGACAGAGTTTTTTGCAGGCGTGGCAGTAATGGCTGTTGAGCTTGGCGCAAGCCGTCTTCTCGCCCCTTACTTTTCCTCCTCGCAAATCGTTTGGACCATCATTATTTCCACCATCATGATTGCCATGGCACTGGGCAACATTTACGGCGGAAAGAGTGCAGACAGGAATCCGAATCCGGACCGACTGTACCTGCGCCTTTTAGTGGCAGCCATTTGGATTGCCCTTATTCCGGTTTTAGGTAAATACATCATCCTTTTAATCACCGGAATTTTGATTGTGACCATTAATAACAACCTGCTTATCATTGCAGGTTTTGTGGCCTGCATGGTGATTTTCGTGTTCCCATGTTTCCTTCTCGGAACGGTAACACCATCCCTCACCAAGTTTGCAGTGCAGGATTTAACTGACAGCGGTAAAACCGTGGGACAGCTGGGTGCAGCCAACACCATCGGAAGTATCATTGGAACCTTCCTGCCAACCTTTGTTACGATTCCGGCAGTAGGAACATCCATTACTTTCCTGATTTTCTCAGGAATCATTTTAGTGCTTTCGCTGGTATACTTTATCAGCTGCCGCGCCAGGCAGATAAGATGCATTATTGCAGTGGTGATTTTTGGCATATGCTGCATCTTCGGCCACAACTCCAATTTCGCTTTTTGGACTGAGTCCTTAGCCTACGAAGGAGAGTCAATTTACAACTATCTGCAGGTGACTGAGGACGATAAGAGAGTGGTATTTTCCACCAACGTTTTGTTTGGCGTTCAATCAGTAACCGTAAAAGATAACAGCTTAACGGGCATGTACTACGACTATGCCATGGCTGCTCCTTTAGTGGCCGGTTTTTCCGATAAGACGGGCAGTGATAATTCTGACAGGAATATGCTGATTCTCGGAAACGGAACCGGTACTTTTGCAAGACAGTGCCTCAATTATTTTGGCGACTTTGAAATTAATGCCGTTGAGATCGATCAGAAGATTACGGATCTTGCAACGGAATACTTTGATATGCCTGAAAGTGTCAACGTTACTACCTATGACGGACGTGCCTATCTTCAGGCTGACAAAAATACCTATGATGTTATAATGGTAGATGCCTATCAGGATATTACGGTGCCTTTTCAGATGTCCTCAGTTGAGTTCTTTACTCTTGTAAAGGAGCATCTTTCAGAGGGTGGCGTAATGGTGGTCAACATGAATATGCGTGGCGACAGTGAAGGCAGCATTAACGACTATTTAACAGATACCATTGCCAGCGTGTTTGACAGTGTGGTAACCATGGATGTTTCAGGTTCCACCAACAGGGAACTTTTAGCATCAATGTCCACCATTACTCCGGAACTCATCTTAAGTAAAGTGGGAGACCTTGAGAATGAAGACCTGAAAAACATGATGGTAGAAGTAGCAGAAAAAACTGTTGTACAGGACAAGGGAGAATACATCTTAACAGATGATAAATCGCCGGTGGAACTTCTTAGCATGAAGGCCATTGACGGTATTATTCAGGACGAGCTGGGATACTACCAGGACATCTTTAAGAAAGAAGGTTTAAAGGGACTTCTGGAAGAATTCTAGAATTGGAGGAACACATGCTTACACCGGAAGAAAGCAAAACTGTACAGGCAAAAATTAAGGCAAAAGACAAAAACGCCCTAGTGCGCGGAGATAAATACGGCGAGACCCGAATGGTCTATTTCTCGGAATATACCCCTGCTAAATTTTCAAAAGTCTTTCGTGAAGAAAGGGAAGAAGTTGTTTGCGAAAGAGGAACTACCTTTAGCGACGACAGCATTCCAACAGTGGCCAAGAGAACTAAGCTCGCAAGGAAGGTGGTAATCGCACTTTACATTTTGTCCTTCCTGGCAATCTTAGCATCCATTGGTGTTTATGAAGGCTGGAGTCATTTGGGCTCAACGGACATCTTCGTAGTGGTTCCGTTCCTTTTAATATTTTCCATTCCGATTTGGATGCTCTACAGGGCAATTAAGAGTGGTAGGATGCAGCCGATGGGCATATTCCTAAACTATTCCAACACCAAAATCGAGAAGCTTAAAAATGGTCAGGTGGCCATTACCGAGTACTGCGATAAGGATGAGAAAACCGGGCTGTTTAATTCACTGTTGGATGATAATGATGAAAAGACAAAAAACAGCAGTGGACACAACTGGAAGGATTCTTCCTTAAGAGGAACCTACATCATCGAGAAGGTGCAGAACTTAAAGCAGACTGAGGACGGCGTCATGGTGGCGACTTCCGGTAAGTTTTACGGACTGGTACCTGTTATGGCTTCCGGCGCTAAGGATAAGGCGAAGAAACCTTATGAAGTCTGGGTTGAAAGAAAAGTTCTTCAGAGAGTTGATCTGGTGCCAATAACCTATGATAATTTGGATAAATTATTTGAACTTTTAAAGGATTACAATGTAACAGATACAGTGTTTAAAATGTATTAAGAATACTAATTAAAACGCGAGGAAATTCCTCGCGTTTTTTATTTTTATAAAAAAACTATTGTTTTTGATGGAGCATTTTAAAATTAAAAAATATAGAATAAGTTCAATCATAATAATCAGGGTTGTTATGTGAATTTATTCTAGGGGGTAATCCTATGAAAGGAAAAAGATTATTAAGTTTTATTCTTAGCTTAGTTTTGTTCTTTGGTTCTTTTAACATTGTTAAAACTAAGGCTGCCGAAACTAACAATTATGTCAGAATCTATTTAACAAATGGAAGCTATGTTACGTTAGATTCATCAAACCCATTTTTTGTTAATGGTGAGGCAGCTTCAAGTGGCACACTCGGCTCTAATGGTTGTACGGCATTCTATAATGAATCTGTAGGATGTCTTGCTCTTTCGGGCTACAATGGCGGAAGAATAGAATTCAATTCGGACGATAGTTCTTCAATTCTTCAGGCTTTGGGAGAAAATAAAATTACTGCATCAAATGCCAGTGCAGCAGTCTATGCAGATGGCGATTTGAGAGTTTTCTCCAATACCGGTGGAAAGTTAACCGTAAATGCCAGTGGTACTTCATCAAGTCATACAATGAAAGCTATTTCAGCTAGTGGTATTGCCGGTTCAGAAAACGGTAACCTTACGATTGATGGAACTAACTTTACCTTGGACGTAAATGTTACAAGTACAGATACTTATGGAACCGCAGCGGGTCTTTCTGCCAACAATAATGTTTATATTAATGGTAATGCTTCAGTGGATATTTATGTTAATTCACGAAATGAAAATGTTTTAAAAGGAAGTGGTATTTATTGTGGTACAAGCTTAATTAGCAATGATGGTATTGTAATAAATACTACAGGTGATGTTACAATTGATACCAGCGCTTCTGCTGCTTTCTGTCTTGCAGCTTATAACTGCAACACTTATACAACCGCAAATACTATTACCAATGTAGGAACTTTTATTTCGCATTGTAAGACCGATGAGACTTATCAAACTGATGCAAGACGTGCTTGGAAATATGATGAAACTGCATTTGCGGACCGTAGAACCATAGGAGAGACTGTTACAACCAGAACAATTGTTAGTGGTACACCGCACAAAGTTTATGTTTCATATGGTCGTTATGGCAATTATAAACTTACCTATAAGTATTATGCGGAATATGCCGAGGGTGAGATTGCTACCATTACAGCTCCTGAATTGGACAGTGAAGTTAATTTCACCAACTGGACCAGTGAGCAGACACTGAATTTCCAGAATGGTACAAGTGCGACTGATTCAACAGCTCAGATTCTTGTTGGAACTGAGGATATTATGGCACTTGCTAATTATGATGCTGCCAGAAAACAGCCATCGTTTTCTCCTTATAGTGGTTATATCTCTTCAACAGATGGTGAGGATGTTGTAGGAACTATTGATTTTGAATTTGCGGACGGCTATTCAAGTGTTACTTTACTTCCTGTAGGACAGGATATTCGTCTTGAAAATTACACAGTTGCTTATAAAAATCCAACCACAGAAACCATATTCTATGATGATGCAAAAAATTTAGGTACCCAATACCAGTATCTTCAGGAAGGAGAGTACTACCTTGCTGCGTACTATCCTGAGGACAACGTTTATTTTCTGTCAGATTCATTTACTGTTGCCTATGATCTGCCGGTACTGAATGCAACCATAAGTAAAGAAGGAGTTATTTCCTGGAATGCCATTGAAGGCGCGGACATGTATGTTGTTGACTATGATGGAAATGAAATGTACGGAAATCGCGCTGTAGAAAATGGTGCTACTTCCTTCGATTTGGGTAGTTATTTTTCAAGTAACGATTTTGGTGATGCAACCTACGAAATTGCCGTAACGGCACGGAATTCTGATAACGAGGTAATAAGTACTAAGTGGAAGGGAAGCTATAATTATGAAACAACTTCAACTGCAACCGTAACAGCAACAGTTGGCAACAAGGATGTATCGGGAAGAGTAGGAGACTCTTTAGCTCACGCAGTATATGTAACTTTGGATGGAGATACTTTTGTATCCGAACTTTCAGGTTCATGGGTAACGAATCTTCCTGATGGTATTTCAGTAACAGGTATTACGCGTACTACAGACAAAATCGCAAAGATTACCATGACAGGTACACCAACGGAAACCTCCAGCGAGACAATTGCAATTACTATTCCTGCAAGTCAGCTTACAAATAGTACCTCAGATGTAGTGGTTACAGAAAATGCAAATGCTAAGTTTAACATTATAGAAGCACTTCCTGAATTACAGAATGTACAGGTTTCAGAGGCCGGAGTGATTAGCTGGGATGCGTTTGAGGGCGCAACCAAGTACTCGATTATTGGTGGAAATTCGGTATATACGGTTACAGGTACATCTACTGATTTTTATAAAGTATTAGTTTCAAAGGGTGTAAGTTCAGGAAACTATACATTTAAAATTACTGCGGTAAATGATGATGGAGCTATTAGCCGGCAGTATGTTGGTACCTATACCTACACCAAGGTAGCACCTAAACTGGCTGCACCTGCAGAAGTATGGCTTGATGATTCAACTGTTAAATGGACAGCAGTAGGCGTAAGTGGTGTTTATTATAATTTAAGAGTATATTGTGATAATAGCGTCCAGGTGGGCTACACAGTAACCGGTACTCAGAAGGAACTCACCTTAGAAAAAGGTCACACCTATAAATTTGAGGTATTTGCTTACAAGAGCGGCTACACTGACAGTGATAAAACTATGAGTGAAAGTTATTATTTTACTGAAGACCTGGCTGGCTCGGTTGCTATTAGTGGAACCGCTAAATACGGCGAAACACTTACGGCAGATACATCAGGAATTACAAATAACACAGGTACACTTTCCTATCAGTGGAAACGTGGTACGGAAAATATTGGAACTAACAGTGCAACCTACACACTTACAGCAGATGACATTGGAAGCACTATTACGGTAACTGTAACAAGTAGTATTGAAACAGATTCCTTAACAAGTACAGCCACAGCAACCGTAGCTAAGGCAGATGGTCCTGCAGCACCTGAACTTACAGCAGAGTCACCAAGCGTTAAGCTTGCTACTGATGGTAAGATTACAGGCGTTGACACAACAATGGAATATGCCACAAGTGATTCTTTCGGCGATGCAATTGCTTGTACGGGAACAGAGATCACAAATCTTGATGACGGTACTTACTATGTTCGTGTTGCTGAAACTGAAACTCATGAAGCAGGTTCAGTGGCAGTGGTAGTTATCGCAGACGGAGATCCTGCAGTTTACTCGGTAGAGGGCAGCGGACAGGTTTATACTCTTGGCAGCGGTGAAACATTAGAGTTCACCTGTGAAGGTGAGTTTGATAAGTTTACAGGCGTAAACGTAAATGATGAACTTGTTGATGCTTCAAACTATACAGCAGTTTCAGGTTCAACAATTCTTACTCTTAGTAATGCTTACTTAGAGACTTTAACAGCTGGGGAATATTCCTTACAGTACATATACACTGATGGAGCTTCAGAAGTGATTACATTCACAGTAGAAGAGGCGGCTGATACCGAGGAGGATGCAGATGACACTGATACATCTGATACAGAGGATGTAGATGACACTGACACATCTGACGATAGTACAGACGTATCAACTGAAACTACAGCTTCAGACAGTTCAGACAACACTTTAACGGCAAATTCAACCACAAGCTCAGACAGCAAATCACCAAAGACAGGTGATAGTGTTAACCTTATTTTGATTGTTATACTGCTTGCAGTTTCAGGTGGAATGCTTACAAGAGAAATCTGTGAAAAGAAAAAAGAAGATTAGTAAGATTTATTAATAATCTTTAATCCCAAGAAAAAAGGCCGCAAACCCCTGATTTGGGTTTGCGGCCTTTTGCGCTTTAAAATCAGAACTTAATTTAGATTTTGATTATCCTACTCTTCCGGAATTTCAAACTCAAAACTGGCATAATACTCTTCACCCGGGTATGGAGTTCCGTCATCTTTTGAAGGTCTAATTAACACTATTCCACGATAACTACCGGGCTCTAACTCCCCAAGATTTAGCCAGAAAGATTCCAGTTTTGTTTCTTCATCATTCAAATAATGAGGTTCATCGGCGATAGTAAAGTCCCCTTCAGGTGGAGTTATGTGGTTTTCAACATAATCCCAATCGCCATCGTAAACAGCCTGTACTTTGACATATCCACCGGTCATCAGTGTAGTGTATGATCCAAGCTGATCAAAATCCTTTACCTGTTTTAACGAATAAACTATCCCGGTTGAAGTAACACTGATTACATTTGATTCCAGATAGTCATTTAAACAAATCAACTCGTCCTCCTCTTATATAGGTTTACGAAAGGTCTCAAGTTTCTATATTTATATTATAAACTGATATGTGAACAAATGCAAAAATAATCGGAGCGGCAGAAAATAGAGCCTTAATCTCCTCATCTTTAACCGGGCTGCGTTCCACTTTTTTATGAGTTCCATTTGTAAAGCATGCTTGGGCGACCGCCGGTTTCGTAGTTCATGCGACCGGTTAAGGTGCCTCGGTTTATTAAGTGATTCATGTATCGTCTGACCGTGACTCTTGAAAGTCCGATGTTATCTGCAATGTAGTCTCCGGTCATTTCCTTATCGGAGTTTTGCGCCATAAAACCGCAGATGGCATCCAAGGTTTGTGCCTGAATGCCCTTAGGAAGCTCTGAGGCGTCTCCTGCGCCACTTCCCAGTAGTGAGTCTATATTCTGCTGACTCATGGAAGAAAGGTCATGGAACGCGTCCTGACGGCCTAAAAACTTCTCCAACGCCTGCTGGAAGCGGGAATTAAAGAAGGGCTTTACCAGGTAGTCCACAATGCCAAGGCTAAGTGCCTCCTCCACGGAAGCTGTGTCGTTGGCGGCGGTAACCATGATTACGGAAACCGTGATGCCCTCTTCCCTGAGTTTTCTAAGGAGAGTGAGTCCGTCAATGTTAGGCATATACTTGTCCAAAATCACCAGATGCACCGTGTGAGTTTTTAAGTACTCGTAGGCGCTGTCTCCATCCCCTACGGTAGCTGTCACGTGAAAATGAGGATTTTCGCTGACGTACTGTTTGTTAATCATCGCGACCATCGGATCGTCTTCAACTATCAATACTTCAAACATTTTAGTCCCTTTCAGTAGGTGTTAATCAGTTACAAAATTTTAGTTGCTTACGTTGGTTAAAGTCACGGTAAAGGAAGTACCTTCGCCAACTTCGGAATCCACGCTAATGGTTCCGTCATATTTATCAATGAGCTCCTTAACCACATGCAGACCGGTACCATGGCTGTTACCCTTAGTGGAAAAACCATTCTCAAAAATTCGCTCAAGATTTGCCTTCTCAATGCCCAAACCAGTGTCGTCTACAGTGATTAAAAGGGCGTTTGGCTGAGTGAATATGCCGATGGACAGTTCCTTTGGAGGTTCCTTCTTTTCGTTCATGGAATCCATGGCGTTATCCAGCAGGTTGCCAATGATGGTAACCAGGTCGCCGGACGGAACATTAATGTTACTTCTCCTAAAACTGCTGCCAGACTTAAGGTCAAAGTTTACGTTAAGCTCGGACGCATGGGCATATTTTCCAATGAGCAGCGCCGCAATCGATGGGTCATCAATCTGGTTCATGATGCCGTGAATCACTGTCTGCTGGATGGAGGTGACGCTCGTAATGTACTCGCAGGCATCCTCAGTTTTGCCCATCTGAATGAGGCCGAGAATTACGTGTAGCTTGTTCACGAAATCATGGTTGTTGGCACGCATGGAATCCACCAGGTAGCGCACGCCCGAAAGGTCCTCCATGACCTTGGTAAACTCAGTCTTGTCATTGAAAATTAAAACCGCGCCAACAGTGTTTCCGTTCTCATGAATCGGAATCTGGTTAACGATAATGGAAGAACTGTCCTTGGTCTCCAGGGAGAAGCCCTTAATCTTTTCGTTTTCCTCTAATGTCCTCTTGATTGGAAGCGCAGGGCAAATCTGAGTGAGCTTTTTAGAGTAGAGCTCATCAGGCATATGCCCGAACATGGCCGCAGCCGCCCTGTTGGAGTAGATGATTTTCTCATCCAGTCCCACGGCGATGACGCCTTCCTCGAGAGACTCCAGAGTGTTGTCACGGATGCTGTACATGGCGCTAAAGGTGTCCGGCTCGTAGCCTAAAAGGGACATCTTGATTCTACGGGAAAGCACCTTCGAGAGAATCGCCGCAATGATTACTGCAGCGGCAGCGCACAAAAGGTGAATCCAAACCGTTCTAACAATCAGCTTGTTGATGTTTACGTTAAGTCGGACTGCAAGCACGAAGCCGATGTATTTGCCTTCGTTGTCGTAGATGGCGGCATATGCCCTTCGCTGTCTGCCGGAAGGCCCCACGTCGCTTGTAACATAGGCACTGCCGTTCACGTCAGAAAAGATTGGAGCGGTGCCGTCATATTTAGTTCCAACAAGCTGGTCATTAGTGTGAAAATGACGCACGTTATCAGTATCAATGATGGAAATGATGTCGATGTTTTCCAGGGAACTCTGAAGAGATTTTAGGTAAACATCAATTTCTTCATTCACACCGGTTGCAGATGTATCGTCGCTAAGGTCATCGATTATGATCTGAGAACTGGCAATGGTCTGCGCCATGTTCTGCAGGTTCTGATCGAGACTCTGTTTTTCATAATGCACATTAATTAAAATGCTGGCCAACGTAAGAATTAAAGTCATGAGCGCGATGATAACCAGGAGCGCCCTGAAAATCTGGTTCTGAATTCTTACAATCGGTCTTTTTTTATCTTTAGTATTCATGCTTTTATAATAGCCTATTTTAAATTTTATGAGAATAGCAAAAAACCTGAAAAGACTTTTGAAAACGCAAAAAGGGGGCTTTTGAAACTAAAAAAAATGACAAAAGGCGAAAAAAATGTTCTTAATTTTCAAATTCTTTATTTTTTTTCGGCATGGGCATATGCTTACGCCGTCAACAAAACACAAGCGCAATTTTAGATTGCAGAATGGAGAAAACAATGACAGTTTACGAAAGAGAATTAAAGAACTACAAGAAGCTTAACAGCATCGCAAGACAGGACAGCGTTGTTATGTTTGGTTCAACTTTTGCAAAGGATATGCCTTTGGGTGAACTTAAGCAGAATTTTGAATTTGATGTAAATCTTTACAACAGAAGTTTTTCTGATCTTTCGATTTTTGATGCAGCCGAGCTTGCTAAGGAAGTGATTAAGCCAATCAATCCTTCAAAGGTTTTAATCCAGTTGGGCGAGACAGATTTAGAGAGAGGCTACAAGACCATTGATGAAATGTGCGAAGCCATGGAAAAGCTCATTGCAGAAATTAAGTCCTGGGACAAGCACATGGAAGTGGTTTTGGTTTCCATCGTAGACGAAGAAGGAATTCTTCATCCTGAAGAGTTAAACAGAAGAATCGAGAAAATTGCGAAAGCAAATAAATGTAAGTATGCGGACATCACAGCAGCCCGCACAAACGAATTTCCGGATGCAAAAGCCTTCAGTCTATTAAGAAGCTTCATGAAGAACGGAATGTCCTTCGCAGATGCTTTTGCATATGTATAAAAGAGAGAATGGAAACACGATTTAACGTTAAAAAGAAAGAGAGAATTAGTTATGGTACAGGCACTTGAGGCAATTATGTTAGTTTGTTTTGGATTTTCATGGCCAATGAATTTGATGAAGAACATTAAGGCAAAGACAGCAAAGTCAATGAGCCTTCAGTTCATTCTTCTTATCATCACCGGCTATGTAGCAGGAATTACCGCAAAGATTTTAAATGGTCAGTTTAACTACGTTTTGGTAATATACATTCTTAACATTGTAATCGTTTCAGGAAACGTAATAGTTTATTTCGTAAACAGAAGATATGACAGATTGAACGAAGCAGGAGAGGAAGTGGAAACTACCAAGAGCAGCGTAAAAACTTCAACAACTCCTCGCACAGCAAATGCTGTTTAAATAGCCACCAAATATTTTAAGATAAGCCCACAGTTAACCTACCCCGTTACTGTGGGCTTTATTTAAAAAAATACTTTTCAAAAGTTGATTTATGGGTTATCCTTACATTAGCGTGGGCAATGTCACAATGTAAAAGTGAAAGGGGAATTAGAAATGAACTTTAAAAAAGACAACAAGGGTTCAGCAGGAGTAATTGTTACTATCGTTCTTGTAGTACTTCTCATTGCTGCAGGTGTGTTTGCAGCACTTTTCGTCTTCAACATGGATGGAACCTATGAATCAAAAGATCTTTATGATTCAATGGGCTTTACAATGGAAGTAACAATCGATGGTGATGAGTTTACCATGAAGGGTGAGATTGAACTTTATAAGTTCAAGGAAGTGTTAAGAGATGTTTATGCACAGTATGCTTACAGCACAAGTTATGACAGCCTTGATGCACAGGCTCAGGCAGTTATTGAGTCAGCAATTACTTATGCAATCAGTTACTATGATACAGCGTTTACTGATACTTCTTATGATGTAGAAAAATCAAGCCGTTACATTACGATGACTACATCAGGTGATGTTTATTATGAAGATGGCTACATTTGCTTAGATGTAGATGGCAAGGTTGACAAGTTACCTTACAACAGATTTAAACAGCAGATTGGTGGCAAGGTTCTCATGGAAACATTCTATGGTGACTTGGGTGAGTTGCAGAACTACATGGATCTTCCTGATGAAATCGTCTTCAAGAAGGACAAAATCGTTAATTTCTAAAAAAAAGACAGAAATGTTTACAGGCAGTCACATTTAATGTGGCTGCCTTTTTATTTTTAAAGAAATCTTAATTGAAGCCTTGTAAAACCTTAGGTATAATTACATTAGTTATTGTTTGCTTTAGTAAGGAGCGACCTATGTCTATAACTGTAAAGAACAACATTTTTAGCATTGAAACAGCCAACACACTCTATCAGATGAAAGTGGACTCTTTTGGAGTTTTAAATCATGTCTGGTATGGAGAGAAAACAGGCTGTGAAATGGCCTTTTGTCAAAACTATCCGGACGTGGGTTTTTCGGGCAATGTTTATGATGCGGGAAATCAAAGAGCTTACTCCCATGACACCATGTCCTTGGAATATTCTTCCCTGGGCACCGGCGACTACCGCGTGCCAGCCATCGAAATTACGGACGAGCGGGGCGTTAGTTCTTTGGACCTGCGCTTTCATTCCTACGAAATAACCCCAGGTCTTTTTAGTGTGAAAGGACTCCCTTCGGCATATGCCGATGCTGCTGATTGTAAAACTCTGTCCATCAGGTTAAAGGACAAGTTCTCGGAAGTCTATGTCACCTTAAATTACGGCGTGATTTTTGATAGGGACATGATCGTAAGAAACGCGTGCGTTTTAAACGAGAGCAACGGAGAAATTGTAATTAACAAGGCTGCAAGCCTTTTTGTAAATTTAGGAACTGATGACTATGAGTGTCTGCACTTTGGCGGAAAATATGCCTTTGAGCGCAGCGCGATGAAGGAGAGCATTACGGACGGCATTAAGGTGTTTGAGTCTACAAGAGGCTATTCTTCACATCAGGAAAATCCTTCCATCATTCTTGGCAGGAAGGGTTGCACGGAGGACGTGGGTTACTGTGTGGGCGCAGCTTTTGTCTACAGCGGCAGCTTTAAGACCGAGGTGGAAAAAGACCACATGGGACAGACCAAAGTGGTGATGGGACTTAACCCGGAGCAGTTTAGCTGGAACCTTAAAAAGGGAGAAAGTTTTGAAACTCCTGAGGTGCTTCTTAGCTGTTCAACCAGTGGCTTGGCGAAACTCACAAAGAATTTCCACAAGACCATTCGTGAAAACATCACAAGGGGCAAGTTTAACCTTTCAAGCCGCCCTGTTTTAATTAATAACTGGGAGGCCACCTACTTTACCTTTGATGAGGAGAAAATTGAAAAAATCGCCCGTCAGGCCGCAGAACTGGGCATCGATATGATGGTTCTTGATGATGGCTGGTTCGGCAAGCGAGATTCAGATCTTTCAGGACTGGGGGACTGGTTCGTCAACGAAGAAAAGTTGCACGGGGGACTGGCTAAATTAATTGAAAAAATCAACGCCATGGGCATGAAGTTCGGCCTTTGGATGGAGCCGGAAATGGTATCTGAGGATTCAGACCTTTACCGCGCACATCCTGAGTGGGTAATCAAAATTCCAGGGCGAGATCCGGTTAGAAGCAGATATCAGCTGGTGCTGGATTTCTCAAATCCAGAAGTGGTGGATTATCTCTATGAGAGAATTGCAGACATTCTTTCCACGAACCACATTGAGTACGTAAAGTGGGATTGTAACCGAAGCATATCCGACTGGTACACACCAACTCTTCCTGCTAACCGCATGAAGGAAATGCCTCACAGATACATGTTGGGTCTCTATAGCCTGCTTCAGAGAATTAATGACAATTTTCCTGATGTAATGATTGAGGGCTGCAGCGGTGGTGGCGGCAGATTTGATGCAGGCATGTTGCAATATTGTCCACAGATTTGGTGCAGCGACAACACGGATGCACACGACAGAACTTTTATTCAGTATGGTACAAACTTTATATATCCCGTATCGGCTGTGGGTTCTCATGTTTCTGCAGTGCCAAATCACCAGACCGGCAGAACCACATCGCTTAATACGCGAGGCGTGGTGGCCATGTGCGGAAGTTTTGGCTATGAACTGGATTTAAACAAAATTTCTGAAGAAGAGAAGCAGGTTGTAATTAAACAGGTTGCACGCTACAAGGATAAGCAACCACTAATTTACGGTGGTGACTATTACCGCTTAAACGATCCTTACGAGAGTGGAATGGCAGCTTGGGAATATGCCGCAACTGACGGAACCTCTGCACTGATTCAGGGTGTGATTTACAGAGCGGAAGTGACATCTCTTAAGAAGAGAATCTTCCCTAAAGGCTTAGTGGAAGACAGATGCTACAGGGTGACAAAGAGGATGGCGACGTCCCCGGAAGACATCGCACCGGAGTCGGTTACCGATGAACAAAGTTACACCGGAAAAGCTTTAATGACCGGTGGCATTTTACTTGATAATTACAAGGGTGACGATGTTGCCTTTGAATTAGAAATAAAATTAAAATGAGGGGAATCATGAGAAAAAACTATTTTAAGATTGTGGCAGTGGTGCTTACCATGTCGCTGTTTTTAACTGCCTGCGGTGGAGAGGATTCTAAATCCGAAAAAAAGGCAGAAGTGACCAAGGAGGCAGTTGCTGTAACACCGGAAGCGACTGAAGAAGCAGAACCTACGCCGGAACCTACCGAGGCTCCTGAGGAAAGGAAACCATGGATTACGGAAATTAATCATTACGTAATGTGTCCGGATGTGGCGGCATACTTCCCAACTGATGAGGCAAGTATGCAGGCATTTAAAAATGCCATTGATGGAATAATTGCACATGAGAGTAGCATTAAGCTGACTGATGATTGGGACACCAACCTGGTCATTTGGGGTGCAATGGATGAAAGTCCTTATTACTTCGTAGTGGAATCTGCAGATCTTTCTGCCGACCATACAACTTTGGAGGTGACCTACAAATACGATGCAGATGAAATTACCGAAATGGTAAATTACATCGATGAATCTTATTTGGAAATCCTCAATGAATGTATTACAGAGGACATGAGCGAACTGGAGAAGGTACTTTCAATCTACCATTATTTTGCAAATCGAATTTCCTACGATTACGAATGGTACTATGATTTGCTGGATACGCCTGCTGACGAAAAATTTGCAGTCCCTGACATTGTTGTTTACGATGCGCTTAAGACAAATTATGGCGTATGCCATTCTTACACCTACCTTTGCCAGTTTGCTTTTCAGCAGATAGGTATTGAGTGCCTCAGGGTATATGCCGCAACTACAGATGAAACCGACAGTCACATGTGGCCGGTGGTAAGAATTGACGGAGTTTACTACAACATCGATCCAACCTGGGACAGCAATGGAGACGGAACGGTAGGTCTTAAATATTTTGGCATGACCGATTATGAAGCTACAACCGCCCGTAATTTTGTAGATTATCATGCTAGCATTGATGCTACCTATGGTGAATTTGCGTGTGAAGATATAAGGTTTGAGGATTGGCGAGATGTGGTGGATTTCACCATGAATTATGATGGTACAATAACAGTTACGCGTGAAGACGGAACTGAGGAGGTAATAGATTTATGAAAAAGATGAATTTACTTATGATACTGTTGGCATTCATTTTAATGTTAACAGGATGTGGAACAGACAAGGATCACTCTAAAGATTATTCTGATGAAATTGATCTTAAGAGTAACATGGTAACCAGCGCTCCTGAAAATACAGTTGAGAAGATTACAGATGAGGAAGCTGTGTTAGGCGTGGAACAGTACTGCTATGAGGCATTCCCAGATCTTAAGGAAGGTTTGGATGCCGGAACATACTCAGCATCCTGGAGTGTTGAGACCAGTGAAAATGAAAAGGCAGTTGTGCTCTTTTATTCTTATACGGGATCAGAGTTGCGTTTTTACATTGACCGAACAAGCGGAGAAACCTATGTAACTGAGTATATGCCTAGTCTTTCCAGTGCGGAAGAAGATACAGTGGTTACATTTGACATTAAGGACTATATTCCTGAAACGGAGTAATCGGATCCGACTAAATTTTGAGTGAAATGGAGAGGTGGCTATGGGTAAAAAACACGTTAGTGTGACGCAAAACAGAGATAGCATTATTATTCGTACCAGTATCATAGGAATTATTACAAACATATTCCTGGCAGCATTTAAGGCGGTAATTGGTGTTATTTCTAATTCAATTGCTGTTATTTTGGACGCGGTAAACAACCTTTCTGATGCAGTTTCATCAATCATTACAATTATTGGAACTAAGTTAGCAGCAAAACTTCCGGATAAAAAACATCCTTTAGGATACGGAAGAATCGAATATCTTAGTTCAATGATTGTGGCGGGCATCGTTCTTTATGCAGGTATTACAGCTGCAGTCGAATCCGTTAAAAAGATTATTGAACCTGAGAAACCGGACTATAGCAGGGTTTCCCTTATTATCATTGCGGTAGCGATTGTAGTGAAGGTCGTTCTGGGACGTTACGTAAAGGCTAAGGGCGAGCAGGTTAAATCCGGATCACTTATTGCTTCCGGTTCCGAAGCGCTGTTTGATGCAATTGTTTCTATCTCGGTACTTGCCTGTGCGATTATCTTTACAGTTACCGGGGTTTCATTAGAGGCCTTTGTTGGTGTGGTTATCGCATGTTTCATTATTAAAACCGGTATTGAACTCATGGTAGAAACCCTGAATCAGATTTTAGGTGGAAGAGCAGACAGAGAAACAACCCTAAAGATCAAGGGCTTACTTGCTGAAGAGCCGGAAGTCAGAGGCGCCTTCGACCTTATTATGTACAACTATGGACCGGACAAGGATTTTGCTTCTGTTCACATTGAAGTACCCGATTCCATGACAGCAAAGGAAATTGATAAGCTGACAAGAAAACTTGAGAAAAAAATCTATAAAGAGACTGGAGTTGTTCTTGCGGGTGTAGGTTTATATTCTTACAACACGGACAATGATGAAGCTGCTCAAATTGAAAAAGATGTTAGAAAACGTGTTCTTAAACATGAATGGGCAATTCAGGTTCATGGTTTCTATTTAGACATGGAAACTAAGGAAATGACTTTTGATGTGGTGTTAAGTTTTAAGGTTAAGCCACAGGATGCGGTTCAGGAAATTTTTGAGGAAATAAAGGGAGCTTACCCGGACTATTACATTTTGATTTCTCCGGATGTGGATGTTTCCGATTAAAAAGATTTTGGATATTCTTTTTAAGATCCTGTTTGGCTATTCTGTTTTCTCATACACCTTATCCACAAGGTAGAGTCCGTAGTCCTCGATCTTGCCATCCGTTGCATTGAATGCCCACTCTGCGACAGAAATACCATTATTATTCAAATCTGAATATACATCAGGTGTTACAATAATGGTATGTTTCGTTATATTGCGTGGATCATCATAGAACGGCAATCCGTCCCAGATATAAAGATATGCACCGATCTCCTTGAACTGCGGTATCGTTTCTTTAAGATTTTGCTGAAATTTATCTGCAATACTCTCATCAACTTCGGGTTTCCCGAAATCAAATAGATTCTGCGCCTTTGCAAGCTCACCGTCATGGGAGGAGCAGTCAAACAGTATCGTCACATCATCTCCGAAGTCCTCATGAAGTGCAGTCAGACTGTCAAGCACGATATTATTTGTTCTGATCCTGTCAGAGATCTCCGTAGGACTTTTCCATACATCAGCCGAAATAGTGTGCCAGTTATCGATAAACATGAGCATTGAATCGACCAGAACGGTCTTGCTCTCTGCATTCGGAAAATAGTTTGTAAACACATCGTTTGCAAGAAGCGAAGCCGCCCCTGCACCTGCACTGTATCCCGTCACCATAACAGCTTCGGGATCACTGATGCCGCCAAGTTCAATAGCATTCTGCATCACAGCCGTATAGTTGGTATATCCGTGATGATAGAGTATCTTCTTGTTTCCGTCCTTGTCAGTGTACTCAAAATCATTTGTACCTGAGTGAAAATCACCTGTTGCATAGGGCAGGGCAATCACAGTCCAGTCCTTGAACGGATTTCCGTCAATTGGAGTTGCAATACCGCCGCTGTTCATCATGTTATTGGCGAACTTATCAATAGGTGCGACTCTTCTGATGAACATATCCTCCGTTTGCATGACAAGCGAAGCTGCTCCCGCACCGTCCATTTCACGGGTAAGCTCCTCGGCATCATATCCCAGTTTGTGCATATGGGTATTGTAGATTGTCCGCACGCTCTTATTAAGCAGCGCTTTCACGGAATCTCTTGCAATATAGTAGCCTTCTTCAAATGATGTAGTTGAGAAAGTTTCGTTCAGTAGTATCAGGCTCCTGCTCGTTGATTGAGAGAACATCTCCTTGAAACGTACACACTCCTCGCCCAGTCTCCCCAGATCCATTGTTTTATCCTCGTCTGCCGGAAAGTGGGTATAGATACAGTCGCAGGGAACATAGCGGAAGCTCTCCGCCGGAACGAAAAGTCCGCCCTGTGCCAGAATAAAAAGCTGACCGACAGCCTGTGTGACCGTGGTCTTTCCGCCACGGTTCGCTCCAGTGAGGATATAGACGGTGTGATTCTTATCAAAGCACAGGTCATTGGGAACGATTTCACTGACATTCCCCATATTCATAGCGAGCTTCAGATTGTAGAAACCCTTTGCCAACATAGAAGTCTCGCCCTCAGCAACAGGCTGCGCTTCGCTGAATATACAGCCCTTTTCTGTCAGACCACCGATAAATTCTGCACATTTGATGTAGTACATGAACTCCGGAACCAGTCCTGAAATATTCACGATTGCCACATTTGCGTACTTGGTAAGAGTATCCCTCAGCTTCTTCACGAGGGAACTGAGCATTTTATTCACCACAGTATCCAGATAGAAGGTGGAGTTTGCCGTTGCGCCGTCAGCCATAGCATTGACAATCGTGGACTTGGCTCTGACATCTGTGGCGAATGAAGATTGTACCGCAAGCAAGCCTGCCTCATTCTTCATATAGTCAATGAGCTGATAGTGCATATCACCGTCCCAGTCTGCGGTGTCCTGTATCCTGTCCTTATTTGCAATGGCATCTGCAAAATTGCTGACGATACCCGATTTCTTAAAAGGCTTTTTGTTGACGGATACCAGCCCGATGCTCACAGCTTCAAAACGCTCGTTGACATTGATGCCGAGTGTCACGCTCTGCACATCAGATGCCTTTATTTTCAGCGCAGCGATGTCTTTCTTCATCTCGGCAAAGCAAGCGTCCTCGTAAAGCTCCGTGATGTAGTCCCTCAGTGAGATCAGTCCCTCGGACTGAATCCTCTCATCGGAAAGGCAATCACGCATCGTCTCTACGGTCTTGATGTAGCTGTCCAGCTCGTCAAGGCGGTGAAAGAGATGCCACAGCCCAAGCTCCTCATCTGAGGTTTTGTGCATAGTGGAAAAGTCCCGCATGAACTGTATTTTGTCAAACAGCTCCAGCATGGTCTTTCTCAGCTCAGGCAATCGGAATATATCCCCGAAGATATGCTGACGGTATGCGGCAACTTTGGGATCGTCTGATATTTGTGAAAGCACATTAGCAACCAAACGGCGTTCTTTGCCATCACTTGATATTTCCTGAAAGAATGTGTCAAGACCGAGATCATGCATTACATAATCCGGTATCCTGCGGTACTCTATATCCATTCCAAAGGGCTGCAACAGGCTGAGTCCAGTTTTCTGATTCATGCTATCACCTCTTACAGTTTCTTCAAGGGAATACAGATATAGCTCTCAGTATCAGCAGGATCTTCCGCAGGCGGCAGATAGAATTCCAACGAATAATTGCCTGCTAAAACATAGCCCTGCAACGAGGGCAGCCATTCCGACCATATCTGTGTATTGACCTTCTGCATAGCTTCGGGCATAGCGCCCTTGCACTTGAACAACGCCCACAATCCGCCGGGGATCTGGTATGTTTCACAGCCTGCCGGGATTTCCTCCCACGGCAGATAAAGGTCAGCGATCCAGTAGTCAAAGGTCTTTCCGTCCATGTCCGAGCATACACCGAATATTCCCTTTAATCCCTTCATGTCTGACATCCATTCACTCCAGAACTTCGGGACTTCCATATAGCTTGTCTCAGCACTGAACCTCTTTTTGATACCCACAACCGTAAACGGAGCTTTCTCAACGATCTTGTAATCCAGCATACTTCCGCCCTCCAATGTAATCTTGATATGCAACGGAGCGAGTGACCGCAGGTTTACCCCCGATTCCCTTGCCTGTGTGGGAGTGATACCGTGAAAGCGCTGAAATGCTTTTGTAAAGCTATCAGGCGAATCATAGCCGAATCTTGCAGCAATGTCGATCACTTTAAACTCCGAACAAGCCAGTTCCTGCGCTGCTACTGTCATACGACGGGCACGAATGTAGTCTCCGACGGTCATACCGCAAAGAGCACCAAAAATCCGCTGATAGTAGAAAGAAGATAAGGCAGCTTTTTTTGCAATCTCCTCAATATCAAGTTCGTTCAGCAGATGTTGCTCAATATAATCAATGGAAGCCTGAAATCCTTCGATCCAGCCTTTCAAAACGGTCACCTCATTCCATTCAAATTCGTTATATCACATCAGGGCATTCTTATCCCGACTTTTTCTGCACTCTTTGTCAGGCTTATAACAGATCAAGACACAACAGCTATATCTCATTAGTTTTATCAAGTAAACTGAGTGTCTGCCCTATATAAAATATTATACTAAAATATATCCCAAATCTCAATCAGGAGTAGTTACAAGGCAGTGATCCAGAGCCTATAGCAAAATCGTCTGTTTATCGCATTATTTGATTGTTCGTAAGGTGTACGGGTTGGTTTACAAAAAACCGGCATGGTTTTTAAACTCGTAGGGAAATGTTATGAAAAAAGTTTTTAAAACAATTGATAGGGATTTGGTTTTATCAATCCTGATTATAATAGCTGCCTCATTGTCATTCTTTCTTGTATATATGGGGATCACCCAGTATTCTTTGGATAGCTTTAAAATAAAATCATGTACTGATTCGACTGGAGAATACATTGATGGAAGTGATGTTTCTTATAACGAATATATTGAATTGACCGATTTTATACAAATCAGTGGTGTTATAACCGGAATAGTAGCAGTATTTGTTATGGCTATCTGTGTATTTTTTACATACATATGGTTTGTAAGAAGATATAATGAATTTGCAATAAGAAAAGCATTTGGACAAAGACCTTTCGAAATATTCATGGAAGTATTTCACGATTTGTTCTTTTTGTACTGTGTAGGAATCGTTGTTGGTGTAATCGTATTTGTGGCATATGCCTGCATTAGAACTAAGGATGTTGTTCTTATTTCAAAAATCCCAATAGATACATTGCTTGCATTAGGGGTTATGGCGCTGCCAATCGTTATTTCATCATTGTTGTATTATATCAAGATAAAAAAACTTTCACCTGTAATGATCTTATCAAAAAGAACATTCTGATGGGTAAGTATAATGTTAGCGAAGTGGAGATTAACATGGAAGAAGTATTATTGGAATTAAAGAATATATCTAAGGAATATGCTGACGGTGAAGGCGTAAAGAAAGCTTTGTCCGACATTAATCTAAAGGTAAATAAGGGCGATTATATTGCCATAATGGGAACCAGCGGCTGTGGAAAAACAACTTTGCTGAATGTCATTGGTTGCATGGATAATGCCACATCCGGAGAATACATATTTGAAGGGAAAGATGTATGTAAGCTGAAGAATAGTCAGTTAGATTTATTTAGACGCAACAACATTTCCTTTGTGTTTCAGCAGTTTGCTCTTATGATGCATTATAATGTTGCGGAAAATGTTGAATTACCTTTGAAGAACATTAAGATGTCCAAGAAAGAGAAAAATGAAAAAATTGATTTTGTCCTGGAAAAGGTTGGTATCAAAGAGTTAAAAAAGAAAAAGGTTACAAAAATATCCGGAGGCGAACAGCAAAGAACGGCTATAGCCAGAGCAATGATAACGGATAATCCTCTTATTTTAGCGGATGAGCCTACCGGATCATTGGACAAAAAGACAAGTGAAGACATCATGAATTATTTCGATCAACTGCATGAGATGGGCCGAACAATTATTATTGTTACACATGATTTAAATGTGGCCCAGAGAGCAGATAGAATTATTAACATAAGCGATGGAATGATTCAGACAGAGAAATAATAAAAATAGGGTTCGGCTATTTGGCCGAACCCTTTTTAGTTAAACAAGGTTTGTTTGCAGATTACTGAATCCCTGTAACAGTGAAATCTTTTTCTTCAACAGTCTTCTTAAGAAGATCGTTATCAACATCTTCGGTCATTGTTACGACTGCGTTGCCCTTTTCGTGAGATACAACAGCATCGGTAACTCCATCAAGTGCTGTTAAAGCTTTCTTTACTGTGGCTTCACAATGTGTGCACATCATGCCTTCAATCTTTATTTCTTTTGTCATGGTTGCCTTCTTTCCGGAGCCTTCTGCTCCTGTATTATTATCTGCTCCCTCAAGTGTACAACTGTCTTCCTGGCAGCAACAAGGCGCCGCAGGTTTGGTTTCTTTAACGGGAACTGATTCAGTACTGTTTTTGTCCTTGATCTTTACAAGGTTTAATCTAAGTGCATTCATGCAGACAGTGAAACTGGAAATAGACATTGCTGCTGCACAAATCATTGGGTTAATCTGAATTCCTTTGATTGCACCGGCGGCAATAGGAATCAGTATTACGTTGTAAGCAAAGGCCCAGAAGAGATTCTCGTGAATGTTAAGAAGTGTCTTTTTGCTTAGCTTAATGGCGGCGGCTGCGTCTGTAAGCTTTGAGTTCATAAGAACAATGTCTGCAGAATCAATGGCTACATCCGTGCCGGCTCCAATGGCAATTCCGGTGTCAGCTTCCACTAATGCCGGAGCATCGTTTATACCATCACCCACCATTGCAACTTTGCCTTTTTGTTTGAGCTCTTTTATGATGGCGTTTTTGCCTTCCGGAAGAACGCCTGCGATAACTCGGTCCACGCCGGCCTGCTTTCCAATGGCGGCTGCGGTATTCTCGTTATCACCTGTTAACATAACTACTTCGATGCCATCCTTTTTAAGTGTTTCAATGGCTTCGGCGGAGTCATCTTTGATTTTATCAGCTACGGCAATGATACCTGCGAATTTGCCTTTTCTGGTAAAGAAGAGTGGTGTTTTACCATCGCGGGCATATGCCTCTGCTTTCTTTGTTAACTCCTTTGGAACTTTAACCATGGAGCTGATGAATTTTCCTGAACCACCATAAATTTCCTCGCCATCAACAAGGGCCTTTAAGCCGTTACCGCTAAGGGCGGTAAAAGAGGTGGCTTTTGCAGCGGTGATTTTTTCTTCGTCGCCGCGTCTTATGATTGCTTTGGCGAGAGGGTGCTCGCTTGGTAACTCAGCGGCATATGCCAGACCGAGCAATGTCTTTTCATCAAAACCCGGAGCAGGAGTGATGTCCGTTACTTCAGGTCGGCCTTCAGTTATGGTTCCTGTTTTATCTAATGCAACAATTTTTACCTTGCCCGCATTCTCCAATGCTTCACCGGTCTTAAAGAGGATTCCGTTCTTTGCTCCGACGCCGTTACCAACCATTATGGCAACCGGAGTTGCAAGGCCGAGAGCGCAAGGGCAGGAGACTACGAGTACGCTGATGGCGTGCTCAAGAGCTACTGCAAACTCGTGGCCAATGGCAAGATGAATAATAAGTACTACAATGGCGATTAGGATGACGGCAGGGACGAATATGCCTGAAACCCTGTCCGCAATTCTGGCAATTGGTGCTTTGTCGCCTGAAGCCTGAGAAACTAATTTAATAATCTGAGAGAAAGTAGTGTCCTCACCAATTCGTGTAGCACGTGCTTTTATGAAGCCGGACTGGTTAATTGTGGCTGCACTGACGTTGTCGCCAGGTGCTTTGTCCACCGGAATTGATTCACCGGTCAAAGCAGATTCGTCTACAGCAGTAGAACCTATGAGAATCGTGCCATCCACAGGGATTGCTTCACCTGGTTTTACCACGAAAGTATCCCCAATTACCACCTCATCAATGCTGATTTTGGTCTCCACACCGTCCCTTTCAACAGTGGCAGTCTTAGGTGCCATTTTAAGAAGTGACTTAAGGGCATTGGTAGTCTTTCCCTTGGAGAATGACTCCAGGGTTTTACCTACGGTAATGAGAGCAGGAATCATGGCTGCAGACTCAAAGTAGAGCATGTTGTGGTAAAGATGCATTAAATCCGTGCTGTCGGTGCCGTTGGTAACAAGCCAGGTCATTTTATAAAAAACATAGAGTGACCAGCTGAAGGAAACGCTGGAGCCTAAAGCTACCAGAGTATCCATGTTTGGTGCCCCATGAATTATTGACTTAAAACCTGAAATGAAAAATGCACGATTGATAAACATTACGATCAACGTAAGGATCATCTGAGTAAGGGCCAAACCTAAGCAATTGTCCTCTAAAAAGGCGGGAACCGGTGCGCCCCACATGTTGTGCCCCATGGTGATATACATGAGAATCACAAGAATTACCACTGAAGAAATCAGTCGCTTTAAAAGTTTAGGTGTGGAGCGGTCCTTAAGGGCATCCTCTTCAGATTCAACTTTTTCTACATAGCCCTGAGCCGTTGCTTCTCCTGCATTGGCTTCCTTTTGACTGGCGCCGTAGCCCGCATTTGTTACAGCATTAATTACGGCTTCCGGAGAAGCAGTACCGGTCACCTGCATTGAATTCGTGAGCAGTGAAACGGATACTTTTTCAACGCCGTCAAGTTTGGCCACAGCCTTTTCAACGCGAGACTGACAGGCGGCGCAACTCATGCCTGTTACGATGTATTCTTCCATAGTTGTCCTCTCTGGATTAGACAAAGATTATCTAATCCGATTTATTATTTCATGAGTTTCTGCAGTACGCTAACCAGCTCGTCTACGGTTTCTTCCTTACCGTTTTTAATGTCTGTGGTTACACAGCCCTTGATGTGGCAGGCGAGCAGTACCTTGTTGAAGGAATTAAGAGCACTGGTGGCAGCGGAGACCTGAGTTAAAATATCAGTGCAATAAATGTCTTCCTCTACCATTCTTTCGATGCCCCTAATCTGACCTTCGATTTTCTTAAGCCTTGTAAGCAAGGCCTTTTTGTCTTCTGCTGAGCGCATTTTGTGCTTGCCACTGCAATTAGGGCATAGCTCTGCGTCCTCCATTATTTTGTCTAATTCCTGTTTGTCTTTATCGTTCATAGTGACTCCTGCTGCGAATAATCGTATACCCTAAGGGGGTATGTATCTGTTGATGTTATAATATACCCCGAGGGGGTATTTGTCAATGCTTGTTTTGTTGCTGTCGCAATTGTCGGTAGATTATGGTAAAATCGAAGAATCAAGAAGATAAAGGATTTAAAGATGATAAAAAAATACAGATTAATCTTTAAAAAACTTAATTATAAATACCAGCTGCTGGAAATTTTAGGCATAGCAGTTTCATTGCTTATGGCCATAATTTCCTACATACCTGTTTTTGCGGCAAGGAATATGGATCAGCTGTCCCCTTCCATTTTCTTCTTTATTTTATTTGTGCTGAAACTGGGGCTTTTTATTTGGAACAGATATGCAGTAAAGAATCATACGGAAGTAAAATCGCAGGCGCTCATGATGCTCTTTAGTTCCATGGTGGTTTTGGTGTTGCATTCCGTTATCCTGACGGCCATGTGTTACCAGATATTTGAAAGAAAGGATACGCCTGTAATGGCGAGTCAATTGGAACTGGCACTCGCCTACGGAACCTACGCAACGGTAAAAATCGCGATGTCAATTCGCAGTCTTAAAAAGAAAAAGAAGATAAACTATTACTACGAAACCCTGACTTACATGGGCTGGATATGCGCACTTTACACCTTGACTCTTTTTACAGATTACATCTTAATAGTGCAGGGGTCTGATGACTACAAGTGGCCACGTTATCTGATGATTGCTGTAACCGGTCTGGTTACGCTTTTTGACGGATTGATGATGATTATTAAATCATCCAACAAATTAAAGAAACTTAGCAAAAAATAAACCGGAGGCATATGCTGATATGTACCCTCTTTACTGGACAATGAAAAGTTCAGTAAGGAGGGTTATTTT